>Ga0123355_10000490_pt1 | contig 52587 bp, 74 predicted proteins | sample TergutEmb28metaG_3_FD_89872 | JGI IMG/M metagenome (GOLD analysis project Ga0123355, IMG submission 89872) | Embiratermes neotenicus P1 segment gut microbial communities from Petit-Saut dam, French Guiana - Emb289 P1 | ecosystem: Host-associated > Arthropoda: Insects > Digestive system > Gut ... | reverse complement strand
GGGTGGATAGCCACCACCATGAGAGGAGGTTGGGGCCTATGACGGAGCGGTATTCGCGGTATCGGTCTATGGTGAGTAGGCTAATCTTGTCTGTAGTTGTGTTATAATCATTTAGTCCATCAACGGTGTGATGAAATATATTGCCCACACCAAACGAATCTTCAACCTCTCTCACATATTCATTGTTTAGATATTTTCTAACATCACTGGTGCGCCAATCATTAGTGCTTCCGAATTCCATTGTCTTGACAATATTTTTAGACAAGACAGCCGTAGTTTCATTGGGAAAATGTTCGAGAACTATATAGTCGCTAAATACTTCACCGGGTTTAATGTCGGCAAGTCTTGTTTCTAGTTGATAAGTTTTTGACATGATGTTTTCCCTCCATTATATCGCCATTGCGATCACTCTAATATTTTTGTGTCCAAACATTTTTGCAACTAGATACCGAGTGTAGCCGTCAATCAGTACACCGTTTTCATCAACAACTATATGTCCATTAAACTTTTTATATTTCCGATAATGTTCGTAGCAGTTCATAAGCGTATCAGAGCGCGGATGAGTTTTTGCGAACTCATCAGATATAATCACACTATCAAGTGGAATTCTCCTGAACAATGACACAACGCTTTTTAATGGCAGGCTTGCTCCGCTAACTTTGATGACCTCATTTGCCGCTTCACCAGAGATAATTTCGCTCACAGTTACACCAGAGCTTTTTCCGATGCGGGTTTTGACTGTCACGCACATATTCCTTTTCAACACTGGAATTAGTTTCATGGGAACGTTAAATGTGTACGCCTTATCGTTGGGGCTATGCTTAACCTGAATAACATAAATATCCTTGTTTGCTTCCATTAAAACAGCCTCCTTTTATATCTATAGATTAATCACCGATTTAATTATCCCACACATATAATTTCAAATTTCTTATCTGGCAAAATAGTTATCCCTGCTTTGTACAACGCTGCAAGAATTTTATCCGATGCATCACTAATGTTTTCAGCACCTTCTACGACCAAAACACCGCCAACTTCGACTTTGTAATCGCTTGAATTGTTCATATTTACCCCCGCAATTTGTTTAATTCTTTTAGCCTTGCTTCGGCTTCGGTTCGTGTGGCAAAAATGTCCTTGCCAACTCTGTCCTTTTTAAACCAAGTGATGGGAACTTTGTTGCATCTGTATGGTTGAAATGTGGTTTCATTAAAATCAATAGGGTCAACAAAGACTCTCTCAATCCTCATCTCAAATATTTTCCCCTTGTGTAGACAAAACACCAAATCATCTACATTGAATGGAAGATCTAAATCTTTGTAATCTTCATACATTCGATGTCTGTTATTTCTGTTTATGGTCATACATCGCCTTTCTTTCCATAACTACATCGTTTCTGCCTATATCACCAAAATGTTCGGCGATATCCATTACATTAGCAGGGATTAGTTGGTACTGGATTGACACTTGCCCACGAACTGCTTGTGCATCCGTCGAGTGTGCCGAAAAAATCAAGTCGGCTTCTCGTATACGAAGGTCATATCTAATCCTCGTATCTGTTGGCCAGAATAAGAAACTTGGCCCCGGTGTTAATGTATGAGACAACGCCCCCAGACGCCTAACTACAACCGCCTCCTCTGTTCTTACAAAAACTATCGATGGCAGTATTAGAATTGCTACCAATAACACTACCATAATTGTTACAAATTTATTCCTTGGCTTCATTTTTTATTTCTCCTTTTTTGTTATAATTTGACATTTAGACTTTTATCATTAAAGAAAGGTTTCATCCTATTATATGCAAATGACAATCAGGTGGTGAGCGCACTGGTGATTTCCAAACCATATTTATTATCCCCCTCAATATTTACTCCTATTGCGTTTCTTCCAATCTCTTATCAGCCTGTTTAGTTTTTTATTCGTGCTTAGGTTTTCCGAACCTCGTTTCCCATACACTCTCTCTTCCATGTTACGTTCAACGTTGCGCAGTTCGCCCAGCACTTGGCCGAGTTGATTCATAGCCCTTGTACCGATATCTGATTCAACAAACTTTAAAAGGGGTTGATTGATTTGGATGGCATCTTTCGCCGCACGCCTTGTGAGCAAGGCGTTTTGCATTTTTGTGGCAATTTTCGCCCTATCTTCATATTTAGGAGGATGAAGACCCTTTTCAGAACCCGCGCCTATCAACTCATGCTTCAAATCGGTAACTGTCGCTTCCGATTCCTTCAATTGTTGTTTAGCCCATCTTACATCCGCCTTGCATTCCTCTAATATGCGGATGATGAATTCAACCCTTTCCGATGGTTTAATAAAAATCACCAACTTTCACTACACTTAAATCATATGTTCTTTTTATGAGGCTGCCCTTAACACAATCAAACCGCCATCATCAAAGTAGATAGAAATAGATACATCATTTTCATGGTATGACTTGATACTGTCTACCCCAAGCGTCACAGAAAGTGCAGAACTGGCGTTGTCGAACACATAGAACAAGCCATCCTCCATATCCGCACCAATGTCGGTATACTCTGCTAAAACCCGTGGACTGATTGGTGTAGCGAAGCCAATCACCTTCATGCGCCGTTTGCTTGTGCCGTTGATAAGATTGACCAAGTCTATTATACGAGTAACTGATGTTGCGGCTGGGATGTCATGTTCTTTTGTGGCAGATGTTGGATGTAAGTTTGATAGCATCATATCTTGCATGTTCACTACCCCTTTTTGAAGTCATTTGTTTAATTAATGCCAAGACTGATGACCATGGCGGCATTGACCTTCATCTAGGGGCATACTTGTTTCCAATATCGTTTTGCAATATCAGAACTGGACGAGTGCCGTTTTGTTCTGAGCCTCTTCCCTTGCCTAAGTCTGCATAAATTATATCGCCTCTATTTACCATTCTCATGGACGCTATCCCCTATTTGAAATTAATTGGCTATTTTATATTTCCAAGATACTTAGTGCTTCCGAATTCCATTGTTTTTATAGTGTTTTTGCAAAACACAGCCGTAGTGCCATTACCAAAGTGTTCAAGGACAATATAATCCCCGAATGTTTCACCTGGCTTAATGTCGGCAAGTCTTGTTTCGGAAATAAGTTTTCCACTGATTATATTTCCGTTATCGCATTTAATTTTAATGCGATCTCCTGGTTTATAGGTTTTTGTCATGGTGTTGCCCTCCATTATAATTTTATTTGTTGTCATGTTGGTTATCCTTTTTTAGTTAGCGTCAATCAAAGAATCTCTAAAACCTTCAACTCTTTTCCCTAGTTCATCATGAGCCTCTTCGTAAGTCTCAAAAACATCTTCTTCACGAACTTTGTCATAAAACTTTGGGTATCCAGTCTCACCTTTGATTTCAGGCTCAAGCAAATTATAAAATGTAAATGCGTAATTGCCATTGCCAGAAAGTTCACTTATCTCATGACCCACACTTACAATTTTTAGAGGATATGGCTTATATTTATGTTGTAATCCCGTCCTCTTACAAAGCATATCTTCGTAACCTCTGATGTCAAGCTTGGGTCTTAGGGCGAATACATCATCGCCTATGTTAAATTTAGTTTCAATATTGATTTTCATAGTAAACACTCCCTATTAAACCCGCATTTAAACTGTTTATTGGGGTTTTTTGTTCTATTTTTGCGACTATGCGGATAAAAAGATTTCCACTACTTCGTCATTGCTCAAACCAAGTATGCTGGCTATTGCCCCAACTTCTGTTAGTAAAAAAGGCTTTTTTCCGGTTAACCTTCTATATAGTGATGTTCTTCCTATTCCTATCCCATTTGCTAAACTTTCTTGTGTCATGTTGTTTTCAATGATTTTACTCTTTAGTTTCGTTGCATCTATTTGCATCTTTATACCCCCTTTTTTTGTTATGTATTGTCGCGAATTTGGAACTACGTTGAGTATATATTGGTTTCTATCATCTGTCAATAGCATTTTTGAAATAAATTTGTTGCATTTTTGAAACACGTGTGGTACAATTTAAATATAATTGTAATGAAGGAGAGTGCGTCATGCATTTAGGAGAGTTTATTAAAATTAGAAAAAAAGAATTGAATGTAAGTACCGATGATATAGCTGCGAAACTGGGAGTTCATAGAAGCAATGTATTTCGTTGGGAACGATGCGAAACTGATAAAATTGACGTCAAAATCGTTCATCCATTATCTGAGATATTGCATTGCGATCCTTTAGATATATTTCTACTTGTAAATCCAGACTATGTGCCAAAAAATGATACTGTTATGGAATTTAAAACCACTACCCATGAACGCAGGGTCATCACAAGCTATCGCACCAAGCCAGATATGCAACCAGCGGTGGACAAACTGCTTGACATATCTAACCTTTAAAACACGGCTTCTTTTCTATTTCATATCCCCCCAATTCAATCCTCGCAAACAAACAAATCCCAACAAGGAACTCTTAGTGCCTTGGACAGCTTGCACATTATTGGTCCAGTAGGTGCTTTGTTTCCAGCCTCTATATTATGAATGTGTGATACCGCAACGCCGCTCATGCGCGATAATTCGGACAAAGATAAGTCTTTCTCTATTCTGTAGCGTTCAAGAAATATTTTCATACCGCACCTCCTGATTGGTAGTTTTACATAAATTGTTGTTTTTCATACACATAAGCTATTGATATGGCATGATTAATTTTGATAAAATATGTTTTGTGTATTTTACCACGATATTCCTTCTCTATGGAGAAAGATTTTCATTAAACTATCAAATACTTTGACATGCGCCCAAACTCCACATAACATGGAATTGACGCAATTGTATTCCATGTTATTGAGGATGTCAAGCATAAATTCCAACTTGCATGGAAAAACATCTTTACAAAATTGAAGTTTCATGGTATTGTCTTTGCGGAGGTGATAAACATGGTTTCTTTTGGAGACCGGTTAAAGCTTGCGCGAAAACAAAAAAAACTTACTCAAGCACAGTTAGGGAAATTGCTGAGAGTTGTAGACTCAACTATATCCAACTGGGAGAAGGGGATAACGGAACCGTCGCTTGCCACCATCTCTAAAATCGCCAATGTTTTAGGGGTGAGGATAAACCAGTTGGTTGAAAACAGTGAGGAGTCTCAAAATACACATCAATATAACGCACTCTCTATTACAACTAAAAAAATGCCCCTCCTGGGCGAAATAGCTGCCGGGACACCAATTTTTGCAGATGAAAACTTTGGAGCATATGTAGAAGCTGGAAACGATATACGATGTGATTTTTGCCTGAAAGTCAAAGGTGACAGTATGATTAACGCCAGAATTTTTGATGGAGATATTGTTTTTATTCGTCAACAATCGGATGTTGACGATGGGCAAATTGCGGTGGTGATAGTTGATGACGAAGCCACACTCAAAAGAGTGTATAGGTACTATAATCAAGATGGGTGCTATAGGTTGGAACTCAGAGCCGAAAATCCCCTATTCCCACCGCTTAATTATGAGCGTGAAGAATTAAATCACATTCGTATTATCGGATTGGCAGTGGCATTTCAAAGTGATATAAGATAAACAATAAAAAAGATACTAGATTCGCCTAGTGGTTTCTAGTATCTTTTTTATTATAAGTTTTAAACTACAGCTAGATTATTCATCGCACTCTTCTGTTTCCTGCGAAGCATCTGCCAGTCCAACAAAACCATCTCGTAGTTGTTCTAATCTTTCAGTCATTTCATTTGAAAAAGCACTATTAACTGGGGCAATGAATCCAAAATATCTTGAAGCAGGAGGAAAATTGACTTCTAGCATCCACAATTGTGCATCATTATTTTCTGTCAGCCAAAAAGTTCTCCTATTCGTAATAGCAACCTTTCTTCCAAGCAAATGAACTTCTGACGAATTATCCTCTATGTTTGTCGAACTACCAAAGTGGTCGTTAAACTTATTAATTAGTGTCAGATAATATTCATACACACTGTTAATATTTTCCGCTAGATTTAATCTATTTGAATCAAAAAAGACACCATAAAGTCCGTCGCTATCAAATCTATATCTTATTACAAGTGATTTGCCATCAACATAAATTATATAATCAAGAAACGATGCTCCACCCATAGATATAGTGTACTCCACCGGCAATGATTCCTCTGATTGCTTTACTTCATCAACCGACATCCCCCATAAAACATTTCTGAAATCAAAAACTTGTAGGGACTCCTCCGGCGTTGTAGACGAGACAAGAGCTGTGTCTGTTGTGGTACAGGATGTAAAAATAATAAAAAGCGAAAACAATAATGAAAGTTTGCCGAATCCTATTAACAATCTCATTGTGATGCCCCCTCTCCGAAATATTATAACCATTGGAGAGCTGGTGTGCAAATTAAAGTTTTTCTTTCTAATCCGACAGTCCCATATGCCGGATATACGCGCTTAGGCTCATTCCTGCTGCTACAGCATTTTCTTCAATAATATTCCATTCTCCCGGCGTAGCCTTCATACTGCGCTGCTTCCGCTCTTCCTTGCCGGGTTCGCGAGGTTTTTTAGTTGGAGGGGCTTGAGACTCTTCTTGTGGCGCAGTAGATAATTCTTCTGCGCCTCCCTCACTCCAAAACACTTCCTTGTACAACTCATACTCTCTTAGGAACGTGCCAAATTCCGCATTGTTCCCATATATTTCGCTGACAGCAAGATAGTCATCCCGAACCAGACTTCCTTTTATCTCCTCAATCTGATAAAGAGAATAAAATAATCCCGAACGCCAAATTGTCATGGGTGTAAATTGCCTCTTGTTCGGATTGCCTTCATTGAAGTTGTCATTCATCATTTTAAAGACCCGGTAAATATACTGATTACTTATCGGTTCTCCAACTCTATTTTTAGACTTGAATGGCTTAATTAAATACGGCGAATCTTCCTCACGAGCCTTTGTCTCTTTCCAATAGCCTTCGTCTGCCAACAGATTGAACAGAGGTTCAATCATGCCATATTCCCGCCGGATAGTTGTGATAGTTTTTGCAAGCCTATCAGCCATGTCATCTATGAGCAACGATATTTCATTAAAATCATCACCCATGATTCCCATAAATAATAGATATGGGACGTATTTGTCATATGGCGTTGATAGCCCTGTATCTACTACATGAACTAATTCATTCAAGTCCTTTACGTAGCGGATGGGAAATGCAGCTTTGGCAAAATCATCATCAGCGGGAACAAGCCCCCAATAGTTTTTTGAGGCGATACTGTTTTCTATTGCCCAACTTACATATCTATTGAACTGACTTTTTAGAGATATAACCTGTCCAACTGATTTGGGGTTAAGTCCAACAAGCAGAGACAGACACTCACTCACATTGAAATCATAGACGTCTTTTCCGAAGTTCAATTCAAACGCAGCAGATCTTTTGAATATAGACGAATACATTTTTTGCGTGTCATTGTTCTGTATATTATCTATAAAATTGGTTTTTATTTTTTCATTATACACAGCAATCCCCTACCCTAAAATCTCTAGCATGCTTTCAAACCTGGTCTGAACATTAGCCTTCTTTGCGACTCCCTGTTGACATGCAATGCTATATTCATGGGCTTTATCATTACCAATTTCCAGAAAGAAGTTGTCAAGTTTCTCTGCAAACGTTTCTGTTCCAGTGCCGACCTCTTTTGCTTTCTGTGCAACGAATAGCATAATGGGAAGATGAATGACTTTGAGGTATGCTCTCTTTTCGGATATCGCTTCGCTTATATAATCCAACAGTTCTTCGATTTCCCCATAAGGAATTTCAAGCTCACCGGCGCGAATGTCATCACAGAAACTAATCAGTTCGTTACCAGAAAAGCCCATGCTCCTGCCAGATTTTAAAATTAAATATTGTATAAGGATTTTCAAATCATCTCGCTTGCGTCTTGCTGGAGCAGTCAATCGCACACGTTCGGACAAGAAGGGGTGAGTGCAAAGTTTGTTAAACTGCTCCATAATCTTCTCACCCAGGACAACCGGGAGCAAGTCAACCTTAGTCAAGGCTTTGGATTGGTTACCCATATAGAAAACGAAGTCGCGCTCATTTTTATCCATTGGGTCTATGATGCTAAATGATAGCTGCGAATTATTGAGTTTGTTCTGCAAATCCTCTGGCAACTCAGAAAATTTTTTACCGGTAATATCAATCCCGTCTACCTTCTTATATCTTATTTTTGGAGATATAGCAAAACCATCAGTAATGTAGGAACACAAAGTTAGCGTTCTCTGCTTCCCGTCAATTACATTAAAGATACCCCTGCCGGCCTTCTCGAAACAGAGATTGGCTATCGGCGCATTGTTCAACATGGCCACGATTAAATTACTCTTGTAAACATGATCCCATACCTCTTTGCGCTGGATGGATATGTCTGTGTTAATTTTCCCAGCCTTCCGTAAACCCACGAGCCAGCTAGCCGGATAAGTTTTCAGATTTGTTTCAATTGCCATAAGTAGCACTCCCATTCTCAGAATTTATTATGTTGATATTATATTTATCACATAATAGGAGTGTTGTCAACAATAACAAATTATAAACATACTATCAAACAAATTGCATTTTATTCATTGCCTTCCGCTTGGCGTTTAAGTTTTCTCGCGATGGTTTTATCCGAAGATATTTCTGCGTCATTTCCAGTGAAGCGTGACCTAATTGTTGTGATATATCATAAATGGACACTCCGCATTCATACAAATGAGTGGCACACGTTCTTCTCATGTCATGTGTAGATGTGTTTATTCCACACTTGTTGGCTATTTTAGCGTACATATCCTGTCCCGCTCGTTCACTCATCTTCTTGCTTCTACCTGTTGGAAACAGATAGTTATCAGGTGATAATTTATTTTTGTGAACGTACTCTTGCAGGTCTTTCATCAGAGCGTCTTCGCATACATAAAAAGACACCTCTCTTCCTGTTTTTTTGGCGATATAGGTTAATCTCCACTCCATAATTTCATCTTCATCATCATATGAAAAATCCCTGACTTGGAGTTTAACTAAATCTGATATTCTCAACCCACATGCAAATCCAATGCGTAACATGAGAGCGTTTCTCTCACCGTCTGTACTTACAAGTCCATTGCTTGAATTGGTTTTATCAAATAATGCGACCTCAATCATGTCTGCTCTTTCTTTTTTGCTCAATTTTCTTCCAGTCTCTTCGTGTATGCTTTCAGATTGCCTTACCCCTCTGATTTTATTAGCTTTAGCACTTTTCAGCCCTCTGCAAAAATTTTTTGTTGAATAATCCCTATCAAGATATTCATGCTCATGTAAAAACTTAAAAAAACTTCGCAGTGCTGCGAGATAAGAATTGATAGACGAGCCACCAACTCCCCTTTCGCGTATATGTTGTCTATAAAGAATAATATTTGAAGGAGATATGTCTGCTACGGTTTGCAAATTACTGAATTTAATATATTTAGTTATTGTATTCAGATACATTTTTAACGTATTTGATGTTGCACCTTCTTCAGTCATGGTTGATTTGTAAAGTTTGATGCTGTTTTGAATGTCTAACGCTCCCATCACAATTCCTCCCACATATTATAACACGTCTAACCTTGCTAATATCATCAGAATTTTTAACGTTTCATCAGTAAGCGAAAATTCAAATTCTCCTTGATAACCAATTACGCCCGATGCTACTAATCTTTTTACAATTGGCTGTGCCAAATCTGGAATTTCATCAATTGTTGTGTAGTTCATTAACAAATCCTTTTTCATTTTTACCCCTCCTGTTTTTATTCCCACAACGGTGCTTCATCGCTTTCCCCTGTAAGATAAGCAAGCACATCTGTTCGCCCTCCGTATTGACAATGAATTTTCTTGAACCCAAGATATTTTGCCGCTCTATATCTGTGATTTCCATCATCAATTATGGGTATAGGAAGTATGCGGCTGATTCCAGGATAACGTCCAGGGTAACACTCATTATCAATCCAAATATCCCTAATTTCTTCGGGATGATTGATAAAATATATGATTCTTCCGATGTGCCAATCGTCGCTTCTGTTGATTTCTGCGCGTCCGCATCCAAACTGATCCGTCTCTTCGGGCATTCCACTGACAATAGCAGATTTTATCATATCGTTTGTAATAGGAGTGCCATTCCATTTCGCTTCATCATCTATCATGAGTTCTAATAACCTATCCATTAAAATTATATAACCCTCACTCTGCTCCTTGGTCATTTAGAACTCACCTCTTATATAAAATCTGTGGAACAATCTTTGTTGATTGAACCGACCTTTCTCCCGCATATTTCATCTCTGCATTAAAATATCCACAAGCACAGGGTACACCAATGTAGCCAACAATTCCCCCTTCATACACGTTAGCAATTCCTCTTTCGCAATTCGGACATTCAATCATATACAACACTTCCATTATGACACCCCCTTATTAATATTTATTGTTTATATATCAACGACATTGACTATATCAATGATTGCACCAGTAGTTTCGCCAAAACACAAAACGGTTTCTCCACTAATTTGATAAAAATAACCAACTACAGTATCAACATCTTTATGTGCAATGGCACTTGAAAATAGGTCATGCGCTATTGCTCCTTCGACATGCTTATATAATTCGGAAAAAGCACTTCTCCAGTCATCTTTAAAGATACCTCTAAATTTTATTGGAGTGATACTGTTCCCACAATTTCTTGATATGATAAACAAATACTCCTTAGTTGTTGCCACGTTCACAACCCTCCTATCTCCAACCTACACTGCCTGCGCCTCTAAATTTAAAATTTTTTCAATAAACGAATCGTGATATTGAAATTCATTTTCTGAAAATAGCAACAAATGCAAGTCGCAACCACAATCACATATACATCTGTAAAGGCATTCAAACTTATAAATTCCTTTCGCTCCTATCACCTCAAACGCTCGTCCCTGTTGGATGTTGTGTTTGATTAGATATTGTCTTATTTTATCACTCATATACACCACCCATTCTCCTTGTATTTGAAATATTTTTACTCACATTAAATCCATCTTTAATATGACTATTCAGTCATTTTAAACTTTTAATATTCCGAAGGCAACATCATAACATTATGCCCTTCGCCTTTGACAACCCAAAAATTAATCTCGTCTAGCGGAAAATCCGTGTACTCAATTTCTTGACTAATAACAACATTTTTATCGTCGTCGAGTGCTTCAAGAACACCGTTCTCGTCTGCGACGGTCAACTTCCATGCTTGAAAATTTGGGTCTAATCTTTCATCACCATGATAACTGATAATCGCATCTATCAACCAAGAACATTCTGCGGCTTCAGCCAATGCAAAAACTCCGCTTGTGATTATTGGCGCGCTTGGTTTTGGTGAAACTTTATGATAATTGTCTGCACCGGTTGCATGTGCGATAATATTTTTGATTTCTTCGATTGATTTCATTTTTTTGCTTCCCTCCAACAGTAATGAAGTTTTGATTTGCCTGCCACCTAAAGTATCGTACTTACATGTTCTGGAGAAATAAATTTCATACCATAACCAAAATCATTTAAATCGAAATAGAACATCATCTCCCCCATGAACGCCCCCCAATATCCTGTCAACACCTCACCAATTCTATCCGACAACCAAGAAAACCTATGCGTTGCATCAATAAGTTTGACTTCTACACATACTCTCATTTCACAACACTCCAATCTAATCGTTGCCCACAGTTATGACAATATTTTTGCTCTAAACAGTTTTCCCCTCACCATCATTAAACAACCTCTCAATATTCGTCTGCTGATTTACTATTGCAACGCTTCACTAACTAGACGCAGGATCTCATCCTTGTTGATATTCGGATAACATCGGAGGTTTGTGAGTGTACGTTTTACCTCGCCAACAATCCATTCATTTGATGTAGCAAAAGAGTAATAGTGAAGATACTGTCCAGCTAACTCTCTTTCGGTTAATGTGCCATCGGCAACTGCGTTCCGGGTTTTGTCAGCAATACACATTTCGTCAACTAAAGTTTGTCTTAATGTCTTCATTTTTAATTTCCTCCCATTTTCGCTCCTGCCAACGCTCTATTTCGTCATCTACGCTCCTAATGGCTTAACCCTCTCATACCCTTCAACATTTCCACCGCTAGGATCGCCCATGCCTTGTGATACAGGGCGACAAAACAATGTTCCCTGACAAAATCCTGTTTTTAGATACATATCATCATATATTATGGGCGATCCTCCACCTATTGGCGCAAGTTGCCACATCTGCTCATGCGTCAATCTAATTCCATATCGTTTTAAAATTTCCTTACGTGCGCTTATTGTAAGCCGATACTCTTCTGTCATGGTTTCAACTACTTGTTTTTTTTCGTTTTCCAATGCTTCAAGCAAACCTTTGTCATACTGTGTGCTGCCTGTCTTTGCTTCGGATACAATGCCCTCCACATCGTCATCGGAAACATATAGCCCCTGCAACCTCTCAATTCTGCCGCCTATAGGCTTGAACAGCATGTCACCTTTGCCCAATAATGCCTCTGCCCCCGCCGCACCCAGTATTACATTAGAATTTACCTTTGCTGGCATAGAAAACGCCACCCTTGACGGTAAATTTGCCTTTATAACGCCTGTGATTATATCTGCCTTTGGGTATTGTGTCGCTACAATAAGGTGCATTCCTGCTGCCCTACCCTTTTGGGCGATTCGCGCAACCAAAGATTCTAGCCCGTTGTCGTCTGCATCAAGTTTATTTCGGCCTTTGTTGGCGGTCATCATTAAATCTGCAAATTCGTCAATGATGATAATTATTTTGCTCATAGGGTCGCCGGATGTTGCGTTGTATTCTTCGATATTCCTACCATGATTTTTGATTAGATTATAACGCCTATCCATTTCTTCTGCCGCCCAATTCAAGGACGCTATAGCCTTGTGCGTTTCGGTTACGACAGGACATAATAAATGCGGGATTCCCTCATATGGCGTTAATTCTGTCACTTTTGGGTCAATCATAAGAAATTGGACTTCTTTATAACTTGATTTTTTCAGTATGGTTGTGATAATTGCATTTATAAATACACTCTTACCGCTGCCGGTTGTGCCGCCTACAAGCAAATGAGGCATTTCGGTTATATCTGCAATGGTCGATTTTTTTCGAATATCCTCACCCACGATAAAAGAAGTATTTGATCTGATTTTCTTCTCGTTGTCCTCCGGGGTTGGGTCGTTGGGGATTTCTATGCCTATAGTGTACTCTTTTCCGGCTACTGCATTTACCCGCACTGCGTCGGGCTTGCCTATTGCAAAACCAACTTGCTCTGCTAGGTTGCTGCGTTTTGCTTTAGTGAGGACAAATGACTCGTTTAACTTTATTTCATACACAGAGAATCTTTTACCCTGTATGGTTTCTGTGATTTCTGCATTGGTTGCGGTCTTTGTGTTGATTTTTAGTGCAGTGAGTGTGTTTGAAATTGTTGTCGTATAGTCAGTCATTTTTGCATCCTCCACTTTCTGCCCCGCATCCATGCGTTCCCATATCTCACACGTCTACGGCTTTTTTGTCCTTTTATGGCGCGTCATGCGTTTTCACCGTAATTGCTCATAAAGTCTTTTGCTTGACGCATCCACATATCGCAGTCATCCACGTCAAAGTCTAGTTCAATTACGTTGATATTGTTTTCCTTGGCAAATTCGTCGAAGGTTGCAACTGTGGTTATGAAATCGTCCCACCATTCGAAATCTTCGACGGTTTCGACTTGCAAATTGCCTGTTTCGTAGCCATCATTATCAACTTCGTCCGTAAAATGTCCATCAATAAAGCCGCCGTTGTTGCCGATAATGTCGCCATCATAATTAAGCATTTCGCGGTACTCGCCTGTTTCATTGATTCTGATTGTTTTTGTCATTTTAATCGCTCCTTGGTCTTATGGTTGCCGTCTTAATCCAAAATAAGTTCCTTTATTTTGGTATAACTTCTGTAATCTTGCCACCGCATTTTGCTATGCATGTAAAGTTCCGTTTGGTTGCATTTGTGCGTGAGAATGTTTTGCTACATTCTTGGCAAATAAATTTCGGCTCAATAGGCTTCGGCTTCCTTGGCCTTGGGGTATATCCAACTGCTTTTGACTCTTCTACATATGAATCGCCCATTGCTCTGAACCTTAAATATTTGCTTACGGACATACCCATTTCGCGTGCTTTTTTCTTTATAATCTCATATTCCCAATCTGACGCTTTATATGTTCGGGGAACGCGAAGATACTCTAGGGGTTTAGATTTTCTTCCTGGCAATTTCAATCACTCCTTACACTCAACAGCCTATGATAAAAAGCCTGTTTTGTCAATAAATTTTCTATGCTTACTGTGCCTTACTTGCTTAAAACCTCATCAATGTCTTTGTCATGGTCGATATCCTCTAACGCTTCTAATGCTCTGTATATGTGGTAGCCTGCGCCCTGGTCTTTACCAAACAAACGCTCCAAATTATCCCGTATTGAAGATGGAATTCCTCCCCATAAATCATATGCTTCTTCTAAATGCTCTTGCACTGCTCCAAGGTAAAATGATAAACTACTTTTATCCATAAACTTTACTCCCTTCTATATTAAATCTTCGTTTAATTAAACAAGTTGCTTCTGATTTCTGACAAAATAGAATCAAATATTTTTTGTGCGCATTGTTTTCCTTCTTCTACATTTTGGCATGGATATATACTACTTTTATCATTATTGCAGTCTACAACATATAGTCCATTTACGCCAAACTTAATCATAAATATTATTTCCTTGTTGTAATACAAGGGAACTTTAGCTATATATGTTGTTTCATTTTTTATTCTCTCCTTTATAATAAATTGCAGTTTTATGCTTGAAAATCATGTTCATGTCGCAAATATCCGCTGAGACAGCTAGAGTAGGCGTCTGCTGATATTTCTACACAATCTATAGTTTCAATGATATATTTTAGCAGTGTTTCAATAATGTTTGGTAGTTCAAATAAGATATCAACCACTTGTTGCTGCTTCCCCTTTGGTACATAAGGTATAAAATCCTCCTGAAACCATTCTTGAAAGAAATGATTCCACTCTGTCGCTAATGTTATGTCATATGCGTTGGCGAATACCGCTTCTGCGCCCTTTGCTATTTCCTGCTCCTTAAAGGCTAGAAAATCGCTATAAACTCTGTCTTGTATAGTCATGATTATATTGCCTCCTTCTTGTATTTACTCAACAACTTGCTATATTTTTACAATAACTCAAGCGTTGGCGTTACATTTAGCAGTTCGCATAATCTCTCATAGCTTTTTAGCTCTGCTATGCTCATGTTAATCTACCTCGCATGGAATTTCAGAAACAAGGGTGTGCCAATCTCGTACTAACTCCTTGGCGGCCATTGTGCCACATTGTAAACAATGATCAAGAGCGCTCTCTACACCATGATATCTCAACATTGTCTCTTGAATTTCTTCAGGTAGTTCATGGTATAAATCTTCGGCTTGGTTTAGCAAAGTTTCAATCTGGCTGAGTTGGTTAAATGCTTGTAAAAATTTTGATTTTTTCATTTTGGATATTCCCCCTTCAATTATAAATTTATTTCAAACACTCGCCAATAGCATTGGACGCCAATGTCTGTTACAAATGCGTCGAAGTCTGTTATTTCAGAATCACAACTAACAATCATGTCACTATAGTCAATCATGTCATTATAGTCTGCGTTCATTGCAGCAATAGCCTCTGCCCTGTTATCAAAGAATTGAGGTGCGTCAAATTCACCGTTGTAGCAACAAACCAACAAGAATTTTTTCATGATAGTGCCTCCTATTTTTATTTTGTCGCTATTGGTACCCTGCGACTATGTATGGCGGGTTTTAAGGATAACCCCTTGCCGTTCTAATCCGTTGCGGCAATTTTTCTCGCCTATCCGCAACTTGGCGCATCGTTGGGCAACCCGCCTCACTTCTATTCTAAATCTGTTGTGTGCACTCCTGTGCCTTCGTACTTTGTTTTTGCAAGATTCTCAAAATCAAATCCGAAGTCCGTTTCGTTTCCAACGAAGTTCACAACATGATTATATGCATCAATATAGTTTTCAAATGTTCTCACGTCATCAATCAGTCCGCCAAACATTAAAATTGCAACATATACAGTCATATACAAGTCTCCTTTGCTTAATTATTTTTATGATACTTTCTTATATTTCGCCGTCTTGGTATATCCATCACACTCATACATTGCTATTTCATCTGGCGCATATCCAAACGCTTCCGCGATTTCCTTGCGACGCCCTTCATCGTGCCAGTATTAAAGTATTCTGTTTCAAGATTTTTGATAAACTTGTCGCTGTAGTCATCCGCAGGATAGAAAACGTCCTGCCAATCTCCTTGGCTGCATCCATGAATGGTTGTATATGTGTATTTTTTGCCCGTTACAAGTAATAATGCTTGGCATATGCCGTCGTTTGTTTCATATTGTGGTTTTTCATAGCAAGAGTAGCCACCTTTTCTCCATGCCTCATAATCGAATTGCAACAAATCTTTCCATTGTTTAACTTCTCTTGGACTGTACTTTTCTTTGTGTTTTGGCGGCATAAGTTCCTGCAATGCCCCTGACACGGTTGCAATATCGTGCCATTTTTCGCCACTTAATATGTCGTTGACTGCTCCGGCCAATTCCTCCAGCCTGTCGCCTACAATTTCCTCAAAAATATCTGACTTTCTGCCGTTGTAATTTTTGTTGCCTGTGATTGTAATGTCTTGATATGTTTCGCCGTCGTCGAAAAGAAAACATGGTGATTCTTGATGTTCTGGTGCTACTTGTATCGCGTATACTTTATAGTTTGTCATTGTCATTTCCTCCAGCCTAATTTAAATATCTGTCATAATCCCGTAAGCGTGTAATTTCGCTCCTCATATATTCAAGCATTGTCATATTTTACCCCTCCAGAATTAAAATTCTATTTCGTCTACAGTCTCCACGTACTCAACAATCTTAGCTATTGTTTTGTCATCAAGTATTATTTCCTCATTCCACGCATCATCAATCACTGGGCATTGTGCCAAGATAGAATTTACGCCCTCAATTATCATGCAAACATGGAACGCACTTGGTGCTTCAAAGGGGTTGTGTAGGCATTCTCCGTAGTTATCTTTTTGGTATTTGTAAATCTCTACCGCTTCATCCCACCATAAGTTGATATACTCCTTTGCTTCGCGTATGTCGTATGTTGCACTACCGTTAATGTTGATAGCCTCTGTTAGGCTGTGTCCAAGATCGCAAGCGTAAACGGTTGTGCCTCTATAATTTTGTAGTTCGTCGATAATATGTTGTTTGCAATAATCTGCATAGCTCAATCTGGTATCTGTCATAATAAACTACCTCCATTTTTAATTTGCTTGACTTGGATTTCTTATAATTTGGTATTAACAAAGTTCACATTTTGCACCGTTGCTATCACATGGCTGGATTGCGAGTATGTCGTCCTTATTTATCGTATCTGTGCAATTTTCGCATTCATCGTAATCAAAACCGCAATTGTGGCAATAATCCATTCCCAACCAATCCGTTACCGTTTCAGGTTCAAACCATAGTAAATCATTTAGATCTGTTTCGCTCATACCGTCAGGGCAAAAGTCTTCCAGTATTGCCTCCAATTCGTCCTCTTTGTTTGCGTTTTGGATTGCTTCCCAAGTTTTAACGGCACCGCCCCAAGGTTCAAAATTGCCAATGCCTTCTTTGTAAAGTTTCATAATTTTGACCTCCTGAATTTTTTATTATAATTTGATATTGATACGGCCAATTTTAGGCCACTTTCGTTACTGCCAATATATAGTTAAGGTAGATTATTGCACCAAGATTATTATCTAGTGTATTGGTAATTTTTTCGATGTTCTCCAGAACGTTATCAAGATATTGTTTTTCGTCGCATTCATCACAAGTATAACAGGGTACATTGTCAATGATTATTTTGCACCCTTCCAGAATGATAACGTCTGTGGTGCTTGCCTCTTTTGTAATGCCTCCGCATGATCCGCATTCTAATGTCACCATACTTTCGGCCTCCTTGTTTTGTTGTCATCTTCGAAATAATCACAACTTGGTCTGTAACATGTTACTAAAAATATGCGCTTACCGTTTGTTGATATGACAATGTGCAAGTCATTGTGAGATATTAGGCAAGCCGGACGGGGTTTACGAGTTGGATAGTTTTCTATGATTGCCCCAAGGTTTATGGCGTTTCGCACTTCTGCGACACAAACGCCTCTTTCTCTCATACGTCTCTTGGCGTGTTCCGTGATAATTATACCACGTTGCATCATCTTCCGTATAGTGTCGATACACATTGCGCCACATCCTTATTATATCTTGATATTGCTTGAGATTTTAACAACCAACTAATTTTTAGAAGGTTGAACAATGCAGATACTTTTTTATGTGGTTGGCTCCCACTTGTTTAGCTCTTCCCGTTCTGTTTTGGTTGCTTGTGTATCTCACTTGTTTCTGTAGTTATTATATCAAACGATTTCATTTTTGTCAATACTTTTTTGAAAAGTTTTTTAAATTATTTTTTCTTGATTTCGTTTATTTTGTTGACTTTCGCTATTGTTGACTATGGATGGAGTATATCACGATACAGCATTAATGTCAATACTTTTTTTATTATATTTTGATATAGTAAATTCCCAAATATTTTGATATTAATCTTGTAGTAGTTTGGTAGTATGGAGTAGTGGGATAGTATGTTAAGTATGTGGGTTGGACTTGTTTTATCGTTGGCTAAGGCCAGTAGCCTACTATAAGCAAACCTAGTTGTTATAGGTGTATGGGGTTATGTGGACTGGATATTTTATGGATTATTTATTTGTTTGTTTTTATGGATTGATGCCACGGAGAGACAACGACAAAAATACACAACTAAAAACCTCCCAGCTTGCACGTTATGCCAATTTAAGCCGCATATAAGCATGGCGAGTATCAAAAGACTATTGCCGATATAAGGTTGATGTATAAGTAAAATAGAGGCCATACAGCGGAGCTATATTGTTATGACATTTCCATACCGCATTATGACAATAAAATTAAAAATAAACATGTAAGACAATTTAAAATTAAGATTATATAAAACGTATAAACCAATTTATACGCGCTATGATTGCTGGTATACATGGCACGATAGCAGACTTTTGGCACGTTGGCACGATAGCCAGTACCAGGGGTAGTTTACATCACAAACGCCATTGACACAGCCAGAAATCGCTACAGCAGACCATTTCTCCCACCTATACCTAAAATTTCAATCCAAAAATTTCAATCCAAAACCACCCTCAACTCCAACAATATAGCCATTTTAAGCCACTCAGTCTCAAAAATTCAATTTATCGTAGATTCATCGTAAGAATCCCCTAATATAGCCATTCCCTACTCCTCAAATTTCCATCAAATTATTACACAACGCCCTCCTAACCCTTGAAATTACTGCATTCTTACGATAAACGCCTAAATTAACGCTCCAAATATCAACTTTCCCATAAAATCGCGCTTTACGATGGTGTGCTACGTCGCAATATCCAACTCTCGCAACCCACATAAACACTGGGGAAAACATTTCAAGGCACGACGCACAAAGCCTCTTCTCACAACGTCGAACTCCTGAATCCACCGCCCCAACCCCGGCAACGTCGCTCAAGAATGACCCAACACAAGCGAACCATGGACGAAATGTCCCCAGCTTTCCCTAACTTTTGGATATGGAAAATATAATTCCAGCTACCCATGTAAAAATCCGTTATGTGTGCATAATATTAGTGAGAATAATTTTCCCCCCACCCATATAAAACAGCCAAATCTGGCTATAGTATTAAAGAGGGGCAATTCAATATCAAAATATAATTTACCTCACCCATACAAAACGGCTAAATATGGCTATAATATTAGTGGGACGGCAAATCCGCTTGGTACAGTGCCAACGCCGCCAGCACGAAAAGGGCGTCGTGCCGTCGGCGTTGGCGAAAAAGGCACTCGCCCCCGCGATAAAATTAAAAAATCCAACAACCTTGTACGGCACCCCAAAATAATTTTAGCAGTTTTTAATACCTTTTCTTTTAGAGGCGATGCCAATGCGCCTTGATATTACTGGATTATTTTTTCATTTTAGCAGTTTTGGGGTAAATCCCGATGCCAACAAACGTGATTATTGCGTTCAATTTAGCAGTTTTGAGTCTCAAATTTCTGCTAAAATTATTTATACCTGCCAAAACGGCTTGTAGCAAGGGTTTGCCTGAACCCCCGCGCCAAAACGTGCTAAAATTTTTAGGAGGGATTTAAGCTGATTGTAAAGCTAGTTGATGCAATGATGGGTAAGGGTAAGACAAGTGCCATGATTAACCACATAAACAAATCTGACAGTGGTACGAGGTTCTTGTATATAACCCCTTACTTGAAGGAAGTGGAGAGAGTGATACAAGCGTGTCCATCTAAGAAGTTCAAACAACCACTTGTTTTCGGGACAAAGAAGCGAGGTATAAAGCATTTGTTTGAAAAGGGGGAGAATATTGCGACCACTCATGCCATGTTTGGACACTTCGACCAAGAAATCATAGACATGGCTTATACCCAAAACTACACACTTGTAATGGACGAAGTGGCGGATGTGGTAGAACCATTGCCCATAAGCAAACATGACCTAGAGACAATACTTGAAAAGTACACAGAATTAACCGAAAGTTCTTTGTTGAAGTGGACGGCAACAGAATATGACGGAGCCTTTGATGATTACAAGAGGCTGTGTGATTTGGGATGCATAGGAATATACAATAGTAAGGCTATACTGTGGTTGTTTCCAGTATCAGTATTCAGGGGGTTCAAAGAGATATACCTACTCACATATCTCTTCAGCGGACAAATACAAAGATGCTACTTTGATTATTACGGTGTGAAGTACAAGAATCTTTATATAAAAGGCACAAGTGTTGACACGTACACCTTGTCAGAAGAACAGATTGAATACACTTATCCCAAGCTGGATTCCCTCATTCACATCGTAGACAATGAAAAACTTAATCGTATTGGGGACATTGACGAATCACTGTCTGCGTCATGGTATAAGAGAAATAAAGAAAATATACTGATGGACACATTGAAGTCGAACACATCAAATTTCTTTAAGAATTATGCTAAGACAAGAGCAAATTTGAATATATGGACTACATACAAAGAGTATGAGAGTATTTTAAAGGGCGGAGGTTATGCTAAGGGATTCTTATCGCTAAATATAAGGGCAAGCAATGATTATAAGGATAAAATAGCCGTAGCTTATTTAGTCAATAGGTATCTAAACCCATATGTCAAAAACTTCTTTGTGGCGAATAATATCGAAGTTGACGAAGGGACTTATGCTTTGAGTGAGATGATTCAGTTCATATGGAGATCGGCAATTCGAGAGGGCAAAGAAATTCATCTTTATTGTCCGAGCAGCAGGATGAGAGGATTGTTACAGACTTGGATAAAAGAAGTGTGTGATAAACAACAATAATATCAAAATATAAGGAGATTTAAGAAGTGAATAAAATGACACACAAAGAAAGATTGTATCGCGAATACGATTTAGAACTAATGGAATATGAAAATCAAGTAAACACGCTAATTAACCGAGCAAGAAAAATTTTTGCGAACAATGATTATGATATTGACTTTGAAATCGGTATGGCCGGCACGAACATTTATGACATGCAGAAGCAAAAACACGACGCATCAGAGGGGATGAAGTGGGTTAGCGTAGGAGATATCTGGGGGTGATTATTTGAAGGGAGTTCAAATTCTTAGTATTGATGGGAAAGATTTGTATGCCACCGAGAAGATGGGATGCGAATATTCCGCCAAATATGCGGATGGTAGACCAAACTTCAAGAAATATATAAACTCACTGGATTATTCATTGGATCAAATTAAAATGCGCGAAATTTATCGAAGAGTTTATCAGCGAAACGATTTTGGTTTCTACAACAAAGATATCAAACCAGGTCGGAGCCGTAGAGAGTACACAAATCAGGTTGTTAATCTAACTTTCCAATACAGCTACAAAGAGTATAACAAGGCAAATCGGAATATTTACGTGCGGGATGGATATTCAATTCGAGGTTTGGAACTAGAAGATTCCGTTTGTATTGTAGACGGAATACTAATTGCCATTGAGGTTGATAAATCAGTAGCACACAACAGACTTGGTGAAGTGGAACAGAGATATTTCAAATACGATGAAGAAACCGGCGCTTATAGGAAAGATCGCAATATTAAAATCATTGCAAATGTACGGCAAATCCGTGAGTATCTTTATAAAAATGGATTCACTCTTGATGGAATCAGATATGTGCGGTATAAGCGCAGTAGTGGTTCGGCTCGTGTTGGAAAGTGTTTGTTTATTAATGAGACGTTATTCAGCCGTATGCACAGATGGGATATGTGCGGATTGCGCATAAAAGATGGGCAAAATATTGACCTGGCCGCGTTTGAAGCCGCCGTATCATTATCACTAAGCAGTATCATTGATACGGTAGAGATTCTGCCGGAGAACATATTATTGATAGATGATTACGATAGTGTCTTTGAGGATGATGTGATAGGAGTGTCACTTGAAGGTAGCGGCCTCGTGTCTCGTCCGCAGAAAGGGAAGATTTCAAACAGTATATGGGATGGACAGTCGTTGCTGGACAAAAGTGTATTTGGTGAAAAGTATGCAGACAAGGCTTTTTTACTTCTCAGACAAAGGTTTTTTAAGTCGGCCTGCTTTTCCACCAATCTGCAAGAATGGTTTGCTGATAATAATATCACTGACATATCGCAGCTAAACGGTGTGACTATGGCAACCGATATATCTCAGATAAAAATGATAACTACCCCAAACAGCGTCAAATATTTAAAGTTTGGCACAAAGGAGCGCTGGTTGCGAAATATCGACAGAAATTTTGGCGTGGTGAAATACGACAAACCAACGCACTACTTTGATGGACGCATGGTGCAGACACACTACCAATTGCTAAATACTCTGCAACTAAGCTATGAAGATGTGGAGGCGTTTTTACGGCCATCGCTAGATTATATAACTAAAATCCGAATTGACCCAGCGGTATTACGTTACCATATACGATACCCCCATTGTAACCCAAGCGATTTAGAATATCGTTCCAAGAGTGATGTTGTATTTGGGTTGATGGGACTGAATGAAGATTTTGTCCGCACAAAGTATTACCAAGATTTCAAGAAAGATTTAATTAAATCGCTGGTCAAGAATTTGCGTAAAGGGCATGTGCTTGTAAAGGGCACATATGCCACTATGTTTGGAAATGGCTTAGAAATGCTCAAGTCGGCCATTGGGACGTTTGATGGTGAGACGGAGATTGGTGTAGGTAATATTTACTGCAAAATGTTTGCAGACGGTGAAGAAATTTTAGGTGCGCGAAGTCCGCATATAAATTCAGGTAATGTGTATTTGGCTACGAATAGACATCTGCCAGAGTTTGATAAATATTTTAATTTGACGAATGAAATAATGTGTGTAAACACGATAAGTGAGAATCTTTCGCAACGAACTAACGGGAGCGATTTCGATTCGGACACCCAATTAGTGACGAATAATAAATTATTAATTGAACGTGCCAAACAGAACTACGATAAGTTCTTAGTCCCCACATCTTTCGTAGAAGCAGATAAAATTCAGCGCAAATACACAACGGAACATCAGGCCGACCTCGATGTAAGAACTAGCGTAAACAAAATTGGTGAAGTGATTAATCTGTCGCAAGAGTTGAATAGTCTTATGTGGCATAGAATTAATCAAAAGAAAAATCCACAAACTATTGATGACAATATAGAATTATATTATGACATATGTAAATTAGCTGTTTTGTCGGGTATTGAGATTGACAAGGCAAAAAAAGAGTTCCCAGTAGACAGTCCTGTGGAAATTGAACTATTGAAAAACAAATATAAACTCACTGATAGTAAAGGTATGACTGTTAAGCCAAAGTTTTTCAAGATGATTACAACAGACAATGGGTATCCACTTAACCCCAATAATAAATATATGTATAGGGAAACCCCAATGGATTATTTGCAGAAAGTGATTGGAAAATGGTTTTATTCTGGATATAAAATACAACAAACCAAGATAATTCCAATGTATAGCATTATTCAAACAATTGGTGTTAATTCCGTTGGAGGGACGGAATATAAACTCCGAGATGCAATTATATCCGAATTAAGAAGACATTCGGCGGAAATGACTGGGCTCTTCTTGCGCTGGGAATATCCCGAAGATAGAAAGTTTAAGATTTTGGCATTGAGAGCAATGCATGAAGAAATTATGGCAAGCATGAAAATAACTAAAGGTGCTGCGTTTTTGCTACTCAAGACGTTAGATGATGAAGGTTTTAAAGATATTAAGAACGCCATCTTCAAGCTTTTATTTTGTTACAAGAACAAAGCTTTGTTTGAAGTTTTTAATGATAACTATAGCGGCATTGATGAGTTGAGAGAATATAACCAGGGAACTATATCCTTATATAATTTTCAATTCCGCAGAGTCCCAAGATGTCAAAAATCATGAAATCAGTGCCATTTTACCCTAACAAAATTTTTTTTAACCTCTCCAACCCCAGTATTTATGCGGGGTTGGCGAATATCAAAGTTGGTTATATACGGTATATATCAGATTATAGGGAGATATACACACATGAAAGAAACAATTGCAGGATATATAGTTGGTGACAGTCACATGGAGTTCACCACGGCGGAACCCAAATGGATTCGCAAAGTTAAACGCTGGGCGAAAGAGCGTCCGGAGGAGGTGCAGATAACTCATGAGAACAAGGATGGAAGTATCTTGGCAAACTTGCCTGTAAATTACTTCAAAATTTCACCAAAACAACGACGAGACGTGTCGGATGAACAAAGACTTGCGTCGAGTGAAAGAATGCGAATTATGAGGCAAAAACAAACCAAATTAATATAAAACTAAATAAAAATATATTGTCAACATCCGCTGAGCATAGTCCAGCGAAAAATATGGCGGCTGATGCCGCGTCAGTAATGGGAGGAACGCCTATGAGTGAATTTTTAATACCAATGCCCAAGGAAATTTCTAATCTTCAACTCCCCGACCCCACTCTCTTACGCTACTATAAAGATGAGCAACAGAGAGTTATATGGGTGGATTTTGGAATTGATGATGGCTTGCTGGAAACCGTGAAACAGATAATTGAGTATAACAGACAAGACGCTGGAGTTCCAAGGGAGCAAAGAAAGCCAATACGCATGTTTATCAATTCTCCGGGCGGAGAATTGTATGCCACATACAGTTGTGTGGATGCAATGCTTCTAAGTGATACACCCATTTACACATATAATATGGGCATAGCAATTTCGGGAGGATTTTTACTGTTGCTGGCGGGAAGTGAAAGATTTGCTTTAAAGCGTTCTACTGCCATGTACCATTCAGGCGCTGCGGGCTTTGAGGGTACAGCCGCGCAAATTGAAGCTGCAACAAAACATTACCAAGCACAATTAAGGCAAATGAAAGAATATATAATGGAGCGTACCAATATGGACACTCAAACCTACGATAAACATAAAGATAGTGATGGTTGGCTAAGTGCCGATGACCAAGTTAAATTGGGAGTTGTTCACGGCATTATTGAAAATATGTCGGATATTATAGGTGAGGTGTAGAGCGTATGCCAAAGAAAAGTATTGTATCTGACCCCATACAAAGCAAAGCACCTACAACATTAAAAGACCATATGTTTTATGGACTAACGCTTGATGAAGAACAAGAGGCGTTCAGGGATGCTATTTGGAATGAAGATATAGATGTAGTGTTTGTGAATGCCAGAGCTGGTACTGGGAAAACCACCATCGCCACTGCAACGGCCAATCTTCTGTGCCAATACGGAAGATATAAAAATATAGCATATATAATGGCACCCTGTCAGGAAGGAACACAGGGCTTTCTTCCTGGCGATTTACAAGAAAAAAGCCAATTCTACATGGATGGATTCTACCAGGCCCTAACAACTATCGGTGTTAATATGGGGATTGCTTTGAACGGTGATATATTAAATCAAAAAAGAGGAACTGGGTATATAGATACTTACACGCATACTTTTTTGCGCGGAGTGAACTTTGAAAACAGTGTGATTCTCATTGATGAAAGCCAAAATTTCACACTTAATGAACTAAAAAAGGTAATTACGCGAATCAAAGATAGTTGTAAAGTGGTAGTCCTGGGGCATAGGGGTCAAATCGACTTACCTAATGTAAACAAGAGTGGTTTTGCACAATATTTGGAACACTTCAGAGGAATGCCACGGGTAAAGATATGCGAACTTACGCGCAACTATAGGGGATGGATCAGTTCTCATGCCGATGAGCTAGACGAGAAATAGTAGATCGGAGAAAATAAAAATGGTTTTAACAAAGACTCAAAAATTCAAAAATGCAATCATATCAAGAACAGATGGCACAATCACAGAGATTTACAAAGATGATGAGAAGATATATATCTTAGATAAAATACTGAAAGAATGGGATGGTATCGAAGGCGTTTCTATTACAATTTCACTTAATAGTGATGTAGAAGAAGACGGTGAGGTCGAGGTGGTGACGACGATTGAGTAATATGACTAGGCGGAACCCCAATGAGAGTGTGCTGGGATATTATGAACGACTAAAGAAAAATATTGCAGATGGTGTTCTCGACCTTGAAAGATCGGAAGTGTATCAGTTACTCTTTGGAGAGCCTTGTAGTGCTGACCATGCAAGGAAAGTCCTTAAAGGGTTGGACTTGTGCATCGAGGCAGACCAGCATGTCGTTGAAACCGATGATGATGGAAGTATACAGATACCAAATCGGACAGTTTTAGAAATCCATAAGGATGGCAGTCAGTCAAAAAGCAAGATTATTGAAATGTCCGAAGAGGAGAGTATGGATGGTGAATTCTTACTTAAAGCTCACGGATTTAACCCCAGTCTATTTGAGTTGACAGGTGCTAAAAATAGTATTTATCAGGTAAACGCAAAAGGCGGAGTTACTAAAACGCTGTATTCAAGTAAAATTACTGCCAAACCCATAAGGGGCGGATTGGACATTGAAGATATCGCCAAACATTTTAGTAATTTTAAATCAACTCACACAGCAACAACATCACAACAATATAGACATGGTGCGGAACTCTTGGTGGTGAATCTTGCGGACGTGCATTTTGGTAAACTGGCAGAGTTTGACGAAACCAACAATACATACAATCTTGATATTGCGAGAGAAAGAATACTAGGCAGCGTTGAGTCTTATGTATCAAGGTTGCACGGCAGACAATTTGAAAAAATCTATTTTATAGTTGGTAATGACTATTTCAACTGTGAATATCACTCAGCAACGATAGCTAATACCCCACAGAACAACGCTAGTCGTTATAGCACAATGTTCAAAAGGGGTGTCGAAACACTCATTGACACAATCAACATATTGTCAAATGTAGCTCCTGTAGAAGCAATTTTTATCCCTGGAAATCATGCTGGATGGACGGAATATGCCGCGTCAATTGCGCTTGAAGCGTTTTATCGGAGCGACGATGCAATTTCGGTAGACAGTGCCCCTACACCCAGAAAATATCGAAAATTTGGTAAAAACCTGTTGTGCTTTGCGCATGGAGATTCGGAGAAGGATAGGATTTTCAGCTTGCCAAGCATTGAAGCCGCAGAACATTGGTCTGATTGCAATACGGTTGAGATACACCTGGGGCACTATCACAAAGAAGGTGTAGTGGAGAAAAACGGTGTGACCGTGCGCAGAATACCAAGTCTGTCAGGCAATGATTATTGGACATACAAGAGTGGTTATTCAAGCAAGGTACGAAGTATGGCTTTTATCTATGATAAAGATGGTGGACTTACGGAAACGCATTATGTGAATATGTAATAATTGATATGACCGAAATTTTTTAATTTCTTTGACAAGTATTATGGGGACTGCGAGACGATGGGCACATGGCTAGGTTCATGGGAGGTTATCCTCCATAGTCATATATCAGTCCCTATAATACTTGAAGGTGTTGAATGTTGGTGAAATCCCAAAATATATTGCGAGATGGAGCAGTGGTTAGCTTACGAGCCTCATAAGTTCGTGGTCGGGGGTTCAAATCCCTCTCTCGCATTTTTACAAAAGCAAGCAAGTCCCGCCGTCTGCCAAGATTTGCTCTGGTGAGTGGTGGGACGTTCTCTTTTTCAAATAAAAATCCAGGGGGTGGCGCATATAGCGGCCAATACAAATAGACCAAAGCACAAGTGTGATATGTGTGGCACCGAATACGATAACAAGAGACATAGTTTCTACACTTCAAAACACTCAATTTATCAGCATAATGAGGGTCGTCTACGGACTTGCAAGGATTGTGTCAACAGTCTGTTTGATAACTATGTGAAGAAATATGGAGACAGAAAATTTAGTTTTTATCAGATTTGTGCTAAATTTGGATGGTATTTTGATGAGGCTCTGTTCGATGGATTGGATTTGGGAGGAAATAATGTAGTCGGCGTATACATCCCCAAAATAAATATTAACCGAGGCAAAACCAAAAGTTTTGAAGATAATATTATGGATGCATTTTTACAAATGCAGGAAGATAAGAACGATAAAAAAAAAGATGAGTCTAAACCCTCCTCTTCGGAAAGTAAAAGTTCGCTCACTTCATCCGTGGGTGCAAGCAATAGGATGTTGTTAAAATGGGGCACGGGCTTCGAAGTTCATGAGTACACATCTCTCGAAAATCTCTACAAAGATATGGTCAAATCCAATCCGCGCATCGAAGACTCTCCCCAGGAAAAAGATTATTTGCGCAAAATTTGTCTTACGTCTCTTCTGTTGGATAAAGCTCTTATGGCTGGCGATGAAAAGAGAGTGTCTACTTTAAGCACATCTTACAGCAATCTAATGAAAGATTCAAAGCTCAGGGCTATGGATAAATCGGAAATAGATAAAACGGGCGGCCTTCGCAACTTTGCGCAATGGTTCGCTGATACTGAAAGCGAGGACTACATACCACCTTGGGAAAAGCACAAATTAATTAAAGGCGCAAATCAAGATATAGTGGACAAATCAATTATGCACATTGAAAATCATACGCGACGATTTAGGAATGAGCAGACAATGGTAGTGCCACCCGACGATACCCCGAAGATTGAGACAGACGAAATTGATCCCCATGCAGAGGCGTATTTAGATCGTTTTATAGACGAGGATGATGACAATGACTGATGATTTGCCGGTTGTTGATTTTGACTCCTTATCACCCAAAGATAAACGCAAAACTTTAGCCTCATACTATAGGCGATATCCCGACAAATTTATTGATGAAATTAAAGAACCCAACTCAAACATAGACCTATATTTTTATCAGCGAATACATCTTCGCATTCTTTTCAGGTATACAAGGGTTTTTATAACGGCAACACGAGGAACTTCAAAGAGTTACACCGTTATATTGGCATTTGTCCTTAAATGTATAATGTTCCCCGGAATCAAACTCTTTATTTGTGCGCGAGGCAAAGAACAGGCGAGTAAGATTACCCAAGAGCGCCTTGAGGATATATTTGAACACTATCCTCTTTTGCGACAAGAGGTGAGAACGCTTACCGAACAGAAGGATTATACGAGAGTTGTATTTCATAACGGCTCATCTTTTGACGTGGTTCAAGTAGCGCAAGCAACTCGCGGTGGTCGCAGACATGGGGGATGTGGAGAAGAGATTTCAGACAAGAATTTTGACGGAGACACATTCAATGAGGTTGTAATACCTCTTATGGCGAATAATCGTCCAGCAAAATGTGGCGGAACCGACCCAAATGAACTACATAAGTCAGAAGCATACATATGCACCGCAGGAACTAGACAACAGTTCGCATATGAGTTGGCTAAAGAAATATATGGTGAAATGCTGGAAGGGGAATCGGCTTTCTATTTGGGTAATTCGTACGAACTACCCTGTTTATTTGGACAATTAGAAATTGACTTTGTAGAAAGTAAAAGATTGTCCCCCACCTACCCAACGGAGTCTTTTTTAAGAGAGTTTGGGAGTATTTGGACGGGTTCTTCCAATGGAGCCTTGGTTAGTGACATTAATTTACGAAAGTCACGCACAGTAGGGATCGCAGAATACGAGCATTGCGGAGATACGAATTGTGAATATGTGCTGTCATATGATGTTGCCAGACATCCGGGAAAGCAAAATGCGCTATCTTGCTTGACTGTAATAAAGATTACTCCAAGAGAAGATGGATTGTATACCAAAGAAGCCGTGAATGTTTATTCAATGGAAGGACAACACGACACTAGACAAGCGAAATTCTTAAAGCAAAAAGTTCACGATTACAAAGCTAGGATTCTAATTGTTGATATTGTTGGGATAGGGTCTGGTGTGGTTGACCAATTGGTTCTTGATTTGGGAGATGGATTCCCACCCTATGGTGTTATAAACAATGAGGAGTACGATAAATATAAGGATGCAGATAGCATTCCGATGGTTTTTGCCATGGATAGTAGGAAAGTAGAAACAAGAAATAGCAAAATGATGCAAAATATCATGAAGGTTTTTAATGCGCATGATATAGCATTGCTTAAAACACCACACGAAGGACTAAAGGATTATCGCAAGCACCACAAACTGACACAGCTTGAGATATATGATCAGCCAGAATTAGAAATTCCATATATTATGACGGACTCTCTTTGTGAGGAAATTATGAATTTGGAATATCGGTCTGCCGGAAATGAAGGCAAGATTGTTCAGATTTCCAGTAAGATTCCCAAGGACAAATTTATGGCGCTGATGTACGGGTTGTGGTGGATTCATATGCAAGAACGTGTGGGTTTGGAAAGGAAGGGAGCTTATGAGTTCTTGTGTTTATATAATTGAGGTGAACTCTGAACTCTATCCGCTTCTTGCAGTGTACTTTAATTATTAGGCTTCAATCAACAAATAAAATACAAACATTATTATACGAGGGAGGTATATTGATTGCCCAAAAAAGCAGTAAATACGGATAAAATTGAAATTTCATCCAGCACTAAAGAAGAAGCTAGTTATGAATTCAACACAACTCTTCCGATAGGATTTCTTGGCAACTGGAATGAAGCAATAGGACATTTTGACAGTGCGCGATTGGCAGCGGCTCTGGAAACGCCACAGTATGATGGGAATAACAGATTCTTACGCGAAATGTGTTGGTGGGCGTATAATTCCAACGGTGTGATACGTAGTTCAGTTGACTATCTCGCCAGTCTCAGCACATTGTCATCCGTGATTTATTCACGCTCCATTAATCGAAATGGCAATAAACCTCCTGGTTATGAGCGAAATAAACGTATATTTTCACAGGTGCTAGACAGGATTAAGCATAAGCAGGTAATACGCGATGTTATAAGAAAGCAATGCAATGATGGCATTGCTTTCTATTATTTTGTAGTAAACCATACGTCACCAATGGAAAGAATGATTGACCCATTGGCAGTTGCCACACTGACTGAGATTAATGCTGACGAAGGCGAGGTGGAAATTAACAACGCACCGAATTGCGATTTATTCCCGTTGCCAACATCGTATTGCAAAATTGTAGGTAAGCGCAATGGTTCATTCACGGTAGCATTTGACCTTTATTACTTCAACACTTTCGTGGGCAACAACTTAAAACGTAAACTTCGGCAATATCCACCGGAAATTTCATCCGCCTGGAAGAAATATAGCATGGGAGCCGCCCAAGGACATAGGTGGATTGTGCTTGATGAAACAAAGACGCTTGTAGTAAAAACAGGTTCAAAGGATGAGTCTGTTTGGGGTGTTCCGGTTGTTGCGGCTACTCTCAGCGATAAATTATTCGTAGACCATCTTTTAAATACAAAACGAGATATGCTTGATACGGTTAATAATCGTGTATTGTATATGGAATTCCCCCAAGGGAGAGACCCAGGCACATGCTCTCTAGCTGCGGATCAACAGATAAGTCAACATAATACAGTAAAAGCCGCATTGCAAAATCGCACACCAGGACGCTGGGGTCTTTCATTTTTCTCAGTGGCTCCTGGTACGAAGATTAATTCCTTGGATGTGGAGACTGGGATTCTTGATATGAAAAACGAAGCAGGCCTTCGCGGACATATTTCAGAGGATATAGGCTTGAGTGAAGGCCTGATTGGCGGTGACTCAAATGGAAACTATGCGATATTAAAGCTAAATTTGGAGTTAGCTACTTCAAGGGTTTTTGAGTGGATAAATGTGTTTGCTGCAGAGTTGAATAAAGTGATTAATTCCAACATTATACGTCAAAATGGACTTTATATGGAAGTTGATTACCTACCAATAAGTCATGTTAATAGGGACGAAATGTACAATCGCGCCAAAGACCTCTTTCTAATTGCTGGCGGTTCATATCAGGCACTTGTTGAGTCCGCAGGATTTAGCTTTGATGGCTACATAGCAATGGTTGAAAGCGAAGGTGAGTTAGACCTTAAAAGTTTATTTATTCCACATATAACTTCTTATACGATATCAGATAGGTCTCCAAACATAGACGAGGCAGACCAGGTTGGAGGGCGCCCCAGAGATGAAAGTTCTGACAATGATGCAACCATAGCCTCCAGGAACAATGGAGGAGATCAAAACCCCAGAGCGGATGTTTAGAAAGTTGATGGAAATCATGAGCGATGACTTACAATTAGAACTTAACACAGAAGGAACTGGATGGAACCCGCCAAGACCAGGCTCCCCAGAACGTGACAAGTGGCCTTCTCATGTATTTATGTTGCCCGATGCAAAACCGCATCCTTTGTTTCCCTACAAGGAGTATATTGATGGGCACTGGCAAGTAACAGCAAGGGCTTTGAGAGCGGTCATAAGTCGCGCAAATACTACTGGACATCAGGATGTTCAACGAAGAGCGTCGGAAATGCTTCGCAAATATCACGAGCAAAACAGCACGGAGGAAAATATGGAAATCAATGAAATTGCAAAACTGCGATACGACATTGCCTCAGAAGTCTATAAAAATGAAATGAGCGAAAATGATGCTCTCCGGGGATATGCTGCCCTTCTTGAAGATATGACAGAGTTGTATATGGGCGTATCGAATGAGGAATTGAAAGCAGTCTTAGACAAAGGCATTAATGATGTTCGAGAAATAATGGGGGATGAAAAAAACCACAAATTGGTACTTCAAGCCCTCACTAATAATTTGGACATGGTTCTTATTGCATACGACGGCATGACAGAGGCCCTTGCAAATATAGTTGCCCATGTGGAATCTGACTCTGGTTCTTAAATTATATCAAATTATAACACAATGCAACTATGGAAGGTGGAGCTATGCAAAAAATAGGCAACTCAACATACCGAGGGTGGATAACCTTCTACTGCGAGTGTGGCAGTAGAGAATATTCATACCAAAATCTTGACGCATTAAAAATTTGTGAGTGCGGAACCAAACAGTTTGACATTTACACGCTAGATATAAAAGAGTGGATAGCTGAAGACTATATCGCTGTATGCAAACAAGATCTCGAGAAAGAAGGACTGGGGAATCATGCACCATACATAGACGAAATGTGTGACAGGATACGAAAACCTTTGATCAGCGATGAAATTTATAACGCTGTAGTCCGTGATATTGTGGAAACGACATATATCCTTATGGAAAATTTGAGGCTGAATGTTCATGGATAAGCTATCCTACTATCTTTACATAATTATCGGTACGAGGAGGCTATAAAGTGTGAGAGAAAAGGTGAGAAAGAAAAAAGTGTTGCATGAAACTTCTTCGCTTCAATTGCATGTAGTAGAACTATCCTCTGCTCCTATAAATGGAAGAAGACTGGTGAAATTTGTTCTTCACACTATACATCAAAGCGAAGAAGAGCATCAAAGCAACGGAATCACATGGTTGGAAGAATATGTCCAAGAGAACATGTCTACAGTGAATCAAATGAGTTTGGTGGCTGAATTCTTAGATAATAAACAAGACATGCCTCACGGTCATGCATTTGAGGGTACGGAAAACGGAAAGCCCGTCTTTTCATCCGCCGTAACTGGCTCATTCGGAGACCCGAAAATAGAAACTATAAATATAAACGGCGTGGCAGAAAGGGTTCTTACTGCGGTGTCAACTATTGATGAACAACGTTTTCCAAATTTTGTAGCATGGTTACAAAATGAATTATCGGAGGGACGTAGTGTAAAAGGTTCTGTTGAAATCTGTTCAAGAGTGCCAGGAGAAACAATTACATATTTAGATGGTTGGAAACCGATTGGACGAATCCCAACGAAGTATGTTTATAGTGGATTTTGTGTGCTTGGCGGCGTTGATCCGGCAGACGGAAATTGTGTGCTTTTAGAATTGAACAACGCTAATCCCCCTACCCTAGACACAATCAAAAGCCAAATAGCCAGCTTGGGAACACAAGTGCGGAGCAATAACTTAAATGACTTTAACTCTATTATGGCGCAAATCTCTGGCCTGGAGTTGAATAAATCAACAGAGAAATCTGTTAGTTCAAAATCTAAAAATAATAACAAGGAGGAAATTAACATGGACAAAAAAGAATTTGAAACCTTGCTTGCCGACATGAAGACTCAACTTATAGCTGAGTTGAATCAAGTGGGTGGCGGAGATGATGACGTGCGCGAAGTGTGCGCAGAGAGAGATTCTTTAAAACTGAAAGTTGCCGAATTGGAAGCTAAGATTGAAAAAATGACTAGCGAAAAGAATGAGGCAGATGCAGAGGTTACGAAGCTCAGAAATGACACTCTTGTAGCAGAACTAAACAGCCATCTTGCGCAATTCACTGAAGAAGAAAGAAATACCGCTAAGGCTGAAATTGATGCATTTAGGAAAAATCCAGTAAAAAGTGAAATCAACTCTATTATTGGTGCTGTAATGATTGCAAAGGCCAAGAGACAAATGGAACATGCCAAAACAATTACTGAGCAAAATTCATTTGATGACGGTAGTAAGCATTCTTTGAGCGATATTTACGGAGCAATGGATGATAACCACTACTCACCTACGGGTGAAGGTGGATTATTTTAATTTTAATTACATAAAAAGGAGGAAATTAAAAATGATAAAATTTCGCGAATTATCTAATTTTTCCAATGTCAAAACATTTCCAAATATCAAAGCACATGTTGATATGGATAATTACAGAGTAGTAATTGCAGACCAAGCTAACGAGGTTACATCTTTTGGAACTGTACAAGCACCAGGACAAGACCTTTGCGTTGTCATGCAATGGTTATATCAACGTACTGGAGACTTATTTTTTGGGCAAAGAGGTGTTAAGCAAGGCGAACGCACCCTCTGCGTAGGACTTGAATCACTCGCCACACGTTTCCTTGACGTGGGTGCACAACATATTACTGGAGGACTTGATGCTGACGGCGCATTGACTGTTGTTGCTGGCGACGCACTTATTCCCGACGGTACTGGTAACTGGGTTGTAGGCGCGGTTCCTACAGCTGGCGTTTATTTGCTTGTGACGGGTTTTACTACCCTACCCTTCCATGGCAATGAAGGCAAAGGCCCCATGACGGAGCCCGCCGTTATTGCGCAAATCATTTCACTCTAAACGAATAGAAAAATATAAGGAGGTAATATATTATGTTTGATGGAACAATAGAACTAAATAATCTTAGACATGACCCAATTGACAGCATTAGTGGAATAAAAGAAAAGTCACCCTTGGTAGAAATTTTTTCTCATATGGCCGCTGGTAAAGACATGTCTGAACTAAACGGGAAACTCAAAGATTCTCATGGTAAAGCTGTAAGCCAAAATACTATTGAAGATGGCGTTAAGCGTATTCGTCGCAAGGCTTATGAAGCTAGTGCTGGAAATGGTCTTGCCGCCACCGAATTGAACGAGCTTCGTAGATTCGCCATTCTACCACTGTTGCAAGAAGAGCTGCAGCTCTTGAGCTTTATGGGTAATTATCAAAACGTGGGCTACGGTGAGTCCGTGTACGGAGAGCTAAGGAAACTCGGAGCAGATAAAAGCCGCGCCCAAGCGTTAAGAGGTGACGTTACGTTCCCTGTCTGGGAAACCGATAAATATCCCGTACCGTTTGTATCGGTGTCGGGAGGTTACGCTGTGGATTATCGCAAAATCCAATTTGGCGATATGACTTTTGAAAACACTGGTATGGAACAGGTTCGCACGGACATTCGCAATAAGGCCGCTAGATATGTTATCTGGACGATTTGGAACGCAATCAACAATACGACCAATGTGCATTTTACCGCCCAAGGCGCAGGCATCACAGAATCCGCTTTGCGCGAAGTTGTTAATAAAATTCGTAGGTTTGGTACGCCGAACATAATTGGGGACTATTCTATGGTTTCTCAAGTGAATCAGTTCCACTCTTATGTAGGAACCACGCCAACAGTTGGCAACGTATCACAGGCTGCATTGAATGAGCTTCGCAAAACTGGGCTTATCGGAATGTGGCTAGGCAGTGTAGTTGCTGATATCAAAAACGGATTCAACCTTTCTGCTCCATTGCCAGATGGTTCGGGTTTTGAACTATACTTCCCTGAGAATATCATGTTTGTTATTCCATCAGGAATGCAGTCTCCAGTACGCTCGTGGACTCGCGGAGGTCTAACCAGTATGCAAGGTTCCGAGGTGGGGTCAGGCACGATTATGACAAGATTTGATCTTGAAATCGCCGCAGACGTTGCCCGTACCCGTGAGTACGAAATTGGTATGATTACAGACACCAATATAGCCCCATTGCCAGTTTCACCGTTTTAAATCTACATATAACATAGTTAAACAATGAACGAGGCCATCTCACTAAGAGGATGGCCTCGTTCATTGTCTTAGAGGGGAGCTAAATATGGAACTTAATAAATCAAAAAGAGTTGAAGTTCGGAATACCACAAACACTGACACATGGTTCAGGTCAAGTCACGACAAAGATGTAAAAATTCCAAAGAAGTCTAAAAAAGAAATAGAAATTTCAGAAATCATCCATCAATGTGACGATGGGAATCCGGATTTTGTAGGTTATGGTAGAGATGGCAAACATGCAACATTTTATATTGAAGATAAGGAAGTTCGCGTGTATTTGGGCTTTGAAACCGAAAAACAAAAACAAGAAGTTATTGACGAAGATGCAATTGTAGGCATGTTTGAAGCCGCTAATCTCAAAACCTTCTACAGTTTGCTCCAGTCCAAAGTAGTAACCCCAGGACAAAAACAAACTCTACGCGAAGTTATTGCATCGGGCAAAGTAAACGCTCATGATAAGATGAAATTAGCAGAGTCTTTCCTTAAAAACGAAAAAATCTCCGATGACGCATTAAAAGGTAGACCCGGAAGACCTAAAAATTCATAAATTCATAAATAGACTGTTTTTATATTAAGGGATGGTGTCAGATGACAGATTATGAACAGGTGGTAGACACATTCTTTGCGACAGCACAGTATCGGGAAGAAATACCCGATGAGCTTCTGAAAAAATGGTTCAAGATGGCAGTTAATGATTTCAGCCATGACATTTTCCCCTTGATTTACAACCCTGTGACCCAGATGTTTGACAACGAAACCCTGGCATTCAAAAAAACATCCGAAATTATTAAAGACATGTTGGGAAAGATGATATATCTTATACACATCAAGAGACAGCGCAGCAGAATCAACCAGCTACAGAATATTGTCGGACGCGACATTGCCTTAAACTCCACAGCACAAGCCAAGGCGGCAATGCGAGACGAATATCTTGATATAACCTATGAGATTGAACAATTGCGCTTCAAGCTGAAGCAACATGCTTTCAATTAACCATAAGAGACGAGGTGATTTTCATTCCGCAAACATGGGCATTAATGGGCAAAAGGCGAGGTATGAGTGGTTTTGAGCGCGACGAGTTCATCAATGACGCTGAAAACGCCTTTGCCGAGGTACTGGAGGATTCTTTTCAGGGGCAACCAGTAATTCTTTTTCGCAATGGAAATCTTGATGAGTCTGCGGCGATACATACCAAGGCCATTATAGATGGCAATACCCAGTCAAATATGTCCGCATATGAGCACCGATGGATAATGAGCTATACGGATTCACTAAAGGTTGGCAATTATGTTAAGTTCCGAGATGACTATTATATAATCAGTGAAGTACCTGGAAATAACCAAATATATGATAAAGCACCAATGCTTCTCTGCAACCATAAACTTCGCTGGACTAATGAAAATGGTGAAATCATTGAGCGCTATGCGGTTTACCGCGATCATACCCGTCATCTTCCGGGTGAACATGCAAACCGATATATAAAAGAGGGCGATATGCGCCTCATGATTGGCCTCCCAAAGGACAGTGAGACAATTAAACTTTCCAGAGGCAAGAGGTTTATTGTAGATGATTACGACAGGGCACAAGTGGTAAGAGCTCCCGTTGTGTTGCAAATTACAAAATATAACGCTATTCAGCGCGGAGATGAAAATGGTGCATATTTTGATTTCACCATGATGGAAACTCCGTACAACGATGATACGGATAATAGAGAATTGATGATAGCGGATTATTTCCCAACCGTGTACGGATTAGAGATTATCACTCCCACCAATCTTGAGATTGAAAACGGGCAAAATGCTCAGATTCAATTTGCAGCGAAACTGAATGATAGAGAAGCAAGAGAACACGTTCATTTTATGGTGGACGACGAAAAGGTTGCTCATATCGCTGATGACGGAACAATTCAAGGTTTAACTGTTGGGGAAACGCAAGTTCGAGTTGTGTTTTTTCAGGAGGAGAGAGTAATCAATGTGCGGGTTGTAAAGTCTAGTCGGGTCTTTCAGGACACTGCAAGGATTAGCTTTAAGGGTTCTCCGACATTGAGAGTTGGCGGCACAAAAATATTCCATGTAGCGTTTTTTGATAGTAGCGGCAACCCCACAGGCGATACTCCATTTTGGAGCGTCGTGGATAGTAGCGGGAGTGCGGCGGAATTTATTACCCTGGAAAATCAGCAAGATGGCAGTGTTCGAGTAAGATGTAAAAACGATATTAGGTTGATGGGTAAAGAGTTGACCATACGGACTACAAGTGCGTCTGGGATGGTTTCTGATTCCACGCAGATTACACTAATAGGATTGACATAGAAAGCAATGCGAGGTGAAAAAATGAGCAGAGTGACAATATTACTGGGCGAAGAGCATATGTTTGATCGCCTCGATACGGTTGCCTCCCCGGAGGTTGACTTGGTTTTCTTGAGACGATTACCTAGATATTCGGAAAAGGGGAATAGTCTTATAAACAGTATTGTTGAAATTCTCAACAACGACGGAGATGAGGTTCCAGAGGTACTTGGCGGAGAAATTATGTCTGCAAGTTCTGTGGGTTCATTTGCCTATGGGCATGATAGGGTTATTCGACTAGCCTTCCCAAAGGGTGAATTTGCAAATGCACAAGAGGCAAGAAACGAAGTTGCTAACTATTCTATAAGGTTTAAACTTGAGGACAATGCCTCATATATACAAAATCACTATGAGATAGAATTTTGGAATCGTGACTCAGGTGTCAAAACATTTAATTCAATTGTGGTGGGCGATGAGCAACTTCTCCAATTGATGAAGTCTAAGATTTCTACAGCAGATTTGGGGAAAATGTCACCGTTCCGCATCGTTATATACCCTGAGATTAGAGCTAGATAAGATGTAAGTTTGCGCAAACTTATAACGACACACAGTGATGTGTGTTTTTTTTGTTTCGTTTTATGAGTAGGGGGGAGGATGTCGTATAAACACTCAGAATGTGAACGAACGCTATATGCAATTTAACGATTGCTTTGTGAAAATTGAACAAAATATGGCTGGATTATTTCTAAAAAATGAAAAACTTTGCAAGTTATTGTGGCATAACGATAACAATCCTCTTGCTCAACACATGGACGAGGACATAGCCCAAAATATGCTTATAGACTTTGTAGAAGAGGTAGATGGGGAGGGGAATATTCAACTAATTGAGAATCCTGACTGTCGAGTATTTTTTGTTCCGTTTACCGATTTAGTTGAAACCCCATTGAAGTCTCAATTGCGGGTTTATACAGCTAGAATAAATCCAGATAATATCTACATTTCTGAGGTATTTGTGCAGATTGATATTATCGTGCCACAACAGCTCAATAAGCTACGCAATGGCAGGAGGCGGGAGTCTATTTTATCAGAAGTAATGAAAACATATAACGGCCAAGAAATAGGACTGCTTAACCCCCTTGCGATTGTGAAAAGACCCATCGACATTAGACACTTCAGGGGAACCTTTTTTGGATATTCGGTATTGTTTTCAACGAGGGTGGCTTAGATTGGCGGTGATGAGTTGGATGATAGACCTAGAAGTATTAGTTTCTTAAACGAAATATCCAAACAGTGTTCTTTTCAGCGGGCTTTGGCGTTAAATCTCCCCTATGAATATAAGGGGGTTGCATTCTATCCTGTTCCGGTTGAAAGAATCATGGAGTTTTATTTCTGTGTAGATGTATTGATGGTTAAACAGGAAAATTTGATAGTTGCATTACGTCGTAGTTGCCCAGAAGACCCCAAATCTAAGGAAAAATACTTTGCAACTCTGAAAGAAAAAGAGTCTCAGTACAAAAAACTTATGAAGATGCCCTATTTATATTTTCTTTGTTACGCCTTTGAAAATTGGGAGGAATACGGAAGGCCTGATTTTGGGGCTTATATTCCTATGCTCTACGCACTCTTAGAATTAACAACAAAAGGGGCGAATATTGAGATAAAGACAGAATATAAACAGAACGGCGAATTTAAGAGAGTTTTGCTGGTTATCAACGATGCAGAGTTTAATGCGAAAGATTTTTTGAAAATACGCCAAATCATATTCCAACAATCGGGGATAGTCCATTCTGATAACTTTCTCAATTCTGATGCAGAGAGAGCTATATATGACGGCAGAAAATATGAGACAAAAAATTATGTTCCGCCAACGCTTGAGGATTTGATTGATATTCTTGCAATGTATCTACATAAAAGTGCGGACGAAATAATAAACAATTTCACAATTCGTAAATTCAACAATCTTATCAAGCATATGTCAAAGTTTGAAGATTATAAGCTCCTAAAAGGAGCAGAGCTTGGAGGGTTTGTAAGTTTCAAAGATAAGGTTCCCCACTTCATAAGTGGACTCAAAGAGCCGGATGTATTTGAAGGGTTGCAAACCGATTACAGAAATTCAAACATGATGAAGGTGTAACCCCGCAAGGGGTATTTTTTATTTTTATGAGGAGTTGAAAACAATGAGCGATATTATGGCAATGAAGCCTGGATTAAGGTTTCTAAACAACGTTGGTAACTTTGCGTTCTATGACAACAGAGTGAATCAGGTGGCTTTTACTGGTTCGTTCGCTACAAGCTACGCAATAGAAATTACAGGAACAAATACAGATACAAGAGCTGGACGCGGAAACCCTCTAATTTATAGGAGTTTCAGTGATCGAAATGTAGCGATTACGTTGACGCTACAGGAATTTAATTTGGAATACATTGCAGCAACTGTTGGTAGCGACATTGATTATGGGCTGGCAGAGCTATTTGTTATCGAAAGGTCGATTCCTGTAGATGGTAACGGAATAGCAACTCTTGATGAGTTAGCGACTGGTTCAGTAAGCGTGAGGCTGCCGGATAGAAGTCGTGTAGAGGTTCCCGCCACACCCGAAAACACAATTGACTTGTCTGCATTTGGCTTAAATGAAGGTGACTGTGTTTCTGTTACATACATGTATATGGGTGATGCAAAATCGGTAACAATTTCCGCCGACCAAATGCCGCGTATTGGTAGATTGGTGATGGAAGGTGTTTTGTCAGATAGCCGTGTGGGTGAAGTTGGCAAGCTGATTGTAGATATTCCATCTTTTAGCTTAGACGGGTCACTCTCTATTACGATGAATGCAGACGGGAGTACATCTCAATCCGCTATTGCCGGAACAGCGTTAGCTGTTGATGGCACCGCTTGTGGTGAGGGAAGCGTTTATGGATATGCTCGTGAGGTCATTTCAGGAGAAACTCCACGAATTGTCGATCTAATAGCGTCTCCATCTCCAATTGAATTAGAAGCGTTGCCAAGTCCAACGACGCAATTAATTTCTGTAATTGGTTCAAGGGGGGTTATGTACAGTGAGGTTGGAATTTCTAACACTGAGTGTGCATTTGTTTCCGACACTCCGGCAGTAGCAACAGTTGATGCTAATGGGTTGGTAACAGCAGTGAGTGCAGGAAGTGCAATTATAACCATAACTCATACTGCAAGCGGCCTTGTTGACACGGTCGATGTTGAGGTTGAAGGTTAGGTATTATGTTGTAAATAACCGCTGGGGAGTTTCATAGCTCCCCAGCGGTTTATATGGGAGGCGAAAGAGTGTTTGAAAAAGATATAAACGAATATCCGCTACAGGATTCTGTCAAAAAGAACGGAAATCGCGCCAAGGATAAGCCGAAATATGACCCCATCTCTACTACTGAAGGGGAATTAGAACCCAATACTGCCAATGCAAAGGTTATTACAAAAACCAAAAACGGTGTGACTGGGATTGATTTCAAAGGATTTGGCGTGTTAATCCCCACCCCAAACAAAGAGTACGTTGTGGGGGATACAATAGAGGTTTCCTATACGTCTGATATTGGCAAGCCCGATTTCAAGATAAACATTGAGGTGGTCTAAATGGCGAAATCTTTATGTAAAAATGCTAAAATTCGTGATGAGTCATGTTCCGTCATCCTCTGCACAAAGCGAAATTGCGTTTGCGTGGCACAAAGATATTGTCAAGTACAAGGACGACCCATACAATCAGAGTATGCACCCCGAGTCTGTAAACATTATAGCAAATAAATGTTATAACAAATGATAGGGAAGTAATTCACATAATTAAAGGTTTGAGCTCTACCATTAAAAATTGTTTACTTCCCTATATTTTACGAATCTAAATTAAATATCGGTTTAATGTGAGAAATATGGAGGAATATTAAGTGAAAAAAATTATGATATCAAACGGTATGCGTGGTAAGGAAAATGTCAAACAATATGTTGATGCTTGTCGAAATGCAGTAGATAAATACTACACCTCTAAAGGCGAAAAGTTTGAACGGATAAACACATTTTTTAATGATTTTAATGGCAACCGCTTGCAATTTCTTGGCAAATCAATTTCAGAAGGACTTGCACTGGCTGATGAGGTTGTATTTATGGACGACTGGCAGAATTATGATGGTTGCCGCACAGAACATTTCATTGCGACTCAATATGGTATTCCATGCGTGTATCTTGAAACTTAGGAAGCTTAGGAGGCGTAGGTGAAAATACTCAATTTAGATCAATCAACAAAGGTTACAGCATATGCTGTTCGCAACAATGGCAAATTAACGGATTATGGTGAAATCTGTTCTGATAAAAATGAACGAAATCCAGTAGAACGAATGAAACAGATGTACGATGGCATAGGCGAACTCTTAGACAGAATTAAACCAAACTACATAGTATTTGAACAAGTGCAGTATCAGAACAACCAGAAAGTTTATAGCCAACTTTCGCAGTTACAGGGAGTAATTTTTTCTTTGCTGTTTGACAGAGATTTAGGGTTTGAGTTGGTGTCTCCCCCGGCATGGAGGAAGGCTGTAGGAGTTGTTGGAAGAAACCGCGCCGATCAGAAAGCCTCCATTATTCAAATTGTAAAGGAACGATACGGATTGGATGTTTCAGAAGATATTGCTGAGGCTATAGGTATCTCTGAATGGTCGATAGAAAATATCAAATTATCAGATAAGGTGGATTAATAATGAAAAAAGCAGCTACAAAAACTTTAAATGCGTTGGTAAAGAATACAACGAAGACAGTTTCCATCAATATCGGTGAGGTAGATGGTGTTCAAATATCCATGGAAGTCAAAAAGTATCTTTCCGCAGAAGAATTTATCAAGTTTGTAGCGGAAATGGCAGACGCCCAGTTCACTGAAAATGATGAATTCCAACCATATCTTGAGAGTATCGCTTTTGATATCAACTTGTGTAAGTATTATACTAATTTAAGTCTTCCAGAAGAATTGCCCAAACAGTATGTGATTATACATCAACTTGAAATAAAGGAAAAAATATTGGATGCTATTTCAAATTCGGAACAATATAAATCACTACTCGCTTGTATTCGTGAAGTCCATAATTATACCAGGGCGCAAAAAACAGGCATTACTGCTACACTAAAAGGACTTCTTGGTGATTTTGATGTGAAGAAGACTTTAGAGATGGCTGCGACTACTGGATTCGATGTGGATTCGTTGGGAAAACCTAAGGAGTTTCAAAGCCTGATAAGTATGCTTGGTAAATCTGAAGAGACAGAGTTGCCTACATCTACAGATATCCCAGAGAATAAAATTATACACTTGCCATCTCCTGGAAGTGACCCTGACTGGTGAAAATAACAACATATAGCATAATCTCTTTTATTGAGGATATGAAGATGGCTGTCGAAGGAGTGCTACATAATGGCTTTAGTTTTTGATAGTTTGGGGGATGTAAAAAATTATATTGCAGGGAATCCGTCCAAAGTAAAATTAACAAATGGCAAAACCATAGTTTCGATTATTCAGCTTGAGGCTGAACGACTGGCAAAATGCATTGAACGCAAAATTGCAGAATATTATACATCTTTCACACCAGAAGAATATAATCGAACTATGGATTTGATTAATGCAGTAAGGGTATCCGCTGTGGTTACTAAAGAAAATATAATCAGTGCAAAGGTTTATTTTGATGACTCCGCAATTAAGCCCAGCGTACTCGGCGGAGAAGATGGTTTTACCCCTGTACTCATGAATTATGGTTGGAGTGTAGATAGTGGGTGGCATAAAGACATCGAAAACTTTGGTTATAAACCAGGTGCCAAATTTATAGAGAGTGCAATAGAAGACTTTCAAAAACAAAACAATTATGGATTGAAAGTGCAAGTAAGTGTTGATGCTCCAGGCATCAGTGAAATATGGGACTTTTAGAGAATATATACCAAAAAATATATTTTAATCAGGATTAGTATGACCCCTCTACGTTATTTTCCGATGTGGGGGTCATTTTTTGAAAGGATGAGATTGTATTTTTAGTGATGTAATTTCGGTTATTAAGCGCACTATTGTTGTCATGTCGTTTCTATTCGTAATAACGGTAGTGCCAGTGCAAGCAAATGAACATCTCGATATACCTTTGTCACACGAACTACAAGATTTCACAATAGATTTAGCAGAACAGTTTAATATACCTTACGATCTATTGTTTGCAATGATGTTTCGGGAAAGCACTTTTCGTCCATATTTAATCAGTGCAACAAATGATTATGGAATTATGCAAATCAACAGGGTAAACCATGGTTGGCTCAGGAGGTATCATGGGATTACAAATTTTCTTGATGCTGAACAGGGCATTTTAGCTGGCACAATAATGATTTCTGAACTTGTCCATGAGTTTGAGTGTCTACATAAGGCACTGATGGCCTACAACATGGGTAGGGCTGGAGCAAGACGGCATTGGAATCGAGGCACATTTACTTCTACATTTTCTAGGCGCGTCATGCAGACAATGGAAGAGTACGTTGAACAAAGAGAGAATATGTTAGCTTCCACATCAATATTTTGCGGAAGTTGTTGTTCGTAAAGGAGAGACTATGTATTCAAAACTGATTATGGGTTTCATTTTTGGCTTGGTTTCTGTAATTGTAATACCTATAGCCATAATGGCGGTTATTAATGGTGAAACGCCCTATGTATTGCTAGAATATTCACTGCAACTATTTACTGCGTTGGGAATCTCTTTTGGGGCGTATTGTGTTAAAGCCGGAGTCGAAAATAAAACTAAAATTAAGTGTGCGCATATTGAGCGACTAAATGGGCTAAAAGATGGGTGATGATTAATGGGAGAAAAGAAGGGTAAACGAACATATACATTTTTTGCTACGCCAGAAAGAGTTGCCAAGATAAATCCTAAAAACTTAGAATTAGTTGATAAATTTCTAATGGGTAAACGCAACCTTTCTGAAACAACCCGAAAGGCATATAAAAATGACTTAGATTCTTTCCTAGTATATGTGCTTTTGTTCGCTAACAATGATTATATTTTCGATTGGACGGCGGAAGAGGCTGCCGAGATAATTGACGAATTTATCTCATATGTAATGGGCGTACTTGGTAATAATGAACGTAGAGCGAGTAGGAGAACATCAAGCATTAGCTCTTTATACATATTTTATAAAAAGCGCAGAAAAATCAAGGAAAATCCCGTAGAACTACTAGATAGAGTTCGCGCAGTCGCAGGACAATACGAGTCCCATCATACATTCTTGACGTTGGAACAGGTCGAGAAAATTAGAGAGCAGTTAAAAGAAAAGTCCGATGTGCAAATGGAGTTATACGTAGAGTTTGCTCTTTTTTCGATGTTGAGAATTTCTGCACTTACTGGAATTATGCTCGAACAAATTGACTTTGAAAAGAAAATTATAACTGGTATACGTGAAAAAGAAGGTTACATAATCTCGACATTTCTAAACGACAAGCTTATTGAGTTAATTCAAAGATGGATTAACGAGCGCAAGGAAAAGGGAATAGAGTCCGACTTACTGTTTTGTAATAAAAATGGAGAAAATTTGAAATCAACGATACAAACAAGATACACAGAGCTTCTAAGTAAGTGGGCTGGTGTGGAAGGCGTAACTTGTCATGCACTTAGAAGGTCAGGATCAAATTTACGATTAGAAGCAGGACAGGACTTGCAATCAATAAGCAAACTTCTTAATCACAAGTCAACAAGCACTACACAGCAGCATTATATTTTGGAGAATTTTGATGCCCTAAGAAACGACGCAGAGCAGTTTGCAATATAAAAAGCGTTTTCATTAACAACAGCGGTGAATTGCCGCTTATTTTTTATGCGGAAGGAGAGAATGTAAATGGTAAGAACTCGAAACGGAAAGACAATAGCCGAATTTGTATCAGACGTTGATGGCCAGAGATGGGATATAGCAAGAGAACCCACTAATGAATTTTGGGATAAAAACAGCTTTGGACTTACAGATATAGTTTTGGTTACACAGAATGGTCATGAGTACATATGCGATGTTGACGGGTTTTTCAAAGATATTGGTAGCCCAAGGGGTGGCAGTGGTGGAGGCGGCGGAGACGCGCCTCCTGTAGTAAATAACAACATAGTGGTTGGCAGTGGTGGAGGTATAAGAGATAGTGGAGTACCAATAGATTCTAAACTTGATAAAGTAGAGTCTGGTGATAAAACTCATGTTTATGCCGTAGATGCAAGTAACGAGCAAACGATGATAACGGTTGTTTCAAATACGGCCTCCCCAGAAACTATCCCTGAAAGGAACGCCGCAGGAGGCTTCGCTGTTGGAGACCCTGTGAATGATTCAGATGTAGTGAATAAAAAATATGTTGACGATAACGCTGGTGGTGAAACTAATAAGGTTGATGTAGCAAATCCCGCAACTGAAAGCATTTCTGGTACCGCAAGCACACAAGCAGATGTGAACGCTGGGCTTGTTGACAATGCTAACACGCAACAAAACAAACTTGATGGCATCGAAAACGATGTAGGTGATTTAACTGCCGATATGTTGACACGCATTGGATTGCCAGCTTGGGATGCTTCAACACATGACCTAGTGTTTATAGCAAAAGACGGAACTACTTTGACAGTTGATTTATCAGATTTAATAAACATTGACATCCAATTCGATGAAACAACTAATGAGCTAATAATTGTTGACAGTGAGGGTGTTGAACATAGAGTAGACATGAGTGCCCTGATTCCTGTATACGACGGTTCAATTGGTGACAACGTCCAGATTGCGATTACTGACAATGTGATTGAGGCCATTTTAAGAAATGGAACGATTGATGCAAGCAAGCTGACATCGGCATTACAATCGGAAATAAACAAAATCAGTGGCTTGGAAACGGCAATTAACAACGAGACTTTGGCACGAGAGCAGGCCATAAATGATAAGCAAGGACAAATAGACACCCTCAATACACAACTTCAGGAAACAAATAGCGACCTTTCAATAACAAACAATAATTTATCTAACCTAAATACTGATGTAGTGGCAATTTCGGACAATCTGAATAATACTAACCAAATACTATTTGGCAAGTATCGAAATTTAGGATATTGGTCTGAAATCAACCCAGTATCTGTGGGAAGAAACCCTATGGTTGGGATGATATGGATTAATCAGGCTCCGCCACCGCTAGGCAATTCAATCACTTCCGCAAATATCATGGTATGGCCAGATATGATTGATCCTGTATGGATTCCCGCTACAGAAGATATTTATTTCGCTGAAAATGATGTTATTCGCGTATATGATAATAACGAATGGGCATTTTGGAATTTTTCTAGTGGAACTTGGAATGAAGGACTTAGCGATATCCAGTCGGGATTCATCTCTGTTACCCAAAACAATTTGGCCAACAAAGAAGTGAAATTAACGTCTGGCAATAATATTACCATAAACCGCGATAATCCTTTATCTCCAGTTATAAGCGCGACTGGCGGAATAGAAGAAGCTCCCGACGATGGTAAGCAATACGCACGCCAAAATAAAATGTGGTCTGAAATTGAAATGCCTGAAGGTAATTTCGTAGCCACGCCCAACAACAGTGTCCCGTTGCTTAACTATGTTACTGATGCAACCCTGCCTATGGAAAACGGCGAAATGCGTTTTGTAAATGATCCCCACATGACACCAACACCAAAACCGGTAATGTATGAGGGTATGTATTTAATTCCAAACCCAATCACAAATAAAGTGTTGATTGCAGAAAATCATGGTCAAGCCATAGAAAGCGATATTAGCATTGATGAGCTTTCATTAAAGTCTGATGGCTATTTATTTAGGATATCACAGACAGGGCTTAACTATACTGTACAACCCGGACAAACACGGAGCCTACTACAGGGCTTTGCGTTTCCGACGAATATTGAGCGTATGGCAAATACTGCTGCTGATGAATGGCAGATAACGCCACAAGGAGCGTTGGTTTTCAAGTCCTTAGACGGATATGTAGCTTTATCTATAGATGTACGTCTGAGCGGTACAATTGCGGGCGTTGGCCCTGGTAGCTTAGGAGAGTTCTCTGTTGCAATGTGGCGTCCCGTAGCTGGAGTGGACACAATTGCTGCTGAAATTGGAGCAATAAACGCAGGGACATTGACCAGTAAAAGCATATCATTTTCAACCTACACACATCAAATCACCGATCCATTTATCACAGATGGAGTACGTTTTGTACTAAACAACACTAGCTCAAGCGCAATAACAGTAACGGGGGTTACTGTGTTGGTTAAAGGGGTGCAACATTAATGAATTATTTAGAATATCAGGATAGTCAAGGTAATAGACAAATTTTGCCCACGGGGACAGTCATATCTAATAATAGCACAACAGATAACATTGTATATGTAACCCAAGAAGAATATGACACTATAAAAGCAGAAGCCGAAAGCGACCCTAATCATCTCCATTACAAAACAATTTATGCTGTGGATGATGGGGATAACGGCGGTGGCATTGCGTTGCCAGGTGGTGTTATGTCAAGGCGGCAGATGACAGATGGAATCGACTTTACAATTGATTCAGGGCCTCTTGTAGAGAAGTTAGCAATAGGAGCCCAAGAAGTTTCCGGTAGTGCATGGGCAAGCATGTGGTGGAGTTTGGGGCAAGAAAACACATCCCAAGAGTCCAGTTCTGGGAACTGGCTATCCAATGGTTCTGGTGGGATGTTACGTGCGCCACATACATTTGATTTGTTACAGGATGTCTATATTGACTATTCGGCAACATCTAGTGGCGGTGAAATAAAAGCAGATTTCGTTGAGATAGACCTCACTAACAATAGGAGAGCAATAGCAAAATTCAATGGTATAGATGGTTTAATGGACATTGAAGTGGAATTAAGTCTATCTTCATGTTGTTGTTTGCAGAATAGTCCACATCAACAAATAGTGAGTTATAGGGTTGTCAATACGATCGGTGATTTCTCCGCAACATGGTCAAGTTTTTCGTTCTCAATGCAAAGTTTGCGAATGACATATAACACTGGTTATGAATTTGCAACGAATTACTTTGCAGTTAAGGTCATCCACGTAGAGCCTCTCAATGTAATGGAAGAGTTGTTTTTGGAGATAGATATACAGGCCGATATGGAATTTGACGGTAATACAATGATACCAGCACACATATTAATGTCGTTTGATACAAGGAGGGTCATGTCTACGGCAAGCATGAGAATGACTCTAAAAGTAGATATGGGTTTGATTATGACAGGTACTCCTAGCGGTGAGTTAGTCGAAATCCAATCGCCAGAAATAATGGAAATCCCGCAAGTGTGGGATGGGAATGTGCAATTATTAAAGATACATCTTGGTGGCGGAGCGGCACCTAAAATAGACAATATAGACGTGCTGAATGCAATCAAAACGGAGGTGGTGTCAAATGGGTAAGATATATTACGGCGACAAGGAAATAGCCAACCTTGGCGGCAGTGCATCAGTAATTGCAAGCCAGATACCGACTAGCAACCCAGGATATACAGTCCAAGATGCAATAAATGCCGGTATGGCACACACACCTATTGGACTTGGTGCAGATTTCAACAGGCCACCAGGTATGCGGCCACAGGACTGGGCATTGGCAACGGCAACCCATTCGGGAATATCAGAGCCTACAACTATGACACTAAAACGCGCTAGGGGCGGGTTTTGGCAAGGCGTCCATAGCGGCCCCGACGGGGAGTTTTTTGCAAACGATGAAGTTGCGGCAATGTTTGACCTGTACTGGATGTTTACGGTCAGGGCGATTAACCAGTCTGGTGTGGCTGTGCCGATACCGATGACATCGAACCCAATGGGCGTCCCAGGGCTAGGCTGGTGGGATTACATTGAGAACGAAACAGACGTCACTCGCTATTCATCACCAGAGACGATCAACCCAACAACCATTGGCGATTGGGAGAGCGCGGATGACGAAGTGCCGCCGCTGGCCACAGGCGGGGGTACCTTTAAAACGTATAAAGCCGAAATTTCTAGCTTTGGGGCTGTTGATTTTGCCAACCCAGTAGACGACAACGATCTTCCAACGGTGTGGCTTGGCCCCCACCAATACTCAGCTGAGACATTGAGCTGGAATAGGTTTGTTTCATACAACACGTCGTTGCTAGCTGGCGTACAAATCGCCGTCAAAGGCGACTATGTGTATCTCAGAAGCGGAGTAGTTGGTGACATAATTTCAAGCGAAGGCGTAGATGTTACAACAGCAATACGCATTCAGTTGCAAAGTTTTGGCTGCCAAACAATGAAATACCGTAAAAACTACATGGTTGAGCAATTTAGTCTGGATGAGCCGATTACATTTACGGCTTTCCCAATAGACATGATTTACGGGCAAGCCAGTACAGTAAATCCATGGTTTTTACAGCACAACGGTATGCCGCTGATTGTAGGTGAAATGTATTTCGGAACATTCATTGAACCTCCAGTTAGCGGAATCGCACTCGGTGGATTTCTCTCCACGCCGGTTAACGGGATAGTAAATATACCGGCAGCCGCATTTGCCACAATGTTCCCGGATTTGCCAATGCTTTCTACACAGGTGCTGCCCGCTACTGAAAATATTTTGGGCATTACGCCCGGAGAAAACTGGTTGAATGTCGTTGCAAGCGGAAGAGAAACCTGGTCTCCGCCACCGTACCTTAGATGGCGATTCGATGGGTACCTGGGGATCACCCCAACCGTCACCACTGCGATTAGCGGATGGAGGACAATCTGCGAAATCCCGCAAGAATTTGCTGATTTTGAGGGCAATAACATGTTGTGGAATCAGCGCAATTTCCGTGTATCCATTCAAGGTGCCGGGTTTAACAACGGAATACCAATGATGGTTCCGGCAAGAGTGACCTTGACTAGGAGGGTAGATATTAATATATCCCTTCCGGCGGGGGTGGGGCCGCTCATAGTATCCTTCAATGGAATAACTATCGGGGCAGACAGAACAGGTCAGAACCCTACGACGCCGCTATCTCTGACAGTTGCCAGCGATACATTGGCAGGACGAGAGGTTTCACTATCAGGAGATTTAGCAATTTCAGGCGAAATGACGGCAGATAGATTAGCAGACGGCGAAGTTGCAGAGCGTACACTGGCACGAGCCGAGCTATGCCCACCTGTTTTGTGGCGAAACGAAGCAACCTCCGTAGTTAATATTGTAAATTGACTGAATATGTATATATGACAATAGAGCTGAAAATGTTGGGCGCATCCTTTGAGGTGTGCCCTTTGTGTTTTTAAGTTTACTTTTGCGCTCTTTTGGTGACTGGATAGGCTACACTAACCAACACAAAAAAGATAAGGTCATGTTAAAATAAAAGCGGAGGCTGAAAACATGACAAAAAGACGAGAAAAGCGAACGTACAGCGAAACATTTAAGAATCAAAGTGTGCAGCTGTTTAACGCGGGAAAACCGCGTTCGGAAATCATCCGAGAGTATGAATTAACGCCAAGTG
>Ga0123355_10000489_pt1 | contig 52618 bp, 70 predicted proteins | sample TergutEmb28metaG_3_FD_89872 | JGI IMG/M metagenome (GOLD analysis project Ga0123355, IMG submission 89872) | Embiratermes neotenicus P1 segment gut microbial communities from Petit-Saut dam, French Guiana - Emb289 P1 | ecosystem: Host-associated > Arthropoda: Insects > Digestive system > Gut ... | reverse complement strand
TGTATCGCGGCATAGAATTTAAAAATATGTTATTAACCTACCTCACTCATTTCGACTATTCCCACGATGCATGGATTCACGTTGGAAACACACCCGAATCCGTTTTGCGCATAAAGAACAGTGTTATCGGTGCATTGCTTTTGGATTTGAGCGGCGGGGAAGAATTAGAAATAGCCGTCCGCAAATACGAAAAAATGGTTGCACCGGAAAATTACAAACGACCCACGGCGTTAATTACACAGTCGATGATTGATTCCGCAAAATCTAAATGCGAGGAATTGGGGTTGACCGCCATGTTGACGCGCCGTCATGCGCGTATGGATGATATTTCAGTCAATAACATGTTATTTGTTGACCGTTCCACACAAATAAAGGCGCAAAATAACGGATTTGACGGTCTCGCGCCTACAAAACCCAAGAAATATATCGCGGGCGGAACACAACCGACAGAAATCAAAATTGACAGGTTTGTCCGGGATGTTTTACCGCATACGACCGAATTAGAAATTTTGTTTGAGAGTAAACACATTCCTAACCTAGTCTCGCTGATTGCCCCCGAAACACGCGAGGATGCCCCACAGCGCCATTTGTTTAAATGGTCAAACAATTTCACGTGGACATATAACGGGGATGCCACAGATTCAATTAAACAGCGTGTGAAGGCGGCAGGTGGAAATGTGACGGGTGATTTTCGTGCCAGTTTGTCATGGCATAATTACAATGATTTGGATTTACATTTGATTGAACCAAATAAATTTCGGATATATTATGGCGCAAAAAAATCACCATATGGCGGGCAATTGGATGTTGATATGAATGCCCACGACCCATTCGTTAATGATGCTGTGGAAAATATTTTTTATCAAAATGTCAAGAGCATGAAAAAAGGCATTTACACGCTGGTAGTAAACAATTTTAGCAAGCGCTCGCGTTCCGCCGATGACACAGGATTCGAAGTCGAACTGGAATTGTGTGGGAAAATTCATAATTTCAAATACGAAAAACCTGTCAAACATGGCGAATTCGTACCCGTTTGTAAAATTGAATTGGATAAGGCGGGGGGTTTCCAAATACTGGAATCTTTCATACCGTCCGGTGAGTCAGTCCGAAAAGTGTGGAATATTCACACACAGACCATGCAACGGGTAAATTTGATGTGTTTATCGCCCAATTATTGGCCGGGTTCTGCTGTCGGAAACAAACATTTTTTATTTATGATGGCGGGTTGCCGAAATCCAAAGGAAACACGCGGGTTTTTTAACGAATTTTTAATCGAAGAATTAAACGAACATAGAAAAGTTTTTGAGATATTAGGCGGCAAAATGACAGTACCATATAATAAAAATCAGCTTTCGGGATTGGGATTCTCGTCCACGAAACGGGAAAGCGTTATCGTTAAATCACACGGCAATGTTACACGGCTGTTAAAAATATTATTTTAGGGGGAATTTATGAATATATTTGAAAAGGCTACACGGATGAAACTACGATTTAGTACCAAAATAGGCATGTTAAGCGTAGAGGATTTGTTTGATATTCCGTTAACATCCAAAAACGGCGAAATATCGTTGGACGACATGGCACGGGGATATTTTCAGGCTATAAAAGCGGACAAAGAAGTTTGTTTTGTCCCGGATCAAAACGCCGTTGCTGACAGCAAGTTTGAATTAATAAAATTAAAATTTGACATCGTCAAACATATCATTGACGTTAAATTGGCAGAACGCGAAAAACATGCAAACGCCCGCGCCCTACGTGACCGCCAACAAAAATTGTTACATTTAATCGCAAACAAGCAGGACGAGGCACTTAGCGCAAAATCAGTCGAGGAATTGCAAAAAATGCTAGAGGAATTGATATGACCGACTATATTACCATTTTTGAGCAGGCAGCAATAACAAAACTTAGATTTTTTGGTCATTTGACGGTAGAGGAACTCTACGATCTTCCAATAAAATCCAAAGAAAGGACATCTCTTGACGACTTAGCACACAGATATTTCGAGGCCATAAATGACGCAAAATGTAGCACTTTGGGACAGGAAAAATATAATATCAGCACACTTATTTTGGCCCTTGAAATTATAAATCATGTTATCGTTTTCAAATCAAATGTGATTACTACATTCGAAAAAGACAAACAATCAATAGTCCCAGGTGAGATCGTACAAAACTTTATTGACAAAATGGGTGAAAAAAATGTTTAAATATAAATCCTATAGGATATTTTACGCCTGCATCATGATAATAATGATAGTATCACTAGTTTTGCGTTTTATGAGTGGAAGTAATGAACTTCTTTTGTTTTGGATATTTATAATTTCGACTCTAATTTTGATTTTAGTCAACACAATTGTCATGATAAAAATGTTAATGAGTGGTGATTGATATTTCGATAATAGCAACAGCAGTTATAATCTGGATAGTTTTACAGTTGATAGGCACAGATTTATTTATTCTTTTCCTGTCAACTGTACTATTGTTCTATGTATGGGAAAGGATAAAGTGAGTAGAATTACAAAAAACATAGAAAAATTACGCAAATGTAGCGGCAAATATTACGGACAGAAACACGAAAATGAAGAATTCAAGGAAAATTTTGAAAATGGTTATTTCCATGAATGGGGGACAGCGTTTTATGGCACCCTCAACGAGGATTTAGACAACGCAAAAACGGTTACCGTGGGAGTGATAGAATTACAAAATAACAGAATTGTTTTTGCGGCACCGGACGATTTGAAATTTTGGGGATCACGGGAAAATTTCGAAACAAAACAAGGGCGTAAATGTGCAGGCGAATATTTCGACATTGATATTGAAAATTGGGTAAAATTTGATTTGGGATATTTTCAGCGTTGGGACGTGGACGCGCCGGTTACAACCACACCGGCATTAATCGCAAAAATAGCAGTTGGCACAAAAATAGTCAATGTGCTTCTCGGGAATTTCCGATTCCTGGAGGGATAACCATGCCGACTTTTTGGATGATGAGGAAAATTAATATATGGAAAACAACAATAGAAATGTTTCTAACATAGGCATTTTCTGTTCATTTTTGGCGATAGCATTTATAGTTTTACGTCTAGCAGACATTATAGATTGGTCATGGTGGTGGGTTCTTGCGCCAATTTGGGTCACAGGTTTAATCAAAATTGGTGCAATTGTTGTGCTTTTCGTAAAATTTGCAATGATAGGTAGAAAATAATTTGGAAAGTTGTGGAATATGACAATAATAATTAGTGATTTTTGGATAGGCGTAATAGCTACACACGCATTTTGGATATTTATTGCTACTGTAGGCGCTTTGCGGAAAAAATATAAGGAAAATGATAATGGACAATGACAACCGTTTTGCATATTTAGGATATTATTGTGTTGTTTGTGACAAAATAGCAGAAAAAAACGAGGTAGATGTCGAAAAACTTGTGCATACAATGATTTATTATAACGAAAAAGGGAAACGGCCTGAATATTGCGGCGGTGATTGCTATGCAGTTGTTAATAATACATTGTTTTAGGGGTTGCAATTATTTAGCCCCCTGGAGGAAATAAATGATGGATCGAATGAAAAAAGTGAAAGCAATAATCAAAAAACAAGAAGAAATTGGAATAATACACCGAGTCGAGGAAATCAAAATAATGATTCACTATATTAACGCTATAACTGCAAATATATTGCCAGAATTTCGGTTTTACAGTTGGAAAGTGATGAAATTGACTGTATTTGCGACTATTTGGTAGAAAAAGCCTGGAGTATGTGCTATGACAATTGAAAAATTTGAAGAAATTACAGAGCGCACAAAAAAATCTTCCGAATGTTTAACCAATTTTTTTGTGAATCCGGGCAATATTACCTATTCGCAAACTGTTGAATTGATTAATTGCCTAACTTCAGCGTTAAACGACATTGCCATTTTGTGCAAGGACTACACGGGTGTTGAATCGATTAGCGACAGCGACAACGACAACACAGACAAAAAGGGGGTGACATAATGAAAATTATAGATGCAAAAAAAGATATATCCAAGCCGTATTTTGTTTTGGTTTATGGCGCGTCCGGCACGGGCAAAACACATTTATGTGGCACATTGGGCGAAATTGGCAACGTATTATTTATTGACATTGATCAGGGGTACGAAACAATTTCATGTGCAGACGGTCTGGCAAAATTCCGCGATAATATTACTGTGGTGTCATTTGAAAATTTTAGGGATTTGGATACCGCGTACAAGGCGGTAAAGAAAAATGACCCCAAGCATTGGTCTACAATTTTTAATACAGAAATTACTAGCCCGTTTGATTGGATTGTGTGGGATACGTGGTCTGAAATACAATTTTATATGGTCGAGGAATTGCGTAGCCAAAAGAACCATGACCGATTTACGGGTGTATTAGGATTCCGCAAGGGTGTTGAATTACAACATTGGGGCATGTTGACCGATTTGAACAAATTGTCTATACAGGAATTGCGCAAATGCCCCGTAAATCAGATATTCATCATGCAGGAAACATTAATCAAGGACGAGTTGTCCGGCGCGATTTTAGGTGGCCCAGCCATCCATGGGAAAATGGTACAAGAAATGCCGTCATATTTTGGAATTGTAGTACACACTGAAACCGATTTAATGGGGCGCTACAAGGCCTCAACCAAATCCAAAGGAAAATGGCCTGCAAAAAGTCGAAGAGGCGCTGGGGGAGATTTTATTAACCCCACAATGCGATATGTGCTTGGAATCACGGAAAAGGAGGAATTTTAAGTGGTTAGATTAGATTTTAGAGGTGTACCTAATCGCGAACCATTGGAACCCGGATATTATATGGCCAGCATCCAAGAGGCGATTTTAAAAGAATCGTCCACCGGCAAACCGATGTTATCAATTACGTACTCAATTTTTGGGCATAGTGACGGCACCCCCGTGGATAGTGTCCGTAAATTGTGGGATAATTTTATTTTGACCGATTCAGCGTTGTGGCGGGCAAAACAATTTTTTGACGCGATTGAAATTGACACCAATGCGATTGTGGAAATTGACCCCACCGACATTGTCGGATTGCGTTTGGGTGTAAAAGTAATACAGGAAATTTTTAACGGAATCGAAATCCGAAACACCGTGAAAGGGTTTAAAACCATGGCACAAATGGCCAATGCCGCCGATGCCGAATCAGATTTACCCTTCTAATTTCAAAAAATCTAATTTAAAAAAAACAACCGCGCCCGCTTAGGGCGTTTTTAATATCCGAAACCGGAACGGGGACAGAATGGAACCAGAATGGAACCGAAATGGAACCAGACCGGAACCGAAATGGAACCAGACCGGAACCGAAAGGAGGACAAGGCAATTTGAATGATGATATTGTTGAAACAACAGAAAAAACAACCCGCCGAATCAAATTTGACAACGTAACAGTTATCGGCGTAGACCCCGAAAATTATGTTATTCCAACAAAAATTAAATGCGAATGCAAAATAAAAAACTGCAGGAAAAAATGCATATTGGCCCCAAAATTCAAAAAAGAAGAGATTATAATTTTGCCAATTCAAAACACAGTTGATTATGTTAATCGCGGGGCGCGGGCATGGCGTGAATTTGCGAAAAAAAAATTCAGATGCGAGAAAGTAAAAATAACGCCGATTGAATATACCAATGTACAAAAAATTGTTTTTCAAAACATGGCTTCGCCCGCTGACAAATGCAAATTTGGTATGTATGTACACAAAATGCAACGGTTATTTCCGACACGAAAATATAATTTGACAGCTATGAAAGTTGTTGACCCTAACACAAAAATGGAATGTTATTTAATTCGTGATGTCAAACGGCTTGATCGGCCCGGAAAATTTGCGCCACTTTTACGGAAAAAAGAATTAGCCAGCATCCAGGCGGTTGCTAATGCGGCGAATAGCGCCATTGAACTTTTCGAATTTTTTTACAAAAAATGGTTGCCAGTATTAGAAATCGAGGGGCGTATTGATTTATTTGGCGCTATGATTTTGACATATTGTTCTGTGGACAGGATTCCGTGGGAAAATAAAACTATTCGCGGGCGGTTAAATACAATTTGTATCGGTGATACAAAAATTGGCAAAACACAAATGGTGCAGCGTTTTGTGGATGTAATCGGGATGGGCGAATATACAAATGGGGAAACCAACATTATTGGGAAAACACAACAATTTGGCCAATCAAAATTTGTCACATGGGGGGCGTTTCCGAATAATGACCGTGGGTTATTGGCAATTGGGAATGCCAACAGGATCGATCCATACGACATCCGAAATATTGTAAATGCCTGCAATACGGAATCAATCGCATTCGATGGCATCGTGCAGGGCGAGGCGAAAACACGTACCCGGTTAATTTGGTTGGCCACGCCCAAAAATAATGCAGACATTCAGGATTTTTTCTGGAAGGGATACGGCGCATTTCAGGATTTTATTCCAAATGCCAAAGGACAATCACAATTTGATTTAGTCATTTCCGCCGCGTACAGCGATTTAGATGTAGATTTAGATACAAATACAAATACATTTGAAAAAATTGAAAATTTTTACGAAATCAATGTAGACAATTGGCGGACGTTAATAAAACAGGCGTGGACAATGGCGGCCAACGACATTTGTTACGATGATAATTTTAAAAATAACCTGCACGATGCCGCCGATTACATTAACGATGAAATGGGCGGAACCCCATTTATTGTTGGCATGACGGCACATGAAAAATTACTACGATTATCATGCGCTTTCGCTGTATTATTGGGGTCGATAAAAGGCGGACAGCTCATAATTGTAGAAAAACACCTAAATTTTGCCATTGAATTTTTAGAATTTTGTTTGTCCAAACGGTCTATGAGTTACAGCATTTACGTGCAGGAATTAAAACGAATGCGCGAAATACGAAACCAAAATATTATTTTCATACGTGAACTTTTACAATTGCACCCAGGCGTGAAGGCAATATTAACCACACCCATATTCCGGGGAATAAATTTCTTAAACGCATTAAATAATGAAACAACTCAAATTATTGGATCGCAAATACTGGTTAACATGATTAAACGCAAATTAATAACTATCCAATCCAGCTCCACTTATCGACCTGAAAAAATACTGATTGATATAATCGAACAAATAGACGGGGGAAATAAAATAAATGGATGAAAAAAATATTGAACGACTGGAAATATTGTTTGACCGATACCCAAAATTACCCAATTTCATCACAGCGGGCAATGTAACGTTAAAAGCTGCACGTTCCCCAGCATTATTAAACATCGACCGTTATTTGATGTTTGACATTTTCACCACATTGATTGACATCGGGGCGGTAAACATGACGGGTGCCGTATCATGGCGGGCGACCCCCGCATTGGTTGAATATATGGAAAAACGCGCAAAATAGGGGAAAAACAGACCTTCAAAAAATTTCCAGTAAAAAAAGTTAATTTTTTTAAAAAAAACGCTTGACACCATTTTATTTATGGTATACAATGGTGTCAATGGATGTTGAACGACATCGTTTGAGCAGGTGCAGCGTGTCCAAACCAGGCGCTGCACTCCACCCCACAGGATGAGCGAAAAAGGAGAAAAAAAATGGCGAAAATGCAAAAATCAAACAGAGGAATAACCTGGGATTATACGGGCGAAACAAAAATAGTGTCAATCCCCTGTAAAATTACAGGGGGGCTGGCAAAAATAAGATTGCGACAAATACATTGCATAAAATCATTTGAAAATAAAAACGTGATTGTTAAAACCGGGGAAATGGGCGGTTGGATTCAAATTGATGCCAATTTGCGATATAACGCGTGGTTGGATAGCGATTCTATGGTTTACGGTTGTGCATTTATTGCAAAAAATACATCAATAATCAACACAACTGTTGACAATTCTGCAGCTGTCCACGAATCGGAAATTTGGGATTCTAAAATAACCGGCAACGCGTCGGTGATTAATACAGCAGGCGGCAATTGTGAAATTGGTGGCAACGACAAATGGATTCAATACAAATTTTTGCCAGACAAAACCATGCAATCGAAAAAACCAGTTGAACTCACAATATATAAAAATGGCGTTAGACAATTAAATGATAACACGCCTGCACCCGAAATCATTGGATGTGAGGGATTGATCGAGCGCCAAGAGGCCGAAATCCGTGAGTTGAAGGCAGAAAATGCGCGAATTAAAGAGACGATGGATCGCAGAACCGAAATAAGTAATAGAATCAGCCGTCTACACGATACAAATAGAATAGATCGCAATGCGGAAATTGTAGCCAACAACAAAAAATTTGAAGCAGAATTATCTGCCAAAGACGAAGAAATAGCCAACATTCGCGAGGGCGCAAAAATGCACATCAAAATGACGGAAATAAACTGTGAACAGGCAATACAAAAACTCAAAGAAGATATATTCCGGGGCGTGCGGTTCGAATTAGACATCGCCAAAGAAATCCGGGACGAGTTACGCGAAACAAAAAGGTTAACAGGCGAGCATGACCCGGACGATGTTATAGGCTTCAAGGGTTCCTTAGTCCGAATTTTCGCAGCATTAAAAGCAAATGGGATTATTGGGCAATATTAAAACAAACCAGCAAAAAATTTCCAGCAAAAAAAGTTAATTTTTTTAAAAAAAACGCTTGACACCATTTTATTTATGGTATACAATGGTGTCAATGGATGTTGAACGACATCGCGAACAGGTGCAGCGTGTCAAACCTAGCGCTGCACCACACATAAGGATGAGAAAAGGAGAAAATAAAATGGCGAAAATGAAAAATTGGGAATTCACGGGCGAAACAAAAAAATTAGATGGCAGAACATTGCAGCGCATTATATGCGTAAATTCATTTGAAAATAAAAATGTAACTGTTGATACCGGGGAAATAGGCGGTTGGATCGAGTCTGAGGACAATTTAATTGAAAATGCGTGGGTGTCCGGTGATGCGTGTGTGTTCGATAACGCGATAGCGTCCGGTGATGCGTGGATACGCGGTGATTCGTGGGTGTGCGGTGATGCGCAGGTACGCGATTGTTCGCAGGTTTTCGATTATGCGTGGGTTTTCGATAATGCGGTGGTACGTAATAATTCAATGGTGTACGGGGATTCGCAGGTGTACGGGGATTCGCAGGTGTACGGGGATTCACAGGTATATGGTAATGCAGTGGTGTGTAATAATGGCGTGGTGTTCGGCCATGCGGAAATATGCGGAAACATGCAGGTGTGCGGTAATATGCGGGTGTCCGATGATGATGATACGCCGGAAACATCTCTGGGCGCTGAACCCGCGCAAAAATCAAAATGTTATATAATCAAAGACGAGTATTTTGCAAATATGTCATTGCGTGAAATCCGAAAGCATTTTGCAGTCGAAGCATTAACAGGTTATGACGCGAAGCAATGCGAAACATTAACAGGATACAAAATGGATTACTTGTACTTTGTAACGCGAATGAAATACAAGAAAAATTTAATTAAATTAATTCACCAATATGGTGGCAGTGATGACGACATCGATGTGATACTTAGTTTCTGCGAAAATGGCGATGTTTGTATTTTTAATCCAGCCGAATACACATTTGGCGATGTTAATAATTATTTGATGGAATCGTGGGGCGCAACACAATATTGTTTTGGATAACATTGAAAATTTAAAGGCGAAGGAAAAGCCCCGGCGCGTCCCCCCCCTGTGGGGACAACCCCGGCTGGGGCTTCACATTTTAAAAAAAAGTGAAAAAAGGAGAAAAAATGAGAACAATATTTACACAGGACAAAAGTCAAATTATTCCAATACGCAAATTTACAAACATTGTAGTGATGCCGTCCATAAATAGCGATTTTTTCATTCACATCTATTTTGGTGAAAAAGAAAGACATTTTCTGGGTTGTTACGATGACGTAACCACCACGAAAAAAGTAATGGACGAGTTGGCCGCCTGGTTGTCTTCCACGGACACCCAATATTTTCAAATGCCGCAGGATGATTGATGAAAGGAGTGTTATAAATGACAAACAAACAAGAATGCGCGGGCAAGAAAAGAACGTCAATCTGGTTGCCTATGAGTATGTTAAACGAATTGAAAAAACGAAAAGATTCGCACGGTGCTTCTATGTCATTCCAAATTTATCAAGCATTATTAAAGGTCGGATATCCCACCGTGGACAGCGTGGAGGATCAAGAAATTGAAATACAGACATGATTTTGTGACAAATTCCTCATCGTCCTGCTACATCATTCAAAATGATGATTTGGCCGATATGTCAGTACGCGAAATCTATAAGTATTTGAAAGATGTAGGAGTTGGATTGGTGGGTGAAGATTTTCAAATAGGCGATAATTGTATCGCGACAAAAACAAAAGATAGAGGCAAACTGAGAGAATTGTTAAGAAAATGTTGTGCAGATTCATCAATAATTGATAATTGTGTCGAAGGTGATGTTTGCGTTTTCAGCATAGACAATGGCATTCCGTGGGAATTGGAGGAATATTTGGAGGAAACATTGGACGCAACGCGGTTCTATTTTGGATAACTATGGGGGTTTTACATTGGAAATTTTACCAGTTGAGAAAATGCAAGAATACCTAGCAAATTGCGAATTATATGGATGGCCGGGGGGTGCCGATAAACCCGGTAGAATTGTGGCATGGTTAAAAACCTATGAACTACGCAAATTGTGGACAAATCGAGGTGAATAATGGCAGGTAGACGGATGATCGCAAAGGATAAAATTAACACAGATGATTTTATGGATATGCCGATGGCTGCACGTTTATTATATTATGATCTAAACATGCGGGCCGATGACGATGGTTTTTTAGGAAACGCAAAAGCCATTGCCCGTATGATTGGGGCGAATAGTGATGACCTGAAAGTGTTAGCTGATAAAAATTTTATTATTTCATTCGATGACCACGGTTTAAACAGCGGAGTTGTTGTTATTTCGCACTGGAAGCAACACAATTATATAAAAAAAGACCGATATAACCCGACCATACACCAAAACGAAAAAAAATTATTGCATGAAATTGAAGGTTGTTATTATTTAAAACATGGAACCGGAATGGAACCGGAATGGGGACAGGATGGAACCGGAATGGAACCAGAATGGAACCAACATGGAACCGGAATGGGGGCCCCAGGTTTAGGTTTAGGTTTAGGTTTAGGTTTAGATATTAAAGATAAACCCCTTGGGGGGGGGAGGGAGAATAAACCTAAAAATTTTCCAAAAAAAGACAAAGAAAAGACTGCGGACATACGCAATAATTACGTTTTTAGCGATTCGTTAGGCGATGCTGTGGATAATTTTTTGCAATATAAAACCGAAAAAAATTTAGCGTACAAACCCACGGGATTAAAATCGTTGTTAAATAAAATCCAGAAAAACGCCGCCGATTTTGGGGAAAATGCCGTTATTGATGCCATTAATAATTGCATGTCCAATAATTGGCAGGGTATTGTTTGGGATCAAATAAAAACAAAAGGAGGAAAAGTATATGAATTCGGTGGGAGCAATTCTGGCAGAAATGCCAATAATGAACCAGATGAATATGCATGTATCACATCAACAAAAATTTAACAAACCGATTGAAATTTGTGACGAATGCCTTAAACCGATGCAAACAGACATCAAAATTGGTGATTTTATTCGCAGAATGAGAATTGCATGTGAATGTCAGCGGGCAGAATTTGACGAAATCAGGCGAATAACAGCGCAACGGGATTTTGACAGAAAATTGGATCGTTATCGTGAATATTCGCTTGCGGACAAAAATTTTAAGAACTCAACCTTTGACAATTGGATTTTTAGGGACAATCAAAAACTCTACGACATCGGGAAAAAATATTGTGATAAATGGCCTGAAATTTTTGCCAATAATCGCGGGTTACTTTTGCATGGTGTATCCGGCAATGGAAAAACATATTTATCGTATTCAATTGCTAACGAACTGCACCGACGAGGCGTAACAGTTTTGGCTATTTCTGCAGGCAGAATTTTAAAAATCATTCAGGACGGTTATGTAAAATATGGCAGTAATGAAAATGTCCGAGAGATTGAAATACTTAACGCGATCCGCGATGCCGAACTTCTAATTTTGGATGATTTAGGCATTGAACAAAAATCATATTGGTCATATGAAAAAATTTACAGTGTTATAGATACACGCTCACGGGCAAAAAAACCGCTTATCGTCACAACCAATTTGGATCTAAACGAGTTGCGGGAAAATTTATCCATAGTGGATGCACGAACCGGTAAACGCGATACATCCGACAGAATTTACAATCGGATTGTCGAAATTTGTGCGAATTTTGAAGTTACTGGAAAAAGTTGGCGCATTCACAATGGCATGGAAAACAAAAAGGCATTGCTTGAACTTTTGGACGCATAAAAAAATCCTTCAAAAAATTTCCAGCAAAAAAAGTTAATTTTTTTAAAAAAAACGCTTGACACCATTTTATTTATGGTATACAATGGTGTCAATGGATGTTGAACGACATCGCGAAACATTAGAACAGTTGCAGCGTGTCCAAACCAGGCGCTGCACATATGCCTCCAGATGCGAATAAAGGGGGGGTTTGAGCGTCCCTAATATTTTGTGTGCAAAATTACGTCTAACGTGTTTAACATGGTTTAAAACGTAAATAAATGTGTTTCAGCGCTATATGCGTGATAGCATCCCGAAAAGTTTAGAAAGGGTCACAGAGCCATAGGGCAATAAGAGAATCGAATTGACTACATAAATTTGTTTGTGCTATCAGACGCGAATAAAAGGGCTTTCCAGCGCTTCCGAGTTTATTTGTATGGAAATCACGTTAAGCAAGTTAGACGAGGTTTAAAACGCAAAATAGAGCGTCTCAATGCCAGTTAGAATGAAAACAGGGAGTGAAATTATGATAACATTTGAAAATATTGGCAGGTTTGAAAATGTAACATACCAATACACGCCGGATGAGATAAGAAATATTTTGATTGATTTTGACATGAAATTTCAAAGCCTACGTAACCAATTTTTGGAAGAAAGCGGGCGGTTATACCTGGCAACATACGAGCAATTGGAGGGCGTTTGTAAGAGTTAAAATTTGGAAAGGGAAAATATATGAAAATATATTTTGAAAATATGTTATGCGATATTGACATTTGGTTTATTGGACACAATTTCCCCGAAAATAGCAAAGAAGACAGGTATCAGCAAGAAGAAATAGAAGAAATTTACCAACAATTAAGCAAAAAATGCATATTGTATTTAATATTACATGATGAAATTGAGAGAAAGTTGGGAAAGAGGCGGTCAAACATGCCAAAAAAATATAGGAATGTTGAAATGGTAATAGATGGTATAACATTTGCATCAAAAAAGGAGGCCAACAGGTATCAAGAACTAAAATTGTTGGAAGCGGACGGCGTAATATCTAATTTAAAAACACATCCAAAATTTGTAATTGTGCCAAAAACAGACAAACGCCGGGCGGTGACCTATTCCGCTGATTTTGAATATTTCCAGGGAAAAAAAGTTGTTGTCGAGGATGTAAAAAGTCCTATAACTGCGAAAAATCGGACATATGTGGTCAAAAGGAACCTATTTGAGTTTCAGAATCCAGACATTGATTTCCGGGAGGTTTGAGCGCCGTTATGGATGTGCAAATGATATTGGCAAGAATATCTAAAACTAAGAGATTGCAATACTATAAGGCCTATTATGTCGCAAATCGCGATAGGGTCAGGCAGAAAAAAAAGGAATATTATGAGCGCAATAAAGCGCGAATTTCAGAACGCAATAGACAATATTATAACGAAAATCGCACACGAATTTTAGCACATCAAAAAACACGAAAAAACAAAAATTCTGCATATAACAGGGCGCGTTATGAAAAAAACAAAGAACAAATATTACAATATCAGCGGGAATATTACTTAAAAAACACCGAAAAAATACGCAAACAACAAAAGGAATATCGTGAAAAATATAGCAGAAAAAAAGGAGACTAATAATTATAGGCCAAAAAATGAAAGTTATATAATACAAATGGATTCCAGTAGAGAAAGAGTAGACGATTTATGAAAATACAAAAGTGTGGTGATGTTTATGAATCAGGAAAAACTAACACATTTTAGCCTTTTTTCGGGCATTGGAGGCATTGACATTGCCGCTGAATGGGCAGGTTTTAAAACTGTTGGACAATGTGAAATTTCCGATTATCCGACAAAAATTTTAGAAAAACATTGGCCGAATGTGCCGCGGTGGAGGAACATAAAAGATGTCACAGCAGAATCATTTTACAAACGAACAGGTTCCCGAACAGTTGACATTATTTCCGGAGGCCCACCATGCACCCCCTTTTCCGTGGCAGGAAAACAAAAGGGAAAAGGGGATGGACGTTATTTATGGCCAGAAATGTGCAGAATTATCCGGGAATTTGCGCCGCATTGGGTATTGGTTGAAAACGTACCTGGAATTTTGCCAATTGCCGGGGACACAATTTGTCAGGATTTGGAACGTGAAGGCTATGACATCGGGATTTTTAATTATGAGGCTGCGGCTGTCGGAGCGCCCCACAGACGATCACGAGTATTTTTTGTGGGCAACGCCGTTGTACCACAGCAAATATACCCGATTTTAGCGGCAATTGCAGAAGTAGAAAGGAATTGTGGTATATGAAAAGAATTGAAGATTTAATCTGCTATGCTAAAAAAATGGCATTGCGCGGAATGACTAAATGCGAAAAATGCAAATCGTTTTCAGAACCGCATACACATTTTGAGCAGCTCGACAGGTTGAAAAAATGAAAAAATGGGAGTTTACGGGCGAAACTAAAGAAGTAAATGGGAGACTAGTGCAGCGCATTAGATGCGTAAATTCATTTGAAAATGGGGCTTTTACGATTAGTGCCGGAGATATTGGCGGTTGGATTGAATCCGAATACAATTTGTTAGATAAAGCATGGGTTGCTGATGATGGGGTTGTATCCAATTTAGCGGTTGCAACCAAATCGGCGTGTGTATCCGACTCGGCACATGTATCCGACTTGGCACATGTATCCGACTTTGCACGTGTATCCGGTTCGGCGCGTGTATCCGGTTTGGCGCATGTATTCGGTTCGGCGCGTGTATTCGGTTCGGCGCGTGTATTCGGTTCGGCGCGTGTATCCGACTTGGCGCGTGTATCCGACTTGGCGCGTATATCCGGTTCAGCGCGTGTATTCGGCTCGGCGCGTATATGCGACTCGACGTATGTAACCGGCTCGGCGTGGGTGAATAAGGACATATGGAGAACTTCCCCCTTGTATATTCAAGGCTCAAGGATGTCTGTATGTATGGTATCCAGAAACAAGTTGAAAATTGGATGTCAAATTCACACACTTGAAGAATGGTTAAAATCTTATAAAGCTATAGCAAAAGAGGCTAATGCAGAAAAATATATTGACGAATATTTTTTGTACATCAAACTAGCAAATGAACTTTACGGGGAATCAGCCAAATAGTAGAGGACAAAATTAATCATGTGGTATGGAAAAAAAATTGATGAAGTTTTAACCTACGCTTCTACGATTAATAAGTTGTATATGAAAAACCAAACACAAATAATGGAAGCAAGGCAAGAATCTCTTGAATTTGCGATTGCTAATAGCGAGTTAATTGGAAAAGACATTGCAAAAGTAACTAGAACTATTTCAAAACAAGAAAAAAAAATTGAGGATTTGCAAGTAGAGATTCAAGAAATAAACTACAATTTGTGTAAAATTTTTGAAATTTTCGAGAATATGCTTGACATTTTAAAAAAAAGTACATCAATTGATGAACCAGAAAGCGAAAATTGCAATTTTGAGCAAAATAGCGATGAGGTTTTAAATGTATAATTTACAAATGTACGACTTGCAAAAACAAGTAATATGTATTTTAGAAAGAATGTTTGAAATTCAAAAGATTGTTATAGAAATTCAACAAACGCAAGAAATCATTGAAAATGAAATAGTTAATATTAACACGAAAATTACAGAATTAGAAAAAAACAAATGATATTGTATTTAGAAAAGGAGTGCCAATATGAAAAAAATAGTAGCAATAGACCACGGCAATAGAGGCACAAAGTCGTGTAGCGCATTGTCAACCAGCTTGCCCGGGGAAAAAGGCAAATTGATTTGTATTAATTTTGCATCCAGTTTTATTGATAGCACCATCCAGGGCAGTCATGGCGGCGATAGATTAGATTTTAATGGCAAAGAATACACGTTAGTAGACTGCCGATTTTACCAAAAAGATGACAAGACCGCCGATGATGATTATTTTTTGTTGACATTGTTTGCCATCGGGAAGCAAGTTTTAGCCGATTTGAATTGTTATAAGGAAATGGTGCAGGATGGATATGTTGAAATTGATTTGTTGGTTGGGGTACCGCCAATGCACAAAAAGGAAATCGGCGCAAAATTTGCAAAATATTTCCAACGTGAAGGCAAGCAAATTAGTTTTCGTATTAACGATACACCCATGATTATAAAAATCACCAACGTGCATGTCTATCCCCAGGGCGTTGCCACAACAGCATTAAACCACCTATGGGCTATTGTTGACAGTCGTGACACTGTAAACATTGTAGACATAGGCGGTTACACTGTGGATTGCATACGAATTAATAACGGACAACCAGACATAGTGGAATCCCTGTACATTGGCGTTAATATATTGTTGGACGAGGTAAACAGCCGAATTAACGCAAAAATAGGGAAAAGAATGACGGATAGCAACATTGAGGGCATTATTCAGAAAAAGGCCAAATCCCTAAATGGCTGCTCAAACGAGCGACAGGCACTTGTTTTTGATCTCACACAAAAATTAACCGTGAAGCTACTAGCAGCGGTATCTCAACAGGGTATTGACTTACGCGAAGATTATACAATTTTTGTTGGCGGTGGTGCAATAGCATTAAAAAAATATATTTTAGACACCGGAATGATAGGTGATGCATATTTTGAGGATGATATTTTTGCTAACGCAAAGGGTTATTTGGCGGCATACAACCAGATGAGCAAAAAGGCATAGGAATAGTTATGGATTATGATCTTATTTTTGAGACATTAGCGTTTGACAATTTTAGGGAAGCGCGGTCTGTACGTCATTCATCTATCAATTTATGGCATACGTTAGCACTTTTCGCATACAAACGTGGGCAATGCACTTTTGAACTAAGGCTTTCCGTGCTTGAATCTAAGACCAGCCTTAGCAGAAAGGTAATCTGGGTTGCCAGGAATGAATTGCAGGCGTTGGGTCTGATTGAATATGAAACGCGTAAGGGAAGTCAATCCACTGTTTACACAATTAACTCATTTGCGGCTGTAAATCAGTCGCAAATGGGCATTGAAATGGATACTAAAAATGGTATCATAACGGACACCGAAAAGGGAACTAAAACAGATACCATAACGGGCACCAAAAAAGATACTCAAATGGATACCGAAAAGGGAACCAAAATGGACACCGTAAATGATACCAAACGGGATTTTGTTGAAAAAACGCCCCAAATAGCGCAACAAATGCAACAACTTGCCAAAACGGATACCAAAATGGGTATCAAAGAGGATGCCAAAATGGGAACGCAAATGGGTGCCGAAATAGGTACAAAAGAGGGAACCATAATGGACACCAAAAAGGACACCGAAAAGGACACCGAAAGGGATACCGAAACGGACACGCAAAAAACGGAAAAGATGCGTAGTTTATTTGATGCTTTTTAAAAAAAGGAGATTAAACAATGACTAGGAAAAAATTAGAAATGTATAACCGACTAAAATGACACATGATGATATTACTAATTTTAGAAAACATTTGGTGGACAGATGTGTTGATTTAGAAAAAGAATTTGAAAACAAAGACATAGATTGGGCTTTTATTGACGGTTCAAGCGCAACTGAAAAAATAAAAACCGCCGTAAACAGAATCGGGGTTAGGTTGTATGATGACAATGGGGTAATACGCCCGTTTGATGATGTAATTTTAGATGTTGCGGTTGTTATGGATAAAATTGCAATGGAGAATGATAATAATGCGTAATATGCAGGGCGCGGGAAGCATACGCCAACGAAAAAACGGAAACTGGGAAGCTCGCTACACTGTAGGACGCGACCCGGGAACAGGTAAACAAATCCAAAAATCCATTTATGGCAAGACACAAAAAGAGGTTCGTCAAAAGTTGACACAGATTATAGCTTCGATTGACGATGGAACATTTATTAGCCCGTCAAAATTAACCATTGGGGCATGGATTAATATGTGGATAAAAGATTATATCGTGTCAGTAAAACCCGCTACCGCTCGCATTTACGAAAATAATTGCCGCAATCATATTATACCAGTTTTAGGCGCTGTCAGGCTTGCGCTTCTTACCCCCGGCATGATACAGCAATTTTATAATAATTTGCGCGAAAAGGGTTTGTCAGATAGGTCAGTAAAACTTGTCCATTCGGTATTAGGCAAATCATTAGGCCAGGCGGTTAATATTGGGTATATCAGAACAAACCCGACAGACGCTTGTGTTTTGCCAAAAAATACAAAAAAAGAAATGCAGTTTTTAGACGACACTCAAATTTTTACATTTTTAAATGAAATAGAGGGCCACCAACTTGAAACTCTTTTTGTTGTGACATTATTTACTGGTATGCGCTTAGGAGAAGTTTTGGGGCTAACGTGGAATTGTATAAATTTTTCGGATGGGCGTATAAATATTAGTAAACAGTTACAAAAACCTATTGAAAAAGGCGCTAATTATAAGCTGATTTTGCCGAAAAGTGGCAAATCAAGGTGGGTAACAATGGCTCCTTATGTTATAAAAAAACTTAGTGTTTTGGGAATCAGACAAGAGGGTTTTGTGTTTACAGACAAAAACGGCAAACACTTCACGCCTGTTACTGTACAACGAAATTTTAAAAAAATAGTTGAGAAAATTGGCTATTCCTCTATGCGCTTCCATGATTTACGCCATAGTTATGCCGTTTCTGCCATACAAGCTGGGGTAGACATAAAAACAATTGCGGAAAGCTTGGGACATCATTCTGTGGCGTTTACATTGGATACCTATGGGCATGTGACGGAACGAATGCAAAAAGAATCCGGGATCAAAATGGAAAAGTTTATACAGCGTGTTGTGAATTTCTGAAAGGTATGGGAATAATGCGATTAATTGATGCAGATGCCTTATTTTGTGCCTCGTTGTTTTGCGGTAGACATTACAAACTGTCAGATGCTGTTAAATCCGGGCATAAGGACAGTCACCACCGCGAATATAGTTATAGCACATTGATGATGTATGAAATTGCGGACGCGATAGACGATGCACCAACCATTGAAACGGGGAAGACAAACATGGCTGACAAGATAGCAATAAAAAAATTTTTGGAAAAAGCAAAAGATGCATACAACGAAATTGTAAAAATCGAACATGTAGGGAAGCATTTTCAAGATGTAGAAGTATCAAATACACAAGCGATTATATTGTTTGATGACTACAACGGTAGCAACAAATATGTATATAAACCTAACGCCGATGACATTGCTTTTTTTATAAAATATTTTTCGGAAAAGCTAAACCAATTGTATAATGAATACGAAAACAAGGATCAAGGTGATACCGAATGGCAGGGAAACCAGGGAAAATATTAACAATTTGTTGGGAATGCGCAAATGCTCACGCGTTGGGCTGCGACTGGCACAGATATTTTAGGCCAGTAGATGGATGGACAGCAATATACGCCCCAATAAATGTTACATTGGGATATGGGGCGCATATTAAACATTATTCTATCGAATCTTTTACAGTGCAAAATTGTCCAGAATTCGAATATGGACGCGCAAAACGATTGGCCGACCAAACTTCATAAACAAATGCCCTGGGGTGCAACCTGGGGCTTTTTTTATTCATTTTACGGTTAACCTATATTAAAATCAATCAAACCGCCCTTGTAGTCAAATTCAAAGTATTGGTGTAAATCTTTGCTACTGCGGAGCAGGTGATGACCTTCCCAATCAGCAAGTTTGAAATTTTCATATACCCAACGCGCCCGCATAGACTCGTTTTGTACTTCCTCTAGTGCGCATAACAAATGTTTATATGTGGATATATCTATCGCCCTCATCATATGAATGGCCTCGTTTAGTGCATCAATCAAATGTGCCTCGCGCTGCATCCATACAACAAAATGCTGTTGAAAATCAGTCAAAGAATCAATTGTAAATTCATTATCGCCCTTGACATGTTCCCAATTGGTGACGGGCGAATACCATAAATTATCCTGAAATAATTTCATCAAATTAATATGACAATTAGCGTCTGATAACGCCTCGGCCTCATGCCAGCGTCCCATGCCTCGTATGCGAAATCTGCGGCATTCATTGGCAGCGCGTCCATGCCACATATATCCACATATCAAATATGTGTGTATTCTATCTAAAATCGGAGCAATTTCTGCTATGGAAGCCTTCCAATTTTCTTTGGTCATAGCACGTGGGCCAGCATGTTCGCCAACGTGTTCCATATCCTCCATCATTGGCGCAGTGGCCTCATGACCATATGCACTTTTGCCGTGTTTGCCCTCGACATTTAACTCATCCATTTTTGTTTTTCAACTCCTCGAATATTTGTTCTAATATTTGTGTTTGATGGTTAGCAGTTTGCAGGCGTTGCTGGCTGATATTCAAAATTTGTATATTAACATCCAAATTCATGACGGTAGCAACCAGCGTTGCCCACGCAATATTATCTTTACTATTTGGATTTGTCATCCACTTTTAAAGAAACTTTGGCCGTAAGCGGTGCGATTGCGCCCCCCGCCCCCGGGTCAGTGGATAATGCAGCAGCGCCGTTATAGATAAAATCTGCCAAACCTTCCCAAACCGTAAATACCGGGGCTGCACCCGTTGGTAACGTATCAGAACCGTATGTCAGGCGATAACGTGCCGGGCGTAAATGACACGGATGTTCATGTACCACCCTTGCACCTCGCAATTGGCCAGCTCTAACTATATTTCCAAATCTGTCAATTAATGGAACATTTATTAATGACCCAAGTTGTTGAATAAATACCTGCTCTGTGCCGACTACCTCCGGCAAAAATTGGCCAATCCATAATGTATAAAATTGGCGATTAACCGGGGTAAAATCCTGTACGGTAATAAATAACGATGTACCTGGTACGACCGTTATATCTAAATCTTTTAAAAATCGTAAATCGGGGATGCTCATTTTAAGTCCACCTTTCAAAAATTTGAAAAGTCAGGCTTGGGGGCGGCAGACACCCACGCCCCAAACCAGCAACTTTTATTTTATTCCATTTTAACCATTATTAAAGCAACCGTGGTGCTGTTGCGCTAAATGCGGGGGGGCTACCACGCGTACAGGTGCTATAAAATTCTCGTATGGATTGGATGCCGCATACGAGGGAACCGGGCGTGGCGGTTGAAGATTGCTGGTAATTGTATTAACAATTTCAGCAGTATTGATCCGACCGTTTAGCCTTGCATTTTCAGCGTATACCTCTTTCAATTCGTTGGCGGTCAACCAGTCGATTTGTCGTTGGGATGCAGCGTTAACAGCCTGGACGATTGCATTTGTATTGCGTTCGCCATTAAAGTTAACGGAACAAAAACCCTCGGACATATTGAAACGTAGTTGATCGATGTTACTGTTTGTTTTGCCGTTTTGTTATCGTAGTGGCTCTTTATCCACTACTTCTTATGGTTTCCCATAAGTCCAGACTATATCTTCACCCTAAATTTAGGGGCTGGGCGCTCGTGTCGCTATTATTGGTGTTCGTCCGCAAGCATTAGTCGTTGAACCTTTTAGGCTACTTTTATCGAATTCACCTAACTTGGCTGCTGGTTGACATATATACATTTAAAACCTTTACAAAGCCGATTGTTTTTTATGTTTCTAATTATAGTTTCTGGAGCGCATTCAATAAATTTTGCAGCACTTCTTACAGAATCAAATATTTTTCCATCAACTATAACTTGTTTTGAATTAGTTGTTTTGAGTTTTACATCTTTAGCATTGCGCGGGGTATCTGCATAATAACATGCTTTCCCCTTGGAGTTGTAGCCCCGTTTTAACCACGTTAATATGGTATTAGTACTAACATTAATTATCGCTGCTGCATCTATTTGGCTCGCATAATATTTATTATCTAACACAATGGCGCGTTTATGCTCTGCACCTGATTTTGCAGCAATTACCGGGTCTTTCATTGGATTGCATATTGACATACGTTTTCTTTGTTCGGCGTGTTTCATTCCATTATTTTCGGATGCCTTTTTACGTCTTTCGTCATTCCAAATATAACTACAACCGCCGAAACCACCCCTATGATTATTACAAACACACTGTCCAATGTTTTTCAATTCATGCACACGCTTTGCTTCTTTTTCAAATGCATCTAGCTCATTGTCAAAATACTCTATGATTCTAACATCACAGTCAAAACGGTTAAGAAACTCATTTAACAACTTATTTTTCTTTTTGGCTTTATATCGTTTTTTTGAACCCTTCCCAACATAGATTATTTCGCCCGAATCTTTTATAAAACACTCATACACATAAAACATAAAGCCTCCTAAATGTCATATTTTACATGTATTGTACAGCAAATAATCTATGCCGTCAAAGTAATGTATATTTAGTTTTCCAGCAATTCACCCAGTACATTAATCGGCGTATTACTACGCCGCCTGCCTACAAGTTAAGCAGCACTCCAAATTGGCAATTTGTGCATCTTTCGCAGTCAAAAGGTTCTGCACTCCAAGCTGTCCAACTTCACGCGCAAGACCTCTAAAGCCGCTGTCCATGTCGTTTCGCAATTGACCAATTTGGCCGCGTGACTCAACCGCGCCAATTTCACCGGCCAATTGGTTAAAACGAATGTTGTTATTGTCATTCATCATTAACTGCATACGTTCGATGTCACCAACGCCGCCATTGTCACCATGACCAAAAAATCCGCCGCGTCCGCCTAACAATGCGATAACCAATAACATTCCTAGCCATCCGTCATTGTGGCTACCAAAACCGCCGCCGCCGGACGATACAAATTCCGTATTACCTAACATTCCACCCATTAAAATTCCTCCTTCTTCTAGGGATACAGGGTTAAAAAATTACTATGTGAATCGCTTTGGTTGGCTAATTAACATTAACAACTAACCTTCAAGGATCAAGATCGGGCAAGGATCAAGATCAAGGTTGGTTGTTTAACATTAGCAACTAACCGAATAAGCGCTAAACACCAATTTGTTGTCGATATTGCGCCAAGGGCATACCGTACATGTTTTGTGATAAATTTTCAGCCAATTCCATTATCTGCTGATTATTCTTGCCCTGTGTCATTTGCATTGCCTTCGCTATTGTTGGGTCTTGCATAGATAATTGCTGTAGAAGTGCCTGGGGATTGTTCGTCTGTCGAAGTGAATTTATCAGTTGCATTATTTCCATTGTCTCTAATCTCCTTGCAAAATTGTTCTAATGTAGTAATTCGATTTATGAGTGCTTCAATTTTATTCAAGTCGGTTCGATGTATTGCGACCGTGTCCGGCGGTGTCGTATTTTCAGACTGTTCTGTCGGTTGTGTAGTCGGTTGCACATTTTCAAGAATATAAGTTTGAAAAACGGGCAAACCGTCATTATTTATTTTCTTTTTATAAATTTTTTCAGCGCTAGGGTCGTCAAATATAAATGTGTTAAATGCATCAATTCGCATTCCCTTCGCCTCATCTATATTTGTCACCGGATAGGCGAATATTTGCCCCATAGGTGTTTGCTGTCGTTGTTGTGGTTGCTGTGGTTGTATTTGCTGTTGGACTGGCATTTGATAATTTTGCTGTGTAAACGGTTGGCCGTATTGATCACGAACAGACCGCCAATATTCTGCTTGCGCGGAATAGGGATCTATCGGTTGCGCCTGTGGTTGGTAATATTGGCCTTGTGATTGAAAATACGGAGCCTGGTAGTATTGGCCTTGCGGCGATATAGCTTGGTAATTAGACATTGGAACTCCTTTTATTTAATGTAGCGGTAGGGTTTCTTTGCCCTTGCCTTTGCGTATGGGGTTAAGTTTACGTAATGCAGCGGCTGCAACAGGTTCATTATGTTGTTGTTTGGCACGTTTATAGGCCGCCATCAAACCACGTTCGGATGCCACCCACCGTCCACCGCGTTTTGTTTTATATGGATATTTGCGCTGTGACGGTACTAAAAATGCAGAACGCGGCATATTTCGGCGGGCTTTTGATCCTATACCCGGGGGGTGCCATCCACGGCGTTTAGCCATAATTATTCCCCCCTGCCCGGACGACCCTCATGCATTCCGCGATTCATGTTTAACGTGTTCGCTATCATTTCTCGCATAGTTAAATTGCGCTCCATTTGGCCTAATATTGTGTCCCATTGGCGTAACATTGACTCGGGGGTTCCTTTAATTTCTAAACTGTTTAACCAATTTTCATGTTGCTGGAGTAAACCATTTATTTTATGCACACAATCACCTCCTGCTTTGGATTATAGAATGCAGAGCCTTTTTTATAATTTTTAATTTGATTTAAAACACACATAAAAAAAAGCACATCCCATTAAGGATGTGCTTCGAAGTCCGTTTTAGCCTGTTTTAAAAATTTTCGTGTTGTAGATTCAGACCACGGAGCCATTGCAATGTTAATTTGCGCCCAATTTGCTGCATCGCAGTAATATAATTTTAATATTCTAATTTGTTTTGATGTCATGCCCTTCGATTCCGCTACTTTTTTCATTTGCGCATAGTCGCAGTGTTTTTGTAATGTAAATGTATGCCATTTTGCTATGGTTTCATTAACAATTGCTAATCGCGCCTCTAATTCGTTGTAATTGTTAAAATGCAATGCAATTCGAAACGACCCATAGACCAAAAACAGAGCAAGTAAAACGGGTATAAATGGGGTATAGTGGATAGACGGTACTAGCCTTGCCGCCACAAAAAAAATAACACCACTCGCAAGCGTACACCATTTAAAATGCATTCTATATCGGACAGTATAGCCGTATGCAGCATAGGCAATTGAAATAATTAACGCTTCCCAAAATACGTTGCTGATAATTTTAATTACAACCAATATGACAATCCATGACAACATTTGTAGACTAATCCAAACAATTGCCGCAATCGCACGTTCCCAACCGACTAAATTTTGAATTTCCTGAAAACTTTTACTATCGACATAACTGCATGACTCAACCGTTCCGAGGTCGGAAAAAGCGGTTTCCATGGCGTTCTTGGATGTGTTGCCTCTTTCATTTATAATCCACTCCTTTCCATATAAAATTATTAAGATGACAATAGAATTAATTGAAAGTACCAACATTTGATACAAAGTTATTTGATCATTTAGACCCGCAAAAAAAATATTAGTCTTTATCCAATTAATCGCGATTGTGAATCCGCAATATATTACTACTGCTGAAAGTATGCGTTTAATTCTACCTTTCCAACTACCCAAATAAATAGTTATAACAACCCAATATAAAACAGGTAATACAATTACAGTTAATATACTAATGTTGAAATAGAAAGAACTAATCGCAAAAATTAAAATGTATGGAGATACCCACAATATTAATGATTTACTAAATTTATTCCAAAATATTCCCGCTAACATGTAGAATTTTACCATAAACAAACTAGTTGTTATCAATATATCTATGTTATAAGGAATATAAATGTCACCTAAAATTAAAAACCCTCTATAGCCCAAAAGGACTGTTATATACATGATTAACAATATAGTACCTATTAACACTAAAGTTGTATGATATAATTTGGTTACTACAATCATGTTTTATGTTTCCTCACTTTTGTTGCTAAATTTTCTATGCAATAATTTATCTATATCTAGTCTATTTTTATCAATGTGCTTGAAAGCAGCAGACAAATTATTCTCTACAATGCTCATTCGGTTCATTAATTCCTGGTTAATGGTTTCCAAACCTCGGATTAATTTCACATCTGTAGAAATCATTTCTAACTTCATATCTATGGTTGTACGCCATCTTTCTTCTAATTTGATGTTGTCACTTAATTTTTTAAAATTAAAATAAGTGGCAAACAACACGCCAATAGCCGTTAATAATGATAATATTGCACTGGGCCCAATTTCGCCAATATACATCATTTGTCCGCCCCCGCCTTGCAATTTTCTTTATCAACAGAACTTTCTGAAAAAATATAGGCAATTAACGCACCAACGCTAGTAATAACCAGGGTGACTTGTGCAACAACCTCTTGCCCGATGTTAAATAAAAATAAAAGAGGGGTCAAAAATGCCACGATAGCACACCAAAATTTTCGACTTGTTAACTTGCGTCTTAAATCCACGCTACTCCCTCTTTCCCTCTAAGTACCTAATCATATTCCACATCATGGCCGCTACGCGTTCCGTGGGCATTGGTTGCCCAAACCCGCCCAAAATGCCGGGGGCGCTACCATTAATAATGCCCCGTGTGTGAAGCTCGCGCAAAGATTCAGTAGACCAATGGTCACGCGGCACATCAATAAATGGATGTTCCGGTGTGGGTTGCAAAGCTGTACGCATTGGAATATTATACCAACTTAAAATTGTTCCTGCCAGTGTTTCTGCAACCTCACGGCGCATATTGCGTAATACATTAACATCTGGGTTTTGTGGTGGACTGTCTATGAAAGCAATTTCTGGCAAAACTGCCAACATATTACTGTTACGCAAAACGCCGACAAATGGGTGTCGGGTTTCAGTTTCCAACATGACGCCATTCGCACGGCGCAAGCGCATACCAAATCGCTGTCCAATGTCAAACGACATTTGCTCTGCGAGTCTACGGTTAGAGGCTAAATCGCGTCTTGGATTATTTGGTGAGGCTGTCGGTATTAGCGTTTCTACACCTGTACCACTACCAGCGTTCACATGAATCGATACAAGCATATCCGCGCCCCATTGGTTTGCAATCTGCCAGCGCTGTTGTGGTGATATATTGCTCTCGCGGGACATGCGCGTGTCGAGTCCACTAGCTTTTAAAATTTCATTGAGATATAATCCTATTTCTAAAACTATATCCGCTTCACGCATTCCGTTAGCAACCGCGCCGGGGTCATGTCCGCCATGTCCCGGGTCTATAAATATTTTACGCAATTGATTACCTCCCTGCATTTTCTAAATCACTTACACGCCTAGCCAACAATTGTATTTTTTTGAGTAATATTGGTATCATGCGGGTATCAGCGAAATATTGTTTATTTAAAATAATATCATCTACAGATATTTCGGCATTCATGACGTAATCTAATATTTCTTCCATCGTATGAGGTTTTTCGGGGTCGGTTATCCAGTATATGCCGTCTTTGGGCATTTCTGCCATTGGTAAATTTGGATCGGGAGATATTACAGGAAGTCCAGGGTGGTCTTTGCCCTCCACCCACTGTATGCCATCCCAGCGAGGTTGATACCAATTAACATTTGTTGGTATCGGTGTGGTTATTTCATTTGGCAATGGTTTATATGATGAATCTTTATAGCAATATTTTTCCGAATCCCAAATCACAAAACCATTGTCATCAATGGGAATTACCTGAATTTCTATTCCTGTATGTTCGGGCATTTGTTCATCCATTTATTATTCTCCTTCGCCTTTTAAAGTTCTGCCAGAAATGCAACCTGTATGCTAATATTTTGCAAGTTTGCTGCAAGTTGTTGATTTTGCATAGATACGTGTACAAAACCTGAACTCATAATATTCATATTAACAGCCATGTTTGGGGATGACCATGTAGTAGTGCCAAAAGTTATCGCTCTTCCCGGCCTGAATCCGGCAGGTAATGAAAACATTGCACTATTACTATCAGTAACTGTTGGACCACGAGACACATAACCCTCTACCAAAACAATACCAGAAGATGTTTTTCTAAATCTTGGAGCCATAGTTGAATGTGCTACCCAACCATTTTGCATTATTACGTTTGTCCACACAAGTGCATTAACGGATTGCCATTGGCCGCCTGATAATGGTGGTTCTGTCGCTTGCGCTGTAAATTCCAATCCAGGCATTCCGCGAAACCCAAAACCACCGCTATTATTGGCAAATAGTATACTTCTGTTCGATATTGCACCGGCTGCATCTACCAACAAATGTCCCGCGCCATCTATACCCACGCGGGTAACAGCGCCAATCCCATTCCACCACCTACCCAAATGTGCAAGTGTTAGAGTTAAAGCGTTTCGCATACCTGAAATAACACTTAGGCTGTTGTCATTTCCAATCACAGTAATCATAAATGTTTCCCAACTGTTTAATGGCCTGGTTGAACGAAAAAAGCGCGTTGCCAAATTTTGGTTCGTGAATCGCACTTCATCGCGATTTACTGCGGCAAGTATATTATTCCATGTGGCCAAAAGAATTTGTCCCTGTTGTATCGTATTGATTCCCGTTCCGCCACTTGCAAATGCAAGTATTCCATCGTTTATTTGGTTTGCATTATGTCTATGATTATCAATTAAAATATTATTATTTCGTACATTGGCCTGTAAATCGTTAAGGTCATTCGAAGTCATATACCGCGCAATAGGCGTATTTTCAGGCCAATAACGCGCTATGCCTTCCACGCCTCTTTTTATGTTTTGTAAATTTGTTCCGTCTATATTTTCGAATATAATTGTTTCAAAGTCGTCATTGCCGTCTATTTCTGGATTGGGGCCAAGTGTTGCATAATTTGCACCCTCATAATTTTCTGCGATGAGCGCATTAGGATTTTCCACGCTTATCACATCATATTCCGCGTCTGATATTTCAGACATTGTATATGTGGGTGGGCTTTGAGCAATCGCCGGGTACATGGATTTTAGGTCTATGATGGTTATCTCCTTTTTATTATTGAGTCTTTGCCTGTTGCAAAACATTGAAGAAAATATCTGATATATCTAGTGTTGTATTTGATAAGTCTATTTTTACTGTTGTTGTATCTTTTACAGCTATTCTTATATTAGTTATAAATTGTCTGGCAAGTTGATCGTTATTTTCATCTCTAATCTCGACTATATTACCCAAATTAAATGTTCCATTTAAAACATGTTGATGCAACAAAGCAGAACTTAAAATTTCCGGTTGAGATGTTCGCGAAAGTATGGTTTGAGCAAAATTGTTAAGAAATGCAATGCGGTTTGCTGAAAGTCCCGGAGTACCACTTTCTTCAATTTTTTTGTCGTTAATTGCTATTAATGTTCTTCGTCCAAATTGTTCAAGATTATCTTGTGAAGCTCTAACCGCCCACGTATCAGCTATATCGGGTGTTATGCTCATTAATCCCGGTCTTAAATTCGACCTGTAACCTCTCCACTCTCTAATGTTTTCGGGCATACGTTCTCCTAATGGTATTACTTGATTAATAATATTTTCGATTGATTTTTCTTCAATAAATTCAATTACATCTTTTCCCAAATAATAAACATTATTTGTTCTTGTTGAATCATTTAAAATTAAAGGAGAAATATAAGCACTATTAGAAAGAGAATTTGCCCCAATTACATATCTAATTATAAAATCCCTAGTTACAAAACGTAGCGCCTGCTGTATTGCCTGTAATACATTTGAATTGTTTAATTGCATTTCAACACCTGGCGAAAATCCAAAAGCATTACTATCAGTTATAATTTGCCAACGACCGCCTTTTAGAATACTAATAGGGGGACTACAAAACTCTAAGATTAGAGCTATAAGCATTGGTAAATCTCGTATGGCACCCGTCAACCACACCGGAACACTTGTAAACGATGAAACTAGCGGGAATGCAATATCTGTATTTATAACTATTTGACCCAAAAATCTAATGTTATACATAATAGAACGACTTAAATCAGCCCAAGGGTGTTCACAGGTAAAATGTATTATTTTATTTTTGCCAAATATTTTTTTGTATGAAGATATTCTATAAATTTCACCAACAAAATTGTTTATAATAAGCCTAACAAAGTTGCCCAACAAACAGAATTCAATTTTACTATCCGAAAGCGCAATAGAAAAAGAAAACGTATATAATTTATTTATTTTTTGGTTTTCCGTAATGTCAAATGCGGTATTAATTTCTGCTTGTTTTATGCGTTGTGAGTCAAATACTTCTAGTATAGCCATTATAAATACCTTTCATTATATTCTAGCCGACAAGAAACATCACTAGAACCACTTACTATAATAGAATCGGTATCAGGCCCGATTATTGGCCATGATTCTGTTGTTGGCAAAAATGTTGATGCAAATAACAAATGTGGGGGCATACCTGGAAATCTTGACATTGTTTCTCTTTTTTCGCTATCTATAATTAAAACATTTCTCGGCGGGAATTGTCCATTGAACACCACAGAAAATGTATTTAATGCTCCAACACGTGCCTCAACATCTAAATATGTTCGCGAATTTATTTCTGGTATAGGTATAGTTGCTCTTATTATGCCTTCATCTTGGTGAAGGTTGTTTTCTGATACTTCTTTGGTGTAATAAGAATATAATCTTAATATATTATCTTTAGCAGGTGATAAAAGTTTTGATTCACCCACGGTATTTAAGTCTGAATGAACACGCAAATTTGAAATAGCATATAAATGTGACTTAGATTTTGCTTTGTGTTCCGCAATCGCAAACCCTTGTACTATGGCAGATAATTCTGTTATAGATAAAATATCTAAGCGGTCTACATAATACGATATTTGTACATCTCTACGACCAAACGGTATCCTACCAAACATTAACATTATATAAACCTCATTTTGTATCCGCCCGGTGGTATCCTTGGGTTGATTTGTTGATTTAGTAACCTGCTAATGCCTCTTGGTGCAACATCGACAATAGTAGTACCAGAATATAATGCAGTATGTGACCAAATGCCCCAATTGCCTTGCGGGAACCTGAAATCGACCAAGGCTATATTAGCAATTTCTGTACCGGGTGGGTCACCCCAAGGAGTTGCTCCCAATCTATCCGACATTGTAATATTTTGCTTAAAATATCCACCGCCGGACAATTCTGTTCCGTTTATTCGTGGATCGCCATCAAATAACCCAACTTGTAAATTGCCCCGTGATGGAAGTGCTTGCCCTCGGATGTGGTTTAATATATCGTCCATTATAGTCATGCCAAAAGTGCCACTCACTCTTAACGCTATATCACCCGCCAATAAAGTCGGTGAATCATTTATTTGCAAAATTAGGGGGTTAATAAATTCACCGGTAACTAGCATGTCACCACTCCCCAACGCCTGACTAGTCATAATACCAAAAAAACGTATTTCAAACGTATCTAAATTCCCCATCAAAGCCGATGTAATCCTTGGAAAGGTCATAGTGTTATTTAACATTGTCCTTTCCAAACTGTCGGGGATTCCAGTAGGAAGTTGAAAAAGGGCTGGTTGTCTCACATATGAACCATAATTTACCTCGCTGGATTGATCGCCTTCAAGTCCGGGGTTACGCGTGAAAAGACCAAGCCACAAGACTTGTGCAGGGCTTGCAATACCAACGATTGCATTCATAACCCTAATAGACAATGCAGTAGTTGCAACCACCTTTATGCTACCTCCTCACCGAATATATGCGTATATCAAACCTTGTTATTGTAGTATTACCGTTATTTATAATGGTTAAAACGGGTGGTGTATTTTGTGTTCCCTTATAATCTAAATTTCTAAATATTTCGCCGCCTACCCATGAATGACTTTTACGTTCGCTTAGAGCGAAAGGAAAACAGCGCAAAGGCAAAATTGCTTCTCGTTCTACCTGCCGTTGGAATTCTGTAACTGTTGGGGACTCGTACATTTCCGCATCATAATATATACCCGGCTCATCCCAAAAATAAATCCTGAATTGTCCCGCAAATTCTGAGATTATTTGCCGCCATTCTACTGTGGAAACTTTACGCTCCAACACCATTTGTACCTGTATTTGCCTATCGTCATAATAGCGTTCGCCTCTAGGTTCCGGATCAACAGACCCCGACACGCGAGGAATTTTTATAGTACGTTCCCGTTTCGGTGGTGCTACTACATCATATTTTATACATTTAATTCCAAATCTTGTTCGGTAGTTGTTGATTGGGGCGTTTATGCTAAAACTATCCTTTGGAATTCGCGGGTCAAGATCAAGATCAATAAGCATGTACTACTACCCCCTTGCTTCGCAAATCGCGTATAGTGTCTTGTGCGATTTGCCTTCCAATATACTCAATGTCGTAATTTTCCGGGTTACCTTCATAATGAATGTGCAAAACTAGTTTGTCAAAAGTTGTTCCGCTAGGTTTTTGCTGTTGTTCCTGTGTGATTTTTTGTGCTGCGACAAACGGCTCGGGTATTTTTAAGTAAAATTTGTCGAGGTCTTGTAGGGCTTTTTTGGAATCTACTAAATTTTTATACATATTTTCCATATTAGGATATTCAAGTGCAGTCATGTAGTCAGTAATCTGTTCGACTGCATATTCTACCGCCTTAGCGCCTTTGTCAATCCCGCCCGCGATACCTTTCGAAAACATATCACCGATATATATACCGACCCGCGATGGAGAACGAATCTTCAAAGCTCGCATTGCTGCCAATGCTGCACTATTCGCTGCTGCCTCCATGGCCGATCTAATCCCCCATGCTCCGCGATCAACGCCATCAGCAACACCCCGTGCCAGTTGTGAACCCGTATCCTGTGCCTGAAATTGAGCGTTTCGCATTGAATCCTTGAATTGTCGCGTCACCGAATCGGCTGCATTGCGCATTTGCGGCGATCCCTGGTTAACGCCCTGGGCTACATTTGATACCAATTGTTGTCCCTGTTGTGGCATTTGTTGCGATCCTGATTGACCCACAGCATTGGCGTATGTGTTAACGGTTTCCCTGCCTGCTGCTTGCACGTTGGTTTGTTCACTTCGAATGCCTTCTTGTATACCCCGGGATAGATTGCGCCCACCTGCTTGAAATTCTTGTTGCCCCAATCGGTCAAGATCACCCGCAAGCTCTCTTAGTCTCTCATTTGTGTCTTGTCTTAATCCGACAAGCTCTTCGCCCGCTACTCTTCTAGCAGTGGCGTGTTGCTCCTGGTAGAGATGGCTCAACCTTTCCAATTCTTCACGCGATGAGTTATTTAATTCACGTAGATAGTTTACTGATTCCGGCCCCATTTGCCGCATATGTTCAACCAAACCCTCGTACAAACCTTTTTGCGCTAATCTGTCAATTTCGTTGGCCCAGTCGTTCATATTATCGATTTGATCTTGCAAATTGTTCGCCCAAATAGTTGCCTGCGATTGGGTAGACCGTTCCATTGCTGTTGTTAATTCTGTGTGTGAATTAGCCACATCGCGATGGGCTGCTTGCAACCGTTCATTTATTTCAGTGTAATCCTCCCCCGCAACTTGTGCCGCAATCATTTCTGCTACAACGTCTGACAATGCTGCTCGGTTCCGGTCATATACCTCGGTTAATCTTTCAACCTCTTGCCGGTTGCGATCAACCCCTGTTTCTTGCAACGACAATTCACGCTGCATATTAAATGTGCGGGAAAGTGCTTGTGTCCGGTTTTCGACTGCCTGTGTATATTCGTTTTCTGCCTGTCGCATTTGGGCCATTACATCTCGTTGTTTTTTATGAATTTCATCCAATAGGGCGGCCTGTCTATCCCTCAACCGTGTTTCAATTTTAATACGCTCATCTGAATTTTTGAGGTAATGTCTAGCCAAATTCTCTAACAAAAAAATTTCTTCTGATTTAGAGAGTTTTGTAGACTCCAACATTTTTTCTAAATATTCTTTATTGTTAGAAAAGTCATTTTGCCTTATTTCCATCCTAAACAACGAATTTTGGCGATCAATTTCTTTTTGTCGTTGTGCTTGATCATCATAGGCATTAAGGAAATTGCCCCACTTATCGATTTCATCCTTTATCAAAATTTCTGTCGCGTTTGCGTAATCGTCCACCCATTCGGATGCAGCATCTTTTATCCCGTCCGACATTCTTTGTGCCGCGCCAACGGCGGCCCCGCGAAGTGCATCAATGCCGACAACAACACCATCAACAATGTTATTGCCTATACGTTCCATGATTCGCGATGGTGAATGTATTTGCATGGATGTTCTGACAGTATTTTCCACGGTAGCACTAATTTCGGCTGCTATCCGCCGGACATCCGCCATTTTTGCGTTCATACCGTTAATTAATCCTTGCATTATTTGGCGGCCCGTAGCTTCCAAGGATAGACCTTCCAGTGTTGTCGTTATGGATTCGATTATTTCTTTTGCAACAGTGCGCGATTTAGTTTTACCTGGTTCTAACCCCTGCACAAGCCCCTCGGCAAGAAACTCGCCAATAGTCTTTGTTCGTTTAGATGGAGAACGTATTAGCCCGGCGGACTCCATTCCCTCCGCAATTTCATCAACTGCACCCTCGCCCGATTGTCGCAAATCACCATACGTACTTTCCAGGCCCTCAACCGCGCCATCACCAAAAGCCATACCAATACTGGCTGGATCATTGGTTTTAACAGCATCTTTGGCGGCATCAAACGCTTGGACAACGGCCTCTACCATAGAATTTTCCATGGCCGCATTTTGTTGTATCGCCTGTGCAGCCAACTCCATAGCGTCATCCATTGTATCGCCTAGTGCTGAAAATTCACTGGCTACTGCCTGGACTGTGTTAGCGGAAATATCTTTAAAAATTTGATCCATTTCCTCGAGCATTCCGCCGCCATCGTTGACAAAATCTTGTATAATTGGTAATCCTTGGAGTCCCATGCCGCGAAGCTCATTGACAACCTCGTCACTAACGTCTAATTCTGCTGCTAACTTTTCAATTCGCTGCATATACATTCCAAACAAGTCCCACTCTTGTCTGCTGTTTTCTAATCCGGCGTTAACTTTTCGCAAGTCGTTAAGCAATGAAGTTGCACTTGCCTCGGAATCTTGGGATGCTTGTTTGAACGTGTCACTGACAACCTTCGCGTATTGATTTAGCACACCCTCCAACGCTTGGATGGCCGCCTGTTGGTTGGCCAAAGTTTGGATTAATTCGTTTTGTTCTTGCCTCAAACGGCCAACAACACCCATTTGTTCGTCAATGCGTTGTGTTAATCCATCTTGGGAACGGGTATTATTGCCCAGCATATCATTATATCGTGCCAATGTTGCCTCGGCCTCTACAATCGCCTGGCTAAGCGCAATTTGATTCGCGTTGCGGTTTCTAATCCCTTGATCCTGTTGTTCGTTTAATTGGATCAAGCGTTGTTCTGTTTCTGCTACGCGCCCTGATATTTCGGTTCTTTCAGCCGATAGGCGGTTGCTTTCCTCCACCAACGTGTTTAAATATTCTATGGCTCGCGATGAATCAATGAATAATTGCATTGCTTGGGTGCTGCGGTTTAACGAATTTTCGGTCTCATCGAAAGCCAAATTAAGTCCCGGAATAGCCTGATTCAATTCATCAATGTAACGATTCATTCGCACAGTTTCGCCGACTGTCCGGTTCTGTTCGTTTGCTAATGATACAATTGTGTCAGTTAAATATTGGTTGCGTGCTGCCTGCTCATCAATCGCCCGAATGTTATCATTTACCGCATGGGATGCCTGTTCGACATTGCGTTCAAATTCTTGTTGTGCCTGTGCTGCTTCCCTGGAAATTGCCGCTAAATCCTCGTATCCCTCTGTTGCAGTCATGTTTCGTTTTATCAAATATCCTATCGCCACTACCAATGCTGTAACAGCCGCCGCCGCAAGAACAAAAGGATTTGCCAATAACACAGCTTTAAATTTAATAGCAGCTTTTTTGACCGCCATATAAGCAACTGAAAGACCGTGTAATACTGTGTTTAGAAGACCCACAGTAGCAACGCTTGTCTTCATAGTCGCAAAAAGTGCAGTAAAATATCCTATAAGTGGTGCAAGTTTAAACGCCTTTATTGTCGCATAGAGTGTTGTAAATGCGGTTTTCACTGCTGTTACGGTGGTTGTACTGGCATTTAATAACTGAAACGATGCAATAAATGCAGCCAAAGCCACAGTGACAGCACCCACCATAGGATGCAAATTACTAAACGCATCCGTAAAAAAAACTATGGCAGTAACAGCAATCGCAATTGGCCCAGCAATTTTGACGAAAAGTGCGGTTGTAGCCGTTAGTGCAGCTTTAGCTTTTCCCAACGCCATACTAAAAATTCCGGTTGTTTTACTCGCAGTCGTGAGTTTTCCGGTGAAAGTTGTAAGCGGCACGAAACTAGCAATAACTCCTTTTTTAAATAATGCCAACTTTGAAGATAATGCCACCATGCTAACTTTGTTCGCCATCATACCAATATTTAATGCGTTAAACATTGTTACGATTTTCGATACAACCTTTACTTTGATGAATTTCGCTGCCAATATAGCGACAACCGGATATAACAAATTTAGTGTATCCAATAAAAATACCGCAATATTAACTAACGCCTCAAATGCTAACAGCACAGCACCGCCAACAACAGAGGCAACCTGTGTAATCACGTTTAGAAATGTTGGTAGGTGTTCCCCTAATCCTAAGAAACCGCTTGCAAGTGATTTTACAAGTTGAATAATTGCATCAAATGCTTGTGGTAATGCCCCGCTTAGGATTCTGTTAATAGCTTCTATTGCGTTGGAAAAAATATCTAAAATTGTTATAAGAGCGCCTATCACAGTATTAAGTATTCCGCCCAATGTAACGCCTGAATCTAAACCCTTACTAAAATCCCATATTGCATTGATAATTGCGCCGCCGATTATTGATAACAAATTGCCAAACGCTGATACCAATGTCCCTATTACATTGGACAACGCCTTGAACAAATCGCCCAATAATCCAGCGTCAAACGATGTATTTCGGACTGCTTGTGTCATAAATCCAAGCGTTTCCCGCAACAGATTTAATTTGTTGATGGCTATCTCAATACCAGCAGTTATCAATGTAACAATAACCTCTAACAATTGGGATAAAAAACTGGGCGCATTTGAATCTGAAATGCCAATTAAGGCAGTAATAAAATTGCCTACAGCCGTTATCAAATTTGAAAATGCATCAAAAAGATTGCCGATAGCCCCTTGTAGTGGTTGCAAAGTGGCCATTGCACTACCAAAATCCATTGCGCGAATTAAGAACACTACAATGTCTATAACTCCTCGTAGCAATACAATCAAAGCATTAAATACTACCTCATTTATTGCACCGAATGCTAGAACAGCGCCATGTAATTCGCCATCCGAGCGCAACATCCTAGCTAAAACCCAAAGCCCCTCACCAATTGTATCCAACAATGCTACTTTCGCGCCCTCTTTAACATGCCATAAGGAAATGAACACATCCTGGAGCGCATGGCCGATTGAACCTAAAGACGTGCTAAACCCAAGCCCAGCAGTTTCTGCCATACCCCACGCTTGCCCCATCCCATCAAAAGCGTCTCCGGCCTCATACATTAATTTAATATTTTCTTGCCATGCATCCCGATTATTCTTCAATTCATCAAACACCGCACGGGCATACACAGTGCTAAATAAATCCTGTGCTAAATTAATACGTTCTTGTTCTGTAGCCACATCGTCAAGCGCGTCCATAGCCTCCAAAAGGACATCATTTAAAGGACGAACCGCTCCAGTAGAATCGAACATACTAATGCCTAATCTATCCATGGCGGCGGCTGCTGCATCCGAGGGGCCAGTTAACTGATTGAAAATTTGCTCTAATCCACGACCGGCTGCAACACCATATAAACCGCCTCTGTACAGTGTTGCTAATGTTCCACCCATGTATTCTATGGACTTGCCGGACGCGTTCATTGTTGGCGCTAGCGTTATTACGGCCTTTTGCAAATTGCCTAGCGACATGCCAGACGAGGCAACCACCTGACTAAAGGTGTCAATATAAGATTGTGACTTGGAAACATCCGCCCCAGTTTTCATTAACGCCAACCCTAAAAACTCTGTTGACTGTTTAAGTTCGAAACTTGTGGCGTTTGCCAATGTTTGCGCGTATGACATTAATTTGTAGGATTCTTCAACTGTTCGGCCTTGCGTGGCTACCTTTGTGAATGCGGTTGCTATCTCCGTTGCGGAATGTGTGCCTAATTGTGATAAATCACGAAAGCGATAGCCCAATTGTGCAATGGCCTCATCTGCCATCCCAGTTTGCGCCTGGATGGTTCCCATAGGCGCGTCAAAAGCATCACCCGTAGCGATAACCGCAACATTTAACGCCGCCCATGCAGCCGCAGCACCCGCTGCCCATGTCTTGATCTTGGTTCCAAGTTTGTTCATGGAAGTTTCTACATTTTGGGTATCCAATTCGGTTCCAATTATTACACTTCCATCTGCCTGCAACAAACTCACTCCTCAAAATATATTACGACATCAATGTTTCTATCAATTTCGACATTTGATCCATTTCCTCGGTGCTAAGCTTTAGCGGTATTTGCACAGCCTTTTGCGCCTTCATCATTCTAGCCCGGTCTTTGCCCTTAAAATCTTTCAAATCCATTGTACGCAATTCCATTTTACGCTGGAACGGCGTGTCTTTGGATAGATTCGAAAACATAATTAAAAATTTATACCAATGTAAATATTCAATTTCTACAAGGTCAATTTTATAATCATACAAAAAAGAAATGTATATTTCCTCGGCATCAAACTCAAAACAATATTTTTGTGACTTTTCTTTACGTAATTTTTCCTGATTATTCATGTATACAGAACGCATTGGGTCAGAGTATTCCTCTTTTGGTGGTGCAACAAACTCAACTAAAGCGGTTAGTGCCTCGTTTGCGTATTCGACCGGAATAACAGGATAAAACCACTCTAAAATTAACGAAAATTTACGGACATCATTAACGTCATTATCCTCATAAATTTTCAATATTTTTAAAATCGTTCGAAAGTCCGAGTTAATCGGTGTTTCTTGTCCGGCTATCAACACGCTTTTCGGGAATGTATTATCTACAGAACGCCACAACGTAAATGGCTGTCTAGGCATACTTAGTTTTTATATCTTTTTCGTATATGCGAATTATGGCTTCTGTTATCAGTCTAAACAACTCGATGGATTCGGCAAACGAGGGCGTTTGTCCTTGCGTTATTTTCTTTAACGCGCCCTCGCCTAAAATTTCATCTACACACAAAATCAAATTCGAAATAAAATCAATCACTATTTCGGCATCGTCTTGGACTTCACCGTTTTTAGAAATTTCCATATACCTATTTTTGATTTCTACAACTTTTGCGGCAACTTCAATATCATTTAATAAAACATCGTAAATTTCACCATTGACTTCGAGCGTCTTGCGCTTCCCCATCGTAAATGTTAATTTTTCCAAATGTATTACTCACCCCCGAACGGTGTGCCGACAACAAATAACCCGTTCTCCAACACAACTGTAGCAGCGCCCACCTCCACGGTAACAATTTCCACGCCTGCATCGGTTCGTGATGTTACGCCGGGATAAAATATTTTGGTTTCAATATTCATACAACCGGGTGTAAAATCGCCTACAACATTCAAATTTCCGGACATTTCAATAATTTGTGTTCCTTCGCCTGCTATGTCGGTAACCTCAATTGCTACCCTAAATTTACGAGCAGGATGCACATTTTGGATACCGGTCGGCATAAATACTTCAACCCGCACATATTCGGATTCTGCCTCTGCTGCCTGTCGCTGGTTTCGCCCAACCTCGTAAATTCGCGTTATTCCCTCTGTCGCGTTCGAAATCATCATATCAGCAGTAAACGGAAATTGTGCCTCATAACCTCGAATAATTGAGGATGTCGAACGGTCAGAAATGTATGCACGTTGTTCTGCTTGTGCGTTGGGGTTTTCATCCAATCCGGTGAAACCAGGGCCTAATAATACAAATCGCGGTGTAGAAAACGTACCTACATTCAAAAAATCGCCTAAATTATTTCTAATAATAGCACTTGTGCCTTGATCAGCCATCAACTTGCCTCCTCTCTATACTTTATCGTTGCATAAAAGCTATATTTTGCTAAGTTATTATCATACATTTGTGTTAATGTTGGCGCTGTTTCAGAAACTAACCTATAGTTACTACATTGTTCACCGAAATCAGGGAAACTGCCAGATTTTGCCTGTTGTTTTACCCATCTTTGCCAGGTACGAGTAAAAACCATATTAGAAATATTTTGATTGTCGTTTGTGTCTGACATCGGCAAAATTATTTGTAGCGCAAAAGCGTAGGATCGTTCTACTGTACCGTTAATGTATCGCCTAACAACTTCATCGCTAACAGGCGCAATACTACAGGAACCTTCGACCCCGCGTAAATAATCAAACAATAATGCCTCTCCGTGTTCCGGCGGGCGGGATACCCATTCCCACAATGCACCATCCCGATCAACGTCCAACTGTGTTCCTCCCTTGTATATATGCTTGCGTGTCGCTAACAAGTGCCTTACTCCGGCCAGCTTTATGCGCCGCCATGTCCCATTGTGCAGCGGCTAAATGGTGTTTTGCCTTGCTGAAATTTAATTGATGACCATAATAGATATATCTGGCATACGGCACATTGTGGTGTATATATCCTTTTGCGCCCTCGGAATGCACACTAACCGAATCGTTGTATAACGGCCCTTGATCTCGCGGAACAAAGGGGGTGTATAAACGTCTCCATGTTTCTGCCATAAAAAGAGCCGTTTTACCGTCTCGAAGTACGCGCCTGTTTATGATCGCGTCAATAGGCTCATTCCATTCTACACGAATTTCCATGTTTATACCCCCTCTACTCGAATGTGCTTTCCGAATAATGTTTGTGTACTATACTTGACGGTTTTCGCCTGCATTAACTGCGAGCCTATTTTTCGGCGCAATTCTGGCACTGTAACCGCATTTTCGCCGCGCCCAATCTCATAGTCGTGGGTTCCTAGCGCGATATAATCATCAACTTGGACGGTAAAATAGTTTTTGCGTTCATCATCGTCTAGCGCCTGCCAATTTTCCGGCATTTTAAAATTTTCCATGTAGGGTATCCTACAGACAATTGTCCCGAAAACATTGACAGACCTCATTTCATTGGAATTTGAAACGCTTCTATGAGTTTTTTGCGTAAATCGACATTTAACATTTATTTCCTGTCTATAATGATTGTTTTCGTATCGATTCCAGATAGTTATAAATGAATTGCCACCCAACATTATAACATCACCCGCCTAGAAAGTTGTTCTGCACTAAAATGAGCAAACAAAATACTCGACAGTCGATGATTTAACAATTCAATATATCCACCTTGCGCCAATCCCTCATAGGTTTCATGGTATCCTTCATTGATAAACGAGATAAGTGTTGCCCCAGACTCCCCAACCGCAGCCTCGGAACGAAAATATAAGTCAGCTAAAGTGCAAATACCATGTATATTTTGTTCCCGCAGATCAAATGCATCCTCAAATTCATCAATATTATAATCCGGGTAGTCCTCTTGTGTCGGTTCCGTTTGCGAGGCGAAACTCCATTTGACACGCCCCAGCGTTTTTTCTTGCGCAAAAAGTCCGGCACGTGTTATAAATGTCTTAAAACGGTCTACGGGTATAGCAGAATAGCCACGTGCCTCATACATTTCCCGCGACACATTAATTTTATAACTAACCATTCTGCCCGGGCATTGACGTGTTCCTTTTCGTTGCCGCTACAGGTTTTTCGTTGGTTTCAGGCTTAGGTACTGACTTTTGCCAACCCTGGCTTTGATACCATTCTAGCTGTTCTTGGGGTACATCATATTCCCGGTTGCCCTTCATAACTTTTACTGTGTCCATATAATGTCCTCCCTTATGATGCTGTCACATTGAATTTTAATCCGTCAACCTTATGTTGTAAAACAAACACATCCTCGTAAGAGCGCTCAAAATAAACAAATTTCCCGTCTGTGATGGCGGTAGGTTCCGAAATATTTACAAATTCATATTTAACCGGCGTAGCTACCGCGCTGTTATGGCCTAAAAACATATTGATTTGTCCGGCGTTTGCAGCAGGTCTAGCCCCGTTCGTAAAATTATATAATGTCCGCATTAAATTACTTGGAACCATTTCCAATCGCACGCTGTCAATGTCAGTAATCATTGTAGTGATTCTGGTTGCGCGGTTTCGTAACTCAATTGTACGGTCTATTGCATCTGCTTCCCGCAAAAGACGGCTAACCCGTGGCGTAACGTAAAGTACACGCCCGGTTGGTGGTACCCGCCCCTCGTCCATTTCCTCAACAAACTGCTGGAAAATGGAAAGTACGTTAGCAGCGGTTACCGCTTGTGTATTGGCTACGCCGCCCAATGCCAGCCAATCGGCATAACATTTTGATACTAAATATGCATCCATTTCTGGGAATTTCTGGGACTCATTAAAAGTTTGTGTAATATTTCTAATGGTTGCGGCCATGTTTGTTTCGTCAATGTCAATTGGGTCAATGAGCGACTTCCAAATTCTCTCAAAATTAAGCTCGTAAGACCTCCATGTAACATTATAGTTTCGCCTTGCGTCTGTAATTATGTCGCGGTCAGAATCTACGCGCCCGCTTGTTGCCACTGTCGGAATTCTGATAGTATTGCCGTGTGTCCACCTATACGTGCTGTTTGCCGGTGCATTTCGCAAATTCCAGAAATGCAATACATACGGGTATTCCTGTTCTAATGCTGCCTGGTATTGTATGGCGTATTCTAACGCCTGTCTATTAAATTCATTCAAAATTAAATGCCTCCAGTTTTAGGCATCCGCATTACCTCCACGGCCACGAATGCCCGCAAAATTAAATTTTATTCCGCCCGTCCCATTGTTTGCATCCGGTAATGTTCCCGTACCGGGGCCAGCCGCTCCCAATCCTTGTATAAATGAATTTTGGGGGGTGTCTGTCGCAAAAATATCGGTTCTATCTTTGCCGTCTGTGCCTTTGATTAATCCAGCAAAAATATCAGCTCTGTTTTTGCCCTCGTTGGCTTTGTCTAATAATGCATCATTTAGACGTTGGCGGAAAATTGTCTCTGTTTCAGGTGTAATAAATTTTTTGCCTAAATTATGCAGAAAGTCAGCAGTTTCTGAATCCCTTTGCATGTTCGCGGTTTTAATATTATGCTCTTTTTCTAATTCAGCCATCGCCGTTTTGTGAGCCTTGCCAGCCTCTTCGACAGCATTTTTTATTGCCTCGTCTAGGTTAGGCGCTTCCTTGATTATCTTGTCTAAATCTGATTTTTGATTCGTAAGTGTAATGATTTGCGCATTAAGACCTTCGATTATTACGTTAAGGTCTTTGTTTGCATGATTAACCGCCTTGGTCACGTCTTCCTCGGTCAACCCACCTTTTTTTGCCTGTTCTGCTTGAACGGTTTTACCATGTTCTGTCATTATTTTTTCGATGGCTGTATCGTCAATTCCTAAACCTTTCAAAAAATCTCTAGTCATAATTTTACCTTTCATCCGGCAACGCTATTTGGTAGAACAAGGTTGCGACCCTTGACCGGTTGCATGGTTAACGCTCCACACAAGCGAATTTTTAACTTCCCCCGACCCCTGTGTAACGGTGTGATCGCGTGGGAAGATTTACACTTTTGGAAAACTTTTTATAATTTTCAAACAATTGATTCAGTTTAATTTTTTCTAGTTTCTTAGCGTCCAAATCGCCAACGGCATCATAGGCATGAATGCGGTCTTGCGCCTTTCGTATCGTTGCCTCGTATTGGCGTTGGCGCTGTTCCGCTGTATATCTATTGAAAATTTTACCTTCGAATTCAAATTTTTTCTCATTTTTAGCGCGTAGAGCTGCCAACTCGTCCGCTGAATGTGCGGGCGTGGAAAGTCCGTAGAATATAGCAAATGAACGATGATAACAATTTGGTTCCTGCATTTGCGGTTTTATTTCTTGCCGCCATTTTTCCATTGGAAATTGTAAACCGCCCCAGTCATGGCTAGGTCTATAACCATCATGCCATGATATTTCCATCCCGGTAGCACCCAATTGTGCTGCTATCAATTCTGATTGTTGCAGGGAAAGAGTAGCTAGACCCCCAAGAATATTTCGCCTAACTGCTGTGTCAATCCGTTGTGTATAACCAGAATCCCATGTCAATTGTCTGATACCGCCATCCGCCATTTTTCGAATTGCGTTACGCATAGCGGTTGGGAAGTCCTCTTTGCCTAAATTAATTTTTAAAATGGCATCATCGATTATATTATAGTAGAAACTTGTGAGCGTTTGCACGTTTCCGGCACGGTCAACCATACCGATAGCGGTGCCTCCACTTATATTGCTAAATGACCCCCCGGTTACATTTGAGATTCGTTCAATCAATTGCTGTAGCGGTATATTATTTTGGAAGTCCGGGGGGTCTATACCGAATGTTTCCGAATGTTTTTTAACATAATTATATTCTTGTTTTGCTGCCCACTCCAAAACTCGCTGCAATTCGATTGAAGAGGCATTAATAGTTGACATTATTTCCTGCTCAATTGCGTCAATGTTTGTTCCAATTTTTCTGAATTCCAACAATTTATTTATGCTATAAGGCGTGGACTCACCAATCGCCTTGACATGTTCTAATATTCGCCGGATTATCCGATATTCAAGATTGCGAAAAATTTTTTGTAAAGAGTTAGGTAATTTTTTTATCTGTTCATCGGTCATCATTCGCCATCACCGCTAGGGGTGTTTATATCGGATTCGTTCCAGGTAATTTGTGTATTAGTGCCTCTCAGCATTTGCAGGCCAGTAGGCATCATCTTTAACGCTTCAACCTCTGTCAGACCATATTTTTTAGCCAAATAAATTTCTGGGCGTATGAGTCCCGCCGCTACGTCATCGGACATAGACTCCAATACTTCTTTCGGGTCTCGCAGCAACGAATCATCAAACGCCGTAACAACTTTTATGTGTTGCTTGCCCAAATAATAGGATAAGGCATTAACGGTTTGTTGTAACGCCCTATGTAATGCTGCCTGGTTACTGCTCACAGTCGAGTATGTGCGGTGTTTTGACTCTCGAACTTCTGTAGCCGTTCTATCGGTAATATCCGGCGCGGAAAAGGTGCCATGCATTAACCCAACATTATCTTCAACTAGCTGTTGATATTTATTTAACACTCGTAAAAAATCGGTAGAGCGTATTTCCGGGGAAAACACCTCAAAAAATGTAGTACCCTGTTTTGGGTCAACATCCATTTTAATATAAAAATCATCTGCTAAATGTGGTATGGTTTGACCTCTTTTAGACGTTCCCTCCAACGCCAACCTATCAACATACAAACGACCTTCTTTTATTTTAAACTCGCGGACAAGCGCCGATAACTGAATGTCGGCCAATTTTATTGTCGGAATAGCCTTGTCGAAAATGGAAACTCCGTGGGGTGATTTTGTGTCTATATTGTTTGATGTCGCGGGCTTAAAAAATCCAAACAAAGTATCGTGTACGTTAGTCAATTTTTGTTCAATCGCTATTCCACGCCATCGTGCAACACTATTCAATGCTTCTTGGGTATTCGAATGTCTGGTACCTAAATTGCCGGAAATATCAGCTATCCCATTCATTGTATAAACTTCATTTGTGATGTAGTAATTGCCAGTATCGCGTTCAAAAATATGATGTTCGACCCGACATAAATAATCAGAAACGTCAACAGGCTCGTAATCCTTAAAATAACATTCTAGGATTGTGCCATCTGTATCGAATGAAATTATTTCATATTCGCTAGGTTGCGCAAAATTTATTCTAATTTTACCGCCCGACAGATAGGGTTTGATTATAATTCCGCCCAACGCTAAACCATATTCAACCTGGTTTCTAATGTTTGATATAACCTCGCGTTCATAAATAGATTGTATGTCCGGGTCAGCTTCCGCAGCCGTCCGTAAATCAAGGGTCACCAAACGCGATACTTCACCGGAAACAATGCAAGCCAGATTTGTTGACCAAATTTTATCAGGGATTAGCCAGGGCGATTGATTCATATACATTTGTTTCCACAACATTTGTCGCCCATTCATGATTGGGTACGCCTGTTTTAATGGTTTTTTTCCTGAATTATTAAACAAATTTTTCGCCCCACTCACAATCCTAGTTATGAACGACATCCGCATCCCTGCCATCTATTAAATATCTCATATATCGCTCGAACGTGTATTCGAACGCATCCCCTGTATCTTGGTCATAGCTACCGTCATCCAATCGCTCGTCTGTGTGAGAATTTTCCTTATATCGTGCGGCACGGAAAAAGCCTTGGAGATCAAGGGTATCGTCAAGCATGTGGAATCTACGCTGTCCCATTAATGCAACTGTTGCGCGTATTCGGTCAACAATCGGATATTTTAGGGCATTACGAATAGAATAATTAGTGTTTTGGCGTAGCATATTAATTAAAATTTGTTCTGCACTATCGCAGTAGACCGCTCGTACCCTACCGAAATCAGCCGTTATCCCGTCCGCAAAATCAATAAACCATTCCAATACATCGTTTGGTGTAGTGCCTGTCGCTTTGTGCCTACGAGAGCGCAAGGCGACAAGGTCTTCATAATTTTCTGTTAGCGCTGTAGCAACAAATGCATGTGCAGAATTATTTTGCCCCCAGTCAACCCCAATATTTATATGTGCTATTCGTTTTTCCTTGATTGAGCCAGTTTTAGGATCAAGAAATTCTAATTTTCTTGATTCCTTGTTCCATTGAACATTATAATAATCGTCCTCGTTGTCACTAAACACCTGATATATTGACCCTTCTGCGACAATCCATTCACCCAATACAAATCGGCGATAAAATACAGGCGATCCTTTGAATTCCGCGATCAAATTTGATTTATATTCAGGATCAAGATTTGGATTATCGTCCATTGTAAAATGCCATATTTGCCGGTTAGTAATTTCCTTGGACGTTAATGGCCCGCAATAAAACCAGTGATAAGGTGTATCTGGATTGCAGTTGGCAAATACTTGCGCCCCTTTAACGCTTAGCCGTGCAAGAAGTTGATTCCAAACTAATTCCGGGTATGTGTTGGCCTCGTCGCAATACGCGCCTGCAAATGTCGCGCCCCTAAGTCTTTCTTCCGCTTCGACCGTAGAGGCACCTATGACCCAAACTCTACGGTCAAAAATGGTTAGCTCCCCACGCATTCGGTCAACCCATTTATAACTTTTCTTACCAACTATTTCTAACATGTCATTGAGGACATTCCGCCATATTGATCCCCTGTCTTTGCCCATTATCACTAAATCGCCAGGAGGCCCACTGGCGATATATATCAACCAGCGGACAGTACAATTGACGGTTTTAGACGAACGCACAGAACCATGTAAAATACACAGTCGGGCGGTGGAGTTTTCAATAAAATCTAATGCTTTGGGCGAAAATTTGCCGTTAGCAAAATCTATCATGTGTCACCAACGGGCGAGGAGGAGAACAAGAAAAATGGGGAGGAGTTATTTGATCTATTTTATGCATTACGTCCAACTCGCTTTTTAAAATTCCCATTTCATAATTTTGTTTTTGTCTTATTATCTTTTTTAATTTTTCAACTTCAATCGTCAAAAACTGCACTTGTTTTGCAATTTCGTCTACTTCCCGCCTATTGCTCTCATTTTTTTCAAAATCTTTGATTGTGTAATAATTTTGCATCCTCATCAACCCACATTTTTCTTGGAAATCGCTATCGCATTCGTTAATGCGTACAATCCGCTGACAGGGCTTTCAGGTTCCGGTGCATGTAGCATTTTTTCAATGTCTGCCATTGTTTTAGCCGTTTGCCGCATTTCGGAACTTACCAGCACATAGGCATCCATAATAGGTTTACGCAAAAACTTTTGTTGGTCAGTTAGCCCTTCCCGCGTATTGGCCTTATTAATATAATGATTGATTTGCCTACCCATATTCTTTAATGTCACCAAATGTTCTTGCATAACAGCAGCCAGCATATCGCCTTCACGCAACCCAATTTGCCGTTGTATGCTCCCTGGCAATTTTACGGCTGCATTACTCAACCCTTGACTTTCGTTAAACTCATAAATTTCTTTCATTACAATGTTGTCAAACTCTTCTAGGCCTAAAACGTATGTTGAGCATATGGAAGAATGCGATTCAATCGCAGCCACATCAACATTATAAAATTTTGCTACGTTCCTTGCCGTTTGACCGGCTAGCAAAGCAGATTCTATATCAATACGCTTTTCGTGTTCACATATAATACAATTTCCCATTCCTTCACATCCTTTCTGTTAAAAGAATCCCCTTTTTAACTTTTTATCCTTGTTATATTGTTCAATGGTCTTTTTAATCCTAATTTTCTCTTCTTTTTCCTCTTCCATTTTATTAAAATCTTTTACTGTAAAATAATTTTGCATTTTTTCAGCCTTTCGGTTCCACACGGACTACATTGGCCAACATTGCAATGCGTTGTAGTTTTTCCTCATTTGAAATTTCGTCATGCTTACGAACTTTTGGCAATTCGGTAACATTAAACCAATTCCAAAATTCCAGTCTGCAATGATAAGTTACTTGCCCAATTGGAGTATCTATACCAGCAATAAAATACCCACAAGGCATAGTACCATCATAATGTTGTTTAGACTTCCAAGCCATAGACTTGAATTTGCTACAAACAACGCTAAATAACACAGTCCTATGTTTATACAATTCATCGAAAGTATTGTAACCGTCACTTATGTTCCCATTGTCAACATTATTCTGTTTTATCATATCGTTAATGATTTTTGCGTATAAGCATTCTTCAAGATATTTCACCTTATATTCCACATTTTCCATATTCAAGTGTTCCTTAATATGTGCCATGTTTCCCCCTCACTCATCTTTTTTACGGGACTAGTTGGAATCGAACCAACAAATACTAGAGTCAAAGTCTAGTGCCTTACCGTTTGGCGATAGTCCAATATTTTGTTAACACATAACAACTCTAGGCTCATTCATAACTGACATTGAATCTGCCATGATAAGATGCTTACCTTTTGGCGCTTGATAATAGCTACCAAATACCTTGACAAGTAAATCCGTCTTACGTTCTTTTAGTATTTCCAACAATATTTTATCATCAATTTTATGTTCAGGCATGACTACGCCAAATTTGTCTTTTAAATTTACAATTTCCATAAAAAATAATTCACCGACATGCTTGTTGTCTATTATTATGCCTATTATATCTGCTGTTGGTTTAAACATTTTTGTTCCCTTTCGTAATTACAAGCAAAATAGCGCATATTAAGCGTTTTCGGAATTGCTTAACGAAAAAGTTTAATATGCGCTAAATTGTAGGATTGTGGAAATATATTTGTTTTTGAGCTTTGGAGAATGGCTGTGCCTAAACAATTACATTAGTTATGGCGAACTAACGTAATTGTCATATAAAACATATAAAATCAGTGAGGGCTGATTGAGCATATACCTGAATACCCAACCCCATTATATGATACCCGGAATATATATACAATCTTTCCTCGAAAAATTTTTGATACTCGAAATATATATCAACATATCTGATTGATTGTGTTCGAAATTTGTGGAATGTATTTTTTACGTGTAGACATGCCTATATATAAATATATGCTTGGAATATATATGAGCTTGGGGTATTTACATGGATGTGTATGTATATATGCTTGTATATATGTATATATGTATATATGTATGCTTGTATGTGAGTACAGACATACATGTATGTTTGCATGTAGAAGTACGTTCGAAATTTATGACGAAAAAGTCAAAGGCAATGTACACAACGCCATGCGTACATTGCCTTTCACCAAATGCACTCCACCAAATACGCACAAAAGAGAAATTAACAGGCGTTAGTACAATGTATGGGAGATAGCGCCCGTTAATTACAATATATTGTATATCATGGAAAATGTAATAGCAATCATTATATCGAAATATTTTTGGTACTCGTGAAATATATACATGAATGTTATTTTGTATGTCCGAAATTTTTGGGAGGTATTTATATATATGGATTGAGTGGATGGGGGAGGTGTGCGCCCGGCGGCGGCGGCAGGACGGGGGGCGGTACACATATATATGGAAAAATATGACATATTTGGCTCATATCTACTAAATTATGCCATATTTTGTCAAAAAATGTTGTGGTGTATTCCATATAAGGTTCGTATGTAAAGACGAGGGTCATGTCCTTACATACGAACCATATATGGAATAGTCTGACAAATTTTTTCGTGCGAAATGGGAAATTTATAAAAGATTTTCATGTTGCACAAGTATCACATGTGTATCATTACACCCTTTAAATGCCTATAAACCCTATAACTACAACTTAATACGTTTATGCATATATGTCTATACCCTTATACTTACCCTTCAAGCATGACAAAAATGAGTTTGACCAACGCAATTTACTTTTCGGATTTTGTGTGATAGAATTTCGGCACGGTAAATCATGAGTGAATTTGTTCCAGAATTCCAGTACACGGCTATAAACATACATACATTATATACATATATATGTGTGTATATATAGTACTAATATGTGTATATATCACTATACATATACCATATATCTACTACATACGTTATATGGTAGTATATATGTATATCTATACACATGTATATATGTATATAGTGTATGTAGTAGCCTGTACAACAGACAAGTGAGCAAAAAATAATCAACATGTTATCAGAATGTAAACAAATGCATAAAATGGTACAATATGTCAAATATGGCAAACAAACACATGGAAAAAGCTGGATGGCATAATCATGAGAGGGAACTATACTTTTTATACATTTCATCACGTTTACCATTAACTACCATTCTAGTTAGTCATGACTAACCGTCACCATTTCAAAGTTAGTTGGCACTAACTCGAGTTAGCTATGACTAACTCAATCGCATTTTTGCTAGGCATTAAAGGATTTTCTTTTACGTTTGACGGACATGATTTGGCAGATGAAAACGATTCTAATCGACTCCAACTATTTCCATATTTTTACATGTGTTTAGCACACAGATATAATATGTATGTATATATGTATGAAAGGAGGTAGCATAAATACATGAGCATAGTTACAAATTACCGGTTATTAGAGGTTATCGAGGATTTGGGCAAGCCTACACTCACATCATTGGGCGAGGTAATTAATGTCAAAAGACGGCAAATGTACGCAATCGGAAAGTCCCCAGATGCAGACAACATTTTTTACAATGGCCATGAATTCAATTGGAAAGCGATTGAACGGTTTATTATCAACAGGATTGACCCAAATAGCGATTTAAACGATTTAGAATCGGTCGTAGCAGCCGCATTAAAAATTGACGCAGTCAAAAAGGGAAATAAATTGCGCAAGACAAACAACCAACGCGTACAGCAAATCGAAGTCGATGGCAATTTGATTGTCACGTTAAAACATCCACAATATGATTTGTTGTTTTCTGACTGGGAGCGAGTACACCCGAGTGGTGCAAGAATCATCGTTTTTCGAAAAGACCCAAACGTATACAAAATTGTCATGCAAACGCGTAGCCATACATTAGTTCGCAGCATTGACGACACCGGAGAGTACGATTCGGACGAATTAAAAGTTATAACAAATTCTACCCTAAATTTTAGAGCAGTTTCCCCACGTAATTTGCCAAAAGAATATGACAGGCGTAAAAATAAGTCGTTTGTTTTAAACGAACGCGAGTTGACCATCAAGAAACGGAACAGGGGAAAATAATATGTTGTACGAATGTGTAGTATGTAAATATGTGTTCGACCGACCAAAATATTTTATCGAAACACATGGATTAGACAGTGAACCATATGAAATTATTAGCGTTTGTCCACGATGCAAGGAGTCGGGATTTGAAGAATTTAATGAGTTTTAGGTATTAGAACGGGAAAGTTTGTTAGAAAAATAGGAGATTTGAGAGAATGGACGATTTTCAAATTTTTACGGAAGCAGTAGCAGAAAAATATAGCGAAATGGAACGGTTAGCATTAGCACATCCAGACATTTATACATTGGTTCGTGTAAAAATTGACAAAGATTTATTATGGAAGTGTTATTTGGATTCATTTCGGGAACCACAGCAATACAATTGTACCGCCTGTAGACATTTCATTCAGAACATTGGCAATGTTGTGTTGTACAAACATGGCGAAAAATACACAACAATATGGGACGTTTGTCATAAATCAGGTGTTGCCGACACAATATTCGGTATTGTAGCCGAAAACATGCATAATTTTGTTAACCGCCACTATACAATTAATAATTTAGCACTGTGCAGCAAGGACAGAGTGGGAATAAATTGTAATTACAAACGAAACGAGGATGGCAGTATAACAACATTCAACCATTTTTACATTGATGTCAACAAAAAGTTTGTTGTCGAGGGAAATCAGGCGCTTAGCCGCGAATTGGCCTATTACCAAGCGTTGGCCGACATTTACCAACGTGCGTTCAAGGAAATACGTCCCGATGCGGTCAGAACGGTGCTTGAACTTATTTCGCAAAATTTATTGTATCGCGGCATAGAATTTAAAAATATGTTATTAACCTACCTCACTCATTTCGACTATTCCCACGATGCATGGATTCACGTTGGAAACACACCCGAATCCGTTTTGCGCATAAAGAACAGTG
>Ga0123355_10000488_pt1 | contig 52648 bp, 47 predicted proteins | sample TergutEmb28metaG_3_FD_89872 | JGI IMG/M metagenome (GOLD analysis project Ga0123355, IMG submission 89872) | Embiratermes neotenicus P1 segment gut microbial communities from Petit-Saut dam, French Guiana - Emb289 P1 | ecosystem: Host-associated > Arthropoda: Insects > Digestive system > Gut ... | reverse complement strand
TTCAAAAGTCTGGTTAATCGGTATCACGTTGTTCATTAATTCTGGTCTAACCGCCACGTACCGAACGGTATGCGTGGTGGTGTGGGAGGACGGGGGCTAGCCGCCCCCTCCTACCCGATTTGCTTAATTTGCCCCTATAATCTTTGATGAAAAGCCCTACTTACGTCAATCAACCTGCTTATTGCTTCAGCATTTTTTCTTATTTCCCTATAATGTTGTGCGAGACCTAGCTCGGATAAAGTCTCATTTGCAGCAATAAGTAATTGAACTTGTCCAATGATTATCCCAGTTTCATCCCATACTGGGGATTTTTCAGGATGAAATCGGGTGGATTTTTGGGTTTGCAAATTTTCTGACCTTCCGTCGTAGAAGCGACTTACCGAGTGTTTGTCGCTCCAGAATTCGACTACGCCATCCTCATCAATTTCGTAAAATGTGCCGTTTTCTTCGGTAGTATAGGATTTGATAATATGGGCACCCCCATGTTCGTTTAGCCCAACTAGCTCCTTATACTCCATGTTATAAAGGATTTCGTTTTTGGCCGCTTGGTATTCCTCAAAAGACGCATACTTCATGACTTCCTCGCTTTCTATGTTCTCATTTGTTCTTGCTACTATACTACTTTCGGTCACAAATTGAATGCAATGTGGTTCCTCAAGTAGTATACAAGGACGTTCTCGTTAGTGAGAACACGCTCTAATGTGAAAATTGTAGTATTACTTCATTTTCCTGTTGACGATTGCTAGCGATAATTGTACTATGACGTACAATGAATCGTAATAGTTAGTATATTTCTAAAATATTTAGATGTCAACTAAATTTCGACATATTTTAGAAAATATCACTTTGCACAATTTGAAGGAGGTTTATTTGTGCATGTTTAACAAATTGGATATTGTAGCAAGAATTGAAACATTGCTAAAAATAAAAAAGATAACTGCAACGCAATTTGCAATAGATATGGGCGGAGACGAAAAGGGGTACAGTAAGGATACTGTGTATACTTGGAGAAATAATCGTTCTACGTCATATATGAATGATTTACAAGAAATTGCAGATTATCTTAAGGTATCAGCTAGCTACTTGCTAATAGGAGAAATTTCACAAATACAACCCATAATAGAAGGAGCGAGATTTTTTATGGACAAAGAAGCAAGGGGTTACTTAAAAGAACTCACATGGATGTTTGAGTTCTTGCGAGATTGGAAAAATTCAAAGGAAAACAGTTTGGCTGATTCTTTGAGTGAATGGGGAATAACACAGGAAGGCTTGCACGAGTGGTGTGTTTCCAACTTTGAGAACCCTCCTTCAAAAAAACAATTGAAAGACATGTTTACTTTCTGCAAGCAAAATGATTCCAATATAACTAATTGGGATAAATATGAAACAATCATCAACGATTATATTTATCAAGTGGAATCGACAGCACATACCAGTTATACAGGAAACAACTCACAAACCGCAACACTACGGGCTGAAATTAAAGCCCTAACAGAAAGCAACAACGACTTAGAAAACAGGTTGAAAGGTCTGAAAAATGCAACAAATCTAAAATCAGGATAAGTAGACGTTGGCACCTTTATAAAGGCATAGCTAAAATTGAGTTCGACAGTGACATAACATACAGCATTAATTCGCCTAATCTACCTAATCCGTCAAATGGTAAGGTAATAAAGTTCCCGCCGATATTCACACCGGACAAAGAAACATAAGCGTAGACGCCCGCTTTTGGCGGGTTTTTCAGCAACTTTACCGTACATAGAGCCTATCCAATAATCATAAATTATTTGGATAGGCTTAATTTATTATAGTTTGTTGATTAAATCCCGTGAGATTTTCGTTAGGGACTAGTTTGCGTTAATAAAAATCGGTATAATGTCTATGGAAAACATGCCAAAAATATGTTGCAATGAGGTTTCAGAAGGGGTCTAATGTATATAAAGACCCAGAGGCTAATACTTAATAGAAGGAGCGTATTTTTAATGAAGATAGCAATCGGAAATGACCATGCGGCTACGCAACTAAAAAAGGATATGATAGACCATTTACATGGAAAAGGGAATACGATAACCGTAACAGACTTAGGTGCGGAAAATGACCAAGGCGCGGCTTATCCAGATTATGCTTTGCGTGTATCCAAAGGGATAATGGACGGGCAGTATGATATTGGACTTTTGTTATGCGGAACAGGTGCGGGCATGTGTATGGCCGCAAACAAAGTACATGGTATACGTGCGGTTGTATGCTCAGATCCCTATACCGCCCAATTATCTCGGGCGCATAATGATGCTAATGTGTTGTGTATGGGCGCACGGGTAGTTGGCGGCGAGTTGGCCAAAACAATTTTGGACGCGTTTTTGGAAGCACAATTTGAAGGCGGGCGACATCAATCCCGAATAGATATGGTTATGGCCATAGAGAAAGAGAACAAAGAATAAACGAGGAACATATCCTGGTGTTGAAAAAATGATTGCCCCATATCAAGCACTCTTGTACATTGGTGAATTAAATTACACCATGTTACATGTGCTAGATATGGGGCATAATATTTTTGCTATACTATTCTATTTTTCAGACATTCCTTAATATGGGTCATTTAAGTACTGTTTAATAGCCATAAAACTTTGTTCACTCATTACATGCTCCATCCTGCAAGCATCTTCTCTTGCTTGCACGGGTTCTACCCCCAATGTTATCAGCCAATTTGAAATAAGCATATGCCGTTCGTACATGGATTCAGCTATTATACGTCCCGTTTCGGTAAGGGTAATGTAGCCATCCACATCCATTGCTACATAACCGCTTGCACGTAGTTTTTTCATGGCTACACTTACACTTGGCCTAGTGTATTCCAGTTCGTTTACGATATCAATTGAACGCACTCGGTTTCCATTGCGGCTTAACATTAAAATTGTTTCTAAGTAATTTTCGGAGGATTCATGTGCCATCCTCCACCCCCTCCTCCTTTTGTGTCTCATCTTCTGGTTTCGCAGATAGTGCTGCCATTGTAGCAGCATGTTGTGCAGCAGCATCAATTGACTCACCTATCATTTGTTTTTCGTCCATTTCAGGACGATATTTCCTAAATATACGCATTACCATATAGGATGCCCCATAACCATATATCCCCATGCCAATAACAAAAAGAGGTGGGAAGAACATTTCTGCGGCAAGCAAAATTGTAAACCCTATTGACAAGCAGGTTAGAGTAGTAAATATATGCCGATTCGCCATAAAGAACGCGGATTTTGCTATTTGTACGGCTCCCATTTCAAAACGTGCTACGAGAGGATACAAATACACCGAAATAAACACCAGTTCCAGCATAAGCACAATTTGCAAGGCCAGTATCAATGTTCCTAACATGCCCCCTATCGCGCCTTCATTCCACAACAGATTAATATTCACTACCAGCATTCCAAATAATACTAGCCATATTAGCCATATCTTTGTAGAAGTAAAGAAATTACTTTTGAAACTGGAAAAAAAATCACGTAGCAAATACCCTTCACGGTCAGAAATGCGACGCGTGGATACATAGAACAACGCCGTAGTAGAAGCCCCTATAGTAATAAGGGGGATACTAAAAATAAGCCAAAGCACCCCTAATATCATAATATCTGCAACAACGCTTCCTACTCTATTAAATGGCCCATCTAAACTAAAAAAACCTCCCATTGCCAAGCCTCCCATAAAAATATCATTAACCATACAAATTTCCATAGAAAAATTTTATCATTAATTAAGCAAGCATACAACGCCTCTATGGTGGAAAGAATATTTGTTATATTTGAAATACTTGCTGAAATAAATATGGGGAATAGAAAGGAACCTAAAATGGCAAATTGTAAAAAATATGTAGCAGCAGAAGGCGCGGCAACCATGTATAGAACACGTCCATCAGGTGATTGCCAAAGCTGTGTTTATTTTTCATCGAAAAATTGCGGCTCGCATGAAAATAGTGCGGAAGGCATGAGTTTCACATAAAAGAGAAGCCACTGGCTTCTTTTTTTATAGGTACGAATGTAAACGTGAAAAACATCATAAAAAATTGCTATATTTGCTAACCTGTGCTAAAATACGCAAGCTATGGGCTTTTGCCCTTAAAAAAATAAGTTAGAGGCAAGTTATCCTTGCGCGGTATTTTTATGTTTTTTACGAAAAATTTATGAAAAACCGTGCCACAGACCAGAAGGAGGTGCAAGATTGAACAAGTATGAACTTGGCATAATTATCAGGGCTACACTGGATGAAGAAAGTCAAAATGCGGAACTGGAGCGGGTTAAGGGATTGATTACCCGTTTTGAAGGTGTAGTTGACAAGGTTGACACTTGGGGGCGGCGTAAGCTAGCTTACCCAATTGAAAAACAAACTGATGGTATTTACCATTTTATTCATTTTTCTTCGGAGGGTGGTACCCCCGCAGAAGTTGAAAGCCGTATCCGTATCTTAGAAAATATTCTTAGATTTATGGTTATCCGCATGGAAGACAAGCCAGCAAAACCAACTGATTCAAAAGAGGAAGAAGTGCCAGAAGTAGTTGCAGAAGTAGCGGAATAATGGAAGAAGGGGGCGTTTTTTGATGAATAAGGCAATATTAATAGGACGTTTGACCAAGGACCCTGAAATTCGTTATTCTCAAAGTGCTGAGCCCTTGGCTATTGCACGATATACTTTGGCAGTAAACCGTAAGTTTAAGCGAGAAGGCGAGCCAGATGCTGATTTTGTTGGTTGTGTGTCATTTGGTAAAGCCGCCGAACATGCGGAAAAGTTCTATAAAAAAGGTATGCAAATTGCAGTTGTTGGACGTATTCAAGTGCGTTCCTACGATGACCCTAATAGTGGGCAACGTCGCTGGAGTACAGAAGTAGTGGTGGAAGAATCTGAATTTACAGAAAGCCGTAGTGCTTATGAGTCGCGTATGGCTCAACAGGGACAGTATCAGGCACAACCTCCTGAATATGCCGCGCCTCCTGCACCTTCACGGCAAGCACCTGCCGCATCACAGTACGCGCCACCAGCACAGGGCGGGTTCGAGCCAGAAGGCTTTGCCGCCATTACTGAAAGTATTGATGATGACGATTTGCCATTCTAGTTATACAATAAAGGAGTAAAATAAAATGGTTCAAAAAAGACGTGGCCGTAGGAAAAAACGCGTGTGTGCTTTCTGCACAGAAAAGATAAACGACATTGATTACAAAGATGTTGGGCGTCTGCGCAAATTCGTTTCCGAACGCGGCAAAATTTTGCCACGCCGTATTACGGGCAACTGCGCCAAACACCAACGCGCATTGACCGTTTCTATTAAACGTTCTCGTCATATGGCACTTATGGCATTTACACAAGATTAATTTTTTTATTCATGGGGCTTGTTCCCACTAAAAATAAAAAAACCGCTTGAGCTTGTCTCTAGCGGTTTTTTATTTCATTCGCAGAAAATAATAAGGAATGTCTAAAAAATAACTTCCCAAATTTTTCGCCCATTCTTAAGCAGAAAATGTCCACGCTTGTGAATATAGCTGGAGCCTTGACGAAAAATGTAACTTAATTGTTAAAAAGCCCTTCCTACATTTCAAAAGTAATGGTATAATGGCTTGGATTATATCATCTGAACGATTCATATTAAAAATAACAAAAAATAAAATACCCTATAGAGGTGTAGCCAAATGGAATACATAGCCATAAACGGCGGCAAACGCTTGCACGGTACCGTTCAAATCAACGGTGCAAAAAATGCCGCTGTAGCTATCATACCGGCCGCAATTGCCTCCGGTAGCATTTGTGTAATTGAGAATCTTCCTGCCATCAAAGATGTGCGTGTTTTAGTAGGTGCCATTCGCAATTTAGGAATTGATTGCCAATTTATTGATGACCATACGCTTCAAATTGACAGCAGAAATATTACTAGCTCGACCATTACCTATGACCAAGTGAAAGATATACGTGCCTCTTATTATCTACTAGGGGCATTGTTGGGACGTTTTAAGCACGCAGAGGTACCAATGCCAGGCGGTTGCAATTTTGGTTCACGGCCTATTGACCTGCATATGAAAGGTTTTGAGGCTTTGGGAGCAAAAATCTCCATGGAACATGGCATGGTAAAAGCCACAGCTGATAAATTAATAGGCACCAATATTTATTTGGATTCTGTTAGCGTTGGTGCTACTATTAACATAATGATAGCAGCAGTATATGCAGAAGGCGTAACACAGATTGAAAATGCCGCCAAAGAACCTCATGTTGTAGATACAGCCAACTTTTTGAATAAACTAGGTGCCAAAATCAAAGGGGCTGGCACAGATACAATTAGGATTACTGGCGTAAACGAACTACATGGCGGGGAATATTCTATTATCCCCGACCAAATTGAAACGGGAACTTATATGATTGCCGCCGCTATCACAGGCGGTGATGTTGTAGTAGAAAACATCATTCCAAAGCATATGGACTCTCTTAGTGCCAAACTCTCAGAAATGGGTTGTGAGCTTATTGAGGGTGACAACCATATCCGTGTAATTGGAAAAGAGCGGTTGAATAATTGCTCAGTAAAAACAATGGTTTATCCTGGGTTCCCTACAGATTTACAGCCACAAATGACAGCACTTTTATGTCGTGCTGAAGGAACCAGTACCTTGACAGAAACTGTTTGGGAACATCGTTTTCAGTATATAAGCGAGTTAAAACGCCTTGGTGCGCATATTGATGTGGACGGGCGTATGGCAGTTATAAGAGGACACACACCTTTAACAGGGGCACAAGTTACGGCCACGGATTTGCGTGCAGGTGCCGCTTTAATTGTTGCAGGGCTAGCCGCTGAGGGGAAAACGTTAATTGGCAATGTAAAATATTTAGACCGCGGCTACGAGCGTTTTGAATATAAATTGAGCAAGTTGGGTGCGGATATTGAGCGCGTACAGATAGAGGACTAATGCGCTTTTGTCCTATTGCCAGTGGTTCGAGTGGGAACTGTGTCTATGTGGGTGCAAAAAAAAGCCACTTACTGGTTGATGCAGGTTTGAGCGGCAAACGTATTGAGGAAGCTTTAAGTCAGCTGGGCATTCCAAAGCTTACTGGCGTTTTGGTGACTCATGAACATTCTGACCATGTTTCAGGAGTGGGGGTGATATCACGTCGTTTTGGTGTGCCTGTTTTTGCAACGCCACATACTTGGCGTTATTTCTTGCGCCATGGAACTATTGGTACAATTGCACCAGAACTGCAACGTATTGTTATACCTGGCGAGCGTATTTCTGTAGGGGATATAGATATACTGCCTTTTGATATTTCACATGATGCCTCTCAACCAGTGGGGTATTGTTTGTTTACAAAAAAACATAAGGCAGTGGTTGTCACAGACACAGGCTATGTTACAGATACAATGCGTAATTTGCTAATGAACACTCATGTAATATTGCTAGAGTGCAATTATGATGTGGAAATGTTGCAAAACGGCAGTTATCCCAAAATGCTAAAAGAGCGTATAAAAGGCTCCCGTGGACATTTATCTAATATAGCGGCTGGAGCATTGCTGGCAGAAATTGCATCAAACACAACAAATAGTACAGATTTGACTATTCTGCAAAATACGTCAAGTATGTCAAAATCATCAAAAATGCCAAATGAACTTGTCCATGTTTTCTTAGGGCATTTGAGCGAGGAAAACAATCGACCAATGATTGCACTGGATACGGTACAACGGATTTTGGAAGTGAATGGGCTACATATTAGAGGGCTGGCTGTGGCCGAACGAGATTTCCCTAGTGAAATGATTTGCTTGTAAAATATGATTTTTGTGGCAATAATCATGAAATACAGGTTTTATGGCGGGCTGGCTGTGCTACCCGCCGCTTTTGGTTAATTTTTGCTTTTATAAAACCAAAAATTTTTAGAAGGACGTGTGCTATGCGTATTTCAAGTTTAATCAAGATATTTATGTCAATGTCTGTGTTTTTGGGTGTTACTAACATTATTATCATGGCTTTTGTTACAGAGTTTAACGCTCGGTCTCTAATTTTGACAATTGTAGCTGTTGGTGTAGTACTGATTGGTTTTGGATTTGTATTATACAGACTCAAACCAATCAACAACTTGATTCAGTTGCTAAATGATGTAAAAAACGGGAATATGAATGTAAATATCAACCGTTCAGCCTTGCTAACGGACGAAATCGGCATTCTTACAAACGACGTTTTTGATTTAGCCCAAGTAAATCTTAATTTGATTGACGATATTAACAAACTTGCACATGAATTCGATAAGCAAGGCAATATTGATTATCGTATTGATTCTAATCGTTATGACAATTCCTTTAAGGTGCTTGTACAACAGGTCAATGGCATAATCGATAATCAAGTTTCAGACATTCTTCCTGTAATTGATTGCATTAATAAATTGGCTGAAGGTAATTTTAATGTCACAATTAGGGACATGCCTGGAAAAAAAGCTATATTGCCGCAATCTATACGCGAAGTCGCTTCAAAGTTAAACGAACTATACGAATCTACAATATATATGGCAAGAAAAGCCTCCGACGGCAATCTTGATGTAACCATTGACCACTCCAAATTCAAAGGGAGCTGGGCTGAACTTATTAGTGCCTTGAACACTTTGTTGGTATCCATAAGAGAACCACTTAGTTCTATTGAAATATCTCTGCTTGAAATGAGCGAAGGTAATTTTGAAATATCACAACGCGACCGAAAATTTAAGGGTGTTTTTGAAACTGCAAGAAAGGCTGTACACGATACTGAAACAGAAACCCTTGCTTATGTTGACGAAATCGCTAACGTACTAGAGCATATGGCGCAAGGAGATTTAACAGTATCCATTCAACGAGAATACAAAGGTTCATACGCACCTATCAAATCTGCACTAACTACCATTTTGAATTCATTAAATCTAACCTTGTCGGATATCCAAGGGGCGGCGGCTCTAATATCTGAGGGAACAGGGCATATGTCGAATAGTGCTTTGCATCTTGCAATGGGAGCCGAAAAACAGGCCGCTGCTTTGGAAGAATTAAATAGCACCATCGAAATCATACACGAAAAGGCGGCACAAACAAGTGAGAGTGCCCGTTCTGCAAAACAAAGTGTAGTACGTTCGCAAGAGTTCTCTATACAGGGGGGCGAGGCTGTAAAATCAATGAATGCCACTATGAATAAGGTTCAGTCCTCAAGCCAAAGTATTTCTAAAATTATTGATGTAATCACAAGCATTGCCTTCCAAACTAATCTTTTGGCCTTAAATGCTTCTGTTGAGGCGGCACGTGCTGGTGAGCATGGCAAGGGATTTTCTGTTGTTGCAGATGAGGTACGTACTTTGGCCGGTCGAAGCCAAAAATCGGCTTCCGATACAACTGAAATCATTGGTAATGATACCAACACTGTGGAATCTGGTATAAAAGCTGCGGCTGATGTAGCTTCCTCCTTTGATACCATTGCTAATAACATTAACGAAATCTCAGACCTTATTTCTAATATCGCTGATATTTCTAACGAACAATTGAAGTCTATTTCTACCATCAATGAAAGTGTAACTGAAATAACAAAGGTTGTGTCTGAAAATTCGGCCATGTCCGAAGAATCAGCTACAGCATTGTCAGAATTGGATTCGCAAGCAACACTATTGCAACAAAAAGTCGAGTATTTTAGACTGAGATAGTTCTAACACTATAAGACCGTGGGGCTCCACCCCACACCCCGCTGGGGACTCGTCCCCAGACCCCTTCATAAGAACAATGTTTTTGAAGGTCAAGGGATGAAATCCCTTGTGGGGTGTGGGTGTTTTTTATTTCAATGAAAATTAAAATTTCTTATCTTTTTTGTACGGGACATGCAACATAAAAAGCATTTCCCCATAGTATGTATTGTAAGTAACGGACAAAAGGGAGGTTTTTTATGAACAGTCAAGGCGCAGGCTATGCACCTGACTCCAGCAACAACGATATGCTATTGATGGTATTGTTGTTAATGTTAGTTATGGGGCACTCTATGAGCAGCGACAATGGAATGATGATGCTTTTGTTACTGGTCATTATGATGTCTGGTAATGGACGCATCTTTTAGGAACGGTTAGATGGCGTAAAAATAGCGCGAATATGCTGAAGGTATACCCATGAACGCAGAGATGTTAGAGCCTTATACAGCAGAGGAAACTTTGTTGGGAAGCATTGGAGAAAACCACAGACATATAAAAATACTCCTGAAGAAAAAAGCCCAAACAATAAAACAAGTCCAATCTGCAATGGATCAAAAAGCCCGTACCAAAACTCCCTTAAACAAATGCCAACAGCGCATGTTTTATGAGTTTAGCGGACTATATGCCCATGAAGGCGGCAAATTGCAAAAGTCATTAGTGCGCATAGAACACATACAGAGTACCTTACATACAGAACAATCTGTTCTGTTGCAGTTGTTGCTGCTACAAACGCAACAAACCAACGCGATTAGAAGCCTGCGCCGTATGATCGCGTCCTGTGAGGAAACATTAGATATGTTGTAAATTCATAATTTTGTAAAAGCAAAAAACCGCCCGATTTTATAGGGGCGGTTTTTTTAGAATTCCTTGCCAAAATGGAGATAAATATTTGAAAACAAGCTTGTCAACATCCATTTCATTAATATCACGTTCTAGCTCTTTTTTTAAGTTTTGCAAGGAATCTTCTACTGCTTTAATATAAGCAAGTGGCTCATTAGAAATCTTTTTACTAAGGGAATCTTCAAAATATTGAATTTTTGACAACAATTCTGAGGTCAAATTTTCTTTTGAAATATCTGGTTTCGAGTGAAAATTAAATAGCCGTACATCTGCAAACCCGAAATACGCAAACAATGCGTCATAATATTCCCAACGCCTGTAATAAGTACTAATATATCCTGTCTTTTCATACCAAAACTTTGGTAGAAGAATTGACAACCCACCCACAAGATGATGGGGTTCTTCTTCGATGAAATTTAGGAAATGCAGCCCATTTGGTATTTCAAAATAAATAGAACAGCCTGGAGCCGCTAAACGTTTAAGATGCTCCATAAATTTACAAGTGTCATAAACATGCTCAAAAACATCTGTAATGAAAATGATGTCAAAATAACCATTTGGCATTAGAAGTGCTTTTTCGCTTGTTATATCACAGACATCTAATTTGCATCCTTCGCGAATATATTCTGGCTCGTCCTCCAGATTGGTTCTCGCCAATGATATATTATGTTCTGCAATATCAACTCCATATACCATTGATGCGCCACGTCGTTTTGCTTCAATAGAAAAACCGCCGTAAGCACAACCTATGTCTAGTACGTTGGCATTTTTGAAATCAAGCCCCTTTGATTCCAAAAGTTCAATGGCATGTAAACCTCTATCGTTTGTTGAAAGTATATAGCGATGATTTTTCTTCTGCAAATCGGTTAAAGTGCCTGGGTCTATGCCTGATAAGAGTCGCTTAGCAAGAGAATGTCGGCTTGTTTTTTCATCGTAAAATTTATCTTCGACGTAAGTTACATTTGGAAATCCAAGTTTGCGTGCTGTGGCTTCCATTTCTACATTAAACATAGGTTGAGCCGCAATAAGAACCAAAGCCGATTCTGCAATGTGTACATAAGAATCCAATCTTTCGACGGGTATTCCAGCGCAATGCAAAGTTTCATTGCCTCTATCGCTAACTGCAACAAAAATATTTGCCTCAGGGAAATGAGATTTTATAGATTTTACTAGAATGGAGCCGCGGTATCTGGCACCGTATACTATGATGTTTTCGTATTGTTTAATGTTGTTCATTAGTGTGGATTCATAAGTTTTTTCATTCATATTCTGTTATAACCGTGCCTTTCCAGAAAAACTTGCTTCTGTTCATTTTTTCCAGCAAGAACCATATAAAATCATCAGAAAAAATAGTATTTATGAGTCTATTATAACTCAATACTTCTAACAATTTCCCCGATAATTTCGCCTACTGTAGGGTGCGGATACACTATCTGTTTCATTTGGTGCAAGTTCATTTTATTTATCAATGCTATTTCCAATGATAAAATGATTTCTGAAACATTATTACCTAACATTTGACATCCAAGAAGAATACCAGTCTTTGAATCAAAAATTAGCTTACAGTATGACTGGTCTTGGGCATTTTCAATAAAATAGCGACCACTAAATGACAAAGGTAAGCCATGTACACAGTAAGGTATACCCTTAATTTCGCAACTTTTTTCAGATTCACCAACTATGGCGCACTCAGGACTTGTGTAAATAATAGTCGGTATAATTCCATAATCCATTTCGTTTCGGTTTCCTAATATGTTGTTTACAGCTACAAAAGATTCTTGAATAGCAGTATGAGCGAACGTGGAATTCCCATTTACATCACCACATGCAAATACATTGGGAATGGTTGTTCGACACATAAGATCTGTACAAATGCCTAACTCGTTATATTCAATACCTATAGATTGAATACCTATCTCCTCAATGTTAGGCATACGACCTGTTGCCACAAGTACTATATCTGGCTCAACTTTGAATGTATCACCAGATTTATCATAAACAATATAATCAGTTCCTACTTCAATAATTTGGGAATCAAAATGAAATTTTGCACCCTTACGCATAAGCGAACGTTGAAGCCTTAATGCAATGTCCTCGTCCAGCCCAACTTCTATTCTTTTTTGTTTCTCAATGACTGTAACCCTGCTTCCAATTGATGCAAAATAGTCTGCCATTTCTAATCCGGCCACGCCTGCCCCTATAATCAAAAGGTTAGCGGGTATTTCTTCTAAGTTTAGTATTTCTACATTTGTCATTACAGGCATTTTGAATGGCGAAAAATTTATAGGAGTACTTTTATTCGATGAACCAGTGCAAATAATTAAGTATTGACATTCAATCACTTCCTCATTGACAATTACTTCAATAAGTCGATTTTGTGTGATTCCCCTAATTTCACCTTTGCCGCGATAAATAACAACCCTACCAGTATCAAGCATTGACTCAATATTCTTTCTTAGAGTTGATACATATTGATTTTTTAATGATACGACCTTTGACTGGTCATATGTTGTTGCATTAGAAACAATTCCACGATTACTCCCATATTTTGCTTCAGAGTACAATTTGCTTGATTTCAAAAATGTTTTATAGGGGATACATCCATGATTCAGACAAGTGCCGCCTATATCTGCTTGTTCAATTAATGCGACGGTTTTTTTGTTTTCAGATAAAGATTGAGCAGCATTATATCCAGCAGGGCCGCCTCCTAGTACAACAACGTCATACATCAAATGACACCTCGTATTTGATTCTAATTTATGAATTAAGATATATTTTTGAAAGCAAAAATATTCGGTCTTCTGATACTACTTTTTTAACCTTTTCTAATAAAAGACTTTCAAAAGATAAAGTTGTGATAATAACTATATCTGTTGGGTTTTCTGAAAAGTCTTGAAAATTCTCAATTATAATATCAAATCCAGGATAATATTTCCCTTGCAAATGAGCATCATCATTAATAAAGCGAATATTCTTTAATTCGAGACCCTTCTGATCCCTAAAGATTTGAAGCGCGTTTATAATCCTCGCCGGATATACACCTATACTCTTATTACTATGCTCCAGTAATAAACTGTATAAATGCTCCATTCCTATCTTATAGTGCCTTTCAAATCCCAAAACAAGTCTTAAGTCAGGCAATCTGGGACTACAGGCGCAAAATAACACTTTACTATACTTTGACTTTTCAATAGCATTAACTGTAAATCCATTTCTATTTAGCGTTTCGAGCAAAGAGCTTTTTGTGAAGTAATGAATATGCTCATGCAAAAAAATAGACGAATCACCTAACATCAAATAGTCTTCATTATCTGGAACAGCAATTATTAATTTTCCTCCATCAACCAAATGTTTTGAAATATTAGAGAGCATAGAAGATAAATCAACTATATGTTCAAGCAGAAAGCTTAATATAATAACATCAAACTTCTCCGATATTTCTTTGGATGGAAAAAAATCACGAATAATTTCTATGTTATATTTTGAATGGGCACTATAATCCCCAGGTTCTAGCCCTAATACATTCGCACCTGTTTCAGTGTTTAACCTTTGCAATAAGTATCCTGTTCCGCAACCAATTTCCAAAACGGACTTTCCTTTTAAATACTCTACATTTTCATTAACAAACTCAATCAGTTTATCTGCATAAGGTTTTCTGATTTCAGTTTCATCTGATACTCCTGGAATTAACCCTCCTTCACTATATGCTTTAGCCAAAACCATTTCAGTTCGCGAGTTTACAAGTTGTGAGAGCAAACCCGTTTCATTGTTTATTGTAATGCTAAATTCCATACTATCAGGCAAACTTTCGTTAGAAGGACATGAGTTTATTTTATATACAAAAGGGATATTTCCGACAAAAATTTGATTATCTTGCATAATACATCACACCCAAATTATAGTTTATTCAACAGATTTATCACATCCGACAATATAGTAGTCTCGGATTCATTACTTGTTAACAGCAGGGGTTCAATTTTTCCAATTAATGATTCTCTTGTAAACTCACAACCTGACAATATTTCTTTCAAGTGTTCCCATATTCTCAATGAAATGCAATCTGTTACAAACTCACAGGTATCAACTTTTGTTCCCGACCGAAAAAAATATATGGACAGCGAACCCCACGTAAAATAACCTTTCAAAGTAGGCTCACCAAGGCTTTCACCGTAAACCCATTTTTTAGATGAATGTAGCTTATGTTGTCTTTCAATTTCATCAGCGACTATTAAATCATTGTCAAATTGTGCGACTTCAGTTGCCTCACCGACTAGGCTTTTGACATATGATGAAAATGAATCAATTATACTTTCGCATATTTCTTGCCTTGTAATATCAGGTAATAACTCTGTTAAATTTACAACAGATGATTTTACAGAAGCTACTTGCGCGTTTTTCATTTTTAGTTTGTCGGGAGTGAGTACCTCGCCAAGACGTTTGAAGGATGTTTTAATTAAAACAGTGCCGTGATGCAACCCGGCAAATTTGCTTGAAAAATATGCATTGCCAGAGAATTTCCTTCCATCAATTGTTAAATCGTTTCGCCCTGATAGTTCTGCGTTAAGCCCCATAGCTCTTATAGCGTTGGCAAGGACTTGTGACGTATGTTGTGGATTGTGGTATTCTTTGGGTAGGATAAATGAAAAATTTAAGTTCCCTTTGTCGTGATAGACTGCCCCACCTCCAGTGATACGTCTTGCTATATTTATACCGTACTTTTCAACTGCATTTAGATCACATTCTGCTAAGGGGTTTTGATTCCGACCGATAATAATTGCATTGTCGTTTTGCCACAATGCTACAAAAAACACTTTATTTTCTTTCTGCATCTGTTTCTCTACATATCGAAAAAGACAAGTTTCAAACGCCAAATTCATCCAAGGATTATTGTAATTAAATTCGGTGAAATAAATCATACTGACAAAACTCCTTATAAAACCACCGAATTATCCGGTATGTTTGAAAAAATATTTTTACCATTTCCAATTATCACATTTCTTCCAATCTTTACATCCATATAAATAGTAACGCCCATACCTACTAAAGAGTTTTCTCCAATTGTGACCCTACCCGCTAAAATTGCTCCTGGTGAGATTCTTGTATGGTCTCCAATATAACAATCATGTGAAACGATACTTCCGGTGTTTATTATTGTATTGTTGCCAACCACTGCATCACTTCCAACCAGCGCGCCTGCCAAAATTATATTTCCTTCGCCAAGTTTTGCTGAACCCTCCACAATTGCTGTAGGATGAATAATATTTGGAAAATTGTAGCCTAATCCTTTAGCTTTTAGATACACGTCCTTCCGTGCCGAGAACACAGCCTCTTGATTGTTAGCCGAAATGGAGCCGACAGTATTAACAAGACTACTAAAGCCCTCCTTCATGAGTAGTTCGATAATATCAAACTCACCTATAATATCAATGCCCATCACATCGAAACCCTTGCCACGCTCGTCGAGTATTCCTCGAATATTCAAGCCACCTGCACGACGAATCGAATCAATGACCATCTTGCACATACCGCCGCCGCCCATGATTATAACATCATTGCAACTTATTAGTATCGTGGATGTAGAATTATGTTTTGAATCTTTGCTTATATACATCTGTACATCTTTTTCTCTTATTATGCCATCAATATTAATCAAAGAAATATCAATATTATGTTTTTTAGCAAGATCAGCAGCTTTCTTTGTGATTTTAGCACTTTCAAAATTAGAAGAAGTCTTGTTTTGTTCCAATACGTTTAATTCATCTCTTGTTTCGCATATATGCGCAATTATTCTACCAACCTCGTATTCCTCGCCTTCGTTACTGTCAATAAATAAATAACCCGAAGTTTCTGAAATAAGATCAGTAGTTTCCTTTGTTGTTTCTAATATTGCTAAAAAATCATCACACGCAATTTTTTCTCCATGAGTAACCAACCATTGTCCCACTTTAACATAGTCATCATTTGTGCCTATTCGTGGCATTTTTACATCTGTTATCATTCAAGACACCCTCTTACTGCACTTATCAAATCTATTTTTTGTGGAAGCACTTGACTTTCCAAAACTGTACTACAAGGTAATATATAATCAATCGCACCAACTCTATCATACTTTTTGTCTGGGAAACTACTAGACAGACTAGAAACAACCTCTGCGCCCCATCCAAATGACCTAGTACCCTCTTCTAGTGTAACTACCGCGCTAACACAAGTTATAAATTCGCTTAAGCCACTAATATTTAATGGTGATATTGATGTATTTAGCAGTACATCGACTACAATTTCCTCCTCAAGCATAAGCTGCTCTGCAACCTCTAAAGCCAAAGGAAGCATTGAACCATATGTTATCAAAGCCACATCTGCTTTTTCATCGGCTACCAAAGATAATTTAATAATTGGGAATAAAGCCTCATTTTCCTCAATCACTGTAAAATCACGGTACTTTCCGTTATTAACTGCGAGTGTCTTCAATCCATATGATTTTTTATCCTCAATAAGAATGACAGGTGAACTAATATGGTCAACAATTCTTTTTAATAGTTCATTTGCATCATGTATTAAGGAAATAGCGATAACGGTTACATCAGGAATACCTAAAAAGAATTTCTCAATTGATTGACTGTGAGTAGGACCGTATCCTCGTCCGCCACCCATAGGTGTTCTAATGATAATTGGAACATTCTTTTGTTCAGCATACATCGACCTATATTTTGCCGCATGATTGAGAATCTGATCAAAACATAGGGTCAAGAAATCTCCAAACATAATCTCAACTATTGGTATCATTCCGTTTAGTGCAAGTCCGACTCCAATTCCTGCAAGTGCAGACTCACTAATTGGTGTGTTATATATCCTTTCTGGATATTTTGTGCTGAGGCCACTTGTAACCTTGAACGCTCCTCCATAAGGGTCGCATACATCTTCTCCGAGTAAAACAAGGTTATTGTTTTTATCAAATACTTCTACTAAGCCTTCGCGCAAAGTTACAAGAAGTTTTTCTTCTCTTACTTCTGTAATTTGTCTATTCGTTTTTTTATTTATAGTGAAATTATTAGAAAAATTGAGTTTTTCGATATCAGAATTTTCTGCAAATTCTATAGCAACGCGCATCTCATCAACAATTTGCCGCTCAATAATTTCTACATCATTAGAAACACATTTTGAACGTAATTTTGCTAATGGGTCTCGTTGTTTCCAATAACTAATTTCATCGGAATCACGAACTTCATCGCCCTTGCTATGTGGAGATAACCTATAGGTATTGACAATTTGACAGAATGGTCTTTTGTTGTGCCTAACAAAACCAACAGCTTTATTAAATATATCACATAATTCATTCGTATCATCACTATCTGTTTCATCACATGTAATCCCAAAAGCGTCGAAACGTCCTCGAATACTACCTGCAACTGCCTCCTCTACTTTGGTACTCATTGCATACCTATTATTTTCAACAACGAAGAGAATCGGAATATCGTATAAAGAAGAAATATTGAGACTTTCGTAGACAATGCCTTGACCTAGTGTTCCATCACCTAAAAAAACCAATGCAAGATTATTAGTATTTCGTAATTTTTCGGCAAAAGAAACCCCTACAGCATTTGGTGCTATTCCGCCTTGCACGCCATTAGAATAAAAATTCTTGTAGTACACATGTTGACTTCCACCTCGTCCTTTGCACATGCCTGTGGATTTCCCCATTATTTCAGCTAGTAAAACATTAATATTATCTGAATAAGCAATAAAATGACCATGACAACGGTGATTGCTAAACACATAATCATCATCTTGAATTGCATTCATCGAAGCGACTGCAACAGCCTCTTGCCCAATCGAAGTATGAGTTGTACCCGAAAGTTTATTTTGAGAAAACAGAGTTAAGAGTGTTTCCTCAAACAAACGTATACGATACATTTTTTTATACATTTGCAAATTGTCCATTATGTCACCCAATCATTTTTCAAATTGATAAGAAAATAGTTATCACGTTTTAATTGCTAATCTACCATTAGTAGAGCCAATTACTTGCAAAAGAGGTTTTTTGTTCTCACTAAAATAATCTTCTACAGCCAACCTTGAACCCTCATGAAAACCATAATCATCTAACATAAGGACTCCCTCGATACTGAGTCTCGGATACAAAGATTCCAATTCAAACTTTGTCGATTCGTACAAATCTGTATCTAACCTCAAAACGCAAATTTCAGATGGTAATGTACAAGAATTCAGCGTCTCAAGAACGTCACCTTTTACAAAAACTATATTATCATCAAGTAATCCACATTTTTCAAAAGTTGTGCGTACAGCGTTAAGTGAGTTTCTGTTTTGTGCAGTATCATATAACTTTGCCATTAAGACTTGCAAATCTTCGTCTGTACGAATTTCATCAGAAACATTGGACATATCAGCTATAAGATTATCTTTATCGGTAGTCGTAATATTGTCAAAGCCTTCAAATGTATCAAAAAGATACACTTTTTTGCAGGAATTGTACCGCTTAAACACCGATGCTGCGATTAATGCGTTCCCACCTCTCCAAACTCCACATTCAACAAAATCGCCTGCAATATTGTTTTGTACTGCATATTTACAAGCAGACAAAGTTGCACATAGACCGTCAATTGGCACCATAGACAAGTTGTTTACAACTACATAATCAATCAAATCAATATCATTTTTGGTAAATTCTACCGGGGGGGGGGGGTAGTTATCACATGGGAGGGGCTTACTATTTCCCATATATTTGACCTCCCAACAATAACTCGCCAACCAAAAGATCGAGCTTCGTCTGCAACTGCATCAGCAATAGATTTATTATCGATTGTTATAACAAGTGTGCGATTGGAATTAGTCCAAGTTGCAAATTCAGGATTTTTAACTGTGTAACCTTTAACTTGCTTGATTTTTTCAGCATTTATGTCCCAAATTTCATAATCAAACGGTTCTTCTATTACCTCATATGAGTTGAGAATATTCATCATGTTTCCACCTGCGCCATAAAAAACTGTATCATTTGGTAATGCGCGGAGTTTATAACGTAGTTCAGCAAGAGAAAATGTATGTCCCTCTGATAACACCCAGGCAAAGTTTTGAATTACGGCATCTTTGAAATCTAACAACATTTGAGCTTCATAATGTTTTTCAATGCAATTTTGTATTGTAATAACATCTTGTGAAAAGGGGAGTGTTTCCCAAGGAATAAACAAAGACATAAAAACATTCTTGATATATTTTCGCGTCTCATCTGTTATTTGGATTGCGACTATATTATTCAATGGTTCCTCTTCTGAAATATAATGAGTGGATTTAATCTGAGGAAATAATTTATTACCAACAACAGAAGATGATAAGATACGAGCAGCTAAATGTCTAATTTTCCCATTAGGAGAGTAAGCATATAGCGAAATATCATGCAAAATAACAATTGCACCATCTTGCAAATAAGGAAGTAAGCATAAAAAATTTAAGCTCTCAATTGGATGAAGATGAGCAGTATCAATAACAGCAAAATCATATAGTGTATCAAGGGAATCCAAGACTTGACTCGGATCTTTTCCTGATAACATATTCCACTTGCCGACAGGTAAATCAGGAAACACTTTTGAAACCGCGCTTCCAACAGGAACACTTTTATCCATATGCCAATAGTCAAGTCTATCAATGCTTGTTAAAGTTGCTTCTGGTATATCAAATATAGCATTCAGTAAATTGACGGTACCTGCTCCATAGCTGACACCAGCTTCAATTACATTTTTTGGACGATAAAATCGAATAAGTCCATTGATAAATTTTCTTTCAGTTTCGGTCATTTCAGAATGTAAGACATTAAAGTCAATTTTAGCTAAGTGTTCAGAATCATACTGTTCTGGGATAATAGGTAATGTACCTAAATCAATTTGCTTCATCGCTAGTTCACCTCTCTTGTAGTAAAAAAACGATTTATATTACGGACAATAGTTGACACTTCATCCTCATTAAGAGCGTAATACATCGGCAATCGTATTAAGCGTTCGCTTTCCTTCGTTGTAAATTTATCGACACCATGAAATCTTCCATACTTCACTCCTGCCTTTGCAGAATGCAAAGGCACATAATGGAATACAGCGTAGATTCCTTCACTCTTCAAATAATGGATTAAGTTCATTTGTGTTGATGAATCTGATACCTTAAAATAAAACATATGCGCATTGTGCTTACAATAATGTGGAACGTAAGGTAACTCAATATAACCTTTTTCAGCTAATGGAGTCAACTCAGCATAATACTGTTCCCATATTTTAAGACGTGTTTCTGTAATTTTGTCTGCCACTTCGAGTTGTGACCATAGATATGCCGCATTTAGTTCACTAGGTAAATAACTTGAACCCCAATCAATCCATGAATATTTATCAACTTCGCCTCTGAAAAACTGACTGCGATTTGTACCCTTCTCCCTCATTATTTCAGCCTCAAGGATGTTGTTCTTGTGAGTTATTAACAATGCACCCCCTTCACCCATGCTGAAATTCTTTGTTTCGTGAAAACTAAAACACCCAAAATCACCTAAAGCTCCAAGAGGAATACCTTTATATTCTGACATAATACCATGAGCCGCATCTTCCACAACAAATAAATTGTATTTTTTTGCGATTTCATTTATTTTGTCCATTTCACACGAAACGCCTGCGTAGTGCATAGGAACAATAACACGCGTTTTTGCAGTAATTGCATCTTCAATTAAATTCTCATCTAAGTTCATAGTGTCTGGTTTTATGTCTATAAAAACAACTTTTGCACCGCGTCCTACAAAGGCGTTCGCGGTTGACGAAAAAGTGAATGAAGGCATAATAACTTCATCACCATGACATACATTACATAGAATAGCTGACATATCAAGTGCGTGACTTCCTGATGTTGTTAGTAGTGCGCGCGAAACGTCAACTTTGGCTTCAAGCCATTCGGAACACTTTTTTGTGAACTTGCCATCGCCACTTGATTGATTATTTAGCGACTCAATAATATATTCAACAGAAGTCTCCAAAATTGGTTGTCGGTTAAACGGTATTTTCATAAAGCACCCATTTCATTTCTAAGTGGCTGTACAGTAAATCCCTCCGCCAGTCTTAGCATTTCACTTTCTATTGTATCAACAAACCGTGAGGCAGTTCGTTGAGCCATTAATTCTTTCATTATGTTCTTTTGTTCGTTAAGAAGTTGTTCATCTAATGCAAGAGCTTTTATCTTAGGGGCAATATCGCTTTCAGTTTCAACACAATTCACCTTGCCGATATGTGAACAAGCATCCGAAGCCTCTTTTGGCGTTACGATTGCAAGACCGATACTTGCTGCCCATACGACGGTTGTTCCGCCTCCGGATCGCAGAGGATTGATATATATATCACAAATTTGATATAGCCCTGCCAAGTCAGATTCATATCCTATAAATTGTATAGAGTTCTCAAATGTTTTGCTGGTTCTTATATCAACTCTTGTTTCGAGAAAGGAAAACCATTTAACTCCAACAATTAACCACTTTATTTTTTTATGTTCATTCATAAGATTAAACATTGAAACAAAAAAATCTTCTGTTATTTCCATATTCAAACGGTTGCCAACTGTTATACATACAATATCATCTTCGTTCAAATTATATTCAGCACGTGTGAAAGTACGCAAAGATTTTTTGATTTCAAAACAATAGAATGACTTAATAACTTGTTCCTGAGTTATTGGAGGGTGAAAATCATCATCACCTAATACCAGTACCTTATGAAAAAAAGTGCTTGAAAAACCACTTCTTTTCAAAGGAAATTTAATAATAGGGTAGTTTTGAAACATATAATAAGATGCAACAAAGTGATTTTCACAAAAATCAAATACACATAACGGATTAATTTCTGCAATTATGTTCAAAATTCTCTCCTGGCGTTCTTTTACATCTCTAATATTAGTACAATAAAATAAAACTTCGTCTGGAAAAGAATTTTTAACCATTTCAAGTTTTTCCATATTCCTTCGTATTTGTAATTCAATGTCTTCGGTGATAATTCTAGGAAAATATCCATTTCCATCATACAAATTGTATTCTATGTCTAAAATATGAATTTCATATCCTCGATTAATAAAATCACTTATCCAAGATTCATGAACCCCTCTTTGCAATTCTCTAAAAGAGTAAAACATTATACATATTTTTTTACTACTATGATCATAACATTTAGGGTTCCATTTCAGATTGAAATCACATGCTACTTTGGTAACTAACTTGTGTATATCATTAGATAAGTTATTGTAAACTGCATTCATGTTAAAAAACCATACTCTTTCAATATCTAATAATAACCAATACCGCTGAATTGCACCTATATCTAAAAGACGTGCGTTTGATACATACAATTTCATCCCATCAGCATATAAACAACCGACTACGTATAACATTTTCAAGAGAAGAAATGCCTTACGTACAGATAGATCCGATTTAGTAATATACCTAACTATTGAATCATGTATTGCTTTTTTTAAAGCGTCATCACCCTGTGTGATAAAAATAATTTCATTCATCAATTTATAAAAAAAATCAACATCTCCTCCAGTATAATAAAAACATTCATCAAGGGCTGTATTTATTTTTTCCTCACAATTCACAAGGTCGCTAAATGTCAGACTTGAGTGAAAACCCATAAAATCACTTGATGTGTATATGATTGGTTTCACATGAATAATTTTATCTTTTATTATGCCGAAAGATAATAGCTCCTTTTTTATTTCCGATGCCGTATAGTCATTTAACACGGCTAGTAGGACCAAATCGTAAGATGCTTCATCATGGTTTTTGAGAGTTGTTCGTGGAACAACTTCTGCCCGATTAGGATTTTTATCGACCCAACTAACTATTGTTACATATCCCGTTAACGTCAATTGAGTGTAATAGGCTTGCCCAACAGTTCCGGATGCATAAAGAATTATACGAGAATTTTTTTCAACAAGGCTGAACGGAAATAGATAATTTATCATAACATGACTCCTATATATTTCTATCTGAATACAATTTCAAGTCACCTCAATCATAGCAAAGAACTTGTGTGTATATATTAGTCCTTATTTCAAATATGAATTGCAATACTTAAACCATCACCAATAGGTAAAAGTTGTACCCCTTCAGTTTTCATTTTGAACTCGTCTACAGCTTGTCTAACGCCTTTATAACCAACAGAAAAATAATCATGAACCAAAATCAATCCACCTTTTGCCATTCGTGGATAAAAATAATTCAATCCCTCTAAAGTAGGCTGATACAAATCAAAATCCAGATTGACAAAGCAAAAAATTTCATTTATACCCTCTGTTGTTTCGGGAAAATATCCTTTGCGTATGATAACCATATCTGGAAAAGGTAATTTGCTTAACACAATCTCTTCATTTGTTATATTAAAATGTCCAGTTTTTAGATCTGAATATCCTCTTTGCTGTTCAATAAGTACATCTCTTGCATCAAAACCAGAAAACGTATCAAACAAATAAAGTTTTTTATTGGGGAACAGCCTATTGATTTCGCTTGCAAACTCTCCCTGAAAAACACCACACTCTGCAATGGCTCCAGCAATATCCTGCTCTTGAAAGAGTTCAGCAAGTTTCTCTAAAAAAACAATTCTAGCTTTTACATGCAAATCTACATACTCAGTAGAAATATCTCTAATATTGACTCCCAAGTTAATCAGTTGTTCTGTAATACGATTAACACCCGCTAGCGATGCAATCACTACAATATTATAATCTGAATCTAAAATGGCTTCTGGAGTATAAATATCAACTCCTTTGAGCTTTTTTCCAAGTTTAGCTTTGTCATTATCCAAAAAAGCTATTACTTCATACTTTTCTTGAACAAAAGGTAATATATATTCTCCTACATTGCCTGCTCCAAAAATAAATGCTGTGGGACGTTTATTAAACACAACCAATACCTCCTGCCACTGTATCTTTTCTAAACTAAAGCATACAAAACAGTTTCAAATTGCGGACGCCTGCTTGCATTAATCAACTTGTGATGACGTAAGTAAAACCTATACTCTGGGACTAATGACAAAATATATTGGGGTATCTCAATAATATCCTCTGCTTTGTGATATACGCAAATTGCAAGGCGTGGCTTATCACGTTTTATTATTTGCGCTGAACCTTTTAATGCTTTTAGCTCGGCACCTTCTATATCCATTTTAAGTAAAGTGACACAATCATCAGTAGCAACCAAATTATCAATTTCAATTGTTTTTATAACATCATCACCATCTCCGATAATGAGACTGCTCCCTGTATCTCCAGTAGAAAACGATACTGTACCTGTTGTATCATATGCTCCCGCTTCAACACATTGTATCCGCTCATTTGAACTAAATTCGTCACTAATTAACTTAAACCTTGGTTTGTCGGGTTCCAATAAATATATTTTCTTATAATTTTTGTCACACCATTTCAAAAATGCTCTACAGCTATCTCCATCAAAAGCACCCGCATCCACATAAACTTCATTTTCCCTTGGAATCATGAAACTTGAGCCAAAATACTGAGCTTCACATGGGTGGTATAAGCAGTAAATATTTTCTCGATTAATACCAAAACTTATTAAATAATCATAAACTTTATCTAAAACATTCTTATAGAGCATAGCAATAATAATTACACTGTCACGATACTTCTCAATTAGTGTCTCAGGAGAAATCACAGAATGGCCAAACATACCACCATGTTGACGTTTATTAGGGTCAGCATCACAAACACACTCAACTTCTTGATTCCACATAAGCAAAGTGAAAGAAGCTAAGAAACCGCCGTCACCAGCTCCATATATAATAGTCTTCTTTCCTGCTAATTTCCCATCATCCGAATCATTTTTATAATCAAAAACATCTCTTAGTCCAGGGTTTCCTGCATATTTACGATGTGTTGCATTCAATGAACGACAGAGTTCTGTCATTTCACCATTTTTGTAGTAATTTAATCTTGCTAAAAAAATGTCTTTTGACCATTCATCCTGTAAACGCAATAATATATCCTGCTCTTGCATATGATTTCAACCTCTCCTAAGAGCCTGTCTAGTATCTCCTTACTACTTGTACTTATTTATCAAATGTTCGCCATCTTCCGTTAACAAGCAAAATCTATTAAAATAAAAAAATTCTATCCTCACAACTCTGTGGCAATAATTTTAGAACTTCATCCTGATTTGCTTTGTTCAGCGCAAGAATAATGCCTATATCATCCTTGATCAAATCAATTTCAGAAAGATAAAAAACAGGTTTTGAATAATAAGCAGATGGATTAGCCGTGCCATCTGATACAATAAAGCCACTAAAATCTACACCATTTGAACTTAGAATAGCATTAACAGACGAAGCGAAAAAACCAGCACCGTAAACATAAATAGTAGAATACTTTCTTGAGAACTCTACAAGATTTCCAGTTCCACTTTGTATTTTGTTCAAATGAGCTTCATTTCCGACATGTTTTGCAAAGTTTGCCTCCATTTTCCGAAAAGCATTTATGTCTTTTTCCGATAAGTTAAGAACTTTACTAAATACAAATTCCCTAGAATACAATTGAATGGCTTTTGAGCAGTAACGCTGATAAAAAGCATCAATACTCCTAAATAATATATAATTCAATGGTATTGGGAAATCAAAAACCCATTCATAATCGATCATCGTGTAACTATTATTGTTATTAACTATCAAATTTTTGAAATTGACATCTATATTACTCACTTCAATATGATTAAAAGGCCGTGAGCCTTCATAATCGCCAAATATTTTGACGAATTCTGGAGTAATAATGTCTGATTCCATGACTTTAATAGCACCAAAATCTAAAACAATTGATTTGTATAAAAACAAAGCTTCCAAAAATTGTTCTTTGTTACCAGAATTAACAAACTCAGTAAGTATAAAAGAAAAGTTTCTGCCATCAATAAAATCAAAGATAATTTCCTTATTGTTATCACCTTTAATACATATGCAGATATTAACCGTGTTATATGCTTTCTTTAATAAAAGGTAATTGCTTTCTATTGTTGATATAAAACGAGTGCTTATATCACTAGTAGAAAACTTTTTCACTTGTCTTCTACCATTTACGGTTTCAATCGTAGTACTTAGTGCATACTGAGAACAACGGTTGGTATTGTGCTTTACATAATCTATAATTATCATAACTTATGCCTCACTTTGAGCTAATTACTCGCAAAAACTAAAAACGAATTCGCAAAAAAATCATACATACCATTTTTTATCAAACCATCATACACGAGTTGTTTATTAAACAAAGAGCCGCCTTCATCATAATTCCCTATTAAACAAGTTAACTCATCGGCTTGTGGTAATCTTCTGTCTGAATAAATTGCTTCAGGCAGTTTATAATCGGGGTATGGATAATAAAATTCAAGGTCGTTAAACGAGCATTCTTTTAATATTTGTGTTAACTCTTGTTTAGAAAAAGTAGCAACATCACATCTGTTTTTATATCCAGTTATACCCTCAAACATCAAACCAGTATGATCTTCATTTGCTCCAGCCCAATATTTCAAACCATATCTGTTTTCTATGGCTACAATTAATTTACCTTCAGGTTTTAATAATTGTTTTACTTTGTCTATGAAATCTACAAAAGGGTTAGTAGAATTTGTATAAATTTTTGCGTATTCCAGAACCCCTATCAATGTTATATAGTCAAATTTTTGTTCTAAAACAATATCATTAAAGTTTCCTACAAATATTTTTAAGCTTTCGCTATTTTCATGTCTATATGCGTTTATCAAGGATCTTTTCTTTGATAACTCAATGCAAGTTACATCCAACTCTTTACACAATGCCCCTGTTATGCCACCACAACCAGAACCTATTTCTAAGACTGTAGAGTTAGGGCTAAAAGGATACCAGTTTAGAAGATTTTCCCTATACGGTGTGAAGTGATATAAAACAGGCCATCTATTGTCCTTCTCGAACAGTTCATCAAGACATTTATGTTTATCAAGATTTTTTGCTATCTCAAGCATATCATCCTCAACTGCACCATCTGTATACAAATCTTGTCCTGAATAAAAACTAAGATTTAATTGTACATTTCCGATATATTCAATCATTACATTCTCCTTTAGAATACTGCAAAGGCAATCCATGCAAAGCTTTGGAAAAAGTATTAATCAAAGCATATCCAAACTTTTTGTCCGGCTCCAAATATACACTTTCTGCCCACTCATTCCAGGCAAAAACAAACATAAATTCTCTTCCTCGAGCTATAGTTTCCTCTGTAACAAATTTCACCATGTCATAATAGTCTTTTAAGGAAAATTGAAAATCATGGATACTGCTATTTGTTTCATATCTTGGAGTATTATCAAACCCACCAAGACAACTTAAATACGATTTATAGTCACCCATCTCAATTACGTGTTTATAATATTTGACTAAATCTGAGTAATATGTTATCAAACGAGCAACAAGTATCTCATCAATAGACTTTAATTGTGTTACTCTTCCTGAAAACAAAGCATATTGCCATGATGCAAATTCTGTTTCTGCATCAAAAACATCTTGCAAACCCATTTCTGATAAAGTATAAGGTTTTATTAATGATAAAATAAAGAGATCGCCTATTCCTATTTCTATAGCTCTCTTTCTCCAACGCGCTACAATGTCTTTCGCATTTGGCATTTCATGTACCCAATATACAGAAATAAGTGGCTTTCCATCAATCTTAATGTAACGGTCGTCAACCATATATTTTTTTATATCATCAATGAATTTTTCTGGATCATTTGGAAGATATTCACACTTTATTAGTTCTTTTTGACTATCTCCAACCCAGCTTTTTGTCCATGAATGATTACACCACGTCAAACAAAATTTAATGTCAATATCCTTATTTTCTAGCAATAAATCTATAGGTTTTGTCAGCAATGTTTTTCCAGAAAACCAATAATAATACATACTCCATCCATATATTCCGTGACTTTTCGCAAGATTTGCTTGCTTGCGAATCACATCAACATCTGACAAATCATAGTACCCCAAATAATCATGCGGTTCACGTGGCTGGTAATGACCTTTATACCGCGGCCTTGCCTTTTTAACATTTACCCACTCAGTAAATCCTTTCCCCCACCACTCATCATTTTCGGGTATTTCATGGAATTGAGGAAGATAAAATGCTATGGGCTTAACTAATGAAGTCATATGCGAAAAATCTATATCTTCTTGGTATGTGAAATCTGCATATCCTTCTTTTCCTTCAAATTCATTTTCGTACATAACCTTTAATCCAAATGTTTCACTGAAAAATATTACATTTTTGTAACCCTCATCTAAAAATTTCTTTTGCAACTCATTTGCAAGTGGAGCATTTTCAGATCCCATTAACGCGATTACAACAAGTGTATTGTTTCCAATTTTATTGTCGAAGTCAGGCATTGTTACTTTGAAACCATGTCTATATTTTATTTTTTCCCATTTCATGTCCCAAACAACAACCTTGTTTTTATCAAAACTAATTGTCGACAGGAACCTCAAAAAGACAGATCCTGCAGCCCCAGCACCGTAAACTAAAATTTTGTCGTATTTGCTTAATAAAGTATCATCTATTTTCACGTTGGTCATGTCTTTTTCTCCGTTCCATTCATGTAAATATTGTTCTAAATTCATTTCTCAAATACTCATAGTACTCAAATATAGGAAATAGGGAATTTATTTTTACTTGCTTATTTTGAAGCGTCCCAAACAAACTATCAGCAAACTCTGGAGTTATACGAACATCATCTTTATTACTTCTTATTGAAAAAAAATCATCTATAAAGCAAGTAATGCCTTCCCATACTTTATGAAACATTTCTATATCACGATGGGCATTTGTAATACCTTCAAAGACCGGATTGCCCTCCATATCAAAATCCAAAAGCATACCATCTGGAGAAGTAAAAATACATTCTGCCATATCACAGGCCGTAGTAATATTATATTGCCCCAAAAATGAGGTTCCATTATCTTTTATATAAGGTGTTACCAAATCTTCAGACTTAAAATGCTCTGACTTTACATTTCGTCGCAACACTGCATACCCATGTATATCCCAACCTGTCAGTTGTATTAAGTTATGCAAATTAGTACCAGAACTACGCAAATCCAACATAGCCATTGAACCATCCATTTTAATTGAAGTGAGATAGTTAGTGTATCTTACGTGTATATCTTCTGCCGCCTTATATATAGCCTTTGCATAATTATTTATAATATACAAAACCAGTTTATCCCCATCCCAATGGTTAAGAGGACGTAAAGCTTCACTGCTATCCTCAATATCTACGTTGAACAAATGCTTCATCAATTGTTGTAGATTGCCTTTGAAATCGAAAACACGTACCATTTGCTCAATATCATATTTGTTCTTTAGGTTAGCAAGGCCACTTATACGCCGGGAAGTGTACAAATACACACATCCTTGTATATGAGTACAAAATTCAGGGATTTGTTTTTGTATTATGTTATAACATTTTTCCCAAACATAACCATCACGAGAGATAAAACATAAATTCTTAACATTGTCTTTTTTCGTAATTTCCAATACCCAAAGCAGATACCCCAATACTAACGACCCAAAAAATACATAACCGATATCCTTAGCATTATCTATTACAGGTGTTCCTTCTGTATTCACTAACACAAAAGGGTCATCAAACAACCTTGCTCCCACCAAACCTAGAGCTAACAAATCATCTGTGGTACACGCTTTTACTGACATGCTACGAAGTGCTGAGGATTCCAACAATCGCGCAGGGTGATATATGGAGAACGTATGTATACCGCGCTCATGACAAGTAGCAAAATCTGCATCTGGGTCATCCCCTATATGCAAAATCTGTTCTGGTGACTTACTAATTTCAGTTAATATTGTATCCCATAAGCCTCCATGCCTTTTTGTTGCGCCATAGACACAACTTACATACATAGTTCCTCCATAAATATTGCATTTCTCAAGTAGTTTACGTATGACCAATTCAGGCAAATACATATCAGTAACCAACAATACTTCCTTACTGTTAGATAAAGCGTAATTAAACGCCTCTACCATAGAAGAACGAGGTATACAATTAGCAAGTTCCGATTCAATTTCTCTATTTTTATATTCATTGGACTGCTCTTGTGTCCAATTCAACTTTTCAGCAAGCAAAGTATATATATCATCAAGGGTGTATAATCCCTGCTTTTCTACAGCCAATAATGCTTGACATTCTACTCTTTCTTTTCTTACATTTTCGTCAAAAATAAGTTGAGGCAAATGGCATTTTCGCATTATAAGCGTATCAAAAATATCAAATGAAATAACATCATGTCGGTCAATTTTTTCACACAATTGTGCTAGAGTTTCTTTTGGATAATCGTAATTGATTTCTTCTAAATCTGTCCATTCGTTTCCAGCCACACCAAAAATGCGTATACCATTATCACGTAAATGACTGATTCGTGGAAATATTTGCTGTTGAGCATAAGGAGAAGCCACTATAACAATGATTTCAGCCATCTCAGATGCTTCTGCAACTGTAAATACCTTTTGTCCAAAAGCCGTATCCGAAATATTTGCCCTGTCCATTAAACCAATAATGTTATAGTCAGTTATATGATCAAGCAAAAGCTTAGTTGTTTTTCCTAGACCATAAAGAAGTATAGATTTATCGCGCAAAGTGACAAAATGCTTATGAAACACATCAAGACATAATCTATCATCTAAGCTAAGATTATCACTTTCCATACACTACAACTCCTTAAATAGCCCATTTTATTACAGTCTTAAAATCGTTTAATACATCACACTCGAACGCTTTATATATATCATCTTCCGTTTTAACTTCAATTATTTCAGAAATAAGAATCCTAAGGTATTTTTGAAAAAGCACTTCATCCCGTATTAGCCTGACGGCTTCTCTAAAATCACTTGCATTGCTTCTGTTATGCCCCATAAGTTGCAGACCTTTATCAATGATTTTACGTGTATCAATAGTTATAGCTTCCTCGCTAACCCCCATCAAATTAATGCTTCCTTGTGGCGATAGCGTTTCAATCATTTGTTTTATAGCAACTTCGCTTCTTGCACTACCTACGCATTCAAATCCATGACTAACAGAAAAATTTGACGGCACTTGGTCTACATAAAATGTCCTTGTAGCAAAAGAAAACTTTAGAAGCTTTCTTGGCTCTTTGCCAAATACATAAATTTTTGCATATGGATACAAGCTTTTAAGTACTAAACTTACGATAAAGCCCATACTGCCATCGCCCCATATGCCAAAAGAATCACCTTTTATCTGTCGAGCCGCTTCAAAACTATTAATGGCATTTAGTGCTACACTAACCAGTTCACTAAATACATAGATTTCTGTATACATGCCCTCAATAGGAATCAGCCTGGTTGCAGTCAAAACAATCAAATCCTGCAAAAAACCGTCTGCTCCACTGGAGGCAAATGTATTGTCTAAAAGATAATTGCTTTTAACTCCATTTTTTCCGCTTTGTTCTCCTAACGGAACAAGCACTGCTTTTGTTCCATTGGAAAACTGACCAGAAAAATCATGTAATATTGTGCCTGTGGCTTCATGAATCAATGCCATGGGAAGTTTTTTTCTTAATATTTCTTTTTTTCGTCTTCCAAGATAGTAACGCTGGTCAGCAGCACATATTGACAGATGATCCGGTTTTATAAGCACCGAATCCTTGTCAAAACGCAGTTCTCTTAATTTTAACTCAATACGCTTTGTATCCATCAATCTATAGACACGACTTATCATAATTTTATGCCCGCTCTCTTAAAAGAGCATTAGCAACCTCCAAGTCATAGGGATTAATGATTTTCATATTAAAATATTCTCCCCGCACTATATACATTGTTTGCCCCATATTTATCCACAACCTAGGAAGCTCAGATTCAGCAAATAATCGAATCCCGGATTCTTCAGCTTTTTTGAGGATTTCTAAAAATTCTGAAAGCAAATAGGATTGAGGTGTCTGTTCAGCAAATATCTGGTGAAACGGCAATACTTCATCAAGAAAACTTCCATCTTTTGAAACAAACTTTGCATCATTAGTAATAATGGCCGTGTTTGCAGCACCATATTTCTTGGCTGCCTCAATATTTTCATCTATTATGCGTTGTGTGATAAAAGGGCGTATAGCATCATGTGCAACTAGTACATCCTCATCATTTACACCCCATGTATCCCTAATATAATGAGCGGCAAGGCTAATAGATACAGGCTTATTGATTCCACCCGGAATAACCGCGAATTCTTTGTTGGTTAAATTATACTGAATAAGAAGGTCTTCTGTATAAGGTACCCACTCAGAAGGTGCTACTATGATGACTCTGCCAACGGAGGTATTAATGAAAAATTGTTCCAATGTGTGGATAATGATAGGTTTTTCTCCCAGCGGAAGGAACTGCTTGGGCATATCTTGTCGATGCATACGCGTTCCCAATCCTGCCGCCAAAATACTTGCATAAATCATCTAGCTCTCCTCTCGCAAGTGATGTTCCATCAAAGATTGTGCAAGAATCAAATCCCCAGGGTAGGTGATTTTCAAGTTTATGTCGGTAATATAATGTTTTGCAACTTTTGCTCCTTGAGGCATTTGTTGCACTATTGCTGTAACAGGAGACTCTATTATAAAGTGGTCATATAACACATCAAAAACAAATCCTTCTGGCTTTTGAATCAAGTAATAAGGAGAACGCTCTATATACAAGCTATTTGCATTGCCAAGACTGTCTGTTATATGCTTGGCGGTAAATACAGCATCGACCTCATCCAATATATCAAAATATTTTTGTATATCACTCGAAGTAATAAAAGGACGTGGAGCATCAACAAAAAGTACTTTTTTACATTGCGAATAATGTGTTTTGATATAATCCAAAGCATTTTTAACTGAATGATTGTGCTGTTCACCAGAAAACACACATTCCAATCCATAATCTGTAGAAAGTCTTGGAATATAATCAGGAGCGGCTACAATAATGGTTTTATGATTTGCCTGGCATTTGGTTACAGCGTTTATAACATAACTTATAAGCTCTTTTCCGCAAACTTCATAATATTGCTTTGGAATTTCACCGCCAAATCTTGCACCAGTTCCTCCAGATAAAACTACGGATATATTCAATTAGAATCACCTTTATATACCATGTTTTTAACATACGCACATATTGCTTCCCCAGCGGTTCCGTCCGAGTTAGCATTGATAGATCGCAGTACTGCCTTTCGGCTATTAACAAGAGTTTCATCATTTGAATGGTCAACAACGTAATCAATGTATTTACTTAATGGGGCAGTAAACTTTTCGTTATAAACGCAATCGTTGTAAATCTTTATTTTGTCAGGATTCGTTAAGAATGATTGGGAAATCAATGGCTCCAATTGTGGCTCTATTTCTTCGGAAAGACGAAAAACCATGTCTTTTCGCTCTTTTGTTACACAATTGTATTCTATTATGGTTGTCATATCATTTCGATGTTTACAACAATAAATATATCCATCTAAAAAACGCACCATATAAAATTTAATCATTGTTGAACTGTTAGCGACTTCCTTACAATCATTTTCAAACTCCTGAACTATAGTAATTTCATGTGTTTGCACATTAACTTTTACAACATGTCCAGCCAAACTCGGAAATAACCAACAATAGCCATCATGATAAATCCCGGAATGCATACTATAACTTGGATTAGGAGTATTTTCATAAATAAACTCCCTAAATTCCTTTATGATTCCTTTTTGCGGATTCCACTTAACTAATGGCACAGTACCTACCCTTGGCGATAGCCAAAAGTTTTCACCATCAAAACATATACCTGAGTAACGATACTCTTTGTTCCCTACTTTATACACTGTAGAAGTACAAGTTTCTGTATCAAATGCAACTATAGCATTTGACTGACAAGCGGCATACCAAAGCACTTTGCCAACAATTTGAGGTCTACTTAACAGGACATCTTTACTTGTCGATACTTTAACTGAATCAACCCAGTCAGAATAATAGGTAACTTCATTTGTTTCTGTATTTAATCGCATTAATGCTGGGTACTGATAGGGTGAGAAAAAGATATATGACCCAAATGCAATTGAATCATGGAATGCCCAAATAATTTCTTTGGTGTCATTTTTAGAGTCAACATCGTCAAATTTATATGATATTTTTTCAAAGGTATCATCGGGTATAGAATAGGCAAGAATTTCTTTAGCTTGCATTGGGGTAAAATAAAGCCTATCCTTAAACTCAACGATGCCCCCATATTGCACAACATTTTGTGGAGTGCCTTTTTCTGAAAAAGACCCCAATAGTTCCAAACCACCATTTGATTTATTCATTCTAAAAAACGAATTGATTCCTAAAGCTGAAATCCAAATATTGTTACCTGATACTGAAAAATATCCTGGATAAAGATTTAATCCGCTGGATGTACTATTTACATCTCCTGACATTAATGGTTTACCCATAAGCACAAACATTGGCATTAACGAGCTTACATCGCCGTAGTACGCATCAGTCCAAGTAATAGCACGATGCAAATCGGGACTATCATCATAAATCCCCCATGCTCCCTGTTTATATTCGCTAATAATCTGCTCGTATTCGCCTAAAAGTTGGGGACGCATACTTTGGTAAGTAGTCTGGTTAAGGGGATGAGGTCTCCACCACAAAACTACATCATTACGATTACGGAAGGTTTCATGAACATGCCTTAGTTTTTTCAGGTATTGTGCATCTCCTTGCAATATGGCACCTATGGAGGAATTATAAAAAATCACCTTTTTATGATTCTTCTCATTGGTTTCGTTGCTTTCAACGTTTCCATTGTTTTCATCTATCAGATTCCGCCATTCGTCCGGCAAATTATAGTCCTCACGTCTGGCATTAATACACTTATCAAATTTAGGACTGCCTAATGCAACAAACTTATCTTCTGGCGCACCGAGCTTATTACCATATACATCCTTAAACGCCTGTATATACTTCGCTCTAACTCTTTCCGATTGAACTATTACTTTATGGGCAAAAACGCAACCATTCACAGTAGACATATGTTTATGCACATCATCCACCGTTACAAAATAAGGCACATATACCAACAAATCTGTAAAATTACGCAACCGCTCGCAATAAAAATCAGGATGCACACTAGTTACTATATTCATTTCATCATAGGGGTTAAAAGTAAAAATTACGTCTGGCCGTCGTGCTTCAATATCATAAGACTTCCAATCGGTAATATCCAACTCAGAGCCAAAATAACCATGACCTTCATAACGCATATCACCAAAGGTTCCATCTTTGTTCCTGCTATAATAGGGAATAGGAATCCAATAAGCATCACATTGCGGGTCAGCTTTTGCGGCAAGATAGATGGATTCTAAACTATCACTCATGCTTGCTTTGTAGCTTAAAAACGCCATCTCAATTTGGTCTGGTTTTAGTTCATGTGTCAAGCTGTTTTTAATTTTGATAAAATGTTTTTTAAGCAGCTTTTCACCGATTTCGCCATTATTTGCCTTAAACAAAAACTCACAATATTCTTCCAATAAGGCAACAGTTCTAGTTCCCTTGTCTTGTACATCATCAATAAAATCACAGAGGAAAAGCGCGCCTTCTTGGCATTCACCATATTGTTTTGCCCCTTGAAGTTCTTCTATAGTCTTAAGCAACTCCAAGATTTGCTGATAATGAAATTTTCTCATAAAGCACCCCTTTAGAATTACTTGACACTTGGTGAAAAACAGTCCTGTTAACATCCATTTATTTTGTTTAGAGTTTCAAGCATATGATGGAAATTACAGCACTATCCCTAATATTTTGACCAAACCTGGCCTACCCAGTCTGCTTTGACGGGCAGGCTTCAGCGGGGTAATAATACCACTTCCTTTTTTTCTCGTCAACCCAAATCAAAATATACGTATCAAACACACAAAGCTTATGGAAGCCTATTAATGTATAAAAAGTCCCACCTTTGAATATCATTTTTGTAGCTTGATATTAAAAGGTGGGGCATTTTGTGTTTTTTATAAGCATTCGCAAGGATAGGATAATAGCCGTTCTGTATATAATTGCGATAATCTTTGGGCTGGCTCAAGTTATTATGGTGGAAAGCGTGCCTGCATTCTCAATGCCCGTATCACGGCGAATTGTGTTAATTGACCCGGGGCATGGAGCATTTGACCCTGGGAAAGTGGCAGGTAGTGTATTGGAGAAAGAAATAAATTTGGCTATTTCGCTAAAGTTACAGGCTTTTTTGGAAGCTGGTGGCGCAACAGTATTGATGACACGAGTAGACGACCAAGCTTTGGCGGAAGGCAAGCAAGGTGATATGTATCGGCGTAAGCAAATTGCCAATGCAAGCCAAGCGGACATTTTTATTAGTATTCATCAGAATTCTTTCCACAGACCAAATGTACACGGAGCGCAAGTATTTTATTTTGATACATCAGATAACAGCCGAAAATTGGCTGAGAATATCCAGCAACAATTGCGTGAATTTATCGACCCCGGCAATAGACTACAAGCAAGACCCAACGAAAATTATTATGTGTTAAGACAAACAGTAATGCCGGCGGTAATTGTAGAATGCGGCTTTCTTACAAATTACAACGAGCGAAGCCGACTTACACAAGATGAATATCAGGAGCGAATTGCATGGGCAATTTATATGGGCATAGTGCAATATTTTGAGGCACTGGACGCGCTAGATTCGCATTAGGACGTAATATTGTTCTCCAAATTATCCAAGCTCCATCAATGCTAATTCTACTTGGTTTTGTTCAGCCACTGTTCGCGCTTGATACAATGTTACATTTAGCGGAATTGCTATAGGTCTTAAATTTTCCCTTTCTACTGTTGCTTTGTTAGGCACTGCAAATGGGCGATAAGATACAAGTAGCCCCACTACTACAATAATCCAACACCAGAGCCTTTTGTCGGGTGTAGTTTTTTCTTTGAGTACCTTTTTAGTTTGTCAAGATATTTTTTCTTCGCTCTTAGGTATAGTTTCATTGCTGTACAAATCTAATAAAGCAACTTGTATAACCCCCTATTTTTTTGGCAACAATATGTACAAAGACATATTGTGGTAGAATAAGGGGGTTAACTCTATGTGGTTACTGATTTTAGCTTTAGCAACAGGGACAACTGTTGATACACCTGTGTCAATTCCTATGTATATTCCAATTGAGTCAACTGTTGGTGTTATTGATAAGACTGTTGATGAAGCAACAGCTATTTTTGAATCATTTTTTCAAGAAGGGCCAGAGTGGGTTCCGGCAGGTGTGGAAGTTCGTGGGGCAAGCCTTAATGAAGGCTTGTTGACTGTGGATGTATCTGAGGAAATCTTAAATTATGGAGGCAATGCTTTTGAAGCTGAACTTGTTGCAGAACTTGCTGCCGTTGCCGCAACTGTGCCTGGTGCCGAGCATTTTTCTCTGATAATAGAGGGTCAGCGCAGTCCACTGGCAGAAGGGTATACCATTGAGGCAATGTTATTGCAATAATGCCATTGCAATAAAACTAAAACATATGATTATAAAACGAAAACAAAGGACAAATTTCTTTTAACTTACATGTAGCTTTGCTAAGGAACCGTTTTTGTGAATAATTCACAAAAATGGTTCCTTATTTTTATGCAATTATACGATTGCATTTGTATATTTTACGTTCATAATTGTAAATATAAATTGACAGCGAGAACACCCGCCATATGCAGGTTCAAATACAGCGGAATTATTGGATAAATTCCCTTTATTGTGCTATAATGGTATATCGACGTGTTCAAATAATTATAGAAAATGGGGGTGGTTGATTTGCGCAAAAAGGAAATGATAGCCATGCTATTGGCTGGAGGCCAGGGTAGTAGGCTAGGCATTCTTACTGCAACAAAAGCAAAACCAGGTCTTTCCTTTGGAGGAAAGTACAAGATTATCGACTTTCCGATGAGCAATTGCATCAATTCGGGGGTAGATACAGTAGGTGTGCTTACCCAATATTTGCCACTTGAATTGAATAAGCATATCGGAATAGGTATCCCATGGGACTTGGACCGCCACAATGGTGGTGTTACCATTCTTGCACCTCATGTAAAAGGTGAAAAGGGCGAATGGTACACTGGTACAGCCAATGCAATTTACCAAAACATCCGCTTTATCAGTGACTACAATCCTGATTATGTACTGATTTTGGGCGGTGACCACATTTACAGAATGGATTATTCTGCAATGTTGGATTTCCACAAAAAATCAAAAGCCGATGCTACCATTGCAGTGCAAGAAGTCTCTTGGGATGAGGCTACCCGTATGGGCATTATGAATACTGATGAGCAATTTCAAATTTACGAGTTTGAGGAAAAACCCCCTCAACCTAAAAGTAATCTGGCTTCCATGGGTATTTACATCTTTAATTGGCCTTTGCTACGTGCCTCACTGGAAGAAGACAATCATGTACATCAAGATAGCGATTTTGGCAAACACATCATACCTTTGCTGTTGGGACGCGGCAAAAAGATGTACGCCTATCGTTTCAATGATTACTGGCGAGATGTGGGTACAGTAGAATCATATTGGTTGGCAAATATGGACTTGATTCAGACTTTACCTGATTTCAACCTATATGAAGATTTTTGGAAAATTTACACTAATTCTGACCACCAGCCACCTATATTTACAGGCGGTAATTCTGATGTACGCACCAGTATTATTTCAGAAGGATGCGAAATATTGGGTAAGGTATATAACTCAGTGATTGGGCCTGGAGTAGTTATTGAAGAAGGGGCTGTGGTTAAAGATTCCATAATAATGAGACGTTGTATGATAGGACGTAATACTCATTTGAACCGTTGCATTATGGATGAATCATGTATTATAGGAAATGATGTAGTAATTGGAGAAGGGGCAAATATCTCCAATTTAGATAAACCGAAAATTTACGATTCGGGCATTACAGTATTAGGCGAGCATACTATTGTACCTGATGGTGTGCGTATTGGCCAAAATTGTGTTATTTATGGCACAACCAAGCTGGAAGATTATGAAAATTGTTGTCTGGAAAGCGGACATAGTATTGATCGCATGGCAGATGGGGAGGGGGAAGTATGAGGGCGATAGGTATTATTTTGGCAGGTGGCATTGATAAGCGATTAGTACCATTGACCGCTTCTCGTGCTACATCGGCAATGCCGGTTGGAGGCTGTTTCCGTTGCATTGATTTTACCCTTAGCAATATGACCAACTCAGGGATAAATAAAGTAGCGGTTATCACTCAGTATAATTCTCGTTCCTTGCAAGACCATCTTTCCTCATCCAAATGGTGGGATTTTGGGCGTAAGCAGGGGGGGCTGTTTGTATTTTCTCCTTACCTTTCCAGCGAAAATTCATATTGGTTTAGAGGTACTGCCGATTCTATTTACCAAAATCTTACGTATTTGCGGCGTAGCAATGAGCCTTATGTTGTAATCGCGTCTGGCAATGGTATAAATAAAATGGATTATTCTTCAGTTATTCGTTACCATGTGGAAAAGGACGCGGATATAACAATTGTATATCAACCCATTAGAGAGGGCGATGATGTTCATCAGTATGGTGTACTGGATATAGACGAGACTGGCCGGGTACTTGATTTTGAAGAAAAACCTTTGGAGCCGCTATCAAATAAAATATCCTTGGGTGTTTATGTGATTGCACGTACCAAACTGATTAAATTGCTGGAGTCCATTAATGCCGAAGGTCGTTATGATTTAACTCAGGATATTATCATGAGATATCGCAAACGCCTAAAAATTTATGGTTATGAGCATGATGGGTATTGGCGTACATTAAATAGCATTAACGCTTATTATGATTGCAATATGGATTTTTTGCGGCGTGATGTGCGAGATTTGTTTTATCATCAATATCCGTATATCGATACGAAGCCAAAAGACGAACCTCCTGCAAAATATAATATTCAAGCCAATGTGTTGGGGAGCTTAGCAGGAAGTGGTTCGATATTAAATGGTAATGTGATAAATTCAGTATTGTTTCGCAAGGTATACACTGGCGAAGGCTCAACCATCAAGGATTCCATAGTAATGGATGGTTGCTATATTGGTAATAATTGCTTTATTGAGAATGCAATTTTGGACAAAGAAGTCGTGCTATCGGACGGTAAACAGCTTATTGGCCGTCCCGGCGACCCATTAGTAATTACCAAACAAACTGTACTGTAAGACAGAAGGGGGTCAGCCGTATGGAGATAACGGACATTCGTATCCGCAAAATTAACCCACCCGGAGAAAGTAATAGTAAAATGCGAGCGATAGTTTCCGTCACGTTTGACAACGAGTTTGTAGTACACGACATCAAGGTGATACAAAACGAGACAAAAAGCTTTATAGCTATGCCTAGCCGCCAAATAGAAGACGGCACATACAAGGATATTGCACATCCAATCAAAATGGACTTGCGAAATCGGATTCAGGAAGCAGTACTTGAAAAGTATAACGCCGCTATTCTAGCAATTGCACCCCCATCCCCCGAAATGGAGGAATAAAAAAGAGACCTGTTCTGGTGTGGCTGGAGCAGGTCTTTTTTTGTGGTTTTTACAATTTAACCCATACCAGTATGCCCATACCCGCCTTCTCCACGTTGGCTATCCGGCATCTCTGATAAGCAACACACTTCTGTAAAATCAGCCATTGCAACTGGGCAAATGACCATTTGCGCTATGCGTTCTCCGCGACTAACTGTAAATGCTTCTGCACCCCAGTTTATTAGAAGGACTTTTAGCTCCCCACGGTAATCAGCATCGACCGTTCCTGGGCTGTTGAGTATTCCAATCCCATAACGCAAAGCAAGCCCACTGCGCGGACGCACTTGGGCTTCATACCCACGGGGCAATGCAATTATAATGCCCGTGGGTATTAATTTACGTTCACCTGGTTCAATCATCACATCGTTATGCACATTGGCGCGCAAGTCAAATCCCGCAGATAGTGGGGTAGCTCGCGTTGGCAAAGGAAGGTCTTGAGCATCCTTCGTGCGCATTAGCAAGAAATCATTGTTTGCAGATAAGCTTGTAAGCTTGTTTGCAGTATTGACTGTGGTGGGATTGATTGTAGAATCATTATCAACTAGACACATATTTTGCTGCCTCAAAATCTGTATTACCAACTATTGACAAACTCATCTGCTCCATTTTGAATACACGCCCACATAAATTGCGGAACGCTGCCATATCCACAGCGTCAATCTTCTGAATCAATTCGTCTGCCGTAATCACTTTGTTTAACATTAACAGATTGCGCCCAATGCTGTTCATGCGACTGGCCACGCTTTCTAAGCTAAGGATATAATTACTTTTTAGCTGCTCTTTTGTTTTGGCCAATTGGTTTTCAGTTACATTTTCGCCCGTAATCCAACGTACTTCTTCCAGAATCAAACTAAAAACATCTTCAATTTGATTTGGATTTAAGCCAGCATAAATAGCAAACAATCCTGTATCTGTAAAACCCGCATGATATGAATAAACAGAATAAGCTAGCCCATGTTCTTCGCGTATCTTTTGGAATAACCGCGAACTCATGCCTCCACCTAAAAGCGTGTTAATTACTGCCATAGTATATGAATCATCGGTTCCGGTAGAGATGCCAGGGAAACCTACACATAAATGCACCTGTTCAATATCCTTTTCCTTTTTAAGGAATGATGGCGAATATTTCTGTGCAACTTCTTTTTTGACTCCTCCTGCATTGGAAAAACCGCCAAATGCCTGTTTTATCTTATCCAGAACATTTCCGGCACCCTCCAGATTCCCTGCAACAGCAATAACAGTGAGTTCGGGTATATAACGCGCTGCCAAATAATCCCTAAACTTCTTTTGGTCAAAAGTGCCAATAGATTTAGCCGTACCCAAAATGGATAAACCCAACGACCCATCCTTAAATACCCCGGACTGCAACAGGTCATGTACCACATCTTCAGGTGTGTCCTCATACATGCCTATTTCTTCAAGTATAACATTGCGTTCACGCTGAATATCCCCTTCTCCAAACCGCGAATTAAAGAACATATCCGAAAGAACATCCAGTGCCACATCAAAATGAGAATCCAAGGTACGGGTATAATAGCAGGTGTATTCTTTGGAAGTATAAGCATTGACTTGTCCGCCTATTTCGTCCATAGCATCTGCAATTTCTTTTGCACTACGGCTTTCCGTCCCCTTAAACAACATATGCTCAATAAAATGGGAAATGCCATTGGTAGAAGCATCCTCGTCCCGTGAACCGTTACGAACCCATATGCCAAAGGACACAGACCTTACAAAAGGTATGTCCTCCAGCACAACACGCACACCGTTGTCTAATGTTATGACCTCAATACCATGCTTTTTGTCAGAATTATCAGTTTTGCTCATTTCTCACCCGCCGACAACGCTTGTTTACGTGACAAATTGATTCGTCCTTGCTCGTCAATCTCGACTACCTTAACTTGAACCATGTCCCCCACATTAACTACATCGCTTACATTTTTGACTCTTTCTTTGGCAAGTTGGGAAATATGAACCAACCCTTCCTTTTCAGGTGCGATTTCTACAAAAGCACCGAAATTCATTAGGCGTGTTACTTTGCCCGAATATATCTTGCCCACTTCTGGCGGATTTACAATAGCCAAAATCATTTCCACTGCATGGCGCACTTTTTCAATATCATGGTCACCTACAAAAACGCGTCCATCATCTTCAGTATCAATTTTTTCAACGCCAGTTTCTTCAAGTATGCGTTTGATAACCTTGCCACGGGTGCCAATAACCTCTGCAATTTGCTCAGGATTAATACGCACTATTATAATTTTTGGTGCAAATTCGGAGATTTCAGTGCGTGGTGATTCTATGGCTGGAATCATTATCTTATCCAAAATATAAAAACGCCCTGCTTCTGTTTGTTCCAATGAAGCCTTGATAATTTCAGGGGTTAGTCCATGAATTTTCATATCCATTTGAATGGCAGTAATACCATCCTTAGTACCTGCAACTTTGAAATCCATATCGCCAAAAAAATCTTCCAGCCCCTGTATGTCTGTAAGAAGTACAAAATCATCGTCATTATCGCCTGTCACTAAACCCACAGATATACCCGCTACAGGTTTTGTAATAGGCACTCCTGCCGCCATCAATGACAGCGTGCTAACGCAAACTGCACCTTGTGAAGTGGAGCCATTAGAGCTTAACACTTCCGAAACAAGCCGAATTGCATAGGGGAAATCATCTTCGGTTGGAAGAACCGGAACCAATGCACGTTCTGCCAAAGCACCATGGCCTATTTCGCGTCGGCCTGGCCCACGGGAAGGTCGTGTTTCCCCAACAGAATAACTTGGAAAATTATAATGGTGCATATACCGTTTATTTTCTTCCATTAAGTCTAACCCGTCCAAACGCTGAGCATCCCGCATTGAACCCAAGGTAGTAACAGTTAGCACCTGAGTTTGCCCACGGCTAAATAATGCTGAACCATGTGTACGGGGCAATATGTCAACTTCAGCCTTCAAAGTGCGGATGGCATCTAATGCACGCCCATCTGGACGCTTGTGGTCACGTAGAATCATCCTGCGAACAGTTTCTTTTTCAAATTGGTAAACGGCATCTCCAATTTTCGCACCAACTTCTTCCTGTTCATCTGCGGTAAAGGAGGGTAAAAGATTTTCAAACAAATCATCAGTAATTAGGCTAACACGTTCTTCCCGTTCCTGCTTCATATCGGTAAAAACTGCTTCCTCCATGCGTTTGTCTGTAATAAATGATTTTACTTTCTCGTATAAATCATTTGGTACGCCTTGTTGGGTATATTCATGTTTTGGTTTACCGTGGGCGGCCACAATTTCATCAATAAAACCAATGACTTTTTTGTTTTCTTCATGTGCTAGCATAATAGCCTCAAACATGGTGTTGCTAGGTATTTCATTGGCCTGTGCCTCTATCATCATTACTTTTTCGCGGGTTGAAGCCACAGTCAATAGCATCGCGCTTTCTTCGCGTTGTGCGGACATTGGGTTGACAATAAGATTGCCTTCTACCATGCCGATATTAACCCCAGAAATTGGGCCGCTAAAAGGAATATCAGAAATGGAAATTGCAATTGAAGCACCAATCATAGCCGCAATTTCAGGGCTATTATCCTGGTCAACTGAAAGTACAGTGGTAACTACAGCCACGTCATTGCGGTAATCATCAGGGAAAAGTGGGCGCATCGGACGGTCAATCAAACGAGAAGTCAAAATTGCCTTTTCTGTAGGACGGCCTTCCCTTTTAATAAATCCACCAGGAATCTTACCCACCGCATATAAACGTTCTTCATAATCCACACTAAGGGGGAAATAATCAATACCGGCACGTGGTTTGCTTGAAGCCGTAGCTGTCACCAGCACAAGGGTATCTCCATAGCGCACTGTTACTGCTCCATTTGCTAGTTCTGCTACGCGGCCTATTTCTGCGGTTAAGGTTCGCCCGGCCAGTTCCATTGTGTATGTCTTGTACATTAAGTTTACTCACCTTTCGGATTTTTTCGTACTGTTTGTACCTGTCTAGTACATCACATCAACCTGTTATTGTATTACTAAAATTCCGTCTAGTAATTCTAAAAAAAGAAAACACGAACCCCCGGCACGGACACCCCGCCCCAGAGAATCGTGTGTTTTTGGATACTTTATTTTCTTAGTCCTAGTTCGGCAATCAGTTCACGATAACGCACAACATTCTTTTGCCTAATATAATCCAGTAAACCTTTCCGCTGGCCTACAAGTTTTAGTAAGCCCCGGCGCGAATGGAAATCCTTTTTGTGAATACGCAGGTGGTCGGTAAGGTGATTAATACGTTCGGTCAAAAGTGCAACTTGTACTTCTGGTGAGCCAGTGTCGTTTTCAGTTCTACCGTACTTAGCAATGATGTCTTTTTTAGCTTTCATCTTGTAAAATCCTCCTTGTAATGCCACAGATTTTTATAAAATCTTTTGTGGGCTGTTTCGCCACATGTCGCGAACGCTGGTTGGAGCATCCAGATTCCCAACAGGGGTCGCGTTAATGTAGAATTAGCGTGAAGTGTACCATAATCATAGGAAGCTTTCAATAGAATTTTGTAAATTTACTGTCACATGATTAAATTATACCCGAGAGCAAACCTTAAATTTATATGTGTATTGTAAATATGCAGTAAAAAAAGCCCTTCGGGGCTTCTCAAGGCTTTTTTTATTACCGTGAATGTGGATCATCTGATACATCGTGAGCGAAAATATGATGAATTTCGCCTGTTAATGCATCTAAAGTTACACCGAAATCTGGAACTATATATGGCACGTTTACTGCTACTCGTTCTGAATCTAAAAATATATTTGCCCACCAAGTTGGTTGTTCCACAGGGGCGTTAAAAGACTTATGCAAAATGTGCATATCAAATCTTGAACCGTCTACATTGACACCAAATTCTTCGTATACGGCTCTTGCAATTATGGCACCAGATTCTTCGAGGTCGAGGTAATCACTAAAATAATCGGAATCTATATAATATCCACGAGATTCTAATTCGTTTCTGTACCAACTGCTATCTGCCCAAGTGTAATCCACTAAAATAATATTCATACCATCTACCTCAACAAAAACTGTTGAAGGCGCGACGGTTATGATTTCATTTAGTTCTCTGGTAGCGGGATTTACATTTGCAGATGCAAAAACATTATCATCTGTGTCTTTCAGGTCAACGCGCCACAACTCTGTTGCATTTGAAAAACTGATGTTTGCTTCAAACTCAACTTCCTCTAAAGAAAGTCCCAGTTCCTCAGAAGCCCATGTCTCTGCAACATCTATGACCAAATTTCTCCTAACTGTCATTTCTTGAGTAAATCTAGTATCATCACTATATTCTTGTGCCATTGATGGCTGATATATTGCAAAAAAACTTATGCCAGCCACAAGTGTCAAAACAAAGATTGACAAAATTGTCTTCTTATACATGTTAATATCCTCCTTAAAAGTATTTTGTTTGATAAAAGTCTCTTATTGGCTCTAATCCACATTATCACAATGCGATAGAGTTGTCAACATATGTTAATATTATTTTTTGTAAAGTTCTACAGCGATTTTGCCGAAATAATCTTGAAGATAAATTACCTTTTGTCTTTAGGAGATTAAAATCAAGTCTCCCCCGAGAATACAACGGATTGATTTCTCGTATACAAATAGCATGGATGCGCCCCATATGACCCTGCCACTGATGCAGGGGCTTCACAAGGGGTTTTTTTATTGCCCTTTCATCACATTTTCATTTTGTACGGGTTTTGCGCAAAGCCAAATATTTTATTACTGGAAGGAGATTTATCAGCATGAGAGTTACACAAGGAATGCTTAATGGATTCAACAGCTTACCGCCAACTCAAAGAAATGGAGGTAGAACTGGAACTACTCCTGCTACAGACCCAACTCTTAGCCCACAAGAACGGTTAAGCCATATGTTGGTTAATACTGCCCGTTTTGTTACTAATGCTAGGCCACGAGCAACTTTGCTAAGTAATGCTATTTCAAATTTGACAGCGATTAACGACAACAGGATTGCAGTTTCTGGTAATCCATCAACAGTTGCAATACATTCATTCAATGGGCGAGATTTGGCAAATACATTTGTGCGTGTAGGCCAAATTGCCGTAAGCCAAAGAAATCAAGGTACAACTATGCCTGCGGATGAACATAACACACCACCAGGTGGAACACATAGGTTTATGATTGAAGTTAATGGTCAAGAACATGAGATTTCGTTTTTCGCGTCCACTGGAATGAGCAATCAGGAGTTTCAAAACAGAATGGCAAGTGCAATTAGCAATGCAAACATAGGCATTACTGCCGCTGTTACCACTTCTACCATAGAAGGTGAACTTCACAGCCAGTTAAATTTGGAAGCAGTTGCAACGGGTGCCGGGGAAGATGGCAAGCCACGTTTCACAATCACTGATATATCAGGAAGTGCAGTTGCCTTTACAGGAGTGGGCGAAATTTATCGTGAAGGCCAAAATGCCCGTTTTTTTGTAAACGATGGGGAAATTCAAGAATCTGATTCAAACATTATTGATTTGGGGAACGGGCTTAGAGTAAGATTGCTTGAAGCTTCCGAAACTCCTGTGAAAATTACTCAAGGGCCTAATACTCAAGCAATGCAAAATGGTATACGTACTATGGTAAGTCATTTTAATTCCCTGTTGGAAACAGCAAGAGGCAATGGAGATGATAGGTTTACACAAATATTAATACGTGACCTTGAAAGAGCCGCACGTACTAGTAACAGGTCACTAGCCGAACTTGGAGTTTCTGTTAATCGCAATGGCACCCTATCTGTTGATAATGATAGATTAAGGGAGTCAGTGGAAAACGGCGTGCTGGAAAGATTTTTTGGTAACACTAACAGGCAATCAAATACTTTCCTACGTAGGTTGGATAGAATTGCAACCAATGTTGCACGTAATCCAATGCGACATGTAAGTCCACACGCCGCCCGTACACCAGGTTTTAACGCTGCCTTAAATGCGGTTCAAAATGGTAACAATAATAACAATAGCTCGCAAGTATCACCATTTGATGCCTATTTTGGCAATGACCCGTTGGAACATTTGCTTAATGCACTAAGTTAGTAAGATAGGGTAATAAAGTTAGAAATCTAGTCAATTCAGGCAAACAGGCAAAAAAAGAGAGATGGGTACCTTTTGGGATTCCCATCTCTCTTTTTTTGTCTAATTCAATACAGTTCTGCATTGGCCACATTGGGATATCCCATGTAGGCAGGGTGACAAGGTTGTAGTTTACAGCGTTAATGTATTTCTTTTAGTATAATATCGCGGATTGCTGGTCAGTAAATTGACCAGCAATTTTTTGGTTGGAATCTAAAGAGTAAATATTTATGCTGCACATAATTGACGCAAAGTCAACATGAATTTTTCTTATAAAAAATTCATAGGAACCGTTCACGTAGTACTTGCTCAGAGGCGCATGTATAATCCAAGAGTAGCCCAAGCCAAGTTGGATAACGAGCAAAGGGCAGATGCAGATTGCTCTAACAATCCACATCCACCCTTTTACATGTGCTTTTAAGACATCTCGACAATGTCATGATAGCACGCTTTTGCCAAATTTTCTACTGGCGGGCAAAAATATGAAAAGGAGAAATTACTATCATGGCAAAATCCAAAGGAAGACCTGTGATCATGCCAGGTCTCTTTAGTCGCGCCCGTACTGGTTCAAAATCCAGGGTTACTGGGACGCCTATCAATCTTGCAGGGTCAGGAATACCCACGCATAAAACAAGCCGCCCACATAAAAATAGTGCAAAGCTTGATGTTTCAGCGGGAAGAGGTATAATTAAAATGCCTCTTGCGAACAACATTGAACGATTTCCGCATCCTGATATTGAGTGGGATGGGGCACTTGTGCAGAAACGCTTTCACAGTGGAAGAACCGATTCAAGTTACGGACATTATGTACTCACTAACCCAACCAATAACAGAGGCGAAGCATTGGGGACGTACCATTTTCATCACACGCAGGGGCCGCATATGCCATGTTGCCGGTCTTCTGGCCAGAGACAAGCAGCTTCTATTGTAAACCCATATACAGGGAGGGAGATTGCTCTTGGGATTCCTTACATCTTTGAGGGGCAGGCTTATTATTCGTTGAATTTGGTAGCTCAAGCGTTGACTGTTGTTGATACAGAGGGCGTAACTTTGGCTGCGAATAACGAAACCGGAAGTTTTAGGGTATGCCAGCTGGGTATGTCAACATCAGACGATCCTGGATTCAGGCGCGTATTCAGATATCCTACCAATGTTTTTGGACGACCACGAAATAATACGCTATTTGAAACAGCTTGTGGAGCAATAGTTTTGCTTTGCCATACTACACAAGCACCGTTGGATCCAATTCGCTGTTACGCATATATTAGCATGGAAGACCTCGGCGATTTCATGCTTGGCGGCAACTTTTTTACAGAATTCACAGCAAACATGCCTGCTAATGCGTGGTTTTTTTCGCACAAATCACCCTTACGTGAAATAACAACACCGCAACGAAACGACCATTTCTACGTTGGCGATACACTAACGGTTAGAGCTACAATACAGGATGTTCGGGAAGCAACCATGCTTATAAACGGCAATAGCATTGAAACCAGAGCGGGACTCAGTGGGCGAGAACTTGTTTTTGCTGGGCATGAACTTACCGAAAGTGATGTAGGGAGTCTTACCATAGGCGTCAACGCACGGAATGGGCATGACTCTGAGGTCCAAATCCCGTCGGTGATTGTTAATGTAAGTGCTGTTCCCGAACCAAGTGTGAGGATTTTAACACCACAGGATGGAGATGCCTTCTATGTGGGCAATTCCGTTGCAGTTGAGGCAGAGGTGCAAAACGCCACACGAACCGAACTTGCGATTGGGGGACATCAGCAATCAAGGACACATTCGCTAGACTCGCACAACATTCGTTTTGTGCCATACGCTTTTGCCGCAGAAGATATTGGGAATGTGGATATTAATGTAACCGCAAACAATGCGCGTGGTATGCTTGATTCGGACACAATACGTGTACAAGTGAAACGAAATCCGCGTTCAGAGTTTTTGATTGCTCTTGATTCAGGACATTTTGTAGGTACTCATGCAAGAAGAACTCCTCAAATGCCTAACGTAAGGCAGATTGATGGGAGTCTAGAACTGGATTGGGGTAGCGTTAATTCATTCTTGTATCCAGGCGCAACAGCTCCACATACAGTAAGTACACCGGATGGAGAAATAACTATTATAACTCCAAATGGGATAGTTACACCTAGCGGCTGGAATGTTTCGGGATACAGAGCAAATCCGGCTTACGGGTTTCCTAACCCACCAGATCAGCCTGCAACAGAAAGAATTCAAATGAGAGAATGGGAATTCAATAACGCTGTTGCTAAATATCTTGAAATTCTCTTAAAAAATAGGGGATACTCTTGTTTCAGTGTCGCACCTGAAAATGACCCGAGAATGGCAGGGTTGATCGCTCCAGATACCCCAGCTATTAACGAACCTCTTAATGGTGTAAACAATGCCAGGCGTGTGAGACGTGCAAATCATACCGGGGATGGAAATGACATTAACACCTTTGGGCGTCCTGCCGATTTTTATCTGTCAATCCATGCCAATGCACATGAAAGTGGGATTGGTTTCGCCAGTGCTAACGGTGTGGAAACGTTTTACCAGCCCGCAGGTAGAGCCACTAGCGTTGAATCTCGTGAATATGCGCTGATTGTACAACGACGCTTAATGTCTGTTGGGGAAACCTATGGACAGAGACATCGACGGGTTGAGCCACTCGACGTGGCAGTGTTAAATAGTACGACCATGCCTGCGGTCTTAACTGAATCGGGTTTCTTTACCAATTTCAACGAAGCAATCTTATTGATGGATGACACTTACAGGCAGAAAACTGCGCAATGTCTGTTGGATGCCATTGATGAAATCTATGAGCTATGGAAGGAAAGAAGGTAAAATGTTAATTCATTGCTTAAAACCAAAGTCAACAATACTGCTTACAGCAGTATTGTTGACTTTGGCTGCTTGTAATTCTAAGAGTATGTTACAGTATTATGTAGAAACCCCTGAATATGATTTAACAATAAACTACAATTTTAACATAAGCGAAGAAGGTATTTATGATGAAATTAAAAAGATAGAAAAGGAATCAAATCACCCTGAAGAAATTTCTTATGATTCTAATTGCACTCAAAACAATTCCTATGCTGAGACAATGGTTATAGAATTTATTACTCATCCTAGCGGGACGATGGTAGATGTTAGAATCCCTAACAATGCTGTTGAGGTTATACTTCGACATTTTGAGGCTATAGAAAATGGGGACTTAGCAATGTATCGCTCTACTGTGGGTTGGTCAGATGGAGCAGATTTATATCACCATATCTCTCTTATGATTCGTTATTTCGGAGATATAGTTGATATTAATCATGATACATTTAATTTAGCAATGAGCGAGCAATTCGAGAAGCTTAGCATAATTGAAGAAACACTTTTTTATGGTTCGTTCTCACTAAGAAGTAGAGGCACCGACCTTTTTGTAAAAAGAATTGAGCTAATGTATGATTTTTTTGCCAAGACAACTGTTATAGATAACGATACTAATGTGTTTATATATTTTTTGGGGGTTGGGTTGGATGAATCCGAAGAAAGCTTTGTTAATAGACATTATAGCCCAAACCAGTCAAAGTGATAGACTGAGATAAACGGCGTTATCTTGGCTAACTCCAAGTTAACGCTGCGTGATAGCCAATGAATTATGGTTATAAATCTCCATTATGACAACCTGTGGTATACCGCTTTTCCAGGGATGATACCCAAAGGTCTTCTGCATTGGCCACATTGGGATATCCCATGTAGGCAGGGTGACAAGGTTGTAGTTTACAGCGTTAATGTATTTCTTTCGGTATAATATCGCGGATTGCTGGTCAGTAAATTGACCAGCAATTTTTTGGTTGGAATCTAAAGAGTAAATATTTATGCTGCACATATTTGACGCAAAGTAAACATGCCAGGTCTATTTAGTCGCGCCCGGACTGTTCCAAAATCCAAGGTTACTGGTACACCTATCAATCTTGAAGGGTCAGGAATACCCATGCATCAAACAAGCCGCCCACATAAAAATAGTGCAAAGCTTGATGTTTCAGCGGGAAGAGGTATAATTAAAATGCCTCTTACAAACTGCATGGAGCGATTTCCCCACCCTGATATTGAGTGGGATGGGGCACTTGTGCAGAAACGCTTTCACAGTGGAAGAACCGATTCAAGTTACGGGCATTATGTATTCGCTAACCCAACCAATAACAGAGGCGAAGCACTGGGGACTTATCATTTTCATCACACACTGGGGCCGCATATGCCATGTTGCCGGTCTTCTGGACAGAGACAAGTAGCTTCTATTGTAAACCCATATACAGGGAGGGAGATTGACTTAGGAGTCCCCCATATCTTTCGTGATAAGCCTTATTTCTCTATGAATAGGGTGTCTATGGCGTTA
>Ga0123355_10000487_pt1 | contig 52670 bp, 47 predicted proteins | sample TergutEmb28metaG_3_FD_89872 | JGI IMG/M metagenome (GOLD analysis project Ga0123355, IMG submission 89872) | Embiratermes neotenicus P1 segment gut microbial communities from Petit-Saut dam, French Guiana - Emb289 P1 | ecosystem: Host-associated > Arthropoda: Insects > Digestive system > Gut ... | reverse complement strand
TTGAGCAATTTTGAAGTTACATGAACGCCCTGCACCGACGCAGCGAAGCGTAGGAGGTGCAGTCAGACAGCGTTAGCTGGCTGAGTAATTAAACTGGACGATTTTCCAGTTTAATTACTATATGGTGAAACAATTCGAAATCGGTATTTCACTATACCAACACAAAAAGAAAACCCCTAGCACATGCAGGGGTTTTCTTAAAATAGAATTATAGCCATTTAAACCGAAAGCAAACTACTCAAACTTAAATGTCTTCATAGACAGCAGGCCAAATAATATTGTTGCGCCTACGGCTACATAGAAGTAGAAACCTTGGAATATGCCTGTGCCGTTCCAAGCGGAAACTAGCAGCTCTATTGCGAATTGTGTTGGTATGAGGCGGGTTAGGTTTTGTAGTATGTCTGGCAGGTCTGCTGTTGCTACATTTAGTAGGATAATCATGGCGAACATTATTACCATACATAGGTTTTGGGAAGTTTTAGCCTTTTTACAAACATTGGCCAGGAACATGCTAAGGGTGTAGAACATTGCGAAGATGAGAAGAAGCATTGGGATGAAGGTATGCCAGCTTGCGGCAGATACATCCATGTTGTAAACGAAGATGCCGAAGGCAATAAGCCCGCCGGTAAGCAGCGTTGCCGCAAAAATACGAAGTAATACGCCAGATATGATGTAATGCCCTGTGGTAACAGGTGTCATGCGCAGCTTACGTAGGAATTTGATTTGCCGGCCGTAGGCATGGCTCATACCTGCGTCTGTGAAGCATAACACCAGCATACCAATCATCATAAAAACGGGGAGTGTCCCTGCCAGCAGCACAGGGTCTGTTTCTTCTACGCCAAAGCCAAGCATCATAACCACGTTTATGAATGGGAAGATGAGGGCAAAGAAGATGTTAAGGGGCTCTCTTAATAGGGTTAATGCGTGATATTTTATAAGTCCTGTCATCATTTTACAGGCCCTCCTTTTTCATGTTTTCTTTCACAAAATCTTGTAAGCTGCTGCAGTTGTATTTTGCTTTAATTTCTTCCGGCGAGCCTTGTTCGAAGATTACGCCGTCTTTTAGGAAGTAAACCATATTGCAAAGGGCTTCTACCTCGTCCATATAATGGCTTACCATGAATATTGTCTTGCCTTGTTTTTGGTTTAATGTTTTCAAATATTCTTGAACATCGCTGCGGCTGGTGGCGTCCATTCCTGTGGTAAGTTCGTCGAAGATTAGTAGCTCTGGGTTGTGGAACAGTGCCAGCAGGATATTTAGCTTCTGACGCTGCCCGCCAGATATTTTGTCTGCCAGGTTGTTCATGGCCGGTGCAAGCTCTAGTATGTCTATTAGCTGCTCTAGGTTAACCTTTGCGCCACCGTAGATGGATTTCCAAAGATTAATTGTTTCTTTCACAGTAAGGCGGCCATCAAATTGCGCTTCTTGAAGCTGAACGCCCATATGCTCAAACATTTTTGCCTTACTGAAGCCATATTCAACCTTGCCGCTGTCGGCTTTTTTTGCCCGGCACACGATATCCACCAGGGTGCTTTTGCCAGAGCCATTACGCCCCACTAGCGCCGTGAAAGAACCCTTTTCTACCGTAAGGTTAACGCCCTTTAGCACCTGGTTGCTACCATAACTTTTCTTTAAATCGTTAATTTGAATCATTCTATTTCCTCCTTGATTTGTTTTTGTTTGCCTTGATGGACATATATTAACAGATGCCAGCATGTTAAAAACAGTGTCAGATGTTATGAATTGATGTGACAAATGTCATAAGTTGATGTGAAAATATAAAACCATGGGCATTGCCAATATCCACCCGTTTTTCATAAGGTTCGCGAAACGAACCCGGTACGACCTGCCGCCCGATTTCTTTTAGGTTACATTTGAAAAAAGCGGGGCAAAAAACTTTATAGTGAAATAATTCGAAATCGGTCTCGCCTGTCGCGGCAAAAACGCCTGAAACACCTTATCTCGGCGTTTTAGGTGCCGCTTGGCCGAGACCGGTTCTCATTTATTTCACTATAACTTTTGGGCTTTGCAAAATTAGTATGCTATAAAGCAAAAGCTAAGGAGGGTTCGAAAACATGACCCTCCTTAGCTTTTGCCTAAGCTTCACTTAATAATACATTCCAATGTTATAACCATTCAAGTTGAAAACAAATCATAGTAGTTCATGGGTTGCAGTTTCATTTTCGCGAAAAATTCAGTTGGTCGGAAAATCCGACCAACTGAATTTTATATATAAAATTCCGAATACAACGGTAACATTTGCGTAAGTTTTATTCCGTCGCTGTTACGCCATTGCCATATCATGTTTGGGATGATTATACGATATTGGCCGGGCGGTAGTGGGGCCAGCTGTATGCTTATTGGGCTTGGGTTGTACCAGTTTGTATTGTGGGTTTGGTGTTGGCCGGGTTGTAGGTTAAAGCCTATGAAGCCTAGCCAATAGTTGTGGCGGGAAGTGGTGAGGCGCCGCCATTGGTTGCGGTGTTTTTGTTCTAGGAAGTAGTTGGCGGAGGTTTGGATGGGGTAGGGGGAGTGGTTGGTTATTGTGAAAGTTGCTTCTAGGGGGCTGGTTTGTGTGGGGTTTATTGTTAGGATTTCATGTAAGTTTGGGGGCTGGAGGTTGTGGGTTATGTCGTTTAAGCAGGTGGCGGTTATTATTTGAATGGTCGCTTCGCCTGTGTTTATTTTGGGGTTTTTGTTTATGTCGAAGGCCCATACTGCCACAGAGTGAGTACCGGCTGGCCATGGGTGGGTGGCGTGGATTATGTGAGTTGTTCCGCCTGGTGCTTGGTGGCCCATGAAAAACATATCGCCGTTGGAGAGCTCGATATTTAGTATGTTCGCGATACCTGGGTTGTTGTTGTGCACGGTTATTTTAAAGTAGCTGTAACGGCTGCAGGTTTCGAAATTGAAGGTGGCGGCGTTTTCTCTGTTGTATGCGGCTGTGAGGGTGGTGTTAACTTGTAGGTTTCCGGATTCTAGCAGGACGGCGGGTAGGTTGTATTGGCCTTCTGTCCATAGACTGGTGGCCTCAGGCGGCTGTGTAAAGGGTACTATAAAAAAGACCAGTATTAACGTGGTCGCGAGAAATATCAATGCTGATAAGATTTTTTTCTTCATTTATAATCACCTTGCTTATTATAACATGGTTCTGAATGGTTTGCGCGCCTGTTGCAGGGGTGGGTTTTCAATGGGTAAGCTGTGCTGGTTTCGTAATGGGAATCAGCAGGCAGGACTCGCATGATTTTAAAGCCTCACCTTCGGGAGGTAATCTCCCGGATTTCCTGGCGGGTGATGCAGCCTGTTAGCAGCACGCCGGCTAGATACACCGCCAGTAGCAAAGCGATGGCCATGGCTAGGCCAGCCCGCAGCCCGGCGGCTTCTAGCAGCCATCTGTCGGCTATGTATCTGCTGGCCAGCCCTGCGGCGGCGGCCGCCAGCATAGGCCGCAGAAACCAGCGGCTAAATTCCATTTCTATGGGCATAAACTGGCGGATTTTATAAAGCCCAAGGCCAATGGCCACGATAAGGCTAAAAAGCCAGCCAAATATGTATCCCACCAGCCCAAACTGCGGCACAAATACATATATAAAACCGATGCTAATGCCAGAAGACAGCAAGCTGTTGCGGAAGATAAACATCTGGCAGCCAAGGCCATTTAGCACACCAGACAGCACAATTTGCATGTAAATAAACGGGCACATAACCCCAAGCAGCATTAGCATAACCCCTATGGGCTGGTTGTAAATGGCCAGCCCTAGCTCGTGGGAAAAGAACATAAAAAGTGCCGCCGCGCCCATACCCGTAACCGCCGCAAAAAGCAGCGCCTTAGAAGCCACAGGCGCAATGCTACGCTCTTGCTTTGCGGCCACGGCCTCTGCCACTGCGGGTACTATGGTTACGCTTAGAGCGGTTAGCACCGCCGTAGGGAAGTAAATTAACGGAATGGCCATGCCGCTTATGCGGCCGAACTCGCTGATAGCTTCGGTGGCGGATAGGCCGTATATTTGCAGCCGCCGAGGGATAAGTACATTTTCCCAGGCGGCCAGCAGCGAGCCTGCCACACGGTTGCCCGTGAGCGGCAGCGCCATGCCCATAATCAGCGTAAAAACCTGTGCTTGTGAAAGTTTTGGCAGGAAATTTAGCTTCATGCCGTATCGCCAGGCGGCGGGCTGGGCTGGCGGATTCTTGGCCGCACCCCCCCCCAACATCTTCTTTTTATGCCGCTTATAAGCCGCAAAAACAAACAGGAACGAAAACATTTCTTCTACCACGATGGCGATAACCGCCACAGCCGCAGCGTATTCCAACCCCAATGGCACAAACCGCGCTGCTAGCAAATAAATAACCAACATACGCACAACTTGCTCTAGCACTTGGTTTACCGCCGGTATAGCCGCTTCTTGCAACCCAATAAAATACCCGCGCATACAAGTGCCCGCTGCCATAAACGGAAACGCCAGCGAAAGTATCTGCAGCGGCAACAGCACCCTAGCATCATGAAAAAAATTATCCGCCAAAAATCCCGCCCCAAAAAACAGCACCACCGTAAGCAAAACCCCAAGCAATGTAGTAACCCCCGCAGATTGAACCAGCATCCGCCGCATATTACCATACTCGCCCCGGGCTTTCTCCTGGGCCGTAAGCTTGCTAAGTGTAGTATTAAACCCCGCGCAAGAAATGCTCCAAGCCAGAGCATAAACAGGCATTATCAGCTGATAAAGCCCCATCCCCTCTGCCCCCATAAGGTTAGACATATATATCCGATAAACAAACCCAAGCACCCTTGTGATAACCCCAGCAGCAGTTAAAATAAGCGCCCCGGTAAGAATTTTCCTGCGATTGATACAAACCACCTCCGTGTGGTTATGTATATGAAGTGGGGGAGGGGTTAATACCGTGGGTTTTGCCCACACCCAAAAATTCAACTTTTTCTATAGTGTTTGTGGAAGAAATGGTACCATACGGTACCATTTTTCTGTAATTATGGTACCGTATGGTACCATTTTTGGGCCAAAAAAGCCCCATTTTGGCATGTCTAAATCCGTCAAACCAGCCAAACATGCGCCTTTTGTAAAAAATATTTTTGCAAAATTAAAAAGTCATAATTTTTTGGCTCGTTTTTTCAAAAAAATGGGCAGGAATGTGTGGCTAACCCCTATGGCCTTAAAACAAATGACAACCCCAACTTTTTCTGTTAGAATAATTAAATCCTATGAAACTGGGGGTAGTATATTATGTTGAACGGTAGAAAAATTGAAATTGCTTTGCCTAAAGGGCAAAGGCTTTTGGGTAAGGCTTATGAGATTTTTAAGGAGGCTGGGTATGCCAGCGCCGCGCTAGAGCATGAGATTGCCAGCAAGGGGCGCAAGCAACTGGAGTATGCCAGCGATTGCGGGCGGGCCAATTTTTTGCTGGTGCGCATTGCAGATATCCCGCAGTATGTGGACCGTAACTGGGCAGATATTGGGATTTCGGCCTTCGATTGTTATAGGGAGTATGAGCTGTCTAGCGTTGTTGGCGGCCATGCCATGCGTGGCGATAATTTTATTTCCACGCTGCTGCCAGATTTGAATTTATGCGGGTTTAGCCGGTTTTGTGTGGCTGGGCTGCCCGAGAATAGAGAGTATTTTGAAAAATGCAAAAATAGCCACGAGAAAATACTTTCTGTGGCTACGCAGCACCCGCATATAGCCTCGGCCTATTTTAAGCGGCTGCATGTGCTGGCAGATATTGTGACTATAAGCGGCTCTTCGGAGCTTATGCCCAGGCATGGGGAAGTTGATGTGATTTTCGATATAGTGGAAACCGGTCAGGCGCTGGTGGAGAACGGGCTGGAGATTTTTGAAGAAGCCATGACCATCCAAACCAAGCTATTGGTAAGCAAAGCCGCACTAAAATACGATGCACAAATTGCTAAATTGATTGGAGAGATAAAAAATGCAATTAAGTAGGAATTGGGAAAGAATTTTAAGCCGCAAGGCAGATGTAGACGCAGTTGTAGCAGAATCTGTGTCTGCTATTTTAAGGGATGTTAAGGCCAATGGAGATGCGGCTGTTCGCAAATATGCAGAAAAATTTGACGGCTTTACAGAAGCCTCCCTGGAGGTAACCCCGGCGGAAATTGAGGCGGCCATAAAGGCCGTGGGCACAGATTTTATCCGCATGTTAGAGCGGGCAAAAGCGCAAATAACCGAGTTTCATGCCAACCAAAAAGAACGCGCATGGGGCATTTATAAGGACAACGGCGTGATGATGGGGCAAATAGTGCGGCCGCTGGCCAGCGTTGCTTTGTACGTGCCTGGTGGCACAGCGGCGTATCCATCGTCTGTGCTTATGAACGGTGTACCTGCGGCCATAGCCGGGGTGAAGGATATTATCATGCTAACCCCCGCCAAGGCAGACGGTAAAATCCCAGACAGCATACTGGCGGCGGCCTATGTGGCCGGCGTTACCAAAATTTACAAAATAGGCGGGGCCCATTCAATAGCTGCGGCTGCATACGGCACGGCCACCGTGCCAAAGGTGCAAAAGATCGTGGGTCCGGGTAATATTTACGTGGCCACGGCCAAGCAGCTAGTATACGGCGAAGTTGATATAGACATGATTGCCGGGCCGTCTGAAATCCTGATAATAGCAGACAAAACCGCAGACCCAGCCCATGTGGCAGCAGATCTAATGAGCCAGGCAGAACATGACGAACTAGCCAGCAGCATACTAATAACCACCAGCGAACAGCTAATCACCGCCACCGAGGCAGAGCTAGACCGCCAGCTGGCCTACCTAGGCCGGGCAGAAATAATCCGCAAATCCTTAGAGGATTTTGGCGCAGCTGTGCTGGTAAAAGACCTAGACGAAGCCTTTAAACTATCCAACGAACTAGCCCCAGAACATTTAGAAATTCTAACAAACGACCCGATAGCACAGCTACCAAAGGTGCAAAATGCAGGCTCGATTTTCCTAGGGGCATACAACCCAGAACCCCTTGGGGACTACATGTCTGGCCCAAACCATGTGCTACCCACTGGCGGCACGGCGAAATTCTTCTCGCCACTGGGGGTATACGACTTCGTAAAATACAGCTCTTATAGCTACTACACCAAGGCCGCCCTGGCAGAACTCCGCGATGATGTAATCACTTTTGCAGAATCTGAAGGCCTAGATGCCCATGCAAATGCAGTAAGAGTAAGATTTCCCAAATAATCACAATATACCGCTTGCTGCGCCCGAAACCAAATCTAGATTGGCGTGAACAAAATGACACCAGACAAATATCTAACAAAAAAAGCAAAATCCCTGCACCCATACGTAGCCGGGTTGCAACCTCAAGAACCCGGCTGGATTAAGCTAAACACCAACGAAAATCCATATCCCCCCTCGCCAAAAGTGAATGAAATCCTACGAAGTGTAGATACAATGTCACTACGCCTATATCCCCCCGGCGATGGCGGCCTGCTGCGGCAAACAATAACAGCAAGCCTAATCCCTAACCCCACAACCGAACATCAAAATTCCCAGCAGCCCGGCGCGCCCAGCGTTTTTTGTGGCAACGGGTCAGATGAGGTGTTGGCGCTCGCATTCCAAGCATTCTTCAGCGGCAAAAGTAATATCCACACCCCGGATATCTCCTACGGGTTTTACCCAGTATGGGGCGCTATGTACGATGTGGGGCTAAATTACATCCCGGTGGAAGAGGATTTTTCCATCAACCCGGCAAAATACAGCGGCGGCAATGGGGTGATAATAGCCAACCCAAACGCACCGACTAGCCTAGCCGCTGGCTTGGGCGCAATTGAGGATATCTTAAAGCAAAACCCAAATGGTGTGGTGCTGGTAGACGAAGCCTATATCGATTTTGCCAATATGCCAAGCGCGGTGGCGCTGCTGCCAAAGTACGAGAACCTGCTGGTGGTACGCACATTCTCAAAATCTCATGCATTGGCGGGCATGAGGGTGGGTTACGCAATTGGCCACCCGCGGCTAATAGACGCGCTACATCTAATGAAGGAATCCTTCAACTCATACCCCCTAGATATCCTGGCGCAAAAAGCCGCAGCAGCGGCTTTCAGCGATACAGCATACCTAGCCTCTACAGTAGAAAAAGTAATCGCCACCCGAGACAGAACAATTGCCGCTCTGGCGCATCTGGGATACAAAACATTGCCTTCTCAGGCCAATTTCATACTAATAAACATAGGCGAACGGGCAGAAGAGCTATACGAGCATCTGCTGGCCAACAAAATCCTGGCACGCTACTGGAATAAACCACGCATTGCAGGCTTTTTGCGGGTGACAATAGGCACAGATGAGGAAATGGAGGTGTTCATATCATGCGTGAAGCAGTGGTAAACCGTGAAACCCTAGAGACAAAAATAAAACTACAGCTAAACCTAGACAACCCTGGCGCAAAAATTAGCACAGGGGTGGGCTTTTTCGACCATATGCTAAACCTGCTGGCTTTCCGGGCGGGCATTGGCCTGGAAGTAAGCTGCCAAGGCGACCTGCATGTAGACGACCACCACACAATAGAGGATGTGGGCATAGCTCTAGGCACGGCCTTCGCAGAAGCAATAAGCGACAAGCGCGGCATAAACCGCTATGGCAATGCCGCCATCCCAATGGATGAAGCCCTGGCAGAATGCGCCCTAGATATCTCTGGCCGTGGCTTTTTGGTGTTTAACGCCCAAATGCCACAGCCCCAAATAGGCAACTTCAACACAGAAATGACAGAAGAATTTTTCCGCGCATTTGCAACAAAGGCCGGAATCACGCTGCATATCAACCTGCGTTATGGCAAAAACACCCACCATATTATAGAAGCGATCTTTAAAGCTGTGGGTGTAGCCATATCACAAGCCATAAAAGTAAACGGGACAGAAATTTCATCCACAAAGGGCCTGTTATAAAGTTTTTTGCTTCTTTTTTCAAAAAAGAAGTGGAGGTGTTGGAGGCGAAGCCTCTGACGGTTCTAACATAAAAGAGGTGTAAAATGATAATTATTCCTGCTATTGATTTGATTGGCGGCGAGGCGGTTCGCTTGGTAAAGGGCGACTATGGACAGAAGACTGTTTATAGCAGCAAGCCGGAAGAGCTGGCTGGGCAGTTTGAAGCCATGGGCGCTAAGTATTTGCATGTGGTGGATTTGGAGGGTGCTAAGGGCGGCGGCACCGCCAATTTGGAGACTATTCGTAAGATTCGTGCGGCGCTTAGTATTCCTATGCAGCTGGGTGGGGGCGTGCGTGATGCTAAGGCTGCGAAGCTTTACTTGGAAGATGTGGGTATTAACCGGGTGATTTTGGGCACGGTGGCGTTAACTAAGCCTGGTTTCGTGGACGAAATGATAGCCGCCTACGGCCCAGAACGTATAGTGGTGGGCGTAGATGCAAAAGACGGCAATGTGGCTACCCAGGGCTGGCTGGAGGGCAGCGGCGTTCATTACTTAGAATATATCGAGCGGCTTAAAAAACAAGGCGTGAAATACGCCGTGGTAACGGATATAGGCCGCGACGGCACTCTAACTTCCCCAAACTGGGATATGTACGAGAGCATAAACGGCATGGAAATAATAGTGTCGGGTGGCGTGGCATGCAACGAGGATATCCACAGGGCGGCGGGGTATTACGGCGTGATTGTGGGCAAGGCGTTTTATGAAGGAAAGGTGGATTTGAAGGCATGTCTGGCGAAGTATTGAACAACACATTGAACGAATGCATTCCGAAGGAAACGAAGCTGGGCTTTGCCCAGTGTGGTGGCGCCCCATTAGTAATTGACGGGTTGTTGCCCGCGATTGTGCAAGATTACTACAGCGGTCGTGTGCTTATGCTTGCATATGTAAACCAAGAAAGCTACGATTATATGCTGGCTCATGGCTGTACATGCTTCTGGTCGCGCTCGCGGCAGGAGCTATGGCCGAAGGGCGAAACCAGCGGCGACACCCAGGAAATAAAAAACATTTCTTTCGATTGCGACCAAGACACTTTGCTAATCCAGGTGAAACAAAACGGCAAGGGCGCTTGCCATACCGGCAGCTACAGCTGCTTTGGCCCAGAAGAAGGCTTGTTTGACGTAATAGGCAACCTATTTACGGAAATACAAAACCGCGCCACCAGCCCTGCCGAAGAAAAATCCTACACAAGCTACCTGCTGAACGAAGGTGTGGACAAAATTTGCAAGAAAGTGGGCGAAGAAGCCGCTGAGACAATAATAGCCGCCAAAAACGCCAGCAAACCAGAGCTAATTGGCGAAGCCAGCGATCTGCTGTACCATTTGCTGGTGCTGCTGTACAACCAAGGGTTAGCGCCAGTGGATGTCTTGGGTGAGCTTGCAAAGCGCCGTAAGGTTGAGGGTAATAAGAAGCCGGTGTTTGGTAGCGAGCCGGAGTGATTTGTATAGTGAAATAAATGAGAAACGGTGTCGCCAGAGCGGCACCTGAAATGCCGAGATAAGGCGTTTCGGGCGTTTTGCCGCGACAGGTGAAACCGTTTTCGAATTATTTATAGCGAAAGGACTATAACTTAGAAGCGTCTTTGCCGGCGATGTATTCTCGTTTGTGGCAGCAACATGTGGTGGTGTCAATTCATTTTGTCGTATAGCTGCTTTTGAGAAATAGTATGTTGACATATTTTCCGAAATTAACATTTTTTCCAAAAATGGTACCGTATGGTACCATAATTTCGGCAAAATGAGGTGTTTTTGCAAGTTCTAAACAAAAAAAGCCCGGTAATCCGGGATTTTTTTAATTTAATGGCAAAATTTTTAACGAATATAGTGAAACAATTTGAAAATGGTCTCACCCAAATAGTATATGAAACGCCGAAATAATGCGTTTTAACTGCAATTTGGGTGAGACCGTTTCTCATTTATTTCATTATAATCATTACGCCAGCACCATCTCTACCCGCACCAGCCTGCGCGAGCCCGTGCCATTCGCCGCCCTTACAAAAATCTCTTCGCCATTCACCCTGCGGCCGTTTACCAGCCAGTGGCTAAACTCTTCGCCATCTTGTAATATTGGCCGTATGGGCACGGTAAGATGGGCAAAATACCTAGAATGTGTGGCAGGCATAGACCCAAGCATTGCTTCGCGGCCTATAATCTGCACTTCGAAGAATTCGTTGGGGAAGCCGAATTTATTTGTTAGGCTGTCGAACATTACGGTGTAGCGGTAGGTGGCGAAGTTTATCATATTCTGGTGGTTGTTGTGGATCGTGTTCATGCTGAACCAGCCGGGGTATTTGCCAGCTAGGATGGAGCGTTCAATTTCATTGCGTGCGCTGCCAAAAAGCTCGTCTATAACCGCTTCTACCCGCTGGCCGTTTATCACATTGGCGGCCACAGGTCGTTCATTATCATGGTGAAGCGTTCTTGCATTTCTGGGCGCTGTAAGATTGCGATAAGAAGGTCGCTGTGGCGCTGCCCGGCGGGGTCTGCGCCTTCTAGCACGTTCTGGAAAGTGGGTTTGCGGTAGTTGTCGCCGTAAAGGCCCAGGGTCCAGTCCAAATCGAACATGAGATAGCGCCAGCGGCCGTCTAGGTATGGGGATAGCTCCTCTACTTGTTCGCCGGTGTAGCGCCAGCGGCGCAGGTTGTTGTGAGGCCAGTCGTGCTGCCCCATGAATATTTGGAACGCGAAGTAGAATAGCATGTTGTCCACGTCTAGTATTTCTTCCAGCTGGGCGAAGATTGCGTCGTCGGTTAGGTCTCTGTGGCCGAAGCTGTTTTTGTGCCGTAGGTCTGCATAAATTTCTTCGTCGTCTGTATCTAGCCAGCGTTCGCCCATGCCCACTATATCGAAGCTGCGTTCTGGCGCGTCGAAAAGCCGCTCCATATAATTCTCTGTAAAACGCACCTGTAGCCATGCAAAGCCGTAATATTCGCCATTTAAGAAAACCGCCACCGGGCGCACAGGCGTTACCCCCAAGAACCCAGCCTCCAACGCCAGCACCGAGCCAACCTCGTTGCGAATCATGCCGTGGGAGTTGTCGTTGCCGCTGTTGCGCAGTATCAGGTTATCGTATCTTACAATAGGCTGCCCCGCAGCCGATAAATCCCATGGGAAAAAATCAAAACGGAAAGTACCAGTTTCTGGCGTGTACTCCCGCCGCGGTACAAGGCGGATAGACTTTTGATCGTGGGCTCTGGACCAGCCGCCATGCACCCTAGCGCCAGCGTTTTGGATATGAAGCCGTTCCCCATCTGGCGAGAAAACCTCTACAGAAAGTGGGCGTTCGGCCTCTCTGCCGCGCAGGTTAAAATTGGCTGGGTCTGGCGGCCTTACATCGTGGCCTGGGTTTTGGCGGATAAATTCATCACGTATTGCCCCTGCCACAAAAATACCATCATGATGGTCAAACAAATAACTGGGCGTGGTAGACAGCGAGAAAACCATAGTATCGAAGCGATTATGCACGCCCCTGCCCATGAAATAAGTATGAGAAACCGGCCGTGATGCATAACCATCATAAACCGCAATGGCCCGCACAACCGTCACATTCATAGACCCGCGCACATTTATCCTAATTGGCCTACTATACTGCCGCGAGCGAGTAGTGGGCGTAGAGCCATCCAATGTATAAAAAATCCGGGCATTTGGGTTGCTGGCCGTTAACTCCACCTCAATATTGGCGGTGTGAAAAGCCTCTTCCACAGAAAAAGTAACCGTCAGCTCTTCACAGATGCCAGTAACCACCGGCAAATTAGATGCCTGCACCCCCCCAGAAGAAGACATCACCGCAATAACAACACCAGCCAAAACAGCAACAACAACAGCAATAACAAGAATTTTCTTGAACATAATTAACCTCCCTGGGTTATGAGACGAGACCGTGGGCTTTGCCCCTGCCAGCCACACCCCACAAACTTTAGCATTAGATTTTATAACAAAAAAGTGAAGGCGCGGTTGGCAAAGCCTCGGATAGTTTTAATTATCACCATTGTTGCCCACAAGCCGCGAGTTGTCAAGCTAAAATCTTGGATTTTGTCATAAAATATGTACAAGTTTGCATATGTTTACTCAAGGGAGGTTTTGTTATGAAATTTGGGGCGTTTGCGCTTTTGATCATAGTTTTGCTGGTTTTGTCGGGCTGCTGGCGGGGTGGGGAAGATGTTGGGGGGAGGCTGCCTGCTATTGTTGTGGATTGGGATGGGCATTTGGGCTTTTTCCCTATGTTTTATGAGGCTACGCCGGCCGAAGTCGTGGCGCGCATAGGTGATGATTTGGCTGTGACGCGGGCTGTGGTGGCAGATATGCTGGTGGCTGTTGGGCTTGCGCTGCCGCCGCTGGATGAAGATTGGGAGCTGCTAACGCTTGGGCTGGCACAGGGGATTATGCAGGTTTTGAACCCTCGCGGCCATGGGATTTACGTTGCGGATATGAGCGCCCAGACGTATATTTCCTATGCCCTTTGGGTGGATTTGTATATGAAAAAATTGTACGAGCTTGGCATAGGCGGGGCAGAGATGGTTAGCCTCGTGCCTTTGGGCATAAGTGGCGGGCAGGTTCATACCGATATGGGGATGTTCCGCACGAAAGCCCCGGCCAATGTGCTGCTAACCGGCCAAGAATTGCAGGTGCTGGCCATGGGTGACGAGATTTTAGCGGTGGTGGGGCTGGTTGATTCTAACCCAACCCTGCGGAATGTTGCGATAATTTCTGTAGATGCATTTGGGCTGGTTGTCCTTGTAGGCGGTGTAGAGAAGTTTTTCCCGCTGTATGGTGAGCTGGGGCTTCCTGAAGATGTTGCTGTGGCCAGCTTGCAGCTATACCGTGGCCAGCTGGCCGCCGCAGTTGCCCCAGAGGCCGTTATTGGCGGGCAGATAATGCAGGTGGGTGATAATGTAATCGAGCTGTCGAGCTGGGGAGCGTTGCCCCTTTGCCAGCAATTTCAGGTGTACAGGCTTTATTCTGATGATGTTACACTGGGCAGCCCGCAAGATTTACTAGTGGGTTACGAGCTTGCAGATTTTTATATAATTGCCGGCAGGGTGGGGGCGGCTGTTGTTACCCGCAGGCCAAGCCCCGATTATATCCGGGTGGCAATTAGCACCTGCGGGTTTGAAGGGCTTGTGCATGGTAGCGTTACAGTGGCCGGCACGGGGCCGTTCACCGTGACCCGCAGTAGCCATGTGGAGAATTTTACCGTAGGGCAGCGTGTTTCTGTGAGCCACCCGGAAGACCTTTGGGGCGCGCCGAGGCTTTACATAACGCCCGCAAGCCCAAGCACCCGGCTGGAAATAATAGGCCTGGAGCGAAACTGGCCAGCGGGGCAACACCCATCCTACCGCGGGACAATTGAGATATCTCCCCACGATGGCGGTTTTATTGTGGTAAACCAGCTGCCAATTGAGGAATATCTGTACGCCGTTGTGCCTTCCGAGATGCCAAGCTCCTTTGGTGTGGAGGCCTCCAAGGTGCAGGCCGTGACTGCCCGAAGCTTCGCCTACCATCAGTTTTACATGAATATTTTCCGGGAATTTGGAGCCCATGTGGATGATTCTGTCATGAGCCAGGTGTACAATAATATTCCAGAAAATGAAATCTCCATAGCTGCCGTGCAAGCCACGCGCGGCCAGGTGCTGCTTTATGATGGCGAAATAGCCCTGGCCAATTATTTTTCCACATCTAGTGGAATGACCGCTAATTTTGGCGAAGTATGGGCAAGCGGCAGCCAATTCCCGGCAGATACGCCAGTTTTCCTGCGTGCTACGCCACAGTTCTACATGGCAGAGCATAACCCTGGCGACCTGCGAAAAGAACATTATGCCGCGAATTTCTTCCGCAGCCATGATATCCCCGGTTTCGACCGAGACTTCCCGTGGTTTCGCTGGAATATAACCATGACCGCCGAAGAGCTAACACAGCGTATAAACGCCGGGATACGCAGCCGCCAGCCCGCAAACCCTGCCATGGTTTACACATATGGCAGTTTCGGCAGCCTCATGGCAATGGAGGTGACCCGCCGCGGCCAAGGCGGCAATATTATGGAAATGCGCTTCACAGGCAGTGGAGGCTACGCCGTGGTTAAAACCGAATTTAACATACGCAGCCTGCTTGCACCCGGCCGCATACCAGTAACCCGCCAAGATGGCAGCCAGGTGTCAAATATGGCCCTGCTGCCCAGCGCGTTCTTTACCATGGAGAAAGAGTTTTGCCAGGCCGGCCAGCTTGTGGCCGTTACTTTTTACGGCGGCGGCCATGGCCATGGAGTTGGCATGAGCCAGAATGGCGCAGCTGCCCTGCTGCAGCGCGGACTAAACTACCGGGATGTGCTGAGGCATTTTTACCCAGGGGTAGAGATTGTGGTTTGGTAAATCAACTAATTACATATTGTAATTAGTTGATTTTGCCTCTTGTTTGCGCCGGGGCTATTTTTCGGCTGCTTTTACTGATTGGGATTGGCAGTTAAGAATCGTATAGCCCCGTTATATATGTTATACTTACCGCGAGGTGAGGATATGAAAAAATGTTTGGCAGTATCAATAATGATTATGTGGATGGTCGCATTTTTTTGGAGTATATTGTAAACCGCTCAACGCTACCCTTCACATTTTCCAATGATTACGAATTTGTGGAAATAAGAACCCTGCGCCGCGTAGAATAAAGAAACGCCCCGCTGTGGGGCGTTTTTATTTGACTAGCGAGGCTTAATGGTTTATCATTCCACTGGTGAAATAAATCACAGAAAGGGGAATGAAAATGAAAAAACTAATATGCGTAGCCCTGCTGCTGGCGTTGCTGCCGATATTTGCGTCATGTGGCGGCAATGGCGAACATCCTGTAGTGGGCACATGGGAAGCAGTATCTTGGGAGCTATCCTACGGTGGCGAAATGATTGACTTTGGTTATATAAATGATGTGCTCCAATTTTTCTATGATGGTACAGGTGTGGAGACATGGGGCAGCACAGATGCAAACTTTACATGGGCAACCGAAAACGGCAGCATAACCCTTATCTTCCCGCATTTTGAAGAAGTATCCGAGTACGAAATATCCGGGAATACACTAACGCTAACCCATTACGAAGAAGGCTACACAAGCATAGCCATATTCCGCCGGGTTGATTGATAAAACAAGACTACCAGTAATTTATGGTACCATACGGTACCATTTTTTGCATAAATGAGCTTGAAAAATATAACCCTAAAACAAAAAAAGCCCTAAAACAAGGGCTTTTTTTAAATCCAAACTTCAAAAATCAAAGTTTTTTGATAAAACATTTTTTCAAAAAAGTTTTTGGAGGTGTCGGAGGCGAAGCCTCTGACGGTTTTAAGCCTCTACAGCATCAAACTGGCTGTTGTACAGCCGCGAGTACACGCCATCGTTGCTTAGTAGGGTTTCGTGGTTGCCCTGTTCTACTATGTCGCCGTCTTTCATTACTAGGATAAGGTCTGCGCTGCGGATTGTGGACAGGCGGTGGGCTATTACGAAGCTGGTGCGGCCTTTCATCAGGTTATCCATGGCTTGTTGGATTAGAAGCTCTGTGCGGGTGTCTACGTTGCTGGTGGCTTCGTCTAGTATTAGGATATCTGGGTCGCTTAGTATGGTGCGGGCTATGGTTAGTAGCTGCTTTTGCCCGGCAGAGATATTGTCGGCTTCTTCGTTTATTTCCATATGATAGCTTTCTGGGAAGGATTGTATGAAATGGTGGGCCTGGGCTGCACGAGCGGCGTTGCGGACCTCTTCGCCAGTGGCGGTAAGGCGGCCGTAGCGGATATTTTCTTCTATCGTGCCGTTGAACAGCCATGTGTCTTGCAGTACCATGCCAAAATGAGAGCGCAGGCCGTCGCGGGTATAGTCTTGTATGTTTGCGCCATCTACTTTAATTTCGCCAGAATTAACATCATAAAAGCGCATCAGCAGCTTTACTATGGTGGTTTTGCCGGCGCCGGTGTGGCCCACTATTGCGATTTTTTGGCCGGGCTGCACTTTGGCGTTAAAGCTGTGGATTACTGGGGTTTCTTGGTTGTAGCCAAATTTGATGTTCTCAAATTCTACACTGCCTTTGATATGCTCGTGGGCTACTGGGTTCGCGGCCTCTGGTGATTCTTCTTCTTCGTTTAGGAAGGCGAAAACCCGCTCTGCGGCGGCGGCGGTTTGCTGCAGCACTGCCGCAACGCCGGCCAGCTGTGATACTGGGTGGCCAAACTGGCGCGTGTACTGGATAAACGCCTGTATCATGCCCACAGAAATACTTCCGCTAACTGCCATTGCGCCGCCAATCACCACTATTGCTACATAACCCATATTCCCTACAAAGCCGATAATTGGCATCATAAGCCCGGATAGGAAATTTGCCTTCCAGCCGCAGCTGTACAGCTCTTTGTTGTGTACATCGAAGGCTTCTACAGAAGCCTTTTCGCCGCCGAAGGATTTTACTATTGCGTGGCTGGTGAACATTTCCTCTATATGGCCATTTAGTTCCCCAAGGCTTTTTTGCTGCTGCTGGAAATATTTTTGCGAACGCTTAACGATAAAGCGCATGATAATGCCAGAAGCAGGCAGAATCATCATGGCCACTAGGGTAAGCAGCGGGCTGATAGTTATCATCATAATCAAAATGCCAATAACCGCCGTGGCACTCATTAGCAGCTGCCCCATGCCCTGGTTTAGCGTGCCAGAGAGGGTGTCTACATCATTGGTGATGCGGCTTAGAACGTCTCCGTGGCTGGTTTTGTCAAAATATTTGAATGGCAGGCGGTGGATTTTGTTAGAAATCTCGTTCCGCAGCCGGTAGGTGATACGCATGCTAACGCCAGCCATGATAAACCCCTGGACATAGTTGAAAATAATATTGAATGCATGCAGGCATATCATGATAAGCATAATATTGCCAACCCGGGAGAAATTGATGCTGCCGCCGCCGGGCATGCGCAATAAACCCTGGAAAATCTCGTCTGTGGCAGTGCCAAGCACCCTTGGGCCAAGCACACCAAGCACCGTAGATGCCACAGCCAAAAGCGCCGTGAAGGTTATTACAACTTTTTCTGCGCCTAGGTAGCGGATAATCTGCCCCCAAGAACCTTTGAAATCTTTAGGTTTTTCCACCGGGCCAAAACCTGGCCTACCCCAGCCGCCGCCGCGCCCGCGCCCGCCGCCCATGGGGGGGCGGTTATAGTCTTGTCTTCTTTCATTTTTTCTGTCGGTGCTCATATTATTGCACCTCCCCTTGGCCGTTGGCCATGTTTTGAGAAACCGCTATTTCCTTGTATTCTGGGCAGGTTTCCAGTAGTTGCTGGTGGTTGCCGCGGCCTACGATTTTGCCCTTGTCTAGCACGATTATTTCCTCTGCGTTCATGATTGTGCCCACACGCTGGGCTATTACTATTACCGTGGCCTGGGCGGTGTGTTCCCTTAGCGCCCGGCGCAGGTTTGCGTCGGTTTGGAAGTCCAGGGCAGAGAAACTGTCGTCAAATAGGATGATTTCTGGGTTAATGGCCAGCGCGCGGGCTATGGATAGCCGTTGGCGCTGCCCGCCAGATACATTGGTGCCGCCCTGTGAAATTTCTGATAGGAATTTATCATCTTTTTCTTCGATAAATTCCATGGCTTGGGCGATTTTGGCCGCCTGCAGTAGGGTTTCGTCTGTGGGCTGCGGGGCTGCGGGAGTTTCGCGGTGTTGCTTATAATGCTCGCCGCTATTTTCAGTTGGTGCCAAATTGCGACCAACTGAACCCGAAACTTCGTCGGGTTTCCCGCGGCGCTGTTCGCCGCCGCCCCATTGCTTCTTGGGCATGGCTGGTACTGCGCCTTCTGTGGCGTATTTTCCGTACAATATGTTTGATTCTATGCTACCAGATAATAGCTGGCCTTTCTGCGGCACATAGCCGATTTTCCTGCGCAGCTCTGCCTGGCGCACATCTTTTATGTTTAGGCAGTCCACGGTGATTTTGCCTTCAGAAACATCGTAAAACCGCAGTATAAGCTGGGCGATAGTGGTCTTGCCCGCGCCTGTCGCGCCTATGATAGCCGTGGTCTGCCCCGGTTTGGCCGTAAAGCTAATCCCGTCTAGGGCGTTGGCCTCTGCATTTGGGTATTTGAAGCAAACATCCTGGAAAACAACCTCGCCCTTGCCAGGGTTGTTTTTGTCAAATTCTTGGGGCGTTGCTGGGTCTACAATAGAAACCTCGGTGCTTAAAACTTCCGCAATACGCGCCGCAGACACCTGCGCCCTGGGCACCATCACCATAACAAATGAAATCATCATAAACGAAATAATAACCTGCATGGAATACTGCATAAACGCCATCATATCGCCGATAGTAAGCCCAGAATCCGCCACATGATGCGCCCCAATCCAAATCACCAGCACCTGAGTGCCGCCCATCACCAGCGTGATTGCCGGCCCAGTAACCGCCATAACCCTCCCCACAAAAAGGCTCATGCTGGCCAAATCGTGGTTAGTCTTATCAAAACGCTTCACTTCATGCCCCCGTGTGCCAAAAGCTCTTATAACCATAAGCCCGTGCAAAATCTCGCGGGACACCTTGTTAAGCTTATCTACAAGCTCTTGAATCAGCTTAAATTTTGGCATTACAATAACCGTAACCAGCGCCACAGTGCCAACCAGCACAATAACCGCCAGCGCAATAATCCAAGACATATGCACGGCTCTATTTACCGCCATGAAAATGGCACCAAGCCCTAAAATAGGCGCGTACAACAGCGTACGGGCAAAAATGTTAGCCAGCATTTGCACCTGAGCCACATCATTTGTACACCTGGTAATAAGCGACGCAGACGAAAACTTATCAAATTCCGCCTGGGAAAAACTCTCCACTTTGGTAAAAACATCACGCCTGATAGTCCTGGCCACACCAGCCGCAATCCGTGGCGAAATATAACCAGCCGTGATAGAAGCCGTACCCGCAAGCAGCGCAAAAAACAGCATAATCCCACCAGTACGTAAAATAAACTCCGTCCGGTACACCCCATGCTCTGCCGCATAAACGACCCCATCATTAACAATATCCGCCATCAAGTTGGGCAGCATAAGCTCTGCCCGCGCCTGCCCCAAAAGCAGCAGCACAATCAGTAAAACCCCCGGCCAATACGGCTTCAGGTACTTCATAAGTTTACGCATTGCATCCTCCCATGTAATAGAATTAAAACCGTCAGAGGCTTAGCCCCCGGCACATCCAAAAACTTTAAATTTTAACGCAAAGAAGGCGTCCCTGTTTAGGCACGCTTTTTGCGGTGTTCACTTGGGGTGGGATGTTTAGAATCATACCTAGCACCGTCCAAATTTTTTATGTTATGTGAAGTGGATCTTCGTATTGGTTTTTATCACGCGAAGTTGTACGTGACATTTAGTCATGTTGTTGCGGCCCCTAGTCCGTAATCTATTTGTTGTGGTTAGTGCCTAATTGGAAACAACTTCAAGCAACGCCATTAGAGTTCTTTTGAAATCGCAAAAAACGGAATTTCGGAAAAAGTCTATTAAATCGTATCCAAATATCGTCTTAAAACAGAAACAGATTTTTTTGCAGTTTCTTCAAAGTATTTTTCAAAAGCATCTGCGCCGCTTTCATGAGGTGTGTCACTAATCGACCGAACCGCGGCGAATGGTACGGCATTTGCATGGCATACATGGGCAACTGCCGCTGTCTCCATATCTACACAAAGCGGGTTATGCTTCTCGATAATTTCACTACGGCCTTCCTGGTGGATGAACACTTCGCCAGTTACCATTCGGCCTGGTTTAACCGTGGCATCATCGGCGTTGGCCTTTAGAAGCCCTTGCAGCAGTGTATCGTCCGCTTTGAAGTAAACCGAATCCATCCATGGGTGATACTCCGTTAAAATATTCCCCGCCACATCATGGTAAGCTATCTCCGACGAAATAACCGTGTCGGAAATATGTAAACTCTTGTCAATTGCCCCTGCCACGCCCACCATAATAATATGTGAAACATCGTACATATCAATCAAAACCTGGGTGGCAATGGCAGCATTAACCTTACAAACGCCGCTGAACAATGCTACCACATCAAGCCTGCCATACCGCCCCGCATGAAAATCCACCATGGCGTGCTTCTTAACAGAAACATCTCTCATGGCCTCAATAAGTGGATTTATCTCAATATCGCAAGCCGCGACAACACCAACACGCACACTAAATCCCATCCAATACTAACCCAACCGGGCAATGGTCAGAGCCCATCATATCCGGGTAAATTAACGCTTCTTTCACATTATTCTTCAGCGCGTCTGACACTAAAAAATAGTCAATACGCCAGCCAACATTCTTGGCCCGTGCCTGCCCCATGTAAGACCACCATGTATACGCACCCTCAACATCCGGGTAGAGGTGGCGGTAGGTATCTGTGAAGCCAGCTCCCAAAAGCTCGGTCATTTTCGCCCGCTCTTCTGGCGTAAAGCCAGGGTTTTTTACATTAGACTTAGGGTTCTTTAAGTCAATCTCCCGGTGGGCCACATTTAAATCCCCGCACACTACCACGGGTTTATCAAAGCTGCCTAAATAAGCTTTAAAATCGTCTTCCCATTTCATACGATAATCCAGCCGCAACAGTTCCCGCTTAGAATTTGGCGTATAAACATTTACAAAAACAAATTTATCAAACTCGCAGGCGATAATTCGCCCTTCTTTATCATGCTCTTCAATGCCCATGCCGCAAGAAACCGCCAGCGGCTTTTCCTTGCACAGCACCAGCGTGCCAGAATACCCCTTCTTTTCTGCAGAATTCCAAAAAACATGATAATCCGGGAACTCAAAATCCGCCTGGCTGGCCAGCATTTTAGTTTCCTGCAACCCAACCACATCAAAATCATGCACTAAAAAATCCATAAACCCCTTGCCCATACAAGCCCGAAGCCCATTAACATTCCAAGAAGCAAGTTTCATATAATGTACTCCCCTGACGGTTTTAATCTTCCTCTGTATTGGGTGCTTCCACAGCATATTTACAACTTGAACATGCGATAACTTTTTTCTTGCGGCCTTTTTCTACTAAGAAACTGTTGCAGTCTGGGCATAGGTTGCCTGTGGGTAGGTTCCAAGAGATGAAGGAGCAGTCTGGGTTGTTTTCGCAGCCATAGTACTTGCGGCCTTTTTTAGATTTTTTTACTACTACTTGGCCGGCACAGGTTGGGCAGGCTACACCCGCCTCCTCGAAGAACGGTTTGGTGCTACGGCAGTCTGGGAAGCCCGGGCATGCCAGGTATTTCCCAAAGCGGCCGAATTTTATTACCATGTTGCGGCCGCAGTTTTCACATAGGATGTCTGTTTCTTCGTCTTTCACTTCAATTTCGCCTATTTTTTCTTCGGCTTCTTCTATTTGGGTGGCAAAATTTGGATAGAAGCTGCGGATTACGTTTTTCCATTCTATTTCGCCGTCTTCTACTTTGTCTAGGTCGCTTTCCATGCGGGCTGTGAAGTCTACATCCACTATGCCAGTGAAATGTTCTGCCATTATTTCGTTTACTATTTCACCTAGTTCTGTTGGGTATAGCACTTTGTTTTCCTTGGTTGCGTAGCCCCGGTTCATTAGGGTGGAGATTGTTTGGGCGAATGTACCTGGGCGGCCTATTCCCATTTCTTCCATGGTGCGTACCATGCTGCCTTCAGAGTAGCGAGGCGGCGGCTGGGTGAAATGTTGGGCTGGATTAAATTCGGTTAGCTTTAGGGTTTGACCCACGGTTAATGGTGGGATGGTTACGTCCTTTTCGGAATCTTCATTTTTGCTGTATACGGCTAGGTACCCGTCGAATTTTAGTACGCTACCGCTGGCGCGCAGGGTCACTTTCCCGGCGGATATTTTTACCGCCAGGGTATCGTAAATGGCAGGTGTCATTTGGCTGCCTACAAAGCGCTCCCATACTAGCTTGTATAGCTTAAATTGCTCTGGGGTTAGGGAATCCTTTATATCGCTTGGGCGGCGGGCTGCACTGGTGGGGCGGATGGCTTCGTGGGCATCTTGGCTACGGCCTTTAGATTTGTAGGTGGGGCGTTCTTCTGGCAGGTAGTTGCCGCCGTAGGTTGCTGTAATATGGGTGCATGCGTCTTCATAGGCTTCGTCGGATATACGTGGTGAATCTGTACGGATGTACGTAAGCAGCCCCACTGTGCCTTCGCCTTTTATGTCTACACCTTCGTAAAGCTGCTGGGCAATACGCATGGTGCGGCTGGTGGCATAGCTAAAAAGCTTGCTGGCTTCCTGCTGCAAGGTGCTGGTGGTGAATGGCGCGGGCGGCTTTTTTTGCCGCGTGCCGGTTTTTACTTCCTGTACGGTGAAATCCCCTTTTTTTGCCGCTGCTATTACTTTTTTTACATCTGCTTCGGTTTTTAGTTCATTTTTGTCGTTATCCCCTGCGTTGTAGCGGGCCGTTAGTTTGCCTTTTGCGCCGCCAGCGGTAAGGTCGGCTTCTAGAGACCAGTATTCTTCTGGTATGAATTGCTCTATTTCTTCCTCCCGGTCGCATACCAGCTTTAATACCACGGATTGCACGCGGCCTGCGCTTAGGCCTTTTTTTACTTTTTTCCACAGTAGCGGGCTAATGCGGTAGCCCACCATGCGATCTAGCACTCGGCGGGCTTGCTGGGCGTCTACAAGATCCATGTCTATAGAGCGGGCTTCTTTTAGAGATTTTTTTACGGCGGTTTTGGTTATTTCGTTAAATGTGATGCGCTCGGTGTTTTTTTCGTCCAGCTTTAGGGCATGCATAAGATGCCAGCTTATGGCCTCGCCTTCGCGGTCTGGGTCAGTTGCTAGGTAGATTTTGCTGGCGTTTTTTGCGATTTTGCGCAGGTTTGCCAGTATATCCCCCTTGCCGCGGATTGTAATGTATTTTGGCTCGTAGTCGTTTTCTATATCTACGCCAAAATGGCTCTTGGGTAGGTCGCGTATGTGGCCTACGCAAGCTTCTATTTTGTAGCCTGCCCCCAAGATTTTTTTAATTGTTTTTGCTTTTGACGGTGATTCTAAAATCACTAATTTTTTTGCGTCTTTTGCCATATTGATTCCTTTCTGGAAAAGCTTTTTATACGAAACATGCGCGCTAGCGCGTTTTATTTTATGCTAGGAAATTGCACCGCAATTTCTCAGCAAGATGTAGGAAAACAAAGACGGCAGAGCCGCTTTGTCCTATGCTAGGAAATTGCTAGTTTCTGGGCTAATGCAAAGTCGCTTTGTTCTTAGACTCCTTTTATATACCTGGCGCCGGGTAGCTTGCGTGCTAGGCCTTTTAACTCCAGTCCCATGCATATTAAATGCAGCTGGCCGGGGTTTATCCCTGTCACATTGTGAAGCATATCAAAGCTGATAGCATCAAAAGTCAAGTTATCATACACTTGTTTTTCATCTGGTGCAAGATTATGTCCTTGATTTTTTGTAATTGGTTCTTCTTTGTGGTCAATTTTTAGGGCGTAAAGCACATCTGTGTAATCCATTACCGGGAATGCACCATCCCGTATTAGGCTGTTTGTGCCTGTGCTAAGGCGGCTGGAAATATTGCCTGGCACGGCCAAAACTTCCCGGCCTTGCTCTATGGCTTGGTCCACGGTAATTAAAGTACCGCTTTTTTTGCTGGCTTCTGTTACCACAACACCTTGGCTTAAGCCGCTTATAATGCGGTTGCGCGCTGGGAAGTACGCCGGTATAGGCCGCGTGCCCGGTGGATACTCGCTTAGCACACAGCCGTTTTTGATAATTTCGTCACGTAGCTTCTTGTTTTGTGAAGGATAACAAATATCCGCGCCGCAGCCAAGCACCGCAATAGTCTTGCCGCCGCCCTCTAGTGCGCCTTTGTGCGCCATAGAATCCACCCCATGCGCCATGCCGCTTACAATAACCACCCCAGCCGCAGCCAGCGGCTTGGCAATAACTTGGGCAGACATTAGCCCATACTCAGAACATTTTCGCGACCCTATAATCGCCACTCTGTTAGTATTGTCCGGCGGCAGCTCTCCTATGAAAAAAATCCCCAGCGGCGGGTCAGGAATCTCTGCCAATAGCCCCGGAAAACGCTCGTTGCCCCTTGCCAAATAAGCCATACCAAGCTCATTCATGCAAGCCAGCAAAGCCTCTATGTAACCAAAATCCCGCTGCGCCGTAATAGCAGACAACTGCAACGCCGTCAACTTGCAAAACCTCAGCTCGCTATGCGTAGCATGAAAAATATTTCTTGCCGCCCCAAATTCCTCTAAAAGCCCATTAAGTTTACGGCTACCAAACTGCGGAACAAGCGAAGAAAGCCAAAGCATATAAATATCGTCATTCATTGCGCCTAGCCTCCTTTTGATGATATAAGGCCACATTTCTGCCTCTTTCATAAGATTCGCTTCGTGAACCTGGCACGACCCCTGCCCCTGCCGCCCGATTTCTTTTTGGGTGCATTTGTAGAAAAGAAGTAAAAAATTTTAGTAAAATGGTACCATACGGTACCATAATTTCGGCAAAATGGTACCGTATGGTACCACATTTATGGTGTTTTGCATGTTGCTTGTTAGATAAATCCCGCCGATAATCAGTATTGTTTGTTTTTTTGTTAAACATTTTTAATTGTTATTGGATTTTGGGCGTAAGCCTAAGGTTTTGTCTTGTGAAAACCGCCCCTTGTTGTATAATACCCTAAGAATGGAAATTGCAAAAGGGGCTTTTTATATATGCGAGTGGTTTTGTTTGTTTTGGCTGTATTTAGCTGGCTTTCTGCCATGCGTTCGTTTTTTACCAGCGGGCTGTTTAACAATAACACGATTTTTTTGGCTGGGATTGCGGTGGCTTTGTGTGCCTACGGTGTTTTTTATGAAAGGCTGGTGAGGCTGCGCTGGCTCACGGTTGGCATTTTTACGGTGATACTGTCTATTACGGGTTTTTCTGTGTTTTTAGGGGTTTATGGGCGGCGCGATACTGTTGATTTTGGCGAAGATGTAGCCATTGTGCTTGGCGCAGGGCTGCGGGATGGCCAGCCTAGCGGCACGCTAGCCAGGCGGCTGGATAGGGCGGTGGATTTCCACAGGCAAAACCCCGGCGCTTGGATTGTGGTAAGCGGCGGCCTAGGCCACAATGCGGCCCAAACAGAGGCCAGGGTAATGGCCGATTATTTGATAAGGCATGGGGTAAACCCCGCCGTTATCTTGCTGGAAGAGGCGGCGTATTCCACCTACACCAACATGCGATTTTCCGCAGATTTAATTTACGGCCAGCTAATAAACGCGCAGCGCGTAGTGGTTATCACCAGCGACTTTCATATGTATAGGTCTGTTAGGTTTGCCCGGCAGTTTGGTTTTGAAGCCACCAGCTTTAGCTCCCAAACCCCAGTTTCTGCCTGGCCATTTAGCTACCTGCGCGAGGTGGCCGCTGTGGTAAAAATGTGGATTATAGGAAGGTGACGGCATGATAACCCCAGTAACAAAAGACAATGTACAAGCCTGGGCAGCCCTTTGCGAGGCTCTTTGGCCAGAGCCAACCCCAGACGAAGCCGCCGCAGATTTTATCCAGGAATGGGAAGCAGGCGAACTGCCTCACGAGTTTTTATACTATATAGAAGGAACCCCCGTGGCCTTCATGAGCTTAAACTTGCGGCATGACTATGTAGAAGGTACAGAAACCAGCCCAGTGGGCTATCTAGAGGGGATTTATGTAGCCCCAGCCCACCGTAAAAGCGGCATAGCCCGCAGGCTGATAGACTTTGCAAAGGAATGGACACAAAACAAAGGCTGCACAGAGCTGGCCTCGGATGTAGAACTGCCAAATGAGGCCAGCATAAGCTTCCACAAGCGCATGGGTTTTGCAGAGGCAAACCGTGTGGTTTGCTTCGCTATGAAGGTGTGATAAAAAAATGGCATATCATAAATACGCCACTAGATTACTATGTTTTTGCCTTCTTTCCTTGATTACATTCTCTACAAAGGGTTTGTAGGTTTTTATCCACTGTTTTGCCTCCCTTAGATACTGGGATTATATGGTCTACCTCCAGACGCGCGCCATCGCTTGCCGTCCTTCCGCATATTTTACACATAAAATTATCTCGTTTGAGAATATCATATCTTTTTGAATTTGACATCAGTACTCGTTGATACTCGATGCTTTGTTCATGCTCTTTTATGTTCTTTAGCTTTAGTAAAATTGTATTCAAGTCTATGTTGTGAAGCTTAGAATAATGGTTTTGTCCCTTTGGCGAAGTATAGCTGATTTCACAGATTATTGTTATTTTGGTAACAGGTGGTTTTGGCAGGCTTTTTGTTGTAAGTTTTTCTTCATATTTTGCGTACTTTGTCTTAGATAACGGAAACCTCCCCTTAATGTCTATATAGCTGCTTCCTGCGTGTGTTTTGTTAAGCTCATTAAGCTCGTTATTGTATTTCTTCATATTGAGGATGTTTTCGTTAAGCTTTGAATGCATTTCGTGCCAGGCATGTTCCTGTTCTCTAACATAGCCACACAAAAACTTTATGATAGAGGCGGTATTATTGTTGTTTCTAAAAGTCTGGAGACTGTTACAAGTATAAGAGGCGTAAGGATTCTCCGGCAAGCTGTGAAAAATGCTGTTATATCTGTTATTTAGCGTTGCGGTTTCAAGAAATAATTTGCTTCGCTTTTTTATTCTGTAGATTATAACAAAATACCTATGTATGAGTAGAAATGAAATGAGTGCACACAGGGAAATTACAATGAGGGATATAAACATTATTGTTTCTATGAGTTCCATAAAAACCATGACATTTCTCCTTAATTGCTTATTTGAATCGGTTTATTATGACAAAAATTGTCTCTGATTGCAACAATCCTTAAATATGAATGGAGGCTTTAAAATGAAACCTATAACCATAACTCCCTACAACCCAGCCTGGCCTGGGGAATTTAACAAAATAAAAACCGAGCTAACCCAAGTCCTACAAGGCGTAGCCCTAGCCATAGAACATGTGGGTAGCACCGCTGTGCCAGGGTTATCTGCCAAGCCCATAATCGACATAGACATAATAATAGAAACAGAAAATTTCAGCGCCACCGCCGCGCGCCTGGCCACCATAGGCTACCACCATGTGGGCGACCTAGGCATCACCGGCCGCGAGGCCTTTAAATACGAAGGCAAACCCCACCTTATGGAGCATCACCTATATGTATGCGAAAAAAATAGCCCCGAACTAAACCGCCACATATCCCTACGCGACTTCCTAAGAACAAACGAAACCTACCGCAACAAATACAGCCAAATAAAAATAGAAATGGCAAAAAAATTCCCCCACGACATAGATAGCTATATAGAAGGCAAACAGCCCCTGATACTAAAAATTTACCAACTATGCGGGCTGGATATCACGTACAAGGCCAAAGACGGCAGTAAAATATAACCCGCAGCAGTAACGCAGTTTAATATAATTGAAAAAACAGTTGGTATTACCAACTGTTTTTTTCGTGGCCATAAGGCTCTATCGCCTGCCTCTAAAATACGACCTAATCTGCGGGACATGCTGCACAACATGCACCGCCACAATCCCCAGCCCCACGCGTGTACTTGCCCCGTGCACCGCACTAAGCCAGGCCATGCCAGCCATATTGAAAGAGAAATACCCAATAGCCAAAAATCCAGATGCAATTGCAATCGCCCAAACTACCAGCAAAAGCACATCAATGGCATATTTCCAGCGCAGCGCGGCTTTCATCTTACCAGCGAACAGCGACTTTGTAACAGCCACCAGCCACCGCCAATGAATACACACATGCAAGCTAAAGAAAATCGCACAAGCCGTGCCAACCACCGCATGAAAAATAAAATTACTATCCTCCCACCTCACAAAAGACAGAGCCAGGAAAACCGTCATAAATATATCCACAATAATCTTAGTTCGCCGCGCACTCAATATCCTTCTCATAAAAATTTCACCTCATAAATAAAAAGCCGCCAAGCCTTCGCCCCCAACACCCCATCAAAAATTAAAGTTTTTTGTCCCGCTTTTTTCAAAAAAGCGGGTGGAGGTGTCGGAGGCGAAGCCTCTGACGGTTTTAATTATATTTTCATCCTACGCACATACTCAGCCACATGAGGCACTGCTTTTTGCCTGTGCTTTGCTATTATCTCTACTACGGCGCTGTCTATTATTATGCCGTTTGCTGCGGCTAGGGGGGCTACGTCTGCTGGGGATTTTAGGTTGTAGCTTATTACTACTGGTAGCTGTGATGTTTTGCGGATTTCGCTTATCACGTTTTCTACTTCGGTTTTGGTTATGGCAGGGGAGGGGATGTAGTAGACAAAGCCTTCTGCGCCGTTGGCTATCATGCTTGCGCGTTCTTTAGAGCTGGGGAATACCAGCGGGATTAGTGCTATGCCAAATTTGCGGCAGGTAGGGTCTAGTTCTTGTTTTTCTTCGAAGGGTAGGTCTGGCACTACCAGGCCGTTTATGCCGGCTTCTTGGCAGTTTTTCATGAATTTTTCCTTGCCGTAAACAAAGATTAAGTTTGTGTATGTCATGAAGATGATGGGTGTGGCGTGGTTTTTGCGGATGTTTTTCACCATTTCGAAGAGCTTGTCTACGGTGCAGCCGTTGGCTAGGGCGCGTTCGCTGGCTTTTTGTACGGTTACGCTTTCTGCCACGGGGTCCGAAAATGGCACGCCTATCTTTATCATATCTGCCCCGGCTTCTATCATGGCTAGGGTTAGTTTTTCTGTGGTTTCAATGTCTGGGTCGCCGCCGGTGATGAACGGAATTAGGGCTTTTTTGTGGAAATTGAAATTACTCATTTACGGTTACCCCCTTGTATCTTGCGATTGCGGCTACGTCTTTGTCTCCGCGGCCAGATAGGTTGATTACGATTATTTCGTCTTTGCCAAATTGCCCTGCTATTTTGCGGGCGTGGGCTACTGCGTGGGAGCTTTCTATTGCGGGGATTATTCCCTCTGTGCGGGCCAGGTATTCGAAGGCGCTTACGGCCTCGTCGTCTGTTACAGGTACGTATTCTGCCCGGCCAATGTCGTTTAAATAGGAATGCTCTGGCCCTATGCCCGGGTAGTCCAACCCGGCAGAAATCGAGTAAACCGGCGCAATCTGGCCGTATTCATCCTGGCAAAAATATGATTTCATGCCATGCATGATACCCACAGTGCCCACGGTTATGGTGGCGGCTGTTTTTGGCGTGTCTACGCCGTAACCCGCGGCCTCGCAGCCTATCAGCTTTACATCTTTGTCGCCAATAAAGTCTGAAAACGCGCCCATAGCGTTGCTGCCGCCGCCAACACAAGCTATAACCGCGCTGGGTAGCTTGCCCTCTGCCACTTGCAGCTGTGCTTTAATTTCTTGGCTTATCACCCTGTGGAAATCATGCACCATAGCCGGGAAAGGATGCGGCCCAACCACAGAACCTATCACGTAATGGGTGTCGTCCATGCGTGTAACCCATTCGCGCAGGGTCTCGTTAACGGCATCTTTGAGTGTCATTGTGCCGCTTGTTACCGGGTGAACCTTCGCCCCCAGCAGCTCCATGCGGAAAACATTAAGCGCCTGGCGCTCTGTGTCCTCCTTGCCCATAAAAACCTCGCATTCCAGTCCCATAAGCGCTGCCGCAGTGGCCGTAGCCACACCATGCTGCCCTGCGCCGGTTTCTGCAATTACCCTGGTTTTGCCCATCTTTTTGGCCAGCAGAGTTTGCCCCAGCACATTGTTAATCTTATGGGAACCTGTATGGTTTAAATCCTCGCGCTTCAAATAGATTTTTGCGCCGCCCAAATCACGGGTCATTTTTTCCGCAAAATAAAGCGAAGAAGGCCTGTTGGCGAAGTTGTTTAGCAAATCTTTCAACTCTGCCTGAAAAGCCGCATCATTTTTATAATGATTGTACGCTTTTTCTAGCTCATGCAGCACCGTCATAAGCATTTCCGGCACGTATTGCCCGCCATATTCTCCAAATCTTCCGTTTGCCATTGGTTGCTCCTTTAATTGTATTATTAAGACAGTGAAGGCTTTGCCTCCACATCTTCACAAACTTTTTACAAGATTCGCCTTGCGCCGCCCGATTTTTTTCAGGTTGCATTTGAAAAAAGTTTGATAAAAGACTATGATTTTTTTGGTTTCAACTAATTACAGATTGTAATTAGTTGATTCTGTGATGGAGATGTTGCGAAATTTTTAGTGGGGTTTTGGGTCGCTATCCCCGCAGATTTTGGTGGTTTTATATTGGCAGAACTTTTAATGCTGAATCCGGTAAATTAGGCCTGGGCTACCCCAACGCCAGGGCTAGATAATATGCGAACAAAATATTATGCCAGTTTAGCGGTTTATTCTGAGTTCATATAATTTTGCCCTCAAAGCTTAAAAAACAATGCAAATACATGCCGCATAGCCTCGTCTCATTTGTTTAAAAATCGAGATTCTCTATTTTTTCACGCATGGCATCTCTATATTCTGCCGGGCGGAAATGCATTTGCTCTATCAAGGCCAGCATCTCGGTTCTTGTGGCGGTTTTTGCCTCTGCCACTTCTTCGGCCTGCAGGGTCAGCTTGTCCAGTTTAAAGTCGTGTTTTATAAAATATACATCAACTGTATGGTTATGCTCGTCCCACATTTGCCTTGTTGGCACACCCACTTCTGCCACGGCCAGGCCAAGCTCTTCTTGCAACCCCCTGCGAACGCAATCTACAGAAGTTTCCCCGGCCACAGTGTGTTCTGCACAGATATCCCATGTGCCTGGCTGGAAGCTTTTGCTATAAGCGCGCTTTTGCAACAAAAACTCGATTTTTGAATTATATACATATGCATGTGTGCCCAGGTAATACTGGCAATTTTGCAGCTTTGTTCCTTTGTTGGCGGTGCGGCCCGTGTGGCTGCCATCTCTATTTAGAATATCAAACTGCTCCATTTTTCACCGCCATTAAAATTGAGATGTCACGCTGTATGCAAAACTTCATATCAAATAGGCTAACACTTTGGTTTTTAATCAACTCCATCGCCCGGGGTAGGGGATGCCATTCTAGCCTGGTGTCTTCCTCTTGTTCCTCTGGCGTGAGGCTTGGCTCGCCATTTTTGCCAACAACTTTGGCCAGGTAACAATACGAAATTTCTCGATATTCATGCGCGGCAGAATTCTCTTCCACTACCCCAAGCTCTTGGGTGACCTTGCAGCGGCAGCCAGTTTCCTCTAAAACCTCCCTGGCCAAGGCCTGCTCCGGGCTTTCCCCCGCATCAATACCTCCGCCAGGCAGCATATAGAAATCCTCTGCGCCAATATACAAAACCGCAACCCTATTACTATCGTCAAGCAGCACAACACGGACGGTATCTCGCGGCTTAATAGCCGCAATACCGCCCGTGCCAAAAATCTGCATATCTGTAATCCGCCTGAGAAATTCCATCAAAAATTCCCCTGTTAAAGTTTTTGTCCAGCTTTTTCAAAAGTTGGCGAAGCCACTTACGGTTTTACTTACCTCTATTAACAACAGTCTTATGCACTTCACCGAACACCAGTTGCAGCAATGCAAAGCTTATCATTATAAACCAGTGGATACCGCCCAGGCCTGTTTGTATATCGAAAATTTCCGCCACAGGGGGTACAAGTGCTACAAACAGCGTGAAGATAATTGTGCCGCAGGCGGCTATTAGCATGCCTTTGTTGTTCAGCGGGCTGTATTTGAAGATAGAAAGGTCGCTGCGCACGTTAAAGATGTTGATTACGCTGGCCCAGCTTAACACCACGAATGCCATGGTTATGCCCACGGTGTAGCTTGCGCCGTTTGGCGAAATTGGCACACCGGCGGGGGCATCAAGCACATACGCGCCCAAGAAAAACGCACCAAGGGTTAAAATAGAGAAAGCGATGGAACCCCTTGCGATTTTTGCCCCAAGGCCGGCGGCAAAAATGCCTGCGCCCTTGCGTATTGGCTTGCGTTTCATCACGCCTGGCTCGGGCTTCTCGAAGGCTAGGAAAAACCCAGGTATACCGTCAGACACCACGTTGATAAGCAGTATCTGTAAGGCTAGCAGCGGCGAAACGCCAACAATAAGCATGCCCGCCAGTAGGATAAAAATTTCTGCAAAGTTAACGCTAAGCAAGAAGGCGATGGTTTTTCTAATATTGTCAAACGATGTACGCCCTACGGATATTGCATCCACTATGGTGGCGAAGTTATCGTCGGTGATAACCATATCTGCTGCGCCCTTAGACACCTCTGTGCCGGTGATACCCATGGCTACGCCCACATCTGCGGCCTTTAGGGCTGGTGCGTCGTTTACGCCGTCGCCTGTCATGGCCACTACTTCCCCGTGGGATGTCCAGGCCTTTACTATGCGGATTTTATCCTCTGGGCTAACCCGCGCGTATACAGAAATATCCTTCACCTGCGCCCGCAGGTCGTCTTCAGACATGGTTAGCAGTTCTGCGCCGGTTACGGCCCGGTCGCCTTCTTCCATTATGCCAATCTCCTTGGCTATTGCGCTAGCTGTTACCACATGATCGCCGGTTATCATTACTGTGCGAATGCCGGCTTCTTTGGCCATGGCCACAGCATCTGTAGATTCTGGCCGTGGCGGGTCTATCATGCCCACCAGCCCGCGGAACTCTTGGTCGCATTCTAATGCTTCCTCTGAAAGGTCTGTTGGCATCTGGTCATACTTTTTCACAGAAACTGCAATCACCCGTAGCGCCTTTGCGGCGAATTGGTCGTGGATTTCTGTGGCTTGTTGCAGTTGTTCTGGCTGCCAGCTTACCGGGATGCGGTCGAATGCGCCCTTTGTCACGGCGATGTAGCCTTCCTCTGTACGGTGCACGGTGGTCATACGCTTGCGGCCAGAATCGAAGGGCAACTCGTGCACCCTTGGGTACTGGCGTTCTGCCTTTACCCTGTCTAGCCCAAGGTCGTGCAACATGCGGATTATGGCTATTTCTGTAGGGTCGCCAAGTACATGCTCGTCGTCGCCGCGCACTTCAATTGTGGCGTTGCTGCATGATGCCATCAGACCAATTAGCTTTTTCTGTTCGTCGTTAAACTGGTCTTTATATGAAGCAGGGGCGAAATTAACATGCCATACCCGGCGGATTTTCATTTTATTCTGCGTTAGTGTTCCTGTTTTGTCTGAACAAATAACCGATGTGTTGCCCACAGTTTCCACCGCTGGCATCTTGCGGATGATGGCCTTCTTAGTAACCATGTTGAAAACGCCGTAGGATAGTACCATTGTTACAATAATAGGCAAAGTTTCTGGCACGGCCGCAACCCCCAGCGCCACCGCAAGGATAAGCGCATCTACAAACTCACGCGGCCCGCCGGTTGCAGGGTTGATATCATGCACAACCCATGCAAATACAAACATAAGCACACCCGCCACCAGCGCCAATGCAGAAATCCGTTTGGCAAGCTGCTGAAGGCGCAGCTGCAACGGTGTTTTTAGTTTTTGTGTGTTGTTTAGCAGCTTTGCAATTTTGCCCATTTCGGTATTCATGGCTGTTTCTACAACCACCGCAGTTGCCCGCCCGCCTGTTACCAAGCAGCCAGAATACACCATGTTTAGCCTATCGCCAAGTGGTGCATCCTCTGCAATTTCTGCGTCGGGGTTCTTTTCCACTGGCTGGCTTTCTCCCGTTAGCGGGGCTTCTTCCACTTGTAGGCTGCTGGCTTCAATTATCCTGGCATCTGCAGTGATTACATCCCCAGTGTTTAGCTCTATAATATCGCCAGGCACAAGCTCACGCGCCTCTATAATTTGCTTCACGCCGCCGCGAATTACTGTGGTTTTGAAGGCGTTCATCCTCTTCAATGCCTCCAATGCCTTCTCCGCCTTGGCCTCTTGCCAAATACCCAGTGTCACATTTATCACAACAATGGACATGATAACCACGACCTTTGGCCAGCCGCGCCCAATAGTATCTGGCGGGTGGAAGATAGCCGTGTAGGCCGCAATGGCCGCCGCCGCAATAAGTATCAGCGTCGGGATTTCGGAAAGATGATGCAAGATTTTGGTGCCTAGCGAATCCTTCCTCTCTTCCTCGAACTCATTAGCCCCATACCTATGAAGCCGCGAATTGACATCCTCCGCAGTTAACCCCTGGTGTCTGTTGGTGTTCAATTTCTCTACAATTTGGTCAATGGTTTCCTTTACCCAAAGCATTAAAAACCTCCTAAGAAAAATGCGGCAAAATCGCAATATCTGCAATAGACTTCTTTCGAAATCACATTTTTGATTTCGAAAAAGTTACCTTTTCAATCTTTTGCTTCTTCTAAAATCACGTTTTTTGTGATTTTAGGAGAACTCTAATTAAAAATATTATCGTAAGCGTTTGGAAATGTCAATGAATGATGAGAATAAAACCTTTGTTTTAAAACAGCCAGGGGCTTTGCCAGCCATATCTTCAAAAGCTTTATGCACAAAAGTTTTGCAAAAAATTTTAATATTTTTGACGGTAGTTAGAGAAAGCCGCTTGGAATCATGACTTTTGGTCTTGTTGTGGTGGGAAATGATAAAAAAATGGTACCATACGGTACCATTTTGAGGGAATTGTGGTACCGTATGGTACCATTTTTTTTGTTTTGGGAGTTTCTAAATTGGTTTAATTCAAAATATCTCATGCTTATACGGCTGGCCGTTTTGTTGGGTTATCCTTTTGCGGTTCAATATTGCAAAGGAGAGATTGTATGAAAAAATATGGATACTGCCGTGTTTCTACTAAAGAACAAAATCCCCGCCGCCAGTTGCTGGCTATGGAAGCGCAAGGCATCCCACCAGGACAGGTGTTTTGCGAAAAACTAAGCGGAAAGGATGCTAACCGCCATGCACTGCAGGCTTTGATGGAGGCTGTACAGCCAGGCGACACCATAATAGTTGAATCTATAAGCCGCTTTGCTCGCAACACAAAAGATCTTCTCGTGCTTGTGGAAAGGTTGGCTGCTAATGGCGTAAATTTCATCAGCTTAAAAGAACATATTGATACCACCACGCCCACCGGACGATTCATGTTAACTGTGTTTGCTGCGGTATCGCAGCTAGAACACGAATTTATTTTGCAACGTCAGGCCGAAGGTATAGCCGCAGCAAAGGCCGTAGGCGCGCATTTAGGCCGCCCAATAAAAAAGCCTCCCAGGAACTTTGCCAAAATAGTAAAACAATGGGAGGACGGCATAATATGTTTTGATAATGCGTTAAAGGCAACGGGATTGAAGCGCGGTACGTTTTATAACCGGTTGCGGGAATTGCGCAGTGTAAGCGAGTGAGTGCAAAAAGGTCTACCTTTTTGTATCTGCAAGTTTATTAAATATTAGCATAGAAATTGTCAAACAACAATAGTAAATATAGAAATATAGAAAATTTGTCTAAATATGGTGCAATGCAGAGATTCATAGTGATAACTATAAAAAAGTAGGCCTTTTTGCAGTGCATGGCTAATAGTAGCCTAGAGAGGGAGATTTCATGGAAAACAATAATTTGCAATCGGAAGAAAACCAACAAAATGACTTGCAACGCAACCAGCAAAACAACACGCCGCCAATCAATGTAACTTTTTCTGGTAGGGGAGGCAACAGTATGATCGGGCATATTTTAGAAGTGAAAAAGCTAATAATTATGGCGATTATTGTTGTGGCGGTTGCGGTTATAGTTGTATCTATTTTTAATAGAGACAGGGGGAGCATGTTAAATTTCTCTCGCATGGCAGAGCGGCAAGTAATTGTAACAGAAACAATAATCACAGGATTTACAGAGGCTCAGAACCTAATAACAATGGAAGCCCAGCTGCAGCATTCTATAGATATTGCAGAAAGAGCCGGATTGTTCCGGCTAGGAACAAGGGAGCAATCATTTACTTTTGTTGGGGATGGGTTATTTACTACAGATTTAAGTGGGTTTCACTCCGACCATCTTATAATAGATTCATTCCGGGAGCGCATTTGGGTTGCTCTTGAGCGCCCTGTGTTTTACGGTGTGATAGTAGATTTCGAGAACACTATTATCGATGATGTTGCAACAAGTTTTTTTGGCTGGGGAACGATTACTTTAGCCCCAGAAGAGTTCAATGAATTGTTGCGGCAAGCGCAGCTAGAAATGGAATTGTTGGCATTGCAAGAGCTGTACGAAGAATCCTATGCCTACACTGAAAGAGCCGTGACAGAGCTGATAAATGTAGTGCTTGCAGCTGCCGGAATAGGCGGGTATAGCGTGTATGTAACTTGGCGCTAGCAATAACAGCACAAAAGGCCTCCGCATGGAGGCCTTTTCAATCGCTTCTATATAATGCTAATCATCTCGATAATATTCTCACAAGCCCCATTCATAACCCTCTCGCCAGGCACAATCGCTGCCACGCCTGGCGGGTACTTGGCCACCAGCTCTGCGGAAACCTGCCCCACGGCCTCTTTAACAGAGACTCGCCGCGAAGGCAATGCCAACGCCTCCCGTGGCGACATCAAAACCTCTGGCAAAATAGGCTTTGCCTCAAGTTGCGGCATAGGTTTTTTGTCAAGCGGCAGTCTTGTTGGGGTTAGCTTCTTGCTGATATCCTCCATCGCAAGCTGCAGCCTGTCAAACCCCTCATCTGTATCAGCTACCGAAGTCATGGCCAGAAGATGCTGTCCGTTGGCCATTTCCATCTGCACTCCGTATTCGTTGGCCAATAATCGCGAAATCTCTTCGGCAGTTTCTTCGGTATGGGCGGTGAAATTCAGCTTCCCCTCATCCTTATCATGCACCCCGAAAAGGGATGGCTCGCCGAAGGCGCAGCGCTCTGCACCTGGTGCTGGATTCATATTAAATGTAGGAAACCTATCCGTCAGCCGCAAAACATCCGACTTCAATTCACTTCGCAGCCGCTTTAGCCGCGATACATATTCATCAAAAAATCGAGATTCTCCCCATAGCTTCTCTAGCATAAAATCCGTAGCTGCCATCAGCATGTAAGAAGGGCTGGTGGTTTGGAACGCATTTACATAGAATCTCAATTTTTCTATATCTATACGCGCCCGGTTTGCGTGGATAACTGCCGTTTGCGACAGCGCAGGCAGGGTCTTGTGGAAGCTATTTACCACAATATCTGCGCCGCAAGCTAGTGCGTGGGCCGGAAAGTTCTTATGAAACGGAAAATGCGCCCCATGGGCCTCGTCTACGATAAGAATCCCGCCCTTGGCATGGACTTCCTTGGCAATAGTCGCGATATGTGACGTGAACCCTTCATATGTAGGGCTAACCACCAGCAGCGCATGGCCTTCTGGGAAATTCTCCAACACCACGCCACCGGCCAGCCCACCGGGCATAATCTGCGGCAGAATATACTTTGGCCGTGCCCCAGAAAACGTCAGCCCACGGTACGCGCTAACATGGGCGTTTCGCGCCAGCACAATCTTTTCCCCGGCATAACAAACCGCCGCCATTACCCCAGCAGAAGCCCCATTTACCAACAAAAAACTTTCATCTGCCCCATAAAACGAAGCAATTTTGCCCTGCAATTCCTTAATCATGTCGGTGGGCGCAGACAACACATCCATAGAAGGAATCTCTGTTAAATCCAACCCAAGAAGGTTTTGCGGCAAAAAAGCCGGGTTGCGTTTATGCCCCGGCATATGAAATGGATAGATGTTTTGCTGTAGATATTTCTCGATTTTTTTGTACATAAAATCACCCTAAAATTAAGATTTATAGAATTGTAATAAGCTAAGCCTCTGCTGGTTTTGGCAGCATATAAGCTACAATCACATTCCCAAGGGATAGTGCCGCCGCTATAAAGAAAACGTATTGCGGGCCCCAGGTATCCCAAACAAAACCGCCTAAAAGGGCGCAAATTATCGAGATTGCGTGGTCTATGCTCATGCCGGTGGATAGGGTGGGCGATATTTCAGATTTATCCAGGGCGATAGAGCGCAGGTAAAGGGCGCGCAGCATTCCCATTTGCATTGTCATGCGGTCTAATATGAACAGTACGTACACGATTATCACAGGCACGCCAACGGCCGCAATGCGGCCAGACATCAGCCCTGCGCTAAGTATACCAAACAATATGTATATCCCAATGAAGGCATACCCTTCTACAAACATCATTCTTTTAAGGCCAAAGCGGTCTGAAAATTTGCCCGCCATGGGTATAAAAAATATCCCCAAAAACATGCCAACCATAGAAAGAAAAGCCATAGTATCGGCCTGGCGCAACAAAATTGAGATAAGCACCCAAGGCCCAAAAACCAAAGCAATCTGCTTATGGGCGCCATGAAGCGATGCAAGCAAATAATAAAATTTATATTCTCGGCGGAAGAGTAGCAGTTTTTTGCCAGTATTTATGGGCGGGTCGCCAATCATCCTGCGTAGTTTGATTAAAATAAGCACAACCGCCGCAAAAAACAGCGTAGCAATAAGAAAATTGCGAACCACTGTATGTTCAAAGCTAAATATCCCCCTGCGGAAACCAATAAAAACCACCAAACTGGCCAAAAAACCAGCCCCGGTGCGCACGCCATTTAAAATACCAAACTGCCGCCCGGTGTTTTCTGAGCCAATAATATTAAGGCAAAGGCTATCTTTAAGCGGCATGTAAAGGTGTATGCCCATAGAATTTATAAACAAAAACGCAAGCATAATAGCAAACGGCGGCGTGAACACCCCAAGCAAAATAAGCCCAATAATAGCCAGCAATTGCGCCACAATAGCCAGCCGAATCTCGCCCATAAACGACATCAGCGAAATAACAAACACAGCAATAAGCCCAGGCATTTCCCGCGGGAACTCGATAAACCCACGCTGCGAGGCCGTAACATTGTAAACTTCCATATAAAAGTTGCTATAAACCCCTTCAGAAAGCCCCGCAGCAAGCGCCGTAAACGCCGAAGCCACCAGAACGAGAAAAAACGCCTGCTTTTTCACTTTGCTATCAAATTCCATTTGAAACTCCTTTAAACGATTGTAATATTATGACGATTATAACATAAAAAAATAAAACCGTCAGAGGCTTTAGCGATGCCAATAAATTCACTTTTCAGAAGGTTTCGCTTCGTGCCGGCTGGAGTCCATCAAGTTTGAATCCGTAGAATTTTAACCGAAAGCCTGTGAAATATGTAGGGGCCGATTTGCCCAGGGGCTTTAGACTGAACGATTGTCGATCATCGGTGCGGGTGCTTTCCCCGCGGCGATTAGCGACCTTAGTGAAGGCTAATGCCCCTGAGCAAATCGGCCCCGGGGCGAAACCCATACCCAGCAGAACCGCCCAGACATTTCAATGCAAAAATATCACAGCCAGTTTTTTTAAGTAGCGTGAAGGGGGTAAATGGTACCGTGTGGTACCATTTTTTTGCGAAATAACGATACTGTTGCCAATTTAATCCAGTAAATAGACTTGCAAAGCCTCTAAATAGGCTGTTCTTTCTAAAAGAGAAAAAACATTTTAAAAATCTCGCAAAAAAAGGGGAGGCGATATAAATCGCTTCCCCTTTAAAAACACCTAAAATTTAAGTTTTTTCGCGTCTTTTTTCAAAAAAAGAAGTGGAGATGTGACAGGCAAAGCCTCAGATAGTTTAACCCCAAGCCCTTGGCGGTATTAATACCCAGCATAATGCAATATCAAAAGCGCTCTAAATGTGATGTCGCAGGCTTTTCTGGTTTTTGTTCGCCAGTCTGTTTCTAGTTGCATGCCGTAGTATTTTCCTGTTTTGAATAAGCGTTCACAAATATTTTCTAGGCGGCAGATGCCATCGGTGTCTATGGAGCTTGCTATTTCGTCTGTTAGCTTTTTTAGTTCAGGTACCTGGGGGATGATTCCGCAGCGGGCGAAGGTTTCCAGATGGGCGAAATGGTATAGGCCGTTGTGGTCTTTGCCGTCTTCGCCGATGGGACACATTATCGGGCTTGGGTACAGTCCTGAGCCTTTTACGGTCATGCCTTGGGCTGGGAAGCCGCCGCCGAAGCAGCCCACTTGGCTGCCTGGGATGAATGATACAAGATGAGGGTCATCTGTGCGCATCGTTTGGTTTACGGCTTGGGCTACGGCCTTGATTGTAGCCTCGTTTCGCCAGGATTGCGTATACGCGAGAATTTGAAAATGCACGGTGCATGGCCATTTTTCATAATCATTGAAAACTTGCATGGTGCGGCCGTTTTTCCTTTTCTCGTGCAGAATATCGAACACCGATTCAACCTCGGTTATGCGTTTTATCGAGTCGAGCGATAGCTGAATATGCTGGGTGATATCGTAAATATCGGCATACCCCGCGGCGGCAATAATGGCAGAATTACTAAGCTTTGCGCCCATGCCTGGATATTTGAACTCGTCATAATCGAAGCCGCGGCCGTAACGTGAGTGGCTTGGCGGCGTGATGTCAAGGGCCTCCAGCGCCCGGGCGAGTATGGGTGTGTTTTTGTTCAAGGCCTTTTGGGTAAGATGCTGCAATGCGCATTGATGCCCCCTGAAGATGCCGCCATTATTGTATGTTTCGCCAATCCACCCATCTGGCTGCTGGGCGGCGATTATCCCCTGGATTGTGGCTTCGGAAAGAATCTGCTGCTGATAGCGCGCAGATTTTGCGTTTGTGAGTTCTCCAAAAATTTCACTCTTAATGCGCTTCCTTATAGAAGGGTTAGCATTTTCCAGCAGAAAGTCTATCATTTTTTGCTTCATACCATCAGCTCCACGGCGATTTTTTCGTTTTTATAAGCAGATTTTAGCAACTCGGCTATTTTTTTGCATACAGCTGGCTGGCAAAAATCTTCGCTGGTTTTAATGCTAAATGCTTCTTGCCATGCTTTGTATACAGCCTCGTACAGCTCTGCAAGCTGGCCAGCTTCGGCTTTTTTTAGATATTGCCAGGCGTAGTATTTTAGCGCACCATATGTGCCAAGAAAATATTCCAGGTTCCATGAGGCCTCGGGGTTTGGCTCGCCCTCAAAATGCTTAATTAGCGCCGGATAGGCTTTCAGCCCTTTGGCGTTATCACACCATTCCTGGCCTGTTAGATGGGCTGCTGCCAGTTTTAATGTATCTGCCAGTATGGCTTCTTTTGGCTTGGCTGTTTCCCCGGTTATTGTCAGCACAGATAATATGGGGATTTCCCGCTGGCCAAGCTGGCAGTAGCTCATTTGGCCTTGGCCGTTAACCGCCAGGGTGGTGAAGGTTTGCTTGTCGTCGTTGTAGCCGGTAATCAGTCCCCATTCCGGCACACCGATATCCCAGGCCACAGCAGGGATGCCCGCATCAATTGATGTTTTAATAATCGAGATTGCCTCCAAGCGCTTTACTTCTTCTATATCCTCTTGCCCCCAGTAGCGCCCCGCATATCCACAGCTAATGCCACCACTCTCCACCCAAGGCTTTTGCTCATCAAATGCCCAAATGCTGGTGGCCGATGCGCAAAGGTCTTCTGCAACCCACATACGAAACGCAAAGCCGCTAGTGGCGATAATATCATCCCCATAGGCCTGCCATGGGCTATTCTTTACCGCACAAGATAGAGCTTTAGCAAAAGAAAACAGATAACCTGTAGGGTCGTGGACAACTTCCCATGTAATATCGAGATTTTTCATTTTATTGCCTCCTTTATATTAAAACCGTCAGAGGCTTCGCCTCCGACACCACCACAAACTTTTTGAAAAAGTTTGACAAAAACTCAATTTTTTAATGGAATATAGATTTTTTCGCTGAAGGTGCAGCTGGATTCTACGTAGGTTTCAAAGTCGTAGGTATTTGCGTGGGTGTAGCCGGATTTGGGTAGCCATGTTTCGGTGATATATTGCCAAGACTTGTGGATGATGTTAATGAAATTGAAGTGAGATGATGGCGGCGTGGTAAATATTGCGTAAAGCCCGCCTGGGATATTTAGCTGTAATGTGCCGATAGTATCACCTTTAGCTTGGTTTGATGGTATTCCTATAAAATAATCCAACTGGTTTTTTTCGATATTCCAGTGGCCTACGCCGTAATCTGCTACTGCTGTGCCGTCGGATAGTTTTATCGATAATTTTTTGCAGTTATATATATTCCAAAACATAGGTGGAGTTTTTTCTGTGTTTGGGAGAACGGTTAGGTTAAAGCTGGCCAAAGTCTCGATTTTTGGTTCCAGTTTAAATGGCGTAACATCAAGCTGGAAGGGGTCGAACAGCCGCAAGCTGTTTCTCGTTTGTTTAAACTCCGTTGGCAAAATGTTATGTTCTGTTTTGAAGGCGCGAGAAAAATTCTCTTTCGAATTAAACCCATATTCGAACGCGATATCCGAAACTGCCCGCGGCTGTTCCATCATTTCACGCACAATCTCCGAAAGCCGCCGCTTGCGAATATAATCCGCCGGTGTAAGCCCTATAACCAGCCTAAACACTCGCACAAAATGGTATTCTGAATAACCCGCCGCCAGCGCTACCTCGCCAAGAGGAAGCTCTGCTTTCAGGTTTGCCTCAATATATTCAATTGCCCTTGCGATATGATTTCTATAGTCCATGTCCAGATTATAACATTATGCAAGCCATTACAGTTGATAAAAATTGCGATGTTGGTGAGGCCGCGGACTTTGCCTGTACTCACTCGATTTTTTACGGCCTAGCTTTTTGCGAATATCTAAGTGTGTGGCGCTGTCGTTTACTCGTATTATAGCCAAAGTATCCACCTTTGTGGTCTGTTTATATGTGGAATTAATGTAGACGAACGCTAATGGATTTTGGTAGCTGGCTGTCTAGCCATGTTTCGATATCGTCGCGAAAATTGAGAATATTTTCATCCAATGGTATGCGAATGCCCTGGCAGCCCCAGTTGCATCTTTCATTGAATAATCGGTCGCAGCCGTAGCCTTTTTCTATTATTTGCCTTAGGCTGGGATGAAAATACTCGATATTGCTAGCAGGGTTATCTGTCTTTTTAGCCTTTACAACCAGGCAAAACCCGCGCTTCAAAGATATGGAAATGCCCCAAGTTCTGCGGGAGTATATATCTCTTGGAGTTAGTTCTTTTTTGCTGCTTTTTACATATGCATAAGCGAAATGTATATCGCCCAATATTGTAATGGCGCAGGTTAGACCTTTGTCTATATGCTTCTGGTGCAATTTTATTATAAAGCTTTGAGTTTCTGCCGGTAGTGATTGTATTGCGTCTTTTAAAATATCGAGAATATCCGGCTCTTTTGCCTTCAATAATCTATATTCACAACGCAGGAGGCTTTTGTCGTTGGCATATCTTTTGGTGGTTCTCAGTTCTATATCTGCAATGGCCATAGCTTTTAGCCCTGCCAGCACCAAGGGATTGCTGGGATAAAAAATCTCTATTTCTGTTCCCTTGAATGATTTTGCGTTTAAATCAATATCTGGGAAGCTAAAGCCGCAAATGGCTAAAAAACGCAGGCATTGCATCTGCCCATTGGCCGGGGTTTTTGGCTTTGCGGTGAAGGATGGTATTGCCGTAAGCAGCATAGAATCTCCATTTTCAGATAGCTGACCATGGTAGCCAATATCTACAAGCAAGTTTGTAACATGGCTTAAAAATGGATAATCGTCTATGTTTTTTGGGGTTTTGGGTGGCAGGGCGTATTCATTGCCGTGGGATATAAGACGGCTGCAAAAAAGATTGAGAAAATCTCTAAATGCAATAACGCCAGCGCGTATATTCTCTTCGCTTGTAAACCTATTTAGCTTAGGGTTTAATTCATATTCTCCCGGGATATTTGCGGGGATTAAACTTTTGTAAAACTGCGCCACGGCTTCAATGGGCTGCAATTTTATATTTTTATCATGATGCTCGCTCATTTTATACCAATCTCTCTTTTTTAATAACTTGCCGCTGTGCTAGTTTTTCTGGATTGTTTTTGTAAGCTTCTTTTATTTGCTGCCTACGTTCTTCACCTGCTGCCGCCAAAATTTCCTCTATATTTGTGTCGCTTGCTACAAAATTTGCAAGCCATAGGCGGTATGGTTCTGCTTTTGGGCTTGGGATTATTTGTATCAGGTATATTGCTTCTGTTATGCCGATGGCATCTGTAAAGTAGTATTTTCCGTCTGGCGAGGGAAATTTCAGTTGGTCGGAAAATCCGACCAACTGAAATTTTTGCTGGGTGTAGTCGTACTTAAATTTTTTCCAATATTCGCGGGCGGTGTCGTAATCACTCTCGATTAATATGGCGCAAATATCCACGGCAGAAAACCACCATTTCTTTTCTCCATGGTCGAAAAACGAGCGCAGGTTTTTGTTTGTAAAGGGATTGTTCATTTTTTGCTTCTCCTTTCTGTGGATGCAAATATTTGTTCTGGTTTGGCAAATTGTAACATGTATTGGGGAAATATTCCACCTATAGTGAAATAATTCGAGAACGGTCTCGCCTGTCGCGGCAAAAACGCCTGAAACGCCTTATCCTGGTGGTAAAGGTGCTGCCCTGGCGAGGCCGTTTCTCATTTATTTCACTATGCTATTTAGGCATTGTAGATAACCAGTTGCCACAAAACCCTTGGAATATGTTTTGCCAGCCGTATAATTACAATTAGACCACAGTCGATTTCGAATAATAAACCGCCGGGGATAAGCTAAAAACTTCCCCGGCCTCCTCACAAATTGCATTTACATTAGCCCTGTGCCAGTTATAATAGGAGATGGGGTGGTGGCCATAATCCCCATAGAAGGAGGGCGGCAGTGTTATTTATAGGAATATGCGATAGCGATACCGCCGTCCGGGCGGCTATTGGAGATTTCGCAAGGCGATACAAGGAAGAAATCGGGATAAATGTGCAGATTCTGGCCTACAATAGCGGGGAAAAACTCCTGCGGCATTATCTCTTCGAGCTAGATTTGGTGTTCTTAGAAATCCCATTCGCTAAGATGACAGGCATAGAAATAGCCCGGCAAATTAGAGCAGTTGACCAAAATGTGGCGATAGTCTTCCTCACATCTGTACTGTCACATGTATTTGAAGCATACGACGTACGGGCAAACAACTACCTGCTAAAGCCGCTAAAGTACACCCGTTTCCTAAAAGAAGTAGAGGCCGCAAGGGCAAAACGCGGCCAAAATCGATTTTTTATAGAAAGCAACGATAGCGGCATGTACAAAATCTACACCAAAACCCTACGCTATATAGAAACCGACGGCCGCAACACAAAAATTTACACCGAAAACGAAGGCATAATAAGCTACAAACCCATGAAAACCCACCAACAAACCCTATACGAACCACATTTTATACGCTGCCACACGGGCTTTATAGTAAATCTACTCTTCTTCGAAAAAATGGAAGGCAATGACATAATCCTAACCACCGGCGAACGCATCCCAGTAAGCCGCCAGCGCAAAAAAGAAGTAATAACCCAAATAATGAACCTCCCACTGCGAGGGGGCTGACCCCATGGGAATGCGTATGAAAAATAATGTGGGTGTGGCGGGTGAAGCTTTTCACGGCATCAAATCTCAAAAAGGAGCAAACCATGCAAAAATTAAAAGATAATTTTTTATCCATCAAGTGGGCGTTTAAGCTTGCCCGTCGTATCAATATTAGGGTTTATTTGTGGTGGAGTTCTATTAGTATTTTGCTGGCTGTTTTGCCGGCTGTTTCGCTGCATTTTAATAGGGAGGCCTTGGCTGTTTTGTCTGGGTTTGTGGCTACAGGGCAGGGGAGCTTTGGGGATGTGCTGCCTTCCATTGTGGCGCTGGGGGTGATTTTAACGGCGATTGGGCTTTCTAACCGTGTTAATGGGGATTTTTTGAATATGCAGATGCATGATACTTATTATTTTGGCTTTTTGGAGTTTTATATGGACACAGTGCAGGATGTAGAGCTGAAAACGCTGATGGATAAGCGATATTTAGACGAGCATTATTCTGCGCTGGGGCGGGGTGGGTCCTTGTCAGATTTTATGAGCAATAGCTGTGTGCTGCTGGCTAAGTCTATTGGGGCAGCGTCGTTACTTGTGGTGGCTGCTCAGGTGTCGCTGGTGATTTTTTTGGCAGCGGCGGGTTATATTGCGGCCATCATGCTGCTTAATTATGTAATGGTGGATAAGCTGCGCTGGAACCACCTAGAATACGACGAGGCCCGCAGGCTTGCGGCGTATTATGAGAATTCTTCCATGCAGCCGGGTGTGGCCAAGGAGATGCGGATATATGATACTTCTAAGGAAACTGTAGACAAATGGGCGGATGCATATAAGGAAGTGGAAGATTTCATATACCATCATTCAAGATTTTATCCTGCTTCCACGGCAATAAGCCGCATTGGGTTCTATTTATTTATTGTGGGCATGATGGCTTATGGGATTTTCCAGGTGGCGGCTGGCAGCATGACCGTGGATGTTTTCCTCATGGTTTTTGCGCTGGGGGTAAGCATTAGCGAGATGATTGGCAGCATATCCAACAGCTTTGTGCGGGCAGATAATGCCATGTACTTCCTAAATATACAGCGCAAGTTCACGGGCGCAGTGCCAAGGGCCGCCCAAGACTGGCGGGATGGCTTCGAGCCGGCAGACCATGAAAATATCTTCCAGGCAAAGAATCTATGCTTTTCCTACGATGATGAAAAACAAGTGCTGCATGATTTGACATTTAGCATAAAAAAAGGCGAAACCGTGGCATTGGTGGGGCTAAACGGCAGCGGCAAGTCTACGCTGGTTAAGCTGCTTATTGGCCTGTTTTCGCCAACCAAGGGTGACCTGCGCTTCTATGGCAAGGAATATGATGACAAAACCCGTGGCGGCGTGATAAAGCGGGTGGGGATGTTTTTTCAAGATTTTCATATTTTCCACGCGACATTTAGGGAGAATGTGGGTTTTGGCGACCTGAAAAACCTAAATGACGAAGCCCAAATAATGAAGGCAATAGAAAAAGGCGATGCCAAGAAAATCCTGGACAACCTAAGCAATGGTCTAGAGCAATGGCTAACCAAGCATGTAAAAAGCGACGGCATATGGCTGTCTGGCGGCGAAAGCCAGCGCGTGGCCGTATCACGCACCCATATGAGCGACAAAGATGTGCTAATCTTCGACGAGCCGGCTTCTGCGCTAGACCCTGTTGCAGAGATGAACCAGTTCCAAGCAATACGCGAGAAAATACAGGGGCGCACGGCTATTCTAATAAGCCATAGGGTGGGCTTTGCCCGGCTGGCAGACAGGATAATAGTGCTGCAAGACGGCCGCCTGGCCGAGGACGGCACACATGAAACATTGATGCAAAAAGATGGCATTTACGCGAATTTCTTTAACACCCAAGCCGAATGGTATCAGAAAGGCGGTGAGGCAGTTGAATAAGCTAAAAACCCTAGCCCGCGCCCTTTGTGTGAGCATAAAAATAAAAGGCCCGCTGGATTTACTTATGAGCCTGCTTGGTTTCCCGGCGGCATTAATCCCGGTGTTTCTGGCAAATCAAATGCGCCTGCTTGCAGATCATCTGCAAGATTTAATGGGCGCACAAACAGATATAAGCTATGCCATGGCCGCCCTGGGTGCGGTTGTGGGTCTATACGTAACTAGCATGGTAATTGACATGCTAAGCCAATTTACCGGCCTACGCAGCAGCATAAGGCTACAAACCTACATCAACCGTAGGATAATGGAACATAAATGCCAGGTGCGCTACAAATATATAGAAAACTACGATGATTTCCAGAAACGGATAGCCTTCGCCAAGGAACATGCAGGCGGCACAATGGGGCAAAGCATGAGTAGCATAATCTCCATTTTGCAGCTGATGTTGGCCTTTGTGGCGGCATCGCTGGCGCTTTGGGAAGTAAGCTGGGTGATTGTAATTGTGTTATATGTAACCAGCATACCCGCGGCTATTTTGGCCTATTTGCAGCAGGACGAAACATTCCATGGCCGGGCAAAATGGATGGAAGAAGGCAGCCTGGCCATACATTATTACAATATGCTGGCGGGTGCGAACTATCTGTTTAACGGCCAGCAAGAAATCCGTCACGGGGGTCTTTTCGATTATTTAAAAGCCCGCTGGCGCGCAATAGTTGACCATTACCTTGGCAAAAAGAACAGGTTAATGGCCAAGCATGTAAAATACAATGCCGTGGCAGATATCCTGCGAAGCGGTGTGTACCTGGCTATCTTGCTGATAGCCGCAAGGGAAATCTACCTTAACCCAGCCCTTGGCATAGGTGTGTTTGTGCTAGTGTATTCGCTTTCTGGCAACTTGCAACGGGTGGCGGCCAGCACCCTGGTTAGCATAATGTCCTTGGCCCAGGATATCCCATACATGCAAGAGTTTTTCAAACTAGATGAGCTAGAACGTGAACCAAAATACAATGGCGAAAAACTGCCTAACGGTGATATAACCTTCGAAAATGTAAACTTTGCCTACCCAAATGCCGAACGGGACGCCCTAAACGACATCACCCTTCATATAAAAGACGGCGAAAAAATAGCCATAGTGGGCGAAAACGGTAGCGGTAAATCCACCCTAATCAATCTCCTATGCGGAATGCACAGCCCCAGAGACGGCAAAATAAACGTGGGCGGCTGCGATGTTATAAATAACCCCGCAAGCCTACGCGGCTCTATGTCTGTCGTGTTTCAAGACTTTGCCCATTACGAAACTAGCATCCGGGAAAACATTACAGTATCTGACAAGGCCCGCCAATCCACAGATGCAGAAATTCTCGACCTGCTAGAAAAAATAAACGCCCGCAACCTAGTAGACCAGCAACCAGACGGCCTGGCCACCCAGGTTGGCACATTTGGCGCAAAGGCCAACAACCTATCTGGCGGCCAATGGCAAAAAATATCCATAGCCCGTGCCGCCTATAAATCTGACGCAAAAATCATGATATTAGACGAGCCAACCTCTGCTCTAGACCCTATCGCTGAAGCCGAACTCTATCACAATTTTGCCAACCTAACCCACGGTAAAACCACAATACTAATCTCCCACCGCTTAGGCATAACCGCAATAGTGGACCGAATAATAGTCATAAAAGATGGCCGCATAGTAGAAACCGGCAACCATAACGAACTAATGGCCAAGAACGCGCATTATGCAGAGATGTATAGGGCGCAGGCTAAGTGGTATGAGGCTGGGTGAGAGAGCCAAAATTGTCAAATGCTTCGCCGGCCGCATCTCCAAAACTTTTCATAAGGTTCGCATCGCCCGGCTTCTCTCAGATTATATTTGAAAAAAGTTTTTTAGTAAAACTTTGATTTTTGAATTTGAATTTTTGAAAAAAGCCCTTGTTTCTGGGCTTTTTTTATTTTGCGGTTCTGATTTTTGGCTAGTTTTTGCGAAAAAATGGTACCATACGGTACCACAATCACGAAAAAATGGTACCGTATGGTACCACCGTCACGAGAAAATGGTACCATGCGATACCATTTGACAGTCTAAAGTTAAAATTTTGCTAAGTTTTTCCCGAAAAAGCGGTGGGGGTGTGGCCGGCGAAGCTTCAGGCGGTTTCCTCGTTCGACAGCCATCTTCAATTTTCCCTAAAAAAGGGTTGACTTAGGCAGTTTCATTTGTTATCGTTTGTGTATCACAAGTTAATGGGAGGATACCTATGTCTTTGATTGGCAAGAAGGTAAAGGATTTTAAGGTTCAAGCGTTTGTTAATGGCAGTTTTAAGGAAGTTTGTAGGGATGATATGCATGGCAAATGGTCGGTATTTTTCTTCTATCCTGCAGACTTTACTTTTGTATGCCCCACAGAACTTGGGGATTTGGCAGATTCTTATGCAGAATTTCAAAAGATTGGCTGCGAGGTTTATGCAATCTCTACAGACACACATTTCACGCATAAGGCTTGGTATGATGCTTCCGCCACTATAAGGAAGATTAATTACCCAATGCTGGCAGACCCTACACATGAGATTTCTAAGGATTTTGGCGTGCTTATTCCAGATAAAGGCGTTACGCTTCGTGGCACGTTTATAATCAACCCAGAGGGCGAAGTTGTTGCCTACGAGATTAACCCCGATGGCATAGGCCGTAATTCTGACGAGTTGCTGCGTAAGGTGCAGGCCGCCCAGTTTATAACAAAACATGGTGACCAAGTTTGCCCGGCAAAATGGTCCCCAGGTGCAGAAACTCTTAAACCAGGTTTAGATTTAGTTGGCAAATTGTAAAATTTAAAGGGAGTAGATGGCATGAGTGTTATGTACGACCTTATTGTAATCGGCGCTGGGGCTGCGGGCCTCAGCGCCGCCATCTTTGCCGGGCGCGCTAGGCTTCATGTGCTAGTGGTGGAAAACACCGGCGAAGGTGGCAAGCTAAAATTAGCAGCAGAGGTAAGTAACCCGGATGCTTTCACCGCCGGGGAAGTTGAAATAGCCGCCGATATGAAAAAAGAGGCGGTTAATTTTGGTGTAGACTTTGTTGCAGCCAATGTACAAAAAGTGGATTTCAAATCTGATATAAAATCGGTAAAAATTGATACAGGCAATATTTACACGTCCTGGGGGTTGATCATGGCCAGCCGCGCCAGCGTTGGGGTGGATTTTGTTACGGCCGACCTGTCACAAGTAAGCTTTAGCAAGAACCCCACAGAGGGAAAAGGCTCCCAATCATCTTGGGGTGTGATAATTGCCATGGGCTCAAAGCCCAAGACCCTAGGCTTTGAGGGCGAAGAAGAATTCACCGGCCGAGGCGTGGCCTACAGTGCCACTTGTGACGGCGAATTTTTTACCGGGCGCGACGTTTTTGTTATAGGCTCGGGTTTTTCTGCCGCAGAAGAATCCATTTACCTTACCCGCTTCGCCCGGAAGGTAACCGTGATAGTAAAAGGGCCAAAGCTAACCTGCGAGCAAGATGTGGCAGATAGGGTGCTTAATCACGAGAAAATTGAAATAAAATACAACACCGAAATAGTCCATGTTCGCGGCGCAAATGTAGTGAAAGAAGCCAAGTTTAAGGATATTAAAACCGGCGAAGAATGGGAACATAAAGTAGACGAGGGAACTTTTGGCGTTTTTATCATGGCCGGTTATGAAACAGAAAACGACGAAGATTTCGACAACCTAGATGACATCTACACACAAACCGCCGTGCCAGAAATCACAGGCTCTAATGAAATGAGCCCACAGCGGCGGCGGCAGCTAGTAATAGCAGCATCCGACGGTGCGGTATCGTCTGAAGCGGCGGTACGATATGTTGCAGAAATTAAGGCGCGACTAGGGGTAGAGGATTTTGCCCATGCCAAAGAAGCCAAACATACAACCTACGGCCTATCAGACGAAAGCATATCAAGCCAAATAAGGCATGTAATGGAAAGATGCGAAAACGATGTGACAATCCACGCGGTGCTGCTGCCAGATTGCACCATATCGGCCAATATAAAAGAATTCTTGGAAGAATATCGTGATGTAACAGAGCGGATGCCAATAAAAATAACCCAAAAAGGCGATGACCCTGCCATAGAGGCCAACATAGGCACAGATGTATTTCCAATAATCGCTCTGTTAGACAGCGCCGGCCAGTATACTGGTGTGGGCTTCCTAGGCGTACCCGGCGGTCACGAGCTAGAATCCTTTATTTTGGCAATATACAACGCCGCAGGCCCAGGCCAGGCCACCCCAGCATCCATGAAAGAACAAATAGAAAATTTACAAAGCGGCACAAGGCTAAAAGTAGGCGTATCTCTAACCTGCACACTCTGTTCAGAACTGGTGCAGAACTGCCAGCGCATAGCCATAATCAACAAAAATATAAAGGCAGAAATGATAGACATGCAATATTTCGCAGAGCTACGGGATAAATTCGATATAATGAGCGTACCCGCCTTGATAATAAACGACGAAACCGTACTCTTTGGCAGGAAATCAATGGAAGATTTACTTCTCAACTTACCGGGGGGGGGGGGGGGGAAAAACCCCACCC
>Ga0123355_10000486_pt1 | contig 52714 bp, 49 predicted proteins | sample TergutEmb28metaG_3_FD_89872 | JGI IMG/M metagenome (GOLD analysis project Ga0123355, IMG submission 89872) | Embiratermes neotenicus P1 segment gut microbial communities from Petit-Saut dam, French Guiana - Emb289 P1 | ecosystem: Host-associated > Arthropoda: Insects > Digestive system > Gut ... | reverse complement strand
CAATGTGTTTAACATCTCTATTCGCTCTTCTTGTACGCCCTCTGCTTTACCTTCACGCAAAATGTCTTCCCTAGTTACTACTTTCCGTCTGTCCATTACTTCTGCAAACATACTTTCCACCTTCCCTTTCAGCGGATTTGTGCTGGATATGAACTTATCGTTAAAATACTGCATTAGGCTTGCATATGCATGATACATTGTTTCCATTGCAGTGTACGATAATTCACCAGCGTTAAATAAATCCATTATTTTACTATCTACTTGCTCACTCATTTCTACAAAACGAACAGTAGTGTTTTCGTCCATTTCATTGCCCTTGATGTTTTTCCTAATATCAATGATTTTGAATGGCAAGAGTAGATGCATACCATTTTGGGATAAATCGTCAATAGGATACTCCCACATTTTTATTATAGGAAATTGTTGTAGAATCTTTTCTCCTGTGTCCTCATTTACAAACCAGAGTTTATAGTGACTAGGGACATCATTGCTCCGTTCTAGTTGAATCACCGTCATACGTGGTAGGGGTAATTCACCCTCATACTCATTTGAGAATCCCGAGCTTTTTACCATATCTATCATCGCATTAAACTGATACTCTGCTATACGACAAAGTATAGTATTATCATGGACTGTTTGAAACTCAATACCATATATTTTGCCATCTATGCTAAAAAGCATATCTGCAATCACTTTGTCGTAAGTCATTTTACTCTTATTACCATCATCTGTGCTAATTGCTTTTATATGTTCTGTCTTTAACTGTATCACATTGGAGGTTTCTGGGTTATGATTTGTGTTCATAGTGCTGTTTACAAACTTAACCAACTCTTTAGGGTCTGCTAAAAACACGCTCTTTATAGACTCATCAGCAGGGATAGCTGGTTTTGTTTCTTTTGAATCCTGTTTGATGTAAATCATTCCTTTCTTGCATTTATTGGTTATTTCAGAACCTTTCATTGTAAGATTTGTTCAACCTGCCTTGTGTTAGCCTTTTACTTGGTTCTGGCGTTTCTTTTGATTCTGCAATCTGACCAAGTACAGATGCTTTCTCATTAGTAGAAATTCCAGTTAATGCAGATGTTATATATTTGTTGTTTTTTGATAAAGAAGATAGAATCTATGCTGCGATATAGTTAACTTTAAGAGCATTTGGATTAGTTTTACACTTGTCTTTTAAATCAACCTCGCAACAATCATTAATATCATTATACGCTTTATAAAGAGCATTGGATATGCGTTTGACAGCATAATCAACAATATCATTAGTACGCATGTAAGCCTCTTTTAGTTGATATTTCCCCAGTCCTAATCGAACATACAGAGTTGCGTCATTTAATACCGTATCTATTGTCCTCTTTATGCTATTTGGAGCAAAGGATTTCCCTTGTTCTTTTAATTGCACTGTAGCATAGGCAATAACATCACCTTTCACATGCTCCTTACCGTCACGCATAAATTCAGAAACATACTGTATCGTGGCACGCCTTATTGAAACATTTTTATTCATGGATTACAACCCCTTCGCTAGTTTTATTTGTTCTGAGCTAATTTGTAACATTAGGAAGCACCCCTTTTGTCATACTTATTAATGCGAATTGTGCTATAATATTAGGTGACTATATATAATTTTACACCATATATGCTTGACACGGTGTATTTATAATCATGGCATCAACATTAAGGGGTAGATATCATGATTAACAAGGATTTTAACTCCATAAACAGCATAGTTTATGTTGCAGCGCATTAGAAAATGCTTCGGTATTGAAAATCACAATGATTTAGACAATGATGTAGAGGCTGATGAAACTTATGTGGGTGGCAAAAATAAAAATCGTCACAAGAATAAGAAAGTCAAAAGTTCACAGGGCAGAAGCACAAAAGACAAAACGTCTGTCGTTGGTATGATAGAGCATAGTGGCAAGTTGAATGCCCAAAAGGTAGACAATGTTCAAAAAGAAACATTGTCTAGCATAGTAATCAAGAGTGTTAAAGAATCTGCTAACTTGTATACAGATGAATGGGTGGGTCGGATATAATGGACTTGATAAGATGTATAATCACTCTATTGTACATCAAAAACTATGTTAATGAGTTTGTTTTCAGATATAACACCAGAGAATATACAGAATCTGGACGAATTAATCACTTGCTTTCTAATATGTGCGTGCGAACTACTTATAGGAGGCTTGTTCATGGATGCTAAAAGACAAATAACGCATGAAGGTGAAATAATTTTAGGCACTAATACGATACCCTGTTATATTTTAGGAGATGGCACTAGAGTGTTATCTGGCAGAGGTATGCAAGAAGCTCTAAATATGGTTGACCCCAAGGAAGATAATAAGCAGTCATCTAGGACCAGATTGCAAAGATATTTGACTCAAAAAACCCTAGAACCCTTTATTTTTAAGGGAAAAGAACAGGACCACTATAGACCTATTGAATGTTACAAGGGTGATACTAAAATTAATGGTTATGAAGGAACAGTCCTAGCTGATATTTTTGATGCGTTCCTAGAAGCAAGAAATAAGATAGACCTATCTTCACGTCAAAAAATAATTGCAGACCAATGTGAGATACTAATACGTGGCTTTGCAAGAGTAGGAATCATAGCATTAATAGACGAAGCGACAGGATATCAGTATGATAGAGAGAAACACGAACTACAAAAAATCCTTACGGCTTACGTCTTAGATGAGGCCGCTAAATGGCAAATTATGTTTGGATTGGACTTTTACAAGGAAATTTATAGACTTTGGGGAATTTCATTTACTCCTGAAAATATTAGGAAAAAACCTAAATTTATTGCAGTTCTTACAAACAAGTATATATATAGTCAACTTCCAGATGGTGTCTATGATAAAATTAAAGAGAATAATCCAAAGACAGAGAAGGGCAATTATAAGCACAAACATCATCAATATTTAACAACAGACATAGGTAGAGAACATCAAAAGAGAATAATTTATGAAGTTACTGCTATCGCCTCAATATCTGATTATAAAGAACAGTTTAATAAACTCTACGAGAAGAAATATAGTACAGAAAAGTATTTTCCTTTTGGATTTTATTCTTATTATTACATAGAGGTTTCAGTTTGTCCACAGACTATAGGTCAACATTTATATGGTAACCATCAATTGACATCTTTCTGAAATACGCCCCCAAGCTGGTAATACCCGCATCTGCCATGCGTTTACGAATTAGGTTGTTTTCTTCTTCGTCTACACAGAAATGCAAATGAATATTCCGTTTGCGCTTGGCTTTTTTCTTTACTTCACTTTCATTAGGCATCATAGGTCATGCTCCCCGTTACGTTTCTTGGTTTTTGCTTCAAGTTGTTGGTTGATTTCTTTTGGTCTGGACAAAGATTGTCGTGATGCTCTAATTTCACCAACTACGGAGGGTTTAGTATTAGGGCTATGCTCTGGTTTTTCGGGTTATAGACCACGTAGAGCAGTGCCAACTATTTTATAGTTATCAGGAACTACGCCATTGTATACAGGGGTAATCTCTTTGCCCTCATCAAAATGCTTGATGTATCCATCTAGCTCTGGTATAAATTTACCACCCTCGTCTTTTGCGCGCTGTTTACCATATTCGGCAAAACTAACACCATCAGGTAACCCACCTTCTTCGTCTGAATACCAACGTCCAAGTTCATCCTCATTATGGGCATAGATAAAATCAAAAGCCTTGAAATTGTTAGTATCGACTAAGTTAATAAGAGCAGAAACCCCTGTGCAAATATCTGCAACACCACTAGATAGAATGGCTTGTAGTTTTTCAAGTACGTATTGATTTTCAAACTCATCCTCTAAATCATACAAATATGAAGCCAACATATTTAACTCATCAAGACTGTCATATTTGCTAATGTGGTCACCCAAATGCTCCTTCACTTGAAAGGAGTAGCCTTGTCAAATCCTAAATCCCGCCATACAATAAGCTGGTCGCCATCAAATACCCGATCGTGAATTTCAGACCGTTCACTTAGCATGGCAAGAACTGTAGAACGTAGAGTTGCATTAGCCATAAAATCACAAGGGTCAACTCACTATCTTGCAAATCTATGACACCACGCCCATCTGGATTACCCGCACCACCAAACTCTACAATATAATCCACCATCATTGTCATTTTTTTGTTAAGTTCAGCTAGAGATGGGTATTGTTCTGTGACTAAAAATGATTCAACATTTGGAATAAATGCAAGATTGATGGCAGATAGAGGATATGACACCAATGCAATAATTGAGTTTGCTCGCAAGTGTGGCATAGAAATCTGTATACCTCCAAAGAAAAACCGCAAAGAGCAACGAGAATACGATGCAGAAATATATAGACATCGCCATATTGTGGAGAATGTTTTCCTGATTTTGAATCAATGGAGAGGTGTAGCAACAAGATACGCTAAATTGACATCCTCATATCTTGTGGCTATACATTTGTGGTGTTTGTATTGCTATTTTAATTGAAGTGTGTAGTTTGTCCACAGGCTATAGAGGAGTTGTTTAACAGCGACTTAAACGAGAAACCGCAAATTTAGGTAACTCTAATATCACCAAGAGTTCCAATATTAATGTTCGTGCTTCCGCCATGAAAAATCCAAGATTATAAGGAAATGCCTCGCAACTTGTTTTTCAACGATGAGGTGAAATACACACTTGCTGGGCAAGGGTTTTAACCACAGCACACAGACAATAAAAGGCAAAATTAATCGTGTGGATTATATGCGAATGTGGTATAATAACCAAGAGTATAGTAGTTTCAATATTCACTATAACGAACATAATAATATGGAGGAGCTGCCCATGGAAGATTTTTCACACATTAAACCAACTGAGGAATTACCCCCATCCTCAAAACCTCAAAAAAGAACGGGAAACAGGGTATTAACAATAATAATGCTGGTTGCACTTGGTGGTGCAACATTGGGGCTGGGGCTTAGTACTGGACGTTTGCTTATGGAAAACATGGTATTAAGCTCTAATAATACCACCAGTGTTAACAGTAACAATGGAGTAATTGCAGCTGTAGAACGTAATACTTTAATAGTTCCAGTGAATCCGCAAGACCCAAACTTTGCAGATATAATCCCTACTATTAAAGATTCCGTTGTAAGTATTCAAGTTATTACCAATGTAAACCGCCCTTTTGGGGGGCGTGAAGCCTTTGGGGCAGGTTCGGGGTTCATTTTTTATGCTGATGACGAAAGTATTTTTATTGCAACAAACAATCATGTAATTGAAAATGCTAACACGATTACAATTTCTTTAGATGATACAGAAACCTTTCCAGCACATGTGGTAGGTACTCACAGATATTCTGATTTAGCAGTGCTGGTGGCATCTCGTAGTGCATTGGGCGATAAACCTTTTACTGTTGCACCACTGGGTAATTCCGATGGTTTGCGAATGGGTGATTCAGTCATTGCTATTGGTAATGCTATGGGTGAAGGACAGACTGTCACTAAAGGAATTATATCTGCACTTGGGTTAAGTATTATAATGGATGGCACAAATATTATTTTGGATGTTTTACAAACAGATGCGGCTGTAAACCGCGGTAACAGTGGTGGTCCACTAATCAACCAGTATGGTGAAGTTATTGGCGTTGTTACAGCAAAACTTTTAGGTACAAACATTGAGGGTATGGGATATGTTTTGCCAATTAATGAGGCAAGTGCTATGTTGTTTGACCTAATGGAAAATGGAGCTGTTAGACACGCATATCTTGGAATCACCAGATATATAGAAATTGGAGAGCGGGAAAGAGGACAATTTAATCTTCCTTCCACTGGTATATTAGTGCGCGAAGTAAGCCATGATAGCCCAGCGGCGGTTGCTGGTTTGCGAATCAATGATTTTATTGTATACTTCAACGACAGGCGTATTGCATCTTCCAACGATTTACGTTCCGTGCTTGTTACTAATCGTGCTGGAGAGGAAGTTGTATTGGGAATTTATCGCCAGGGCGATCGGATTAATTTAACAGTTGTTTTGGGAAATGCATTAGGTTAGAAAGTAAAAACATCATACATTGGAGGAAACAAAACCATGAGTAGTATTATCCGTGACATTTCATTAGCACCAGCAGGAATCAAAAAAATTGAGTGGGTAAAAGAGTACATGCCTGTACTCTCACAAATTGAAAAGCAATTTAAAGAAGATCAGCCTTTTAAGGGAATGCGTATTGCTGTGTGTGTTCATTTGGAAGCAAAAACGGCATACCTTGCACAAGTGTTGGCATCTGGTGGTGCAGATGTTGCCGTTACTGGTTCAAATACCCTGTCTACGAAAGATGATATTTGTGCAGGACTGGCATCTCAAGGGTATAAAGTTTATGCATGGCACAATGCAACCGAAGAAGAGTATTGGGAACACCTGAAAAAAACGCTGGAGTTTAAACCACATATCATCATTGATGATGGTGGAGATTTTGTGAGCCTGCTACATGGAGAATTAGCGCATTGTGCAGAAAATCTATTAGGTGGTTGTGAAGAAACCACTACAGGAATCAATCGCCTAAAAGCGCGTGTGCGTGAGAACTCTTTAAAATTCCCAATGATGGCCGTTAATGACGCGGACTCTAAGCACCTGTTTGACAATGTACATGGTACAGGGCAATCCGTATGGGATAGCATTATGTACACCACAAATGTGATGCTTACTGGACGTGACGTGGTTGTTGCTGGTTATGGCTTCTGTGGTAAGGGTGTTGCCATGCGTGCTAAAGGTTTAGGCGCAAGGGTTATTGTTACAGAAATTAATCCTTGGCGGGCGATGGAAGCAGTAATGGATGGTTTCCGTGTGATGAAAATGGATGATGCCGCACGTATTGGCGAATTTTTTGTAACTGTAACAGGTTGCAAAGAAGTTATTACCAAAAAACATTATGAAGTGATGAAAAACAATGCTTTCCTTTCTAATGCAGGGCATTTTGATGTAGAGTTTAACAAACCTGATTTATTGGAAATGTCTACAAAAGTGGAAGAACGTCGCCCATTTATTGATGGTTACTATTTAAAAGACGGACGCATTTTGAATGTGCTTGCAGATGGAAAATTGGTTAATATCGTTGCTGGTAACGGTCATCCTGCGGATATTATGGATATGTCCTTTGCTTTACAGGCTATGGGCGCAAAACATATTGCAGAACAAGGCAAGGACATGAAACCAGACCTTTATTCTATTCCTGTAGATGTTGATCGCCAAATCGCACTTATGAAATCAAAAGCTATGAATCTTGGGTTGGATGTTCTTACTCCTGAACAAGAAGCGTATGTTAATGGTACGGGTGAATAAGTATCAGTATTTTTTAGATAGTCCTTAGCGAGATACAACCACGAAATGGTTTTTCGTGGTTGTATCCTTTTTTAAAACTTAAAAATAAGATCTTGGAGGATGCTTTTTATGGAAAAAAGTAAAAAAGATTTTGATAAATATGTACAAATGGCAAAAGATATGGGCGCGAAAAACTCTGTCACATTTGACATTGAAGATATTGTGTTTGACCCTCGTGTAGTTTTAAAATGTATCTTTGGTTGCAACACTTTTGGCAAAAACCATACCTGCCCATATCAAAAGTCACCTCTTAATATGAAAGAATATCAAGAAATTTTTCAGCATTACGCGGGCGGAATTATCATAGGATGTTCTGATAAAAAAGACAGCCAACATATATCATATGAAATAGAACGTGCTACCTTTCTGGATGGATACCATTTTGCATTTTCTTTAAGTGATTGTGGTTTATGTAAAGAATGCAGTCGTGTCAAAAATGAAGAATGCCGTGTTCAGTCAAAGGCACGCCCTGCATTTCATGCGGTGGGTATTGATGTATTTGAAACTGTCCGCAAGTTTGAGTTACCATTATTTGTTGCAAAAACTCATGATGATGAAATAAATTGGTATTCTGCTGTGTTTATTGAATAAAACTTACTCTTCCATATCTTCAACCTCAACCACATCTTCAATTTCGCTATTATTATCATCAACGATTTTCGCCATACCAACAACGGTAACACCATCATCCATATTTATTAGTTTTACACCTTTGGCATAACGCCCAACTGTGCGAATATCCGCTACACGAATACGAATGATTACGCCGTTAGAGTTGATAAGAATAAGCCCGTCGTTTTCGGTTGCAGATTCAATACCAATAACTTTACCCGTGTTTTCAGAAGGTTTATAAACTATAATACCCTTGCCTGCACGACTTTGACCGCGACAATCTTCCACAAGTGTACATTTGCCATAACCTTTAGAGGACACAAGTAATACTTGACCATCTGCTACAGTTGCACCAACAACTTGGTCATCCTCACGTAATTTGATTCCCTTTATACCTTTTCCGCCACGATTTACGCTGGCGCGGATTTGTTCCTCATGGAAACGAATGCCGCGCCCTTCTTGTGTAGCCAAGAAAAGCTCTCTATTTCCATCAGAGCGCAAAACAGCAATAAGCATATCATCATCACGGAAGGTCATAGCTTTTTTTCCTGTTTTGTTAATTTGTGAAAACACATCAAGAGCAATACGCATAACAAGCCCTTCACGTGTCACCATTACCAAATAACCATTCCAGTCGTTTTTAGTGACAGGAATCATGGCAGCAATGTCTTCCCCACCTGCAAGATTTAGTAAATTAACTAGTGGTACGCCTTTCGCTTGCCTTCCCGCTTCTGGAATTCCGAAAGCACGCAAACTAAACGCACGCCCTTTTGTTGTAAAAAACAAAATATAATCGTGCGTGTTTGCAACAAACATATCTTTTACCCAATCTTCTTCACGGGTTTGCATACCAATAACGCCCTTACCACCACGCTTTTGGCTATGGTATACATCAAGAGGAATTCGCTTGATATAGTTCATATTAGACAAGGTTATTACACTTTGTGCATCATCAATTAAGTCTTCGATATTAATCTCATTGGGATCGATATCAATAATGGTTTTGCGTTCGTCACCAAATTTATTTTTGACTATGGTAAGCTCGTCTTTTAAAACTTGTAAAAGATAATTTCCATCCGACAGGATACGATTTAATTCTGTAATTAATATTTGCAACTCGCCGTGTTCTTTTTCAATGCGCTGCTTTTCCAGTCCAGTCAATGCGCGTAAACGCATATCTACAATTGCTTGTGCTTGAATCTCTGTGAATTGATATGTTTCCATCAGTCTATTGCGTGCATGTGTACCGTCATCACTAGAGCGGATTAGTGCGATTATTTCATCAATAAAGTCTTGCGCACGTAATAAACCCTCTAATATATGGGCGCGACGTTCCGCCTTTGCTAGGTCAAAACAAGTGCGACGGGTGATTACAACTTTTTGATGTTCGATATAATACTCAACTAATTCCCAAAGATTCAAAATCTTAGGCTCGTTTTTTACCAACGCAAGCATGATGATTCCATAGCTCTCTTGAAGTGGTGATAATTTGTAAAGTTGGTTTAAAACTACGTTTGCATTTGCGTCTTTACGTAGTTCTATAATGATTCTTACACCATTACGGTTGGATTCATCACGAATATCTGTTATGCCATCAATTTTTTTATCCTTTACCAAATCAGCCATTTTTTTAACCAGATTTGCTTTGTTTACCTGGTAAGGGATTGCTGTTACCCTAATTTGATCACGCCCCGCCGTCATGGGTTCAATTGTAGCAGAAGCACGCAAAACAACGCGCCCACGCCCCGTTAGGTAGGCTTCTTTGATACTTTGTGTGCCTAAGATTGTTCCACCTGTAGGATAGTCAGGGGCTTTTATAATTTCAATTAAATCATCTATTGGGGTTTCTATGTTTTCACGCATATCCTCTATGCGACGAATAACCGCCGTAATAACATCTGTGAGGTTATGTGGAGGCATATTTGTAGACATACCAACGGCTATACCACTAGAGCCATTCACAAGCAAATTGGGAAAATGTGCAGGCAATACGGTGGGTTCGGTGAACTCTTCGTCATAGTTGGGTACAAAATCCACGGTATCTTTATCAATGTCTGCTAACATTTCCATAGAAAGCCGTGTTAGTTTTGCTTCTGTATAACGCGAGGCCGCTGCCCCATCTCCATCCATAGAGCCAAAGTTTCCATGCCCATCTACAAGTGTATAACGCATAGAAAAATCTTGTGCCATACGTACCATTGCATCATAAATCGCCGAGTCGCCATGAGGATGGTATTTACCCATAGTATCGCCTACGATACGTGCCGATTTTTTATATCCTTTTGAAGGGTCTAGGTTAAGTTCATGCATGGCATACAATATGCGCCTATGCACGGGTTTTAGCCCGTCACGCACATCTGGCAATGCACGAGCTACTATTACACTCATTGCATAATCTAAATACGATTTTTGCATTTCATCTGCAATATCTATGCCCTTGATTTGTTGGTTTTCCATTGAATCTTCTTGGTATCCATTGTTATTATCGCTCATGGTATCTCCTTATCGCGTTTTGCTTGCATTTTTTCAATCAAAACGTGTCATTCTCCATAGAGTTGAACACGTTAATTATACCAAAAATTTAATAGAAATGATATAGCAAATAAAAAAGCGACATAGTCGCTTTTTTATTTGCTAGGAAATTGCTCTCGCAATTTCCGTCACCAATGGGGCGCTGCCCCAAGCCCCGCCACTACAGCGCGAATAGATCGCGCTTCCGTTTCCTTCGGAAAGTGACGTAGTCACTTTTTCATTCTGTCTTCAGATCCAGTGATTAAAATTCTGTTGTAATTTCAGCCACGGTTACATCTAAAGTATTATCTTTATCAGAGTCAGGGCTGATTGATAAAATTTCATCATCATCTTCTTCTTCATCTGTTACTGTGGAGATATTAGTTTTACGTCCATGTTCATTGTAAAGTTTAAACATCATGAAGAACAATGCAACCACTACAGCAATAACAACAACTATTACTAAAAATATTACACCTGTTCTAGTTTCTTCAGACGAAATGGGAGCGATTTCATTTTCAATATCTTGGGGTATTTCAGGAGCTGGAGTTTGAGGAATCTCAGGGGCAGTCACTTGAGGACTTTCAACGTGAGATAATGATGTTGAGTCATTCAAATGTACTCCCAGCAGACTAACGTTGACAAATTGCTCTCTTTCAATAACCGTAATCGTCCAGCTTGGAGGCGCGTCATCACGATTGGCGATATATTCACCCCTTACCTCAATTCTGTATAACCCAGGTTCAACAAAAACATGGTAAATGCTTCTTCCGTCAAGTTCAATACTAGTAAAGTAATCTCCTGTTTCATCAAATAAAATCACTATACCCTCATGAATATGTGATACATCTACAATTCTTAATTCTACTAGAAAAGTGAATTCTATATACGACAAGTCAAGAATATAATTTCCATTGTTATCACGCACAATGTTTCTAGTTTCTGTATGAGGAAGGATATTATCGCCCATAATTTTAATTTCAAGTTCCCCTAATCGAGCAGTGAATTGCGTTTCATCGCCATACCCAATTGAGAGATAAGCTGATTCGCCAATTATAATCAAACCATTTATAATGTTTGGTGTGTTCATAACTATTACATCCGCTGTAGTAGGTGTTGGTGTAGTAGCAGGACGACGTGGGGGCGGTGTTGTAGTAGGTGAAGGTGTCCATTGACCATGTGGATTTGGTTGATTTGTGTCTGGTAAACTTACAGCATATACGAAAGAATTCCCCGTTGCCAATAAAAGTATAATGAAGAACAACAGTAAATGTTTCTTCACAATATCCCTCCTCATGTTAATACGCTCCCCACCTCCCTTCGTTATGCTACAGTCGGTGTGTGGCGTTTCAATTTAATTCACTATATTCAAAATGTTGCATCCAGTGAATCATTATACGAATCCTCAAATGAATCGTTTTTATCAGAGTCTAGACAAATTGCCAAAGTTACTTCATTTTCGTCAAAGTCACCTGGTAGAAGCACGATAGTATCATTATGTCTACTCTTATTATAACGCCTAAATACTATAACAAGAATAACAGCAACAATAGCCCCTATCACTACAAATGTTGTTGTACTGATTCCTCCTGTGGATGGAGTTGGATAGACATTTGTAATAGCTGGAACTGCATCAATAATATCTTGGGGTGTTTCATCAGAAGGTGAAGGGACGGGAGGAATAATAACAGATATAGAGTTATTTAGATGTACACCCAGCAGACTAACATTAATAAATGGTTCTCCTTCAACAATTGTAATCATCCAACTTGGAGGTGCATTATTGATATATGCAATATACTCACCACTTATCTCTATTCTGTGTTGACCTGGTTCAACAAAAACATGGTAAATACTTCTTCCGTCAAGTTCGATACTAGCAGAATAATCTCCTGCCTCGTTAAATAAAACCACTCTGCCATCATGAATATGTGACACATCTACAATTCTCAACCCTACCAGAAAAGTAAGTTCAATATAAAACATGTTAATAATATGGTTTCCGTTGTTGTCACGCACAATATTCCGCGTTTCTGTATGGGTAAGGATATTGTCGCCTGTTATTGTAATTTCATATTCCCCAGATTCAATAGTGAATAATGCTTCATCACCGTATTCAATTTCAAAATAAATTGATCCGTCAATCGTAATCATAGCGTTTCTAATATTTTGTGAATTTATAACAAACACATCTGTAGCAGTAGGCCTTGGCGCAGGAGTATGGACAGGATTGCGAGGACTTGGAGTAGGTGTTGGTGTAGCAACGGGAGGAGGTGTTGGTCCTCCTGGTTCGAATTGCCTTGGACCGCCAGTGTCGGCATCATTATCTGGCAAACTTTGAATAGAAGACGCATATGCAAATGAACTTCCCATGGACAATAAAAGTATGAATACAATAAATAACTGTAAATATTTCTTCATAAATATCCCTCTTCCTGATTCTACTCTATTGTATAATCATCAAAATATCCACGAACTAATATTACTGGTGTTCCTTTATCTCCACTCCCCCCTATTAAATCACATAAACTGCCTACAAGATCAGCATAAACACGTGGGGTCGTGCCTTCTCTATAAACATCAGGATTATCATACTTTTCCTTAATTGCTTTTTTTAATGTTTCTTCTCTTTCTTCACTGCTTTGATCTTGTTGAGAATCTGCAACAAATTTTAATTTTATCTCCAATGGTTGATTTTTCAAGCGCTCTGTATGCCCTGGGGAAACTACAGGGTCAGCTAATTCCCATATACCACATACAGGGTCTTTAAATGCGCCATCACCATAAACCATAACTTCTGGTGCAATACCTGTTTTTTCTTTAAATCGCGCTTGGAGCTGCTCCACAAAGTTAGGCGCATTATTGGGGAATAATTTTAGTACTTCTCCTGTTGATAAATTTGAACCAAGGACACCATAAGCGGAATTAAATCCACTTCCGTTAATACTTTTGTTTAAAATATCAGAAAGGGTATATATTTTTTCTGCTCCAGCCTTTTCAAGTCTAGTTTTGGTCTTATTACGATTGTGAATTTCCCCGACTAGTATGTTTTTGGTGATTTTAAGTATATCACGTGGGTCATTGCCAAAATAAATTTCTATATTGTCACCCACAGATTTATATAACTCTACATAGTCAACACCCGTAAATACCAGCCTGTATTCCCCTGCAACTTCTCGAAATTCTTTTGCTGTTGTTAGGCGATTTTGAAGTTTATCTGTAACATCATCAAGGCGTTCTAAATCCATTACAGGATTGCCAACTTCATCATGTGGATAACTTAGCAAAATATGAACTTTTTTTGCCCCCAATGCCACACCCTTTAGAATATTCAAAAAACGATTGCGCGATAACATTGGGTAAACAAGTCCAATTTCTGCATCTCCAAATTTCTCCTTGATATCAGTGCCAATGTCTTTAATATTTGCAAAATTGCCTTCAGACTTTGCAACCAATGCTTCAGTTACCGCAACAATATCTGTTGGTAGTAGTTTGGTATTCTGTTCTTCAAGAACTCTTGAAACGCAGTCTACTGTGATATTCACCAAATCGTCGCCTGTGCTTATAATTGGGAGTCTAATACCCATTGCAGTTGTCCCAATTAGCCTCATAACAAAACATCTCCTTTTTTCACTTTAAAACCTTGGGGGTTTCACCTCATACCCTGAGGGACAGCGTCCTCAAGGTCTTTACATCGCAACAACACATATCCGCCTAGATCTTAGCTGTACGCTTTTTGTTTTTAACCATCATAAACCAAGCAGAACCAGATAGACATACAGAAGAATATGCACCAAATAATAAGCCCACCATTATAGGTAAGGTGAAATCTCTAATAGCCGCAACACCAATTATATATAACATAAGCACTGCAATAAATGATGAAATTGTAGAAAACAGAGTGCGTCTTAATGTTTGAGTAACACTTGTGTTAATCAGTGAATCATAACCTACTTTAGGCATACGCACATTATTTTCACGGATTCTATCAAAAATAATAATCGTGGCATTTATGGAGTATCCTAAAGTAGTTAGCATTACCGCAATAAAAGCGTAGTTTAATGGAATACGCAAAATGGCATAAATACATAATACGACAAGGGCATCGTGTACTTGTGCTAAAACCGCACTTGCTCCCGTGCGAATATCCCTAAACCGAACCGATATATATAACAACATCCCCAAGCTGGCAACAACTATAGCCATAATTGCATCTCGTCGCATGGCTGCACTAACAGCAGGGCTAACATCTGAATAGGTGAATGCGCCCGCGTCCAGCTCATAATAATTTGATATTGCAGAAACCAGTGCAACACGAACATCAGGGTCAACTTGTGTGGTGCGAATTATAACTTGATGTGTGTTAGTGATTTGTTGCACTTGAGGAGCAGATTCACCTGTAATGTTACGCACAATATTTTCAATATCACTATTATTGAATTCCTGTCCAATATCAATGGTAAAAGATGTTCCGCCAGAAAATTCTACGTCCAAGTTAAAGAACCCTATGCCTCGAACTTGATGGAAAATCATAAATGCTATACCAATGGCAATAATAGTTGCAGAGAAAATAAAATATATTTTGCGCTTTTCTACAATAGGTTTTGCAGTTTCATCGAATTGAGAGATTCGTGAGGATTGGGGAGTTGCTGAATTTGCCATAGCTTCCTTTTGTTCTTTTTGTTTAGCAGATAATAAATGTGAAGGTTTGATAAAGCCCAAATCCATCATACAAGTTGTTACCACACGAGTTACTATCAGGGCAATGAACACAGAAATTAATACACCAATAATCAACATTTGTGCAAAACCCATAATTGGTCCTGTTCCCAACCAGAACAGTACACTACCCGCAATAAGGGTAGTAATATTGCTGTCAATAATAGCAGGCAAGGCACGTTTATAACCTACACGCATTGCAGAACGTAGGGTTTTACCAGCAACTATTTCTTCACGTATACGCTCAAATATGACGATATTTGCATCCGTTGCCATACCTATGGATAAAATTAGCCCTGCAATACTTGGTAAACTGATAGTCATTCTTAATCCACTTACCACAATAAGAATAAGCACTACATAAATAATTAGAGCGATATCGGCGGCAATACCCATAGTGCGATAAAAGATAGCCATAAATAAAAGCACCAGTGCTAAACCTATAATACCCGCTATTACACTGGTTTGAAGAGCATCTGCACCCAAGCGCGCTCCAACCAAATTAAAACTAACAACTGATAGCCCAAAGGGTAAAGAACCTTGACGAATAAGGGTTGCTAGTTCATTAGCATCCTCTCTTGTGAATGCGCCAGAAATTACTGCCTCACCGTCAGAGATAACATTTTGAACAGTGGCGGCACTAAGCAACTCATCATCCATATATATAGAAATCACTTGAAAAAGATTATTTTGAGTGGCTTGTGCAAATAATTGAGTACCTACAGAATCAAAACTAAGAGCAACAACCCATTGACCCACACCACCATGTTGTGTTTGTTGTAGCATTGCACTGGCTCTGTTTACATTTGCACCTGTCAATAAGACATTACCATTTGAATCTTGGAATGTTAATCGTGCCGTTTGCCCAATTTGTGCAATAGCTGCTTCGGGGTCGTCTACACCAGGGATATTTACACGAATTTGCCTATTTCCTTCTTGCATTGCGTCTGCTTCTGTATATCCTCGAGCATCAAGCCTGTTACGCAATAATGAACTAGCGGCATTCATATCATCCGCAGTTGGGTTGGGAATATCGGCTTCGTAAAGGATACTCACACCACCCTGTAAGTCTAATCCTTGGCGAATGCCTCTGACACCAAAAATCTGATTTTCACCAATACCAAAAATACTAAGAACTATTAGCCCTGCCAATCCAAGAAAAATTAGCAATAGGTATAACATAGATTTATTTTTCGCGTCCATTACAATCTCACTATCTCCTAAGTTTGTTGGTTGATTTTAATGGGGGATCTGCCCCCAAGCCCCCGCTGTTCCACTGGAGGAACCCCAGCTACACTTCCTTTAGAAAGTGCGAAGTCACTTTTTATATGTTTGTTTTTACATCTTCTCCACAAATGATTTAATTAATCCAGAAAACATTTTTGAGGCTTTTTTACCTTCAATTAAAACTTCTTCCTCTGTGAGTGGAGTATCCAAGATACCTGCCGCCATATTTGTAACTAATGCCAGCCCCAAAATTCGCATACCCAATCTTCGTGCCATTACAGTTTCGTGTACCGCACTCATTCCAACTAAATCTCCACCCAAAACACGAATAGCACGTATTTCCGCAGGAGTTTCAAATTGGGGACCAAGTGTATAAAAGTATACTCCACTCTGCAATGAGATGTTTTGCTCTTTTGCAATTGAGATTGCCAAATCGCGAAAATCCCTGTCATAGGCATGGGACATATCAATAAAGCGTGTATCAAAATCTGTGATATCAAAGCCCACTAGCGGGCTTTTGTGAGTGAAATTAATGTAATCGGTAATCAATGCTAAGTCGCCAACTTTGTAGTTTATATTCACACCCCCGCAAGCACAAGAAATGAGTAGATTATTTATACCCAATAAATGTGCCACGCGCACGGGATATGCTACTTCTTCAGGGGAATATCCTTCATACAAATGAAGTCGCCCTTGCATAACCATAACACATCGCCCTGCTAGCATTCCCACAACCAGTCTGCCTTTATGCCCTGGTGCGGTGGATTGTTTGAAATGCGGTATATCTCCATATGGCACAGAGAAAATATTATCCATTTCATCAGCTAGGAAACCTAGCCCCGAACCCAAAATCAACAAGGCTTGTGGGACAGCCCCCGCAAGCCTTGTTCTCAAATATGCCGCCGATTCTTCATATTGTTTCGGCGAAATTTTTGGGGACATTCAAATCCCTCTTTCCTTGATATTAATGAGGGCTCTGCCCCCAAACCCCAGCCACACTTCCTTTGGGAAGTGACATAGCCACTTTATTAATAGATTTAATCAACATAGTACATTTGCAACTTTTCTACAGCAGAGTTTGAAATAATAACCTCACCATGTTCTATAAGATATTGGCGACTTATCGCGTTGGAAATATGTTTCTGCCCATATTCATATAATATTGCTTCAAACTCCCCAGTGCTTAAATCGTCCTCTGTTTCGTTTTGGAGTAACAAGAAATACCTTTGGTTTAATTTATAGGCTTGGCTATCCCCAGAAAAGTGGTCACAAAGCCTAGCAACTGCCGATGCCATAACATCCAGCCCACTAAAGGAAAATATAGAAAAGCTATTTTCATTCTTTTCAAGTGATTGTTCTATAAGCCCGTCACGCTTGAATCTACTTTCATTACGTGCTGATGGTATAAGATTAAATTTTTGTTCTTCATCAATTCCCTCAGCAATTTTGGTAACAAGCACTACTAAACTATCCACTCCCACACGCATTGCTTCAAACATCAATGGAATATTTGAAGCAGAAAACTCTTCTTCATCCTGCACCAGTTGCATAATCTCACGAAATAGCTGCTGGGTTTTATTGGAGGCATAAGATAACTCACTCATCTTAATATCTCGCTCCTCCAAATCTTGGGTCATAAGTACAAATTTCATTTGCGTTTCACTTATTCTTTCAATTCGCACAGCTGTACCCCCTATATTTCTTTCCTGCCTATGTCCGCCTCATCCCACTAACACACCACACAAGTATAATGAATAGATTGAGTAAAGTAAAGAGGTTATTGTTGGACAATGTTGCTGGATAATGTCTGTGCGGTGTATAATATCTGAAATATAAAAGTGACCGTGCCATTTTCCGAAGGAAGTGTAGCTGGATTTTGTCCAGCGGAACGGCGGGGGCTTGGGGCAGTACCCCTATTAAAATAAAAGTGGCTATGCCACTTTCTGAAGGTGATAGCATATTGTATAGATTGCAAAATATAACCAGAAGACATATTTTAAGTTTTCTAGGCGTGAATCTGGGCTGTTTCTTGTTTGCCTTTGGGGTGGTAGTATTTCGGAATCCTAACGATTTTGCCACAGGTGGGATGTCTGGACTATCGCTGTTGATTAACACATTTTTCCCACGTATGCATATGGGTGCAATTATGATGATATTAAATGGGATTGTTTTATTGCTTGGATATGTAGTTTTGGGAAGAAAATCTGCTACTGGCAGTGCATATGGGACATTCGCGTTGTCTGGTATGATATGGCTGTTGGAAATTCTAATTCCTATAGATGCCCCTTTAACAGACCAAAAGTTTTTGGAACTTATTTATAGTGTATTTATACCAGGTTTTGGAATGGCACTTGTATTCCACTTTGGAGCAACCACAGGCGGAACAGATATCGTTGCCCAAGTGGTAAGCAAATTTACAAAATGGAAAATCGCCACATCTTTATTAGTGGTGGATTTTACGATAGCTCTTGGTGCGGGGTTAATCTTTGGTGTAGAAGCTATGTTATACTCTGTGTTGGGCGTATGTATTAGGACGTTTTTGATGGATTCTGTAATGGAAAGCCTTAAAATCCACAAGATTGTAGTGATTATAAGCGATAAAAGTCCAATTATTCAACAATTTATTACTCAAGAGCTTAAACGTGGCGCAACTATTCATCAAGCACATGGGGTATACACAAAGAAGGAAAAAGATGTGATTACAACGGTACTAACTCGTCGTCAAGCCTTGAAGTTGCAACAATTTATCAAAGATGAAGACCCACAGGCATTTATAACTTTTAGCAATTGCACAGAAATAATCGGGCTAGGTTTTGGAAAATTTGAATAGAGTTTGGGGTGGGTCTACCACTTAAGGAGACGATATAATAATGGAAGTTAATGTACCTGAAATTAGGTTAAAGGGTTTTACAGAACCTTGGATACAACGAAAGTTAGGGGAGATTGCGGACATCCGCACTGGTCCATTTGGAAGTACACTTCATGCAGAAGACTATGTTAATGATGGAATCCCTATTATAACAACGGAACATTTTAAATCTGGAATGCTTCCAAAAGAAAAAACGGATATCCCTCAAGTATCAGATGAAGATTATAAGCGATTGCATAGTTACACTTTGAATACGGATGATATTGTTTTTTCTCGTGTAGGTTCAGTAGATATAAACGCGCTAGTATCAGATATTCAAAATGGCTGGCTTTTTTCAGGTCGAGTGTTGCGCGTAAGAACACATGATAATATAGATAGTCAATATTTACATTATGAATTGTCAACAGTAAGAGCGAAAAATGATGTTATTAGTCGAGCAGTAGGACAAACAATGCCTTCCATAAACACAGACATTTTGAAGGAAACTACTATATTTTTTCCCATTGACGTGAATGAACAAATTGCCATAGGCGAATTCCTCCATGCCCTTGATGAAAATATTACCCTTAATGAGAAAAAATTGGACAAGTTGAAACAACTAAAAAAAGGATATCTACAGCAAATGTTTCCGCGAGTTGGGGAAGTCGCGCCAAAAGTGCGATTTGAGGGATTTGATGAACCGTGGAGTATTCGGGCGTTGGGCGAAATATCAAAAATAAAAACAGGCGCGAGTGATGTACAAGATGCTAACCCTAATGGCGAATTTCCGTTTTTTGTTCGCTCTGAAAAGATAGAGCGTAGCAGTAGATACTTGTTTGATGGAGAAGCAATTTTAGTGCCTGGCGAAGGTCGAATTGGCGACATTTATCATTATGTCAATGGGAAATTCGATTTCCACCAACGTGTATACAAAATCTCCGATTTTGCCAAAGATGTAAACGGAAAGTTTATTTTATATACAATGCAAAAAACATTTAAGCAACATGCAATGACATACACAGTCAAAGCTACTGTAGACTCTTTGCGCTTACCTATGCTTGTTGGTTTTAATCTTCAACTACCATCCTTGCAAGAACAAACCGCCATAGGCAACTTCTTCTACAATCTCGATAGCCAAATCACCACCCAAAGCCAAAAAGTAGAGCAACTCAAAGAGTTAAAAGCGGCATATTTGCAAAAAATGTTTGTATAAAAGAGATTGCGGAGTGAAACCTCGCGGTTCTAAATAGAAAGAGGGCATGTTGTGAAACGTGTAATAGCAATAGCAAATCAAAAAGGTGGCGTGGGGAAAACCACCACAACAGTTAATCTCTCTGCTTGTTTGGCACAAGCAGGTAAAAAAGTTTTGGTTGCAGATATGGACCCACAAGGAAATACTACCAGTGGATTAGGAGTCGACAAACATAATGTAGAACATTCGATATATTCATTGTTGTTGGGTGAGGTTTATTGGGAACAAGTGGCCATAAATGTGACGAATATAGATGGCTTACAACTGCTTCCATCAAACATTGACCTTAGTGGTGCAGAAATTGAATTAATTGACCAAACTAGGCGTGAATACAGACTAAGAGAAGTATTTAACCATGCTAAATATTTGTTTGACTATATATTAATAGACTGTCCTCCATCGCTTAATCTGTTGACATTAAACGCCCTTTGTGCAGCAGATACAATACTTGTGCCGATTCAATGCGAATATTATGCGCTTGAAGGATTAAGTCAGCTAATGCACACTGTAAAACTAGTGAAAAGTAAATTAAATCCACGCATAGAAATTGAAGGAGCTGTATTTACTATGTATGACTCGCGCACTAGTTTAAGCGCGCAAGTAGTAGACGAGGTCAAAGCTAATTTAGATGCTCACACATACAAAACTATAATCCCCCGTAATGTACGTTTAAGTGAGGCTCCAAGTCATGGTAAGCCTATAACATTGTATGATTCCAAATCTAAGGGTGCAGAAGCATATATGGAACTTGCAAAGGAAGTTATTGCAAAGGTGTTTTGACAATATTTTCATTTAAAATTGGTAAAATAAGTACAAGACTCATTCAAAGTGTGCAGGAGTGAAAAACGTATGAAAAAGGGATTAGGCAGAGGGCTTAACGCCTTAATTGACGGCGTGAATATGTCCGCCGAAAAAGAAAAAAATGAAGAACGGGTAAAATTAGAATTGATATCATCACAACCCGCGCAATCGGCGGGTAATGCATTGGTGGTGGATATTCGCAAAGTAGAACCCAACCCCACCCAACCCCGTCAATATTTTGATGATGAAGCACTTGCAGAACTTGCGGAATCAATGAAAACATTTGGTATAGTCCAGCCTTTGCTTGTGACTAACAACAATGGGCAATATACAATAATAGCGGGGGAACGCCGTTATCGTGCGGCGAGGCTTGCCAAATTAGAAGAAGTTCCAGTGATAATTAAAGATTACACAGAAATGGAGATTCTTCAAGTTGCATTAATTGAAAATATCCAACGCCAGGATTTAACCGTAATGGAAGAGGCTACATGTTATAAACGCTTAATGGATGATTTTTTCTTTTCGGCGGAAGATGTGGCAAGCAAACTAGGTAAAAATAAACATGCTATAATCTCTTCATTGCACCTATTAGAATTATCACCCAAAGCGCAAGAATTAGCCGCTCAAGGAAAATTAACAGCAAGTCATGCAAAAGTATTACTTAGCGTAGAAGACCCAGAACTTCAAGGCGAATGTGCAGAAAAAATTGTCAAAGATGATTTAAGTGTTCGTGGGGCAACAAATATGGTAACTTCTGTTCTTAAAACAATAGCAAAAAAAGCTGCTCAACCTCCAGTAGAAGAAAAAGAGGATGAACAGTCTGATGAAAATTCTGCATTTGCCTACAAACGCGCAGAATACGAATTAAAGCGAGTGCTAGGTTCACAAGTTCACATACGCCCAGGTAAGAAGAAAAGTAAAATTGAAATAGAATATTATTCTTCTGATGACCTAGAGCGTATCTTGCACATATTTAGAAAACTTCCACGAATAGAAACGCGCCCTTAGACAGTGTGAACACGAGGATAGATAGGCATATGGGAAAAACTCCTCGAAACCCTATATAATGTCAATAAAATTGGGTAACTATATACAATTTTACACCATACATGCGAAAAAGAAAGGCTGGGAGTATTATTCTCCTTGCCTTTCTTTCGTTTTGATAATCATAGTCTTTTCATTTGGAAACTTTACGACTTCCAGTTCTACGCATTCAGCCATCTTCAAGCACAAATTTTTTTATATTAATCACAAACTACTAGCCTAAGTTCAAATATGGTTTGACTTGCTTTGGTCTTGCTTAGGAACAGTTCCTCTGTTTCAATCGCCATAAAAGTGTCTTTGCCTTTAAGCTGCTCTTTGAAAATTTCACGAGCATTTTCTATTTGACGACCTACATCGTGCCTAAAAAAATAAGTACCAGCAGGGATGGTTATAGCATTTTCATGAGTGAATTGTTTTGGAATTTCTCCAAATCCATAGTAATTGATTCCATCAGGCGAATATTGACATAGGATTCCAGCATCTGCTACTGGTATAATGTCATCAAGATTATCAATATCGGCTATATGATTTATGCTTTTACCAAATAACTCATGTGCCATCTCTAAAACCACAGCTATAGGATATCTCTCTTTTATTGTCTGACCATATAGTTTCGCATAATATGTTTTTTCTTCAAATTCTCTTTGATATATTTGCCCAGCCTCATACTGTTTTCCAAGTTCTATTTTTTGCAATACCTTCCCCAAACCACCTATCGCCAGTTTTAATAATTTTGATTTTTTATCTAACGTTTCTATACTTTGCTCAACAAAACTTTTTAGAGCCGTCATATCATCTGCTTCAACTACACTGGCAATTTCTTTTAGGGGAATATCAAAGTCAACGCAGTTCATTATCAGCGAAATGAAGTTGGATTGATCATAAGAATAGTAACGATACCCAGAATCGGGGTCGGTATATGCTGGCTTGAGTATATTTTTCCGCTCGTAGTAATGTAATGCCCGTATGCTCACCCCTGTTAATTTAGCCATCTCACCAACAGATAGCAACTCTTTTTTATTGCTCATAAAAAATATTCTCCTTTTTTGAAATTTGCTCTTGACTCTACACTTAGTGTAGGTTTTATAATGAATATTGTCAAGGATTTGCCGCACAAAATTCAAATTTGGGGAGAATAATTAAAATGGAACAAACAAGCAAAAATCTATGGAACAAAAATTTTTCACTATTGGTAATCGGGCAGATAATGTCTATATTCGGCAACATGGTGGTTACTGCTGTTCTGCCGTTTCACATATTGAATATCAGCGAATCTGCTTTCCTTTATGGATTGGCAATGGGATTGCCTGTCATTTCACTTCTTGTAATGACACCTATTGGCGGTATTATTGCAGACCGCTTCAAAAAACACAGGATTATGTTCTGGCTTGATGTTTCAATAACGGCTGTCATTGTTGTATATATGCTGATAAGCGGTTTGTTTACCGAAGTAGTGCCTTTAGTGATTGTAAAACTGCTTGCTTTTAACGCGATTCAATCCGTTTACATGGCTACTGCTGCTTCAAGTATTTCAGTTCTTGTCCCGTCTGATAAGCTGACTTCTGGTAATGCAATTATTATGGTTGTTAATACGCTGTCCATGTCTGGCGGGATGGCTATTGCGGGTATTATGTATGATAGATTTGGGCTTTTTCCCATTCTCATCGGATGTGCCGTTTGCTTTGCGATTACTGCGATTGCGGATTTATTCATCCGTATTCCGTATAAAAAGCAAGAAACATCTGGTAATGTTGCTCAAATTGTTAAAAATGATTTGTCAGCATCTTTCAGATTTGTTTTTAAGGAAAACCCCTCAATTGTAAAATGTATAGTCCCAATATTTTTGGTGGAATTTCTGTTTGGTTCAATGATTTCTATAGGTTTGCCTGTTTTAATTATTACTCATCTAGGATTCAGCATGACACATGTGGGGATAGCCTCATCCATTATTATGTTTGGAGGCGTAATAGGGGGAGTTGCTGCTGGTGTATTGGGAAAATGGTTAAATATAACAAGAGGTTTTTTATTGCTTGCTGGTGCAAGCATGTTTTCAATAGCAATGGGATTGGTATTCTTATTTGATGTTCCAAATATGGCGGCTTATATTGTTTTGACAGTAGCTGGGGCTGCGTTCCTTATCTCGGCAAAAATATTAAGTATTGCAATAATTACATTTATCCAAAAAGAAACGCCAAACGAACTTATAGGAAAAGTCCTGTCGGTTCTTATGATAGCCCCTTTTATCGGACAATCAATAGGATATCCGCTTCAAGGAATGCTTTTTCATCAATTTTCCTCATCACCATGGATTGTTATTTTTGGTGCTGTACTCGCAATAATTGTTATGTCTGTGTATAAATATCAACAATTCAAAAATATAGAGAGGTCAAAAAATGCCGCGGAATAAATAGATTACGTCAAGGAGCAGTATGGATATACGACAAACGCATGAATGCAATCCATGCGTTTGTCGTGGGAGTTTTATCGTCGTTGCACTTGAAAATGACTATAACATTGGAGGGCTTTTCTTATACATACATGCTACGCTCTTTTAATAAGTTTATGAATTTCACCGATTACTAATTGCATAAGAGTTAGACCAATCATAATAGCCCAGTGAACCAAACTTAATCCTGTTTGCACGCTAAATATTTCTGCAAAAGGAGGGAATAGAGCGACTACAAGGGTAAATAGAATTGTACCCACAGCCGCAAAAAACAATCCAGGGTTAGACATTGGGTTGTTTTTAAAGATAGATTTTCCGCTACGCACGTTAAAAATATTAATAACAGAAGCCCAAGAAAGTACAACAAAAGCCATAGAAATGCCTACGTGATATGAAGGTGCAATATTGGGGGAAATCTCTACATATGAGCCAAGGAAAAACGCACCCAATGTAAGGATTGAAAACGAAATTGCGCCACGTGCAATATTCGCGCCTAATCCAGCTGCAAATATTCCAGAGCCTTTACTTAGCGGCTTACGTTTCATAACACCATCTTCTGGTTCTTCAAATGCCAAAAAGAATCCAGGAATACCATCAGATACTACGTTAATCAAAAGGATTTGCAGTGCCATAAGAGGGGATACTCCAACAATCAACATACCAAATAATAAAATAAAAATTTCTGCAAAGTTTACGCTTAATAAGAAGGCAATTGTTTTTCGAATATTATCGTAAGAGGTGCGCCCAACAGAAATAGCATCAACAATAGTAGCAAAATTATCATCCGTGATAACCATGTCGGCGGCATTCTTGGAAACCTCTGTACCCGTGATGCCCATAGCAACACCAACATCCGCCGCCTTTAATGCAGGAGCATCATTTACACCATCGCCCGTCATTGCAACAACTTCGCCATGTGCTGTCCATGCCTTAACAATACGGATTTTATCCTCAGGGCTTACGCGAGCATAAACGGAAATATTTCGCACTTGTTCATGTAGTTCTTTATCACTCATACGAACAAGTTCCGCACCTGTAACAGCTCTATCACCTTCTTCATAGATACCAATTTCAGCTGCAATGGCTTTTGCAGTTTCTATATGGTCACCTGTTATCATTACTGTTTTAATACCTGCTTCTTTTGCCAAAGAAACAGCCTCTGTGCTTTCCTCACGTGGAGGGTCAATCATACCAACAAGCCCAAGGAATTCTTGATTACTTTCCAATTCCTCTTCGCTTAAATCTTCTGGTTTTTCATCATATAATTTATAACTTAGACCAATTACACGCAACGCCTTTTGTGCAAAACCATCATGAATTTCTGTAGCGCGGGCTTTTAAATCTGTATCCCAGTTTACGGGAATTCGGTCAAATGCGCCTTTTGTGACAACAAGATATCCCTCTTCAAGATGGTGCACTGTAGTCATGCGCTTACGTCCAGAATCAAATGGTAATTCAAATACACGTGGATATTGCCTTTCTGCATCTATACGAGTAAGTCCTATGTCATGCAAAAGACGAATAATAGCAATTTCTGTAGGGTCGCCGATTACATGTTCATCATCATCTCCACGTATTTCAACTGTGGCATTACTGCATGATGCTAAAAGTTCTATCATATATCGTTCGTCGTCATGAATCTCATTATTTTCAAGGGGACTCTGCCCCAAACCCCGCTGTTCTGCGGGGGAAACCCCAGCTACACTTCCTTCGGAAAGTAGCGTAGGCATTTTTATATTTTTTACGGATATTGGGTCACGGTCTACATGCCACAATTCACGAATTCGCATTTTATTTTGTGTAAGTGTTCCCGTTTTGTCAGAACAGATTACAGAAGTATTTCCAATAGTTTCAACAGCGGGAATTTTGCGGATGATTGAGTTTTTCATAACCATGTTAAATACGCCATATGACAGAACCATGGTAACGATAATTGGCAATGTTTCAGGAACAGCCGCAACACCCAGCGCAACGGCTAAAATTAGTGAGTCAACAACAGTTCTGTCAGTTCCAGTCAGTGGGTCTATATATTGCACAGTAAACCCAAATGCAAACATTAAAGCACCCGCAAGTAATGCTAAAATAGAAATGCGTTTTGCCAATTGTTGTAATCTCAATTGCAATGGAGTTTTTAGTTTTTGCGCGGTGTTAAGCAGTTGCGCAATTTTACCCATTTCTGTTTCCATTGCTGTTTCAACAACAACAGCTGTGGCACGTCCATTTGTTACCAAACACCCAGAATACACCATGTTAATTCTGTCACCTAATGGCACTTCTTCACTAATGATAGCGTTTGCATCTTTTTCAACTGGTTGACTTTCGCCTGTTAATGCCGCTTCCTCCACTTGTAGGCTACTTGCCTCTATAAGTCGTGAATCGGCAGTAATTACATCACCTGCATTTAATTCCACAATATCACCAGGAACTAGCTGGTTTGCGTCAATAATTTGTTTTGTACCATCTCTGATTACTGTAGTTTTAAAGGCATTCATCTTTTTTAAGGCTTCAAGGGCTTTTTCTGCCTTATTTTCTTGGTAGATCCCTAAAACCACATTAATCACAACAATTGACATGATTACAATAACTTTTGGCCAGCCACGCCCTAATGTATCAGGCGGGTGAAAAATTGCCGTATATGCGGCTATTGCTGCCGCAGCCATTAGTATAAGTGTTGGAATTTCGGCGAGGTGGTGGAGGACTTTTACCAGTAAAGTATCCCCTGCTTGTTCCTCAAACTCGTTTAACCCAAACTTTGACAGGCGTTGTTGCACTTCATTTTCACTCAGCCCTTTGGTTGGGTTTGTTGCTTGTTTTTTTATTACCTCTTCAATGTTTTCTTTAACCCAGAGCATTACATTTATTACCTCCGTTGTTTTGCATGTTTAAGGTCGTGGGCTTTGCCCACACCCACAAACTTTTTGAAAAAAGTTTGAACAAAAACTTTGACAAGGATGTGCTTCGCACATCCTAAAAATATTTGCAGAAAAGTGAAGTATCACTTTTCCGCGGACAATCGCCGTACTGCTTGCCAATTCGGTAGATATAGTATAATGAAAGCCCTAGAACTTAACCGCTGACAGGCGGGTCAGGCCCGCAATGACGGACAAGTTAGTACGTAGGGGGGCTTTTTTATACAAACATCTTTTGTAAATATGCCGTCTTTAGTTGTTTAAGTTGCTCCACTTTTTGGCTTTGTGCGGTGATTTGACTGTTTAGATTGTGGAAAAAATTACCTATAAAGATTTGTTCCTCTCGAGAAGGAGCATAAATTATTAAATCTTTAATTTGTTCAAGGGATAGATTGGGTTGTGCTCCAATAGTCGGATTCTTTTTTATAAATTCAGACACAGCATGAGTCGAAAATGATGTTATCAGAAAGTTTGTATCAAAATCATAATCACGAATGATTGCAAGTGCCTGATTCGTGTTAGCAGGAAGAATCAATTTATCAACAACTGCTGTCCGTCCTAAAGTACCCGCAATTGAAAATAATATGTCACCTTCTTCAAGACGAGAACGTTTCAAGTAGCCATTATGCTCTTCAGTAGAGATTTTGGAGGTTGATTTTATTTCGCCATCAACAATATTTTCAACCTTTACAAAGTTTATCTCACCATTTCCAGATTTATCAATTGGAGTCGTTCCTTTTGTTATGAATGCTGCATGTTCCCCCAATTTCCGTTGTTCCCATGGTTCTGTAAAGCCTTGAAGTCGCACCCTTGGCACAGTTTCCCCAGTTTGAGGGAACATTTGTTGTAGATATCCCTTTTTTAGTTTTCTCAATCCATCCAACTTTTGCTTATGGAGGGTGGTATTTTCGTCAAGAGCGCGGAAGAATTCGCCTATGGCAGTTTGCTCTTCAATAGTTGGAAAATAAAACGCAATTTTTGCAATTTGTTGAAAATTAAGCCCTTCGCGCCCGCCACCAGCTTGATTATAATCTATTTGTTGTTGTCCGTTAAACGAAGCCAAATTAAGTTGCAGATATTCCGCGTTTACATCTTGTGTTGGGCGAATAATGCAAACATGCTGATTTACATTTGCAATACCAATGTGCCTATATACTGCACTACGCCCAATTGAAGCACCCGTTATATTGAGCAAAACATCATTTTCTTGCACTCGACTATTTGCCATATCTCTGTCAATTTCATCTGAAATATAGACAACATCAGACAGGTCAATAGCATCATTAGTAATATTTTGCGAGCGCAAGAGGGGTATGCCTTGTTGAAGATATACGGCACTGCCGCCTTGTGGAGTTTTCCCGCTTCCTATTTTCGTTGTAACATCCCCCAACTTTCGCTGTATCCAATCCCCCGTAAAACCCTTTAATCTAATTTCAGGTACATTATCCTCCATCTTTATCGCCTCAACTTCCCTGCCTAACGGCGTTCACCAAAGGGGGAAGTGACACTTCACTTTCCCCTTAATCGCGCTTGCGCGATTCCCAATTTCCCCAAAAAGGGCGTGCGTAGCACGAACCCGCCCACCCTCATATTAACATCGTTGCCCTACCATTCCACTAGAGAAAAGGAAAGGGTCAAGGGACTAGTCCCTTGTGGGGTTTGGGGTGAAACCCCAAGGTTTTACGTGAAAACCCCAAGGTTTTATATGAAAATCCCACGGTCTTAATCTTATATAATATATTTGTTGTCCTTAGCAGGCGCGGAATCTAATTCTGCTTTTTTCGCTTCATAACCAGGACGGCCAAACATCGCATAAGTCGCATTTTTGCCCTCTTCTACACCAGGTTGGTCAAATGCGTCAATGTTAAGCAGTTCACCCGCATATGCAGTGGCAACTTCAAAGAAATATAATAACTGCCCCAATGTCTGAGGTGTTACTTTTGGCAATGTGATAGTCATGTTCATGCGGTTTGCCTTAGTTAATGCATACTCTGTAGCGGCTTGCTCTGTTTTGATTAAATCATTATGAGTTACACCGCCCAAAAATCCAAGACTTGGCATGTCTCCATAAGTTTTTGGAATGGTAATAGTTTCGCGATATTCGTCAACACCAAGGAATACAATAATTTTATCAAATGGACCTTCTGCATAAAGTTGTACTTGTGAATGCTGGTCTGTTACACCCAAGGCTTTCACAGGTGTTTGCCCTACATTTACAACATTTCCATCTGTATCATATTGTTTACCTAATGATTCCGCCCATAATTGTGCATACCAATCTGAAATAAACTTTAATGAATCCGCATATGGCATTACAACAGAAATATTTTTACCACTAGTCATACCAATGTAATGAAGTAACGCATACATATGAGCAGGGTTTTTATAGATATCACCCGTTTCACACATTTTATCCATTTGTGCTGCGCCTTCCAGCAATCCTTTAATATCTAAACCACAAAAAGCCGCTGGAAGTAACCCAACTGGTGTAAGTTCTGAAAAGCGTCCGCCTACTGCTGATGGAATAATAAAATATTTATATCCTTCCGTTTTAGCGATAGTTATAAGATTGCCACTTACAGCATCAGTGGTACATACAATTAATTTTTTAGCGGCTTCTTTGCCAATTTTGTTTTCTAGTAGTTCTTGGATAATCATAAACTGGCTCATTGTTTCTGATGTACTACCAGATTTGGAAATTACATTAAATAAACAACGTGTTGGGTCTATTGTTTGAAATAGGTATACAAGTCTTTCGGGGTCTACATTGTCAACAATATATAATTTGGGGAATTTGCGTTGTTCTAATGGTAACTCGTTATAAAATGGATGGTTAAGTGCTTGCTGCACCGCCAATGGACCTAATGCAGACCCACCAATTCCCAATACTACAAATGCATCAATTTGGTCTTTCATTTCATCCACATATGATAAAATATCCTTTACCACTTCATCTTGATTATATGGCAAATCTCTCCATGCCATTTGACCCCGCTTGTCTATCATTGCCTTGTTAGCTTTTGAAATGGCAGGCTCAAGTTTGTCAAATTGTTCTTGTGTGATTCCTTCTGTACCAATCATGTGTGGTAACATGTTGTTGTAATCCATGCGCACGTTCATTTAAATCATCCTTTTTTAAATAGATTTAATAGAGTTTTTCAAATGTATCACAAATAACAATCTTATTCAAATATTTGCTACATTGTTAAATAAAAAAGAACGCGAATTTTATCAAATTTCGCGTTCTTTTTTATTGTTAGTCCAACAATAGAGGTGGGTAGTGTGTTACCATTCTTTCAATAAAAATACTGAGTGTAGTTCTTTTGCTCTTATCCAAATCTAAAAATTTAATACCATAAAGTCTTTCTCCTTCAGGAGTAGTTCCACAGAATATAATTCTGACCATACAAGTGATATCCGCATGATGTGCAAAATCTGATACACTGCCTTTTAAATATAGCTGCGCTCCTTTTGGAAAATCATGTTCGGCACTAAAACGTAACCCACCATCAGAAATATCTTTAGCCGCAATTGTAACCCATTCTTCACCATCTAAACTGACTTTAGCATCAAGCCCTAACAAGTCAGTGCGCACTGAAATACGTTTCTCGTGCATATTAATATCCCCTAAAAGCACTTTCCGCAGAAAAGAAAGTGCAAAAAATTTATTTTGTATTTGTTCCCAATTTGTTTAATTTCTTTTGAATGCTTTTTAAGAAACCACATACCCAACGATTAATAGCAGGGTTGATAGTAGTTTCATCCCTGTTTACTGCAAAGGTTGTATTGATATCTGTCATGTCATAGAAGTATAGCATATCCACCAAGCGTAAAACATACATCAAAAAGGATGTAAATACTATTTCTGAATGATGGTTACCATCTAATGTAATAATGTCAAACAAATCTGGACGGGTACGCAACTCTTCCATTACAGAAGGGTGCAGGTTTTTGTGGTCGGTGTGTCGCTTGTACACAATGGTAAGATTATCATCAGAGCGTTGACGCGCCAAAAGACGCTGGATGATTCTTTCAATATTACAATGCAAATCTACTACCAAAACGCGCCAATTGTTTTCTTTGACAAAGCGGATTAAATCAATTGCTTGGTCGCGATTGCGTGGAAACCCGTCTATTAATCCAGGTGTGTGTGCAAGTGCGAATTCACGAAAAACCTGACAAGATATATTGTTGTCAATAAGAATGCCTCGTTCAGTAAAATCTTTAATTATAGGGTCTGTCGTAGCTTTTTTGCGAAAGATATCTCCCATACTTGCCGAATACAAATCTGGCAACCAATACCGTTTGATATTTTGTACAAGTGTTCCTTTTCCACCGCCAGATTCACCTAGCAATACGATAAAATCCCATTTTTCCAGCAAGAGCGGTTTCCTATTCATTTTTACCTCCAACGCGCAAATTTCGCTCGCGCTTCATTTTCATTATTCTACGCTCTTTTGGCTTACTATTCAATAGTTTTTTTATCCGCAATGAAAAACAAATATTTTAATTTACCCACTTTCCCAAGTTGTTCATATGTGCTATGCTGTACTAGACAAAAGCTAATGAAAAGTCAAACTCATAGGAGATGATGTTTCGTGATTACAACTGATATGTACGAACTTATGCAAATCTTAGAGGGCGAACATGCCGACCCCCATCACATTCTGGGAATGCATGATATTTCTTGGGAAAAAGAAGACTATACAATTATCCGTGTATTTAGCCCAGATACTATTTCAGTGGAAGTTATAGCTGAGAGTCCCACATTTTGCAAAGAAATGGACAAGGAACATCACATGGGGTTTTACACATTATTGTTACCCCGTCAAAAGCATTTTAAATACAAACTCAAATTTACTGGGTACGATGGTTCTACATGGGAAGCGTGGGATGGTTATTCTTTCGCGCCTCTGCTTTCAGAATTGGATTTACATTTATTTGGGCAAAGCACGCATTATGAAATCTATAATAAACTTGGTGCAACTGTTATAACAGTTGATGGTGTTAAGGGTGTTTTATTTGGTGTTTGGGCTCCAAATGCAAAGCGCATTAGTGTAGTCGGCGATTTTAATGCTTGGAATGGTTTAAGAAACCCAATGCGTTCAATGGGTTCTTCTGGGGTTTGGGAATTGTTTATTCCTGGGCTTACCAACTATGATAGATACAAATTTGAAATCAAATTGCATTCAGGGGCATTTTTCCAAAAATCAGACCCTTATGCCTTTTTTGCAGAACATCGCCCAAACACAGCCTCAATGGTCTTCGATATTGAAGGTTATGAATGGGGCGATAGCGAATGGATAAACAAGCGTGATACAGTTGACCCATTGGATGGACCTATCAACATTTATGAAGTGCATGTGGGCAGTTGGCAAAAAATAGCGAAAGACGACTGGCGTTTTATGAGTTGGCCAGAAATGATAGAAACCCTAATTCCCTATGTAAAAGATATGGGTTATACTCACATTGAACTTATGCCTGTTATGGAATACCCATTTGATGGTTCTTGGGGATATCAAGTAACAGGGTATTATGCCGCAACAAGCAGATATGGAAACCCGCATCAGATGATGGAGTTTATAGATGCCTGTCACCAAAACAATATTGGTGTTTTAATGGATTGGGTGCCTGCCCACTTCCCTAAAGATGCACATGGGCTTGCTTCCTTTGATGGAACACGTTTATATGAACATGATGACCCACGTTTGGGCGAACATCCAGACTGGGGAACGTTAATTTTTAACTATGGACGCAATGAGGTAAGAAATTTTCTTATTGCCAATGCGCTATTTTGGATAAATAAATATCATATTGATGGACTTAGAGTAGATGCTGTTGCGTCTATGTTGTATTTAGATTATGGCAAAAATGACGGGCAATGGATAGCTAACAAATATGGCGGAAAAGAAAATATTGAAGCTGTAGAATTTATGAAGCATATGAATTCCGTTTTGCGTGGCGCGCATCCTAACGTGTTAATGATTGCGGAAGAATCCACCGCATGGGCTGGTGTCACTGCTCCTGCACAATATGACGGTTTGGGTTTTAGTTTAAAATGGAATATGGGTTGGATGAATGACTTCCTTACATACATGTGTAAGGATAGCGTGTATAGGAAACATCATCATCATCATCTAACATTTAGCATGGTTTATGCTTATTCAGAAAAATATATTCTTGTATTGTCCCATGATGAAGTTGTGCATGGTAAAGGCTCTTTAGTAAACAAAATGCCTGGCGATTGTTGGCAAAAAATGGCTAACTTGCGCTCTGCATATGGTTTCATGATGGGGCATCCTGGTAAAAAATTGCTCTTTATGGGGGGCGAATTTGCACAATTTGAAGAGTGGAGCGAAGCACGTACACTTGATTGGTTCTTGATTGATGTATTTGACCATCATCGTCAAATGAAAGCATATGTAAAAGATTTAAACCATTTGTATTTAAAAGAAGCCGCTTTATGGCAAAAAGACTTCACTGGTGATGGTTTTGAATGGATTAGTTGTCAAGATGCAGATCGCAGTGTTTTATCGTTTTTCCGTGTCGCAGAAATATCAAGTGAAAGCAACAATGGTAGTCGTTGGGAATATTTAATAATTGCTTGTAACTTTACCCCATGCCCACATATGGATTACCGTGTTGGTGTGCCTGTAGCTGGTGAGTATGTGGAAATTCTCAATAGTGACGAAGAGAAATATTACGGTAGTGGAATTGTCAATCGTGGAACTTTAGTTGCAGAGGAACATCTTTGTGACGGGCGACAGTACAGTGTGCCTATCAAATTACCTCCTTTGGGAACAGTTATTCTTAAATGTGTAGTTGGGTGACCGTAAAGAAGCGAAGAAATTCTCATCACTTTTTTGCGTATTCTTTAGGAAATGTGCTAATGCGCATTTCCTGTTAAGGCTTTTTTGCCGCTTTTTTCAAAAGCGGCTGGGGTATGGGGCAAAGCCCCATGGTCTTAATCTTCTGAACTAAGGAGTTAAGAAATGATATCTAATCAAATATTACAAACAACGGTGGATGGACTAAAGAATATCGCAAGGAAAGATATAACAGTAATCGACCGTGAAGGGAAGTTAGTAGCAAGTACAGAACATGAGTCAAATCAAGCCCCGCTGTCATTTATTGACAGCGTGATGCAATCCCCCGCAGAAAATCAACTGATACAAGGCAACCAGTATTTTAAAGTTATGGATAATGGAATAACCGAATATGTCCTTGTTGTGCGTGGAGATGATGAAGACGCATTTAGGCTGGGTAAGTTGGCTGCATTCCATATACAAGCGTTAATGATGGCATACAAAGAACGCTTTGACCGTGACAATTTCATTAAAAATTTATTGTTGGATAATTTGTTGTTAGTAGACATTTACAGTCGCGCCAAAAAGCTACGCATTGAAAATGGTGTGCGTCGTGTGGTTTACTTAATTGAAACAAGTGTTGATACAGATATGAGCGCGGTTGAGGTTTTGCGAGGCATTTTCCCAGACCGTCAAAAAGATTTTGTAACAGCAGTTGACGAAAGCAGTATCATCCTAGTAAAAGAGCTTAATGAACGAGATGGCACAGAAGAAATAGAACAAATTGCAAACACAATAGTAGATACTCTTTCCAGTGAGGCTATGAGTCGCGTTTATGTTGCTATTGGCGCAGTGGTAAGTGATTTAAAAAATGTTTCATCTTCCTTTAAAGAGGCTCGTCTTGCCCAAGAGGTTGGTAAAATCTTTGAAGCAGACAAACAAATTGTAAATTATGAACGCCTTGGTATAGGACGTTTAATATATCAGTTGCCATTGCCACTATGTCGTATATTCATTAATGAAATGCTACAGGGCTTTAGCATAGAAGATATTGATGAAGAAATGTTTACAACCGTGTCAAAATTCTTTGAAAATGACTTGAATGTATCTGAAACTTCCAGGGAGTTGTTTATTCACCGTAACACACTTGTTTATAGACTAGATAAATTGCAGAAAATGACGCGCTTAGATCTTCGCAAGTTTACAGATGCAATCACTTTTAAAATAACTCTAATGGTAAATCGTTATATGCAGTATCGCGAAAAACAGCAATTTTAAAACTGGCGAATCTTATGTCAAGAACAATATCTTTTGAAATAACATTTCATTCAAATAATGAAATATCTGCAATTGCTTTATTGGAATTTTTGGCTAATATTGGTTGGAATCCAATAGTAAATGGAAAAATTAATCATTTGCCGATTGATGACATGAAATGTATAATTGGACAGAAGAAAAGATTACTATTTCAGAATTATATGAAATAGCCCGCATAAAAGAACAAGCACATGAAGTAGTAGGGGTTGATTTATACTGGAATGATACAAATATTGGGGTTTCACTATTAATATTTAATCCTTATGAAATATTATTTGGTATTAATATCAACAGAAAATACATTGACGAAAAAGCACAACTTATAGATTTTAATTGGTATGCAACTAAAATTTTACTAGGGTTAAATGATGTCTTTAATATCGCTCAATACTCATTTTCGTTTAGTTATTAAATATGGGTAATGTGGTGAATGGTAATAAAGGAGGTTTCTGTTAGATTGATTCAGATAAGTAATGTAAAAAAAATCTATGAAAACGGAGCAACAGGGCTTAATGGTGTGGATTTGACCATAGAGCAAGGTGAATTTGTATTTATTGTAGGTTCTAGTGGCTCAGGAAAAAGTAGTTTAATCAGGCTTCTTTTGAAAGAAACAGAACCTACAGCGGGGCGAATACTAGTAAACGATTATGATTTATCAAAGCTAAAACGACGACATTTGCCCGCTTTTCGCCGTAGTATGGGTGTAGTTTTTCAAGATTTTAGGTTATTAAAAGATAAAACTGTATTTGAAAACGTTGCATTTGCTATGCAAATTGTAGAAGCAAGCAATAGGGAAATTCGTAGAGCAGTACCGCAGGTGCTTGCTCTTGTTGGGCTTGCAAGAAAAGCACGAGCTTACCCAAATCAGCTTTCTGGAGGGGAGCAACAACGTACTGCGTTGGCACGTGCGATTGTAAATAAACCTCCACTACTTATAGCGGACGAGCCTACGGGTAATCTTGATCCACACACAGCATGGGAAATAATGACACTGCTTGAAGATATCAATGACCGTGGCACTACTGTTGTTATAGCCACACATGCACATGATATTGTGGATGAAATGCAGAAAAGAGTTGTTGCAATCAAAAGTGGGGTTGTTGTTCGTGATGTAAAAAAAGGCGGATATGTAGAGCGCAGTATAGAAAATAAAGGGGATGACGATTATGACGACGAATATGAAAGTGACGATTATTAGATGAAGCCACGGACAATTCGTTACTACTTTGCAGCCGCATTTCGTAGCTTAATCAGAAACCGCCTTATGACAGTTGCCTCCATTTTTACGGTTGCTTCATGTATTCTGATTGTATCTGTATTTTATATTGTTTCTGCAAATCTTGATTTTCTTGTAAGACAACTGGAATCTACTCTTGGAATAGTTGTATTTATTGATGAGCATTTGCCTGATGATGGGATATTTAGATTAGAGACTATGATTCGCAATATTCCGCAAGTAGATGGTATAGATTTTATTTCCCGTGAAGAAGCATTGCAAAATATGTCTGATATGTTTAATCCTAGACTTATGGCAGGTTTTGAATTACGTAATCCGTTGCGTGATTCGTTTGCTATAACTCTTGTAGATTTGGCATACCAAGATGATGCTATTCGTTTGTTGGAACAATTAGAACCCTATGGGGCTTCCAATATTAGAGCGGATGAAAGAGGCGCGGGAATCCTTAGACAGATGACATTTGTTGTACAAATAGTATCTGGTACTCTAATTCTTATGTTGGGCGTTGTATCAACTATAATCATCACAAACACGATTCGCATTACAGTAAACGCACGTCGTACAGAAATCAACATCATGAAATATGTAGGGGCAACTGATTGGTTTATCCGATGGCCTTTTATCATTGAGGGGATACTCATTGGAATTATCGGTGGAATTATTCCAGCTACTGCTTGCTGGTTTGGTTACCCATATATTGTTGACTTGCTTCAAGAGTTTTTTGGAGATATGCTTTTGTTGCCCAGCGAGTCAATTTTTGCCTATTTATTCCCATTTGCAATGGTAATGGGAACACTTATTGGCATTATTGGTTCAGGAGTTTCTTTAAGACGACATTTGAATGTTTAAAGGAATTTCATATCTTGACCCTTATAAGAAAAATCGCAAGGCGGTCTTTCAAGTAAAGTTTTTTTCAAAGAGTTTGTGGGGTGAACCCCTCACGTTTTTAATTCAAATAAAAAGGGGATATTTAGTCATGAGGAACAAATTAACAGCCTTTGTGCTGTCGCTTGTTATGTTGTTATCAATATCACATATTGTTAATGTGAATGCAACACCTGCAACCCGTGAACGTTTGGCAGAATTGGAGCAACAGGACAGAAATGCAAGGCAAAACTTGCGCGAATCAGAACATTTATTGGATACTACACGCGAAGAAATGTCACTTTTGTTTGATGTGATGATAGAGTATGACCAAAAGATGGTAGATGCCGCTTATAGATTAACAACTACCGAACTTAATTTGTTAGCTACAGAGGTGCGTATCTATGACGCGGAAATTGAACTTGAACGAGTGCGTCAAGAGCGTGACGTACACTATGAAATTTTGCGCGAGCGTTTGCGTGTAATGCATGAATATGGGCAAGCTGGGTTATTGGAAGTTTTTATACAGTCCAATAATTTTGCAGAATTTTTATCACATTGGGAGCATGTAAGAGCTATTGCACAATTTGACCAAGAATTATTAGACGATATTGAAACACTTGAAGCACAATATATGGAAATTGTTGAGGATTTAGTTCGTGCGCGCAATCTTATTGCTGATTTGTATTTTCAACAAGCACGAGCCCTTCGTGAGTTGGAAGACATACAAGACTCTCATGCCGTATGGATGCTTTCACTGGCTGATGATGAAGCCTTTCAAGAGGAGTTATATCAATTATTGCTGGCAGAACAAGAAGCAATTTACTTAGAACTTCAAGGAATGCGTGTTGTTTACCAACGAGAATTAGCAGCCGCAGAGCGTGAACGCCAACGCCAGGCTGCTATCGAAGCCGAACAACGTCGTTTAGCTGCTTTAGCACAGTTAGGCACTTTTGATGGAATATTTGCATGGCCTAGCCGTACCCATACCAGAATTTCAAGTGGTTTTGGTAGTCGTACAAACCCAATTACAAGACGGCATGAAAACCATTCAGGTGTTGATATCCCTAAACCAACAGGTACAAGGATATATGCGGCCGCTGACGGTGTTGTACGAACTTCCACATGGAACAGAGGATTTGGGAACGTTATAATAATTGACCATGGTGATGGTTATAGTACATTATATGGTCATAATTCACGCAATATTGTAGAAGCTGGAGACGTTGTTACCCGCGGTCAACATATAGCGAATGCTGGTTCAACTGGTATGTCAACAGGTCCGCATTTGCACTTTGAAATTCGTTTTAATAATGTTGAACGAAACCCACTTGACTATTTTCCTGGTTTTTAACAAATTTTATAGCAGTTCCAATCTGGAACTGCTATTTTAAACGTTCCCGCCTTCTCTTTTAGATTCAGGCGGGGGAAATACATATACTAACGTTCTATTTCATAAGGCCAAGTGTTAATACCACCAAGGTCATAAACATTTCTGTAACCCATAGACATTAATAGGCTTGTTGAGGCACGGCTACGGGCACCACTACGACAATACACCAAAATAAGTGCATCATAATAGGGTAATGCAGTAGCGGCACGGTATTCTAATGCATAATCAGGCAAAAGAATCGCGCCTGGTATTCGTCCTGTTGCATACTCCTGTTCTGAACGAACATCCAAAATTATTGTATTTGGATTGCGTTTCATCATGGCGCGGGCTTCTGAAGCGGTAATCCTGCGACTTGAATTCGCTCTCATTTCTCTCTCCCCTTAAAATAAAGTAGCACAATGCTTGTAATGACTGTACTAAATAATATGCGTAACTTAAATTAAGGTTCGATTTTTATTAGAACAGTCTTGCTACTTTTGGGGATAATCCTGTAAGATCCTAGCCTTGCGGGAATCAACACAGAACTGGCTATTTCTATAGGGAAATGGGAATCCGTTTCAATAGTTACCTGCCCTTCTACGCAAGTTATAATTGAGAATGCCTCAGGATTAGATTGTTCTTCTGTAGAGACAGGGTGTGTGATTACTTGTTTGGAAATGTGGCATTCCCATGTCTTATGAAAATCATTGTTAAAGTTAATGACTTCTAAAGCCTCGTCAATATGTAAAGGGCGTGTATGTCTATTATAGTCATATAGTCGATATGTGGTATCAGAATTCTGTTGTATCTCCAATACTTTTGCCCCTGTTGTCAGGGCATGTACCATTCCCGCTGGAATATCCACTATGTCACCAGTTTTCACGGGCAACATATTCAAATATTCTTCGACTATACCATACTTGCAAGCATGTAGTAATTTTTCTTTTGTTGTTTCTGGTTTGAGTCCTATTACCAATTTTCCGTTTGTGGGTGGAGAAATAATATACCAAAGTTCGCTTTTACCATTGTTTTCCCCTTTTTCTTTAGCGTAGTCGTCAGTTGGATGGACTTGCACAGATAGGGCTTGTTCTGCATTAATAAATTTGATTAAAAGTGGAAAGTGTTTATTTGTGGCTAGACGTGTACCTAATATTGCCTCTCGATTTTGGGATATGTATTCTTCAAGTGTTTTTCCTGCCCATGCCCCATTGTTTATTACACTCATTTCATGCGTCCTGTATGTAATATCCCATCGTTCACTACCCCATATCATTTGTTTGTAAATTGGCTTAAATGTAAGCGGGTAATACATATTTTGCCTCCTTGAATACATTCACTATATAACATACTCTTCAAGTTGGCATTGTAGTCATTTCACTTGAATCAAGTACAACGATTATAAAGATGCGAAGCGCACCCTGTATTGGTTCACAAAGTACAATGATTATCATATTATGAGTAATGGTGAAAAATAGCGTTGGGGTATAATCCCAATTAGGGAGGCAAATAAATGTTGTATTCATTTAGCATTAAAAAACCAGATAATATTCAGGCTGTGTTTCAAAATTTAAAAGAGCTCGCCGAAAAATATAAAGCAATTTTTACAGGTGACGAAAGTTCTGGAGAGGTGACAGTTAGCGGAGTTAAAGGCAGTTATACAGTTGAGGAAGAGGAGATTATTATTAAAATCAATAAAAAAACATTGCCCATTCCCAATAGGATAATTGAAAAGGAAATAAGGGCAATATTCCAAGAAGCACAATTGTGATAAAAAAGCGATATAGTCGCTTTCCGAAGGAAGCATAATTGAACTGGGATTTGCCTAGCAAATAAAAAAGCGACATAGTCGCTTTTTTTGAGTTATACTCTTGTATGATGATTCGTATTATGATGTTCAGGGGCAATATCACGATAATCTCTTGCAAAAAAGCTAATACAATAAAGCCCTGCTAATGCAATCAAAGTATATATAATTCGGCTTATGATACCTTCCATCCCACCGAATATGACAGCAACTAGGTCAAACCTAAACAGACCAATAAGCCCCCAGTTAATAGAACCCAATATCACTAAAGATAAACATATATAATCCCATGTTCTCGAACGCATGTCTTATTCCTCCTTCCTAGGGAACATTAAAATTTCTCACGGTCAAATCCGCTTAAAAATAGTATCGCCTGTGAAGGTGAAAATATGCTTTGTAAGTTTTGGTTGTGTTGTTTATAATATAGTAGAATCTCAAACATTATTGAACGGAGGAAAAAAATGAAGATTACAACTTTTTGCAAAAATGACATGGGACAAAACATATATTTATGTTATGACGAAGAATCAAGGGAGGGTGTATTAATTGATGCTGGATGTAGTGAGATAGACAAACAAACTATCTCCTATATTCTTAACGATAATGCTATTATAATTAAAGCAATTCTGCTTACACATGGTCATTATGACCATATTATCATGGCTGATGCCCTGAAAATTCTTACAGGAGCAAATATTTATTGTCATGAAGCAGAAAAGCAAGTTTTGGAGAATCCAAATATAAACCTTTCTACCTACACAGCAAAAAATATAACTGTTTATGCCAACAAATTTTTTTGCGACGGAGATACTTTTAATTTTGGTAACAATACACTAAAAATATTGCATACGCCTGGTCATACTTTGGGTAGTGTGTGTTACCTTGATGAACATAATGGATTTCTTTTTTCTGGTGATACCCTATTTAAACACTCAATAGGGCGGACAGATTTCCCGCAAGGTAATCATCCATTGTTAATCGAAAGCATAAAATCCAAACTCCTTACTTTACCAGAAAAAACAATAGTCTATCCAGGGCATGGGCAAAGTACAACTATTGGGGAAGAAAAAATGAACAATCCATTTTTGTTGATATAATTCTGCCACTAAATTTCTTTTGGAAAGTGGCATAAGCACTTTTCTATTATAATTGATTTTGGCATTGCCACAAGTTCGTAAGTTGTGTATTCTTATCTTGATAGGGAGGTTTTATTTTTATGCAGATTATATATTCAATACCCGATTATATGAAAACTGTGTTTGTTGCAAATGGCATTCCAGAGCAGGACTTGTTATTTGCAATACACACAGACATGACTATAAATGGGGATTTTTCTGATGCATATGTGGCAGTAGACAAGGAAAATATGTATATTGTTTATGGCATTGAGCAAGTAGTGAGAACAGAAAATGCAAAGCGGCTAGTGGCGGAATATGTAACACATGAAGTTGTAACACATCGTATTGAAAATCTTGGTAAACTGTCAACAGAAACATTACTAACCACATGTAGGCTCATTGCCACAATCGGAGAAGAAAAGGAAGAAAAACAAGAACTAATATTAATGTTTTCATTGGGGAATTTGAGTTTTGTTGAAAGATTAATCAAAGTTGTCGCCAATTTAGAAAAAGGCATTGACCCATTAACTGAAGTACGCATAGATGAAGAGTTATTTTGCCCAGACTGTGGCACACGATATCCAGAGCCAGAGCGCGCAATGTGTCCACATTGTGCCGATAACATTTCATTATTTGTGAGGCTATTGGGCTTTTTTAAGTATTATAAAAAACGGGTGGCAATGTGTACTATAGTAATGGTTTTAATCACGGGTCTTTCAATTCTTGCGCCATATTTTGGCACAATGTTGCTAGTTGATGAGGTTCTAACACCAGAAGGACGACTTTATCGTATGGTAGGAAGTGTCATAGGCCTCCTTATTCTTGTTCGCTTTTTAAATATGGCGTTTCAGGTTCTATACCAAATTGTGCTGGCAAAAACCATGCCTTGGATCATTTACGATTTACAATTGCGTATATTCGAAGCAATGCAAAGACTTTCAGTGTCATTCTATACATCCAAACGCACAGGTACATTAATGAATCGTGTATTTATTGATGCACGTAATATCTATTGGTTCTTTGTTGATGGTCTGCCGTTTATTCTGGTTAATACGACTATGTTTATAGGTATTTTCATTGTTATGTTTATTATGGAATGGCGTTTAGCATTAATTGCATTTGCCATAATCCCATCTTCATTGTTTATGTTTAGAATTCTTATGCGCTTATTTAGACAATATTGGCATAAATCGTGGGTATTGGGTTCGCAACTTAACAATATGGTTTCTGATGCTGTTAATGGTCAAAGAGTTATCAAAGCATTTTCACGCGAAGATGAAGAATCTCAACGTTTTGCGGATTTGGGTAAAAAACAAGCGACAGTTAATACCAATTCGCATAACCTAGGCTGGACTGCTTTCCCATTGATTTATTTGTTTATATTCTCGGGGCAAGTTATTGTTACGGCTGTTGGTGGTATGATGGTTATTCGTGGTACAATATCACTGGGTGTATTTTTAACTTTCTTGGCATATTTGGGAATGCTTTATGGTCCTATTGAATTCATGTCAAGTGTAAGTAACTGGTGGGCACGTTGTGTTGACTCTGCGCAGCGTGTATTTGAAATTATCGATGCAAAATCAGATATTATCGAATCTAAAAACCCAACAAATATTGAAGAATTTCGCGGAGATATTAATATCAAAGATGTCTGGTTTCAATATGAACCAGCTAAACCCATTTTAAAAGGGCTTACATTGCGCGTTCCAGCGGGCAAAACACTTGGCATTGTGGGTAAAACTGGCTCAGGAAAATCCACTCTTGCAAATCTTATTGCCCGTTTATATGACCCCAATGAGGGTAAAATTTATATTGATGGTGTAAACATAAAACGTTTGCCTATTCAACAATTAAGAACCAGCATAGGTATTGTTTCACAAGAAATTTATCTGTTTATTGGTACAATCATGGATAATATACGCTATGCACGTCCCAATGCCTCAATTGAAGAAGTTGTTTGGGCAGCAAAAATGGCTTCTGCACATGATTTTATTGTAAAACTACCAGATGGTTATGAAACACGAGTTGGAGCAGGTGGACAAGATTTGTCAGGCGGAGAGCGTCAAAGGCTTTCCATTGCACGAACAATTATACAAAACCCTAAAATTTTGATTCTTGACGAAGCAACTGCCGCCATGGATACAGAGACAGAAGGTAAAATTCAAGTGGCTTTGAATAAATTACAAGCCAATCGAACCACCATTGCTATTGCACACAGGTTGTCTACCCTAAAGGACGCGGATAATTTGGCTGTGATTAACGAGGGTACAGTGGTAGAGAGTGGAACACATGAAGAGCTAATGCGAAAAAAAGGCGAATATCACAAATTATATACTATTCAGCTTGAAGGCTTAAAAGTTATTAGTATGGATTAATGGCAAACAAAAAGGACTATTATATTAGTCCTTTTTGTTTACTGTCTATATGCATTACGGACGGTATAATAACACTTCCATCCATGCTCTGTTATATTCTTCTGTAAAATCACCTAAATGGACAAAAACTTCTGCATTATAGTACACTTCATCAGAAGGCCAATACACGGGATTGTAACGCATTTCTGGAGGTAACATATTAAAAGTAGCCCAATTTGTAGTGGAATACCATGTATACATTGTATTGCGATAAGCAATTTCTGGAGAGGTCATAAAATTAATAAAAGCCTCTGCCCCTGCTTGGTTTCTAGCCCCGCGTGGAATTACCATAGAATCAAACCAAATGTTACTGCCTTCTCTGGGGACTACATAGTTAAGTTCTGGGTTGTGGTAAATTGTGAACATAGCATCGCCAGAAAAAGTTACAGCCAAAGCCGCTTCACGCCCAATCATAGCATTTATTACATAATCACCAACAAAAGCACGAACAACTCCAAGCCGACGCTGTGCCATAAGCAAATCTCTAGCCGCATTAAGTTCATCTAAATTTGTTGTGTTAATAGAATAGCCCAATAGGTTTAATGCTACTGCAAAGGAATCTCTTTTACTGTCGTACATGAAAACATTCCCATAAAATTGTGGATTCCAAAGTGCTTCCCAGCTATCTATGACCACATCACCAACCATAGTTGTATTGTATAAAATCCCTAAAGTTCCCCATTTATATGGAACTGAATAACGATTTTCTGGGTCAAAAGCCAAATTGAAAAATCTCTCATCAATATAACGAATATTAGGTATGTTATCAAAATTAAGCGGCAATAACAAATCTTCTCTTATCATCCGTTCTATCATATAATCCGATGGAAAGATTAAATCAAAACCAGAATCACCACCAGATACTCTTGTATATAACTCTTCATTGGAGGCAAATGTTTGATACAAGACACGGATTCCTGTTTGTTCGGTAAATTCTGCAAAAATACTTTCATCAATAAAGTTACCCCAGTTAAAAACCCTAATTACCTCTTGATTCCTGTTACAGCTGGTTAATGCAAAAGCAAAAACTACAAGTAACGCAAAAAATACACACTTTACAATTAATTTTCTCATGAAATCAGTCCTTTACTTTTTCTCTAATTTAAATGGGGCGGGCGCTGCTCTTCTCACACATCGCGTTGCGGTGCGTTCGCATGAAGTCCCGCCGTTCCGCTGGGGAAACCCCAGCTATACTTCCTTTAGGAAGTGACATAGCCACTTCTTAATCACGCATTTTTTTCTTTTTTGTCACTAATACTATTTAAAACGAACAACAACAACATTACAACCACAAAAATTATTGTGGATAAGGCATTAATACGTGGGCTAATTCCGCGTCGTGCCATAGAAAAAATCAGGATGGACAAATTGCTAACTCCAGGACCAGCCGTGAAGAAACTAACAACAAAATCATCCACTGATAAAGTAAAAGCCAACAACGCACCCGTTATAATACCAGGACGAACCGCTGGCAATATAACTTTTACAAATGCCTGAAATGGCAAAGCCCCCAAATCTTGCGCCGCCTCAAAAAGATTACTGTCAAGCCGCCTAAGACGTGGCATAACTGATAGAATTACATATGACACATTAAAAGAAATATGCCCTAACAATAATGTCATATAACCCATTCTTCCAAAACCTAAAATACTAATAGCAAACGTGAACAAAAGCATCAAAGACACTCCTGTTAGAATTTCTGGATTAAAAACAGGTAGTGTAGTAAAACCCATTATTACCCGTTTGCTTTTTCGCCCTAATGAATCTATTCCAACAGCGGCTATTGTGCCTATTATAGTTGCGATTACAGTAGACAGTACCGCAACGGATAATGTATTTGTTAATGCCACTCGAATATTAGGGTCATTAAATAAGTCTTGATACCAGCGTAATGAGAACCCGCCCCAATGGTTATGGGAGGGTGAATGGTTAAATGAAAATACCATCATTACAAAAACAGGTGCATACATAAAAAAAAGAATAAGGCATAAGTAAATTGTATAGATTTTTTTCAAAATACGCCTCCTCTATTCATGCTTACCCTTTCGTCATCACTTGTCTTTCGGTCAAGTAATTTTACCAATCCCATAATTAATAAAACAATCACAATCATAACAACAGCTATAGCAGAGCCAAAATGTCTGTTACCCACAACTGTAAATTGTTGTTCAATTAAATTGCCGATTAGGACAAACTCGCGCCCGCCCAATAAATTGGGTATGATAAAAGTGGAAACTCCAGGCATGAACACCATAGTAATACCCGAAATAACACCAGGCATACTCAAAGGAAAGATCACACGCCCAAAAACTTGAAATTTGTTAGCACCCAAATCCTGTGCTGCTTCCACATAGGAATTGTCCATATCACACAAAGCAGTATATATGGGCAAAACCATAAAAGGCAAAAAATTATATACCATTACTAACAATACTGCGGCATCTGTAAAAAGAATCTCAATCGTAGGCAACCCAACCAAGGATAACAAAGTATTTAAAATTCCATTACGTTCTAAAATAGTAAGCCATGCATAGGTACGCAAGAGGAAATTCATCCACATAGGTGCGATAAATAAAAAAAGAAGGAATGGTTTATGCCTAAAATATCTTGACAATATATATGCCAAAGGATACCCAATCACAAAACATAATGCTGTACTTATAATGGCAAGCCAAATAGAACGCATAAGCACAGCTATATGCATCCGTTGAAAAAATGGTTGACCCTCAAATGAAGGTTGAAAAAATCGTAAAATATGACGGGTTGTAAACACAACAGAACCATCAGACCCTGTATCAGTTAAACTATACCACAAAACAATCAACATTGGCACAACAATGAAAAGAATCATCCAAAATACATATGGGTATACGAAAATTCGTTTTGGCAATACACATCATCCCCTTTCATTCATTAGATTTTCTTGGTATCGGCGAAAAGTATACTTTAACTAGAATTCATTTGTCAAACATAATAGTGGATATGTTGGTTATAGTGTGTTACCCTATAGTAAATTAAGTAAATAGAAAGGGTTATGCAAAATGAATGAATTATTTGCACAAAAGTTTGAAGAAGGCAAAAAATGTGTAGAAGAATACGCCGACACTGCATTAGCGGCGGGGTTTATACCATTTGTTTCAACACCTATAGTACATGGAATATGCATTAAGATGTTGGCAAAACTGAATGAAATATTTGATATAAAAGGTGGTTTTGGTGCAGAAAAATTTGCAAATGTTGTGGTTGGTGGATTGGCAACTCCACTAATGTTCATTCCAATAGCGGGTTCATTATTTGGAAAATCATATGTAGAATCAGTGGGCGAAAGATATTTAGAGGCTATACAAGAGCGGCACGAAAAGCGATTAAATCGCTTTCCTAATGAAGCATAATAGGGATTCATCCTCATCCCCTACAGAATGTAATTTTATAGTAACTAAAAAAATTTCAAAAAGGTAAAGAAGATGTACGATAAGCATTTTATGAGAGAACTTTGTGAAGAGGCAGGGATTTTACTGGAAGCATTTTCACAAGGATATGTATTACGGTTAAGCAAAAACGGAAAAATTCGCCATATATTTGGTTCATATTGGGATATTAATTCTGCCGCAGTGGATAGAATTGCCTGTGACAAGTGTGCTTGCTATATTCTTTTAACAGCAAATAAGATTCCCGCTATAGAGCATCAATTGTTAAATAATCCTGTAATGCGTCAAGGTTGGGCGAAAAGCACATGGTCGCAAGCATTAGAATATTTTGAAAAACATAATCAACAAGTGGTGGTTAAACCCAATCAGGGGTCTGGCGGGATTGATGTGTTTTATTGCGACAACATATCTGCCCTAGAAGCTACAACACAAAGATTATTTGCCACATATCCTAGTGTGGCAATTAGCCCATTCTATAAAATAGCAACAGAATACCGTGTTTTTTATTTGAATGGAAAATGCCATTATATCTATGGTAAAATATCTTCTGACACATGGAAACACAATCTTTCCGAAAATGCAAAGGTTGTAGAGCAAAACAAAATAGAAAATAAAGAGCTACTTGTTAAATTAGAAAACATGGCAAGTTGTGCAGCAACAACAATTGGTATAAACTTTGCAAGTGTTGATATTGCGGAATTGGTAACAGGCGAATTGATTATAATGGAAATAAATTCAGGTGTACAAGCCCGCCGTTTGGTGGAGCAACTGCCACATCTTCGTGATACAATCAAAAATATTTATCTTTCTGCACTAATACAGATGTTTGAAGGATAAGTTAAAACCATGGGGCTCCGTCCTACATCCCATAAAAACAAAAAGGAGTTGGTTCTATGAAAAAATCATTTACAAACACAGCATACAAGAATGCTGATGACTTTATTTTTGGAAAATCTATATGTCCTGTTACATTACCTAACGGGCTGGTTATTGGAGGCGGTACGGTTTATCCTGAAATTAATTTTACATTACCCCTCATGGAGATTACAAAAGAAACAATGCCTGATGTATTAAAAAATTATAAAGAAATAATCACTGATATTTGTTCACGTTCACGAGAACTCAATGTATCAGGGTTTATCGCAGAAATTGAAATGCTTCCACCTATGACAGAAATACCATCATATGGTAGGGATGTTTGTGCAACTGTGGTTGATGTAATTAAAGAATTTGAAGCAAAACATGGTATAAAGGGTGCTGTGCGTATTACCCCTGCGGATATTCGCGAAGGTGACAATTTGTCGCATATGTGGAGCGGCGAGTCATGGAGTGCTATGCTTGAGTCATTTGAATTATGCGCAAAAGCTGGTGCAGAGCTAATGTCAATTGAATCCATTGGAGGGAAAGAAGTTCATGATGAAGCCATAATGTATTGTGATTTGCCAAAGGCTATATTTGCACTAAGCGTATTGGCATGTCGCGATATGGATAAGTTATGGACTGAAATTGTAGCAATAGGTAACAAAACAGGTGCTGTTGCGGCTGGTGATACTGCTTGTGGATTTGCCAACACAGCTATGGTTCTTGCTGGAAAAAATTACATCCCCAAAGTTTTTGCAGCTGTGATTCGTGTTGTTTCCGTGATCAGAAACTTGGTTGCATATGAATGCGGCGCGCTTGGTCCTCACAAAGATTGTGGATATGAAGGCACGTATATTAAGGCTATTACAGGAACACCAATATCATCTGAGGGGCGCGTTGCGGCTTGTGCGCATTTATCAACCGTTGGAAATATTGCTTCATGTGTTTGTGATTTATGGAGTAATGAATCTGTGCAAAATATCAAACTATTGGGTGGAATGGCACCAACAGTTAGTTTTGAACAACTGGTTTATGATTGCCGTTTAATGAACACAGCCTCTGCTAAAGGTCATAAAGACGCTCTTTTGTTACAAAGCCTTTATGCTGAGAGTGACAGTAAATTAGACCCTCAAGCATATATTCTTCGTCCTGATGTTGTGTTAGCAATCTCAAAAGAAATTGTTAAGGTTGAAGGTCATTATGCACGTGCTATAAAAGCAGCAGAAGTGGCTATTGAGTTTGTGAGAAAGGCAAATCTTAGTGGTGACTTAGATTTAAGCGAAAAAGAGAAGGATTGGTTAAGCAACCTTTCTGATGCGCTTTCTACAATGCCCCACAATGAGGATGAGGCAATTAATATATATGCTCAGGATTGCGAAAAATTAGACCGTAAAAAATATGATTTATAGTGAATTCAATTGAAACTACTATAGACCTGTTCAGTGAATAAAGGGAGTTGATAACTTGAAAAAGATGCTTCTGATTCTGTTACTGATTACAGCATTGTTGGTAGTAACATCATGTAGTGATGGTGATGAACCAATTAGAATAGCAATTATCACCAGCTCTGGCAGTGTGAATGATGAATCATTTAACCAAAACAACTTTGAAGGAATCAATAGATTTATTGAAACTTATGGCAACGCAACAGTACAGATAATCCGCGAAGCAACGGGACAGCCTAAATATGCGGTTCAATATGTTGGCAGAATCGTAACGAGCTTTGATATTTTGGTATTACCAGGATTCCAATTTGCGGGAATAAGTGAACTTGCACTAGCGCATCCAGAAACCTATTTTATCGTGATTGATACAAGGCTTGATGAAATAGATGGAGTAAATGAGTTTCCAAATGTAATGTCAATACTTTTTGCGGAACAAGAAAGTGGCTTTTTAGCTGGAGTCGCGGCTGCACTAGAGTCTCGAACAGGTCATGTAGCATTTGTGGGTGGAATTGCTGTCCCACCTGTGATAAACTTCCATGTTGGATTTGAAGCAGGTGTAAATTTTTCCAACAGAAATCTGGGCACAAATGTGAGAATAGTTAGCTTGCCCCAATATGCTGTAACCTTGGTGACAGACATATTGGTGGAAATTATGTACGTGCTTTTAGTGACCCTGTCACAGGTAGAATGATTGCTAATGCTTTGATAGATGAAGGCGTGGATATTATTTTTGCGGCGGCTGGAATGTCTGGGCGGGGTGTTTTTGAAGCAGTAAAGGCAACAGATTCAGCAATGGTCATTGGGGTTGATGTTGACCAATATGGAGATGGATACACAGATGGTCGAAATGTTGTACTAACATCTGCGCTAAAAGTTATGAGTCTTAATGTAGAGCGAGGTTTAAGATATTTTGCAGAAGGGGCATTTCATGGAGGCAACCTTACAATGCAAGCAGATTCAGATTCTACAGGCATAGTTACAGAACCAAACCGCCATCAAATGTCTGATGATACGATAGCTATTGTAAATGAGTTATTTAATAGGTTGGTAGATGGTTCACTTGTTCCGCCAGATACATTTAATTATACACCTACCAACTTTCCAGGAATTGAAGGGAGAGTAACATAATTGCCAGGGCTAACCGCAGAACGTGAAAAAATTTTAGAGGCAATGTTATTTGCCAGCCCTGAAAGTGTTCCCCTTGGAAAACTTGCGGATGCATTAGGTTGTGATATTCCCCTAACACGTAATATATTGTTAAAAATGGCGGAAGTTTATGCAAAAGATAATTCAGGGATACAATTACAAGAAATTGATGACACTTATCGCCTATGTACAAATCCAATGTATTACCCTGCAATTCAAAGATTGCTACAAAAGAGAACACGCCGCGCGCTCACTCAATCACAATTAGAAACATTGGCAATCATCGCTTTTAAACAGCCTGTTACACGAGGAGTAATAGAGGAAATTCGTGGGGTCAATTCCGATAGTTCTGTAAATAAATTAATGGAATATGGGTTAGTTGATGAAATGGGGCGTTTAAATGCTCCAGGCAGACCAATTTTGTTTGGTACAACAGAGGATTTTTTACTTTTTTATGGATTAAACAATGTTGAACAACTACTCAATGCTTGTCCAAAACAAGATATGGCTGATACTAACTTAAAATCAGAGAATGAGGTATCCTGAATCTTTCCCAAATCTGAGTTCAATACAAGCAAACTAAACCCCAAGTGATAGTCATGAAACCATCCTATAGAAGTAGCCTCCATTTTTGTGCTTTTGCTTTCGCCGAAAACATTTTAGCCAATTTGGGGGGCTGTTTCTATTTTTTATTCGTTGAACTCAGGTTAATAAAATTTTGATGCATACCCCCATTTTTACCCTTGTCGTATTTTTGTATGTTCTTGACAAAACTTTTTGAATTGTCATTAATTGGAGCTCATACGTTTATTACGCCATCCTATTCAAAAGTATTGCAATAATCTACTTTCCATGATAAAGTTGTATTTGCCTGTTATATTGGAAACAGGTTGTTTGGCAAGCATCAGCTATAGCCAAGGGAATTTCACTATGTTATACTTTCCCTAAATGTTGAGTATCAAATTTGAACGAAATAAGTTGGAGGGTGCTATAGAAATGGCAGCACGGAAGAACAAGAAGGACAGCAACATCAAAAATGAAGCAACAAGTCAATTGGAGCAATTGGAAAACAACAAAGTTAAGCTAACAATCACAGTAAGCCCTGCTGGCTTCCGTGAAGGGTTGCAACATGTCTATAATAAAGACAGGGGTCATTTTAATATACCAGGATTCCGTAAAGGT
>Ga0123355_10000485_pt1 | contig 52720 bp, 33 predicted proteins | sample TergutEmb28metaG_3_FD_89872 | JGI IMG/M metagenome (GOLD analysis project Ga0123355, IMG submission 89872) | Embiratermes neotenicus P1 segment gut microbial communities from Petit-Saut dam, French Guiana - Emb289 P1 | ecosystem: Host-associated > Arthropoda: Insects > Digestive system > Gut ... | reverse complement strand
CGAGGAGGGCTTTAGCCCGACGCGGCAATCCAGAAACATGAGTATTCCACTATTTCCTGGATTGCTTCGTCGCTTCACTCCTCGCAATGACGAGCAGCGGGTGGCTTTTTTGACAAGCTGAGCCTTCCCCCCTGACGGCACATTGAATGTGCCGTCAGGGGGGAAGGCCAACTTACCAAGGCCAGGTTCTGATATTATTATATAGTAATTTGCCCCGTATCTACATAAAAAACATGAAAATTAATTTCTATCGTCCTACACCCAAAATCTTTGACATTTCAGAAAAAAATGATAGAATGACTATATAGTATATCATGTAGTTATTCTATACAAACTAAGATATAAACATAGAGGAGGTATACAAACCATGGCAATTATATTTTATGGCATTTCAAATGTAGCCAATATAACCAAAAATATCGATAAGTGGATTGGCGTGGCCGGTGAGCCGGATGTTTTTTGCGAAAAGGATGAAAATTTGACAAAATATCAAACCAAGCTATTGGGGAAATACGAAGTGATATCTATAGATGAAGCATTGAAACGCTACCCGAATGCCGGTGTGTGGGTCACGTATCGTATAGCCAAGAATACAGCAAGCCTCTTGCTTTCAAAAATGCCACACGAAAAGATACATTTTTTGGAGGCAGATTTAGAGTATCGTAAGGGTTGTAGATATTTGGGTAACTTTATGAGCTACCGTAAGAATTCTTTTTCACCTTGCTGTGTAACCGGACAAGCACCAATAGTAAAAGCTTCTGGTTCTATTCGTAGCCGATTTGAACAGTGGCAGAGTTACACAACAGATTTAGTTGATAAAGTACGTAACAACGAGCCCAATGATTGTCAAAAATGTCCTTTGCTTAAATATGGCTTTTGGCGCAAATCCGTTAAATTGAATGAGATAAATTTTGGTTCAAATCAGCCTGGGGATATTTGCAATTTCAGATGCACTTATTGTTTTTGCGAAAACACCTTTAAGCGTCTGAAAGACGCAACCGATGGCTTTACGACATATGAAATTTTGCAGCAACTTTCAGAAATGCCGGAGTACGATACCGAAGACCTTACAATTCAACTGGCCAATGGTGAATTTTGTGCAAATAAGCACTGTGATGATATGTTAGATATATTCATGAAAACAAAATGGAAATTCTCACTACTATCTAATTTTTCTTTGTACAGAGAAAAACTTGCAAAACTTATGGAAACCGGCAGAATAACCAGAACCGTAGTGTCTCTTGACGCGGGTACTCGTGAGACATTTAAGGCAGTAAAGCGAAACGATAGATTCGATATTGTTTTAAAAAATATCAAAAGGTATCCGATAAAGTACACTAAGTTTTGCTTGAAATATGTTTTTATTGAAGGTGTAAATGATAACGAAGCTGATATTGATGGGTTTTATGAAATAGCAAAAGATAGCGGTGCCGTTATAATGATATCCAAAGATATGAATGTCGGACACGGTCTTACAGACAAAATGCGTGAATTGACTTTGCGTCTTATCAAAAAAGCCAAGGCTGATGGCATAAAAGTAGACGGGGGTAGTGGCTATCTTAACCCTGCCGACAAGGAATTTATAAAGCAAAGCTATGCTAACGCCTAATAGCCTATAAGGATAATAGTTGAGAATCGTGACATAATGGGGTGGTTTATATACAACAGTCTAATGATATAGAGTGCAGAATTCCCACTTGTTTAGTTTTTTCAGCAGATAAAAATGCTGTGGTTTATTCGAAGGGGAACGTCGAGCAACGGGTAGCTGGTGGTTTGGGGTTTCCTATATTAATATATCATTTGTTGCTTAATATCCATAAAGGAAATATTGCTTGGACTGATATGGTACAGGTTAATGGTTATGCCGCAAATGAAAGTGGACATATAAATTCATTGGGTCTTGCACGAGGTCAGGAAGTTAATTTGTTTACATTGTTTTGTGCTGCTGTTTCGTGTGGTGCGCCAGACGCTATAGTCGCAATTGGCGGTCATATTTTCAATACAATTGGGCAGGGAAAAAACAAAACGGTAGCACGGTTGAAAAAAATCGGAAACCAATGGGGCTTATCAAGCGATTGTGTGAAAAACCTTTCTGGGCGTAATTATGAAGAGAACCCGCAACACTTTTCTACTGCCGACTTGCTTATGGTTGCAAAGCAGTTGCTGTCATTTGATGTGGAAAACTATCTTGGGTATAACGCAGTAGCGTTTGACGGAAAATTTTTGAAATGCAGAGGTGTGTTGGGTTCTAACCAGTCTATCACGCGCTATTTTTGCTTTGGCGAAAAGGACAACCTCCATGCAATAGCAATGGTAGAAACAATGAACGAGACTTTATTTGCTGTAGTTTGTGGTGCTAGAGACTTACTTGAGCGGGATGCAGAAATGTATCACGCTATTCATTGTGCTGTTGTGGGAACTTGTGAGAGTGGACAGGTTGTTACAGGCGAGTGGACAAATGTTTCCAAAAACATATTGACAATATATGGAGACACCTATTGTGGCGAGCGTTATACAAAATGGAGGATAAAAAGAAATATTGATGACCCAATGCAACGATATGGAGATGAAGGGTATACTTTTTCATTTGAGAAGGTTGCACCATTTTTATCGAAGGATAGTTTCAATGTGGTCAATTCTGAATGTGTGCTAAGCCCGGTGTTTGATGAGAGCCAACAAACGGGTAAGTATATTGATTTTGTGCTTGGAGCCAACCCGGCAAAGACAGTAGCTTGCTATAAACAAGTGAACATAGACGCTGTTTTGCTTGCCAACAACCATATGATGGATTTTGGGGCTGCCGGGTGTAGGCAGACCAAAAAATATTTTGAAGAAGCTGGAATTTTTACGGCCGGAACAGGCAGCAATATTGATGAAGCTGAAAAACCAATATGCTTAAACATGAATGGTCGCAAGGTTATAATTTTTAACGCATACGGTTTTTTTCTGGAGAAACGCTACAAATTATTTCAGCATTACTGCCTTGGAAATAATACGGGAGCTGCATTTATTACCGACAAGCTAGATGAGTGCCCCATTTTTGAGCGCATTTCGGCATATAGAGGAATGTATCCGGACGCGTTTTTAATACTATCTCCGCATTGGAGTACCGACTTTAATGAGGCTCATCTCCATTTAAGATCAATTGCAAGAAAAGCGTTTGAAGCAGGGATAGACTTTATTGCAGGCCATGGGCCGCATATACCAATCGGCGTCGAGCGAGTCGTTGGTAAAATCGTCGTATATTCTTTAGGTAATTTTGTTTTTAATACAACTGGTGTTGACCTTGATGCTTCGGGCCAGCTGCCCTATGGCGTTATATCGCGGCTGCACTTTGATGATGACGTAGTAAAATTATGTTTATACCCAGTCTATACGCATAATTTGAATACATTTTTTCAGCCACGCCCAGTTAATGAAGAACAATTTAACGAATTTTTGAGGGGCTTTATCGGCGAAAACAAGTTTTGTAAGACACAAGACGCTTTGGGGTATTGCTTGGAAATGAGCATTACGTAGTGTCATTGTTAATTATTTTGAAAGTGTCAGGTGATTAAATGGGACTTAGAAGTACAGCAATGGTGCTTGAAGCAAAGCGAGATATCAGATATCGTTACGTTTGCGAAAATTGTGATGTCACCACTGAGTGGTTTGCATCTGCTATATATGCTCGTGAGAACTATGGTATAAAGTCGGGTAGATTTGCAGCTAAGATGGAATATGACCCTGCAATAATAAGCAAAAAAAAGAATAAAGCATTAAAAAAACTAAAAAAACTCACTTCGGTTTTCATAAATGTATTTAATGACCCAACAGGTGAGCACACTTTCTCCGGTAAGCATGCGTTGGCCGATTTGTATAATAAAACATTTTCTGCGGGGGAAGCTTGCCCAAATTGTAATAGCAAGCAAAGCTGGTATCCTATGGATACAACGCATTTGGCCGTAATTAAATATATAAAAACTTATGTTTTGTCATTTATATTTTTTGGAAATTTGCTAGGATTAATATTTGTTATTGCATACCTTAGGGTGCATTCTATGCCACCTGTATTTATATTAATTTTTCAACTGACTTTGTTGGTTTTTGGTTGTCTTGTTGGTTTTGTTCGCGGAAATTACTTGATTTGGAAGAAAGAGAAAACGCGCAAGCTAATATCTCGACGGAATGTGCCGGAGATTATTTGGGGGAGCCCTGTCGTTAATGCGCTTGGTACTAGTGAATTAGAATATATTTAAGGAGTCAATACTCATGAATAATAATAAAAGATGCGCTTTCAACTCTAACGAATTACAAGAACTGCTGAAAGGGCATTGGCACCTTGGCGAAGGAGATATTGCTCCTCCAGAAGTGCTTTATATAGATTATTTTGTCATGGGTATAGGACAAGTGAAATTTCCAAACACTTGTTACGTTGCTATGTCGTATGAAAACTGGCTTAAAGGTACCGCCAATTCTGGCCATTATAAAAATATTTTTAGTGATTCACACGTATCACTTGTCAAAAATTATCCTAACCTGGAACAAAAAGATATGCTGATTTGCATAATTGCTGAACACCCGATACCAGAGCTTTCCGGAATACTTCCACAATTAATTGTTGAGAACGGATATAAAGCGGTATACACACTTGCAGAAGCAGCACGTGAAAAGATGGAAAATAACGCTACGATTATTGCAGTAACCGGTGCCGTCGGCAAATCAACTACCGTCAATATGCTTCATACATTGCTGGAAGACGAGACAGATTATATTACTAATATAGGCGGCAATAATACGCGTATTGGTGTACGTGTATGCCTTACTTCGGTTGGGCGGTTTGCGCCGGAGTTTAACTTGCCAAATGCGAAATCCAATGTTTGTACACTGGAAGTTGCAGAGTCTGCACTATGGGAATCAAAACAAGGGGTATGTTCTGTGGTTAGGCCGCATATTGGTGTAATAACACATGTATCATTAACACAGTGGAACCGTATCACCCGTAGCGACCGCGATGTAGCACTTGTTGTAAGCAAGGTTTGTAATGGAATTGTACCTGGCGGCCATGCGGTTTTATATCGTGGTATGCCCTATTTTGATTTAGTAAAGGAAAAAGTAGTTGAATATGGGGCAATTCCAATTACTTACGGAGAAACAGAAGACTGTGATGTATATGTAAAAAGTTGTGAATCTACTTTTCCAGTGGCAGGTGAGGACATTGTAAATATATCTACAAAGATAGATGCTATTGTGCTTGGCGAAACAGTTTCATATGAAATTGGTGAAATTGGCAAACCTTTTGTGTTAAATTCTTTGGCGGCTTTAGCGTCTGCAAAACTTGCGGGGTTTGATTTAAGCATTGCTAAAAAATTAGCTAACTACAAAACGATAAAAAACACCTTAGATATGATTAATTGCGCCGGCGTATGTATTTTAGATAGTAGCAAAAACGGCCCCATTCTTTCCATAATTGCCGCAATTGATACACTAAAGCAAGTAAAACAAAAGCCTAATACCCGAAAGGTTATCATACTCACGCGCAGTGTTAACCTTACAGAGCATAAATCAGAGTTGTCTTTAGCACTAACTGACCCAATACGCAAGTCCACTGCTGATGTAATTTTTTTACACGAGCCAACCAACGAATTTAGGGATTTAGTACACACAATACCGAGCGATTTGATCGGCGGAAAATATAAAAATGCTGAAGACGTTGTTGAGGCAGCACTCGGGTATATTAGAGAAGGTGACTCTGTTCTAATTGCCGGTTCTAGGCGGGCGTCTGACTTCGGGAAAGTTATAGAGCTACTTCAAGAAGGTATTATTGCTAATAAAGAAGCCGGAAAATTATCCTTAAATAACCCAAGGGTTAAGGAAGACTATATCGTACCGCCACAAAAGTCTAGTGCCACAACTTTTGCATTTTCACTCGACAAAAATTGTATTGTTTGGCAAAAAGGCAATGTGCATGAAGAATATCCGGGCGGGCTTGGTTTGCCAATATTGCTCTATTACGTGCTTGATCTTGTAAAAAGAAAGAAGTTGTCTTGGGTGGACGAAGTAACAGCAAATCAATATGCGGCGAAAGAGTCCAATCATCCCAATTCCTTAGGGCTTAAGTACCTTGAAAAGATAGATTTGCTTACACTGTTTAAAGCGGCCGCTATAAGCAGTTCGCCCGATGCAATTAGTGCATTGGCTGGGCATATTGTTGCAAAGGTTGGCAGGTCAAAAGTAAAAACTACTAGTTCTTTAAAAAAAATCGGCAAAAGTTGGGGGATTCCGAATTCTGCCATTCAAAACGTTTCCGGGCGTTATACCGGGGCGAACTCACAGCATTTTACTCCTGAGTTGCTGTTAAAAACAGCAGGGCATCTTATGGCTTTTGACGTCAAGAATATCCTCTCTCAAAAAAATGTATCCTACAAAGATAAGTATTTCGAGAGCGACAGCATTTTTGAATCTCCATTAATTACGCACTATTTTTCATACACTACAGGGCTATTTACAAACACAGTTTGCGTGTGTGAAAACGGCGGCGAAGCTTTTCTTATAGCTGTTTGCGGAGCAGAAACATTTTTAGAGCGTGACTCGCTTTTACTGGAGGCAATGCATCGTGCGAGTACACCACTTCCACCGCCGCACAAAGGATTTATCCAAACAAGTAAAAGTATGCTAACAATATGCGGAGATACCTATTGCGGCGAAAGATATACAAAATGGCGCATATCCAAAAATATTGATGACCCTATTCAGAAATACGGCGACGAAGGATATGCGTATTCTTTTGAAAAAGTTGCGCCGCTTATTTCTAAAAATTCTTTTAACATTGTCAACTCAGAATGTGTACTGTCACCTGTTTATGACGAAGAGCAGCAAACAGGTAAGTATATTGATTTTGTGCTTGGGGCAAACCCGCAGAAAACTATCAATTGCTATAAAAAAGTGAATATAGACGCTGTAATGCTTGCAAATAACCACGCTATGGATTTTGGAGCCGTCGGTTGCAGACAAACCCGTAAATATTTTGAAGATGCAGGCCTTAACCCAATAGGCACTGGTAGCAACATTGATGAGGCAGAAAAGCCTTTGATGCTAGAAGTGAATGGAAAGCAAATAATTGTTTTTAATGCATATTGTCTTTATTCAAAAAAACGTCATAACGTTTTCCGTCACTACTCATTGGGTGCGAATACAGGTACAGCCTTTGGTACAGATTTATTGGATGATATATCCTTGTGGCGCAGAATAAACGCATATCGTAATGAATACCCAAATGCACTTATTATATTTTCGCCGCACTGGTCTTCAGACTTTAACAAACATCATGAAACGCTGCGCCCAATTGCAGTAAAGGCTTTTGATGAAGGAGTTGACCTCATCCTAGGCCATGGTCCTCATATTCCGGTGGGTACAGAGTGTATAAATGAAAAGCTATGCATTTATTCTCTCGGTAATTTTGTGTTTAATGCAACAGGAACAGATCTTGATTCCTCCGATCATCCGCCATATGGTGTTGTAGCACAACTTGACCTTTTACAAGAAGATCCGGAATTAAAGCTGTACCCCATATATGCTCATAATCTTAATACATTTTTCCAGCCATACCCTGTAGTTGATGAAATGCAGTTGGATGAGTTTATGTCGTCATTTATTGGTATAGACGAATTTGAGATTAAAAAGGATAATATCGGTTTTTATCTGGATAAAAATTTAAAGTAAAAATAGTTCTTAAGTCAGAAAAATAAGGAGGTAATTACAAATGGAAATAATTAATGTAGGTGTACTAACAAAGAAAGAGGTTAAAAAGCTTCCGGTTCCTTGTAACAGTATTAGAAATGTGTTTGAAAGCGCAAAAGATTATGGCGTGAATATTTTTACTTTCACTTTGGATGATGTAGATATAAAGACAAAAACCATTAACGCAGTTTTCTACAACCATAAAGGGCGCGGATATACAAGGAAAGTTGGATATCCGCATATTGTAGATGACACTGCTCCTGGCAACAATCCCGCAATTGTCAACGATTTGAAAAAGTACTGTGTATTTGTGCGCAACTATCACATCCTTAGTAAATTGCGTAAAAGTGCTGTTATTCCGGAAGACGGTCCATTTAGTGACATTGTAATACCAACGCCCCAGCTAACCAGCTTTTCTGATATTGAAAATGCTTTAGATAAATTTGATAGTAAAATTGTAATCAAACCATCAGGCGGCTCTTTGGGAAGAGGCGTGTTTAAGATAGTAAAAACAGATGATAAGTATTATGTATCTAACAACAAAGGCGAGCAAATATATGACCTTGCCGGCTTGGAAGAGTTTTACTCCGAAACCGTCGGCGATACAACATATTTAATACAGCCCTACAGAGAGTCCGTAACATCAAAAAATGAGCCTTTTGATATAAGAATATTTACAAAAAGAGGCCCTGAAGGCAAGTTTATGACATCTATGTACGCTAGAACAGGCGAAGCTGGGGGCATAGTAGCTACAATTAGAGAAGGGCGATATATTCAAGAAGATGTAGATGTTTTTCTTGAAAGAGAGTTTGGTCATCAAGCGAAAGCTATTAAAGAAAGGCTGCAACAAATCGCAGATGAATTCCCTGAATACTATCAATCTTTTTATGAAAAACCGCTTTTTAATGTAGGGCTGGATATTGGCATTACCAAGGTGGAAAACAGCTTTAGGCTTAGCATGTATGAAGTAAATATAGCGTATGTGGGTGCAAGGCAAGTCGGTGACAACAATGAGGTAGCCTCGTTAGGTTACTACAGGCACTTGTATGATAACAACCAACAGAAATTTTTGGACTCAAAGTCCCGGAATAAAATTAGAATAGGCTATATAAGGAATGCAATAAACCCAACTCGGTTTTTCAAACTGCTCCATATGGTGGCCGATGCTAACACTTTAAACCGTATGGAAATATTCTTCTTTACAGAAAAAAGTGTAGATATAGAAACCAAAACAATTAAAGGGCTTTTTTGGGATAAGTCCAAAGATGCATACGTTGAACGTGAAACCCCTTATCCTGATATAGTTGACAACCCACTGGAATTTAGAAATAGGGCAGTACACAATGATCTTAAAAGGTATTGTTTCTTCTTGTTAGACTATTTAGGCGGGAAATCCAAGGCGCATTCCATTATATCCGAAAGCGAGTACTCTAGGTATTCAATTGATACCTATAGGTATAGGGATATTGATGTAGACGATATGTTAAGTAAATACAATGAGATCATAATTAAACCACTAAATGGATCCAGCGGTAGGAGTGTGTATAAACTTTCGAAAAAAGATGGCTTGTATTCGCTGCGCATAGACTTTGAAGAAGAAGTGCTTAGCGTGGAAGAATATAAGTTGCGCTATGGTAACACATTTGCGGATGGAGCTTACATTGTGCAACCCTACATGCGATTTGTTACAAGCTGGGATGCCCCTGTCGATTTTCGCGTAAACATTACACGCGGAAAAGATGGAAAATGGGTTTATATCAGTACCACTCCAAGAATAGGGCATAAAGATAGGATAACATCTAATATATCGGCGGGTGGTTACCGAATATCGGATGGCTGGCTAACCTTTTTGAACTCTGAGTATGGTGACGATGCCGAAAGGATAAATAGTGAGATAGAGTTTATTATTAAGCATCTTCCCGATGCAGTTCAAAGTAAATATAAAACTCCAATTCCTATTCTATGTTTTGACGTTGGTGTTGACCGAAATAATAATAATGCTTGTAAAATTATAGAGTATAATACCATACCTAATATGGACACATGCTTAGAATATGAATTTGCTTTGACAAGAATCCAGTATTACCAATATTTGCATGAGCAAATAGGTGGAGATTCTGAGATAAGCGCAAGTTTTTCCCGGTTTGCGGTGCGAAAATCAGCGTTTAAAAATAAAACAGAGTAAGTAATATTGTCCCCTAGAGATTATTCAAAAAGGAGTGACTAATATTGATAATAATTCATCATCCTGACATCACAAGGTGTGATGGTAGAAGTCGTTTAAGTTCAGTATTGGAAATTGACGGCGAATGCAAAACGCTGTGGTTTGAAGTGAGTAGTGAATACGAAAAATATTTATGCTATGAGCGTTCAGATGCATTTTTAGTAGGTACATTGCCTTGGGCTATGCGTAATAACCATGATATTACATGCGTTGCGCCTGTTACAGAAGAGTTGTTGTATAATTTGAATCATCACCTTTTACCCATTTTGAGTAAAACGGATAAAAAGTGCTATCCCACACGCATTATAGCTCCAATTACTTCGACAGTACTTGAAAACCATGGCGGAGTAGGTACCGGTATGTCATGCGGGGTTGATTCTTTTCATGCAGTATTAAGTCATTATAAAACCGAAAATGAAAGCCCCAGTCTTACACATCTGTGCATAAATAATACAGGGTCTTTTGAGGCTGGAGGCAATTATATTGGATATGGCGTAGACAAATCTAGGCAAGAAGTATATGACCGTGCAAGAAAGGTTGCCGAATTACTTGGCTTACCGCTTATTGAATCGGACTCTAACATTTATGATGTGTTTAAGATTTTTGTAAATGCTCACACATATACTTCAATCTTTGCAGCTTTATGTCTGCAAAAACTATGGAAAACTTACTTTTTTGGTTCAGGATTTGAATATTCTGATTTTTCTTTGGAAAACCATTTGAATAAAGATACCGCTTGGTACGATTTGCTTTTATTAAATTGCTTCAGTACGCGAAGTCTGCGCTTTTATTCCGATGGGGCTTGTAAAAACAGAATAGAAAAGACAGTTTTTATTTCAGATTTTCCGATTGTGCAAAAATATTTGCATGTTTGCCACTGGAAAGGGTATAATTGCGGCGTTTGTAGAAAGTGCAGGCGAACAATGATGCAATTAGATATTTATGGGAAATTAGACGATTTTGCTGAATCATTCCCCATAACATATTATAGAGAAAATTTTAATTCTTATCTCCTTTGGTTAGCGATGAGTTATATAAAAAATGAAGCCGTCTGCCGTTCCATTTGGCAAGCCTATTTACAAGGAGAACATGCGGAAGAATTCAAAAGAATTACAAAAAAAAGATTATCCCTGATAAATAGGACTAGGGCTAAAAAGAAAAAAGCGCCCATAGCGCTGCCTGCTTGCGATTAACAAGAAATATAGTACGAAAATAAAATCCAGTTGGTGATAAAATATCACCAACTGACCAACTCTTTTTCGTACTCGGTTGGTGACGAAATTGCCCGTAATGAGCGGATAGGAGGCATAACATCATGACAATTGGCATACCTAAAGAAATAAAACCCTACGAAAACAGGGTATCTGTTTTACCGGCTGGGGTCGCAAGTTTTGTCGAAGCAGGGCATAAAGTATATGTAGAGAAAAATGCTGGGGTTGGCAGCGGTTTTTCTGATAAGGAATATATTGAAGCCGGCGCAAAAATATTAGATACACCAAAAAAAATATTCGATGCAGCGGAGATGATTATAAAAGTTAAGGAGCCGCTTGAACCGGAGTATACCCTTTTGCGTAAAGACCAAATACTGTTTACTTACTTGCATTTGGCACCTGATGTCAAGCAAACCCAAGCCTTAATAGACTCAAAATGTATTGCTATTGCCTATGAAACAGTGCAGCTGGAAAACGGAACGTTGCCGTTGCTATCGCCTATGAGCGCAATAGCCGGGCGCATGTCTATACAGGTTGGAGCATATTTGTTGCAAAAATCCAACAATGGCAGCGGCGTATTGCTTGGTGGTGTCCCCGGCGTGGCACCCGGGCATGTTGTGATACTTGGCGGTGGTGTAGTTGGTTTTAATGCGGCACAAATGGCAGTAGGGCTGGGCGCAAGGGTAACCATGATAAGTAAGACAACAGATAAACTCTCTCATATTCATGATGTATTGTCTACTAATGTGGTTACATTGATATCTAACAATTACAACATAAGCAAATCTGTGCTTGAGGCCGATTTAGTGGTAGGTGCCGCTTCTGTTCCCGGCGCAAGAGCCCCCACGTTGATAACAGAAGATATGGTAATGAAAATGAACCCCGGTTCTGTTCTGGTAGATGTATCAATAGACCAAGGCGGCACCATAGAAACCATGGATAGAATTACCAACCATAACAACCCTTATTTTGTTAAGCATGGCATCGTGCACTATTCTGTGCCGAATATGCCGGGGGCTGTACCGCGCACTTCTTCTTTTGCTTTATCCAATGCCACCATACCTTATGCATTGCAAATAGCCAATAAAGGTGCAGAAAAAGCGATGAAAGAAAATGCCGCGTTAATGAAAGGGTTAAATGTGTACAAAGGAAAAGTAACACAAGCGGCCGTAGCAGAAGCACAGGGGCTTGATTATGAACCGAATGTTTTTTGAAATGGCTTTTGACGCTTACGATATGAATCGCCTCTGCTTGACGGGGGCTTTTTTATTGTCGAATGTGTGTCTTTATATGCTCGGCTAAATAACGGCTGTGTGCCACAGGCTATAAATAGTATCAAATAACGACACACATATATATGTACCAAATTATTTGACGCTGACTTTATAACTTGGTATTATCATTGCATCATCAGCAACTGCTTGTAATCTGTTGTAGCAACCGACATTAGCCCAACCCAGAGAAGAGGAGAAACAATAAATGAAAAAATCTAAAATCTTTACTTGTATGTTTTTAGTTATCGGATTTATGCTATCTTTCATAGCAATGCAGGGAATGTTTGCACAAGCCGACATTCTTGATAAGGGTATGATGGTCTATCAGGTAGGCTATGGAACTGTAGTACAAGGCGAACATTTTAATATTCAAGATGATTATTCCATTAATGAATATCAACCTTTAATCGATTTGCCCACAGGGTGGGATCCTCGGGAACACGATAATAGCTGGCTTACACCAGGAAAGCATCAGGTAATGAGCGGCCCATGCATGATTTTCGCAGGAACTGCAAATTTAGAATCGTTTATTAAATTAACCACCGGGCAAGAAATCATTCTTTCAGAAAATCATGCCGGATTTGCTACCAGTGGAAATTTTAACAATAGAGTTGGACTGGCTTCTTATACAAACAGGCATGCTAATGAGCACATGCTTGCCGCGTATTGGTTACGCACTATGTATGGTGGTCCGGTTTTGGCAAGCGAATGCTACCCCAATAGAGATAGAGATGAAATTGGATGGAATCGAAATGCACCACGGCATGGCCGCGTTACAGGTGTGCAGTGGATACGAAATATCGACTTCGCAAATGGTGAAAGTCCGGGTACGAACGAGGGGTATCGCAATCAAATTAAGGAAGCAATTTATCGATACGGAAGCGTTGCCGCTCGTTACAACCATCGGTTTATATATCCAGACCTAGATGCATTTAACAGAAACCCTGTATACAACGGAGATGATCGTATACCGGCATATTTTCGTCCCCCTAGAACAGTAGCACCTTTTACGAATCATAGTGCCCAAATTGTTGGTTGGTGCGACAATTATAGTGCTGATAATTTTGCAGGAAGTCAGTTGGGTGCAAGACCGCCAGGCGATGGCGCATGGCTGGTTAAAGATAGTTCTGGTCCTTTAGGGACGGGGCACCGCTTAATGTGGATGTCTTATTACCAGGTACTTACAGAGGTGTTTTTTGTAACCGGATGGGATCCGGATTTTGATGGTGGTATTTTTGAGTATACACCACATGGTGGATTTAGCAACATAAGCTTTAGAGGCGGAACTACAATATATTCTGCGAACGTTTTTGAATCCCATGACGAAGGGTCTTATTTACAAGAAGTGACCGTGTTTATCGGGCAACCCAACACTACTTATAGCATCTATGTGGCTACCGGTGAGATTGGTGGCAACAGAATTGAATTACTTTCAAGAGCTGTTCAGTATCCACGTGTTGGCGTCTTAACTGCACAGCAATTCCGCCATCGAGGATTTTATACGATTCGATTAGAGACTCCCATTCCAATTGGAAATAAAAGCTTTGCTGTAGTATTGCAAACAAGAACGCAAGTGGCAGGGGTACACGCGCTTGCATTTTATGAAGCCCCTGCTCCTGCAGCAGCGAGAAATGATGTGAATCGTGTAATACATCCTGATGAGAGCTTTTTCGGTGACGGACATATTTGGAACGATATGTATTATCGTACTATGCGAAGTAATTTTTTAATCTATGCGATTGTTTCCGGTAGCCAGGGCGGGACAAACTTTCGTTCAAGGGTTTTGCCGCCGACAGTAAGTAGTGTTGGAAGCCAGAGCGCAACGATATATTCCTCCTTTGATGGCAAAGGTGTGACAAGCCATGGGGATGGGATTACAACGCGTAGTGCTGTATATTTTCGTGTTTGGGAACAAAGCGCAGGAATGTCGTGGGAGAACGATCCGCGAGGAATGGAGATAAGGCAGGAATGGAACTCATTAATTAATGGTAGTGCCTCGGCAATTTTTAGTGGGTTAAGACCAAATATTGGGTACTATGTCCAAACGGTATCTTTCAACGCAATGGGAAAACGAATCTATTCAGAAATTGAAGCGTTTAGGACGCTCACGGCAGGTGAAGTAGTAAATTCTTGGACGAATCTTCGCAGAGCAATCCATGCTGTCCCAGCAAACACACCGACCACCATCCTGATTGAAAGCAGTTTTGCAACAGATCCTACAACAACGTTAGGTAATGTAATTAGCATACCCGCTAATCGATACATTACGCTAGAAAGCACGAATACAGAACCCGGTGTAAACAATGTGCGGGTACTAACACAGACTCGCAGCGGTCAACGACACTTTCACATTAATGCTAACGGTAACTTAACTCTAGGGCAATACATCACGCTCAGCGGTGGAGAAGAGAACAACGCAAACGATTCAGGCGGTGTAAATATTCAAGCTGGCGGAACCTTTACAATGAACGAAGGCAGTATAATAGAAAACTGTAGACGTACCAGTGTTAATGGCGGCGGAGTATTGGTTAATGACTCGACAAATGCCAACAATCGCTCTATTTTTAACCTGAACGGCGGGATAATTCGAAGCAACACCGCATTAAGAGGAGGTGGGGTAGCTACAGGTGCTTTGTCTGTAATGACAATGAATGGCGGGTATATTACAGGAAATACAGCTACAGGTGCACATGGCGGCGGCGGGATTCACGCGTCATCTTCTAACTCAACACTTAACATTACCGATGGGGTAATCTCAAACAATACAGCAAATGAAGGCGGCGGCATACGCTTAGGCTCGGTCAACTCAATCCTTACCATGACAGGCGGCTCTATAACTAACAACACAGCCACCTACGGCGGCGGAATCTTCTCAACAGCATCCAACACTGCAACGCATCTTCCGGCGACAGCCTATAGAAATCTTAGCATTGGGACAGACGTTATATTCTCTGGCAACAGAGCAACTGCCGGAGCCTCTGCGCCGCCGGATAACCGTTTAGACCATATCGCAGCTACAACATCTAGCATCTGGCACTATGTGTTAAACAACTATGATATTAACTATATTGGACGGTTAAATCAGTTTCCACCCTCAATAGTAAACTCCTGGGTTGATTTACGCCGCGTAATCAGCGCAACCCCGGCAAATGCACCAACTACCATCTTAATTGGAAGTAGTTTTGCCGCAGATGTAGGCACAACGGCAGGCAATGCAATAGCTATTTCTGCCGGTAGGCATATTACGCTGTTAAGCACAAACACCGAACCAGGTGTAAGTAATATGCGCATATTAACACAGGCTCGTAATGGTCAGCGACACTTCATTATTGATGCCAACAGCAGCTTAACGCTTGAGCAAAATATAACCCTTAGTGGTGGTGAAGCAAGCAACACGAACAATTCAGGTGGCGTACACATCAACAGAGGAACCTTTACAATGAACGAAGGCAGTATAATAGAAAACTGTAGACGTACCGCTGTTAATGGCGGCGGGGTATTGGTTAATGACTCGACAAATGCCAACAATCGCTCTATTTTTAACCTGAACGGCGGGATAATTCGAAACAACACCGCATTAAGAGGAGGTGGGGTAGCTACAGGTGCTTTGTCTGTAATGACAATGAATGGCGGGTATATTACAGGAAATACAGCTATAGGTGCACATGGCGGCGGCGGGATTCACGCGTCATCTTCTAACTCAACACTTAACATTACCGATGGGGTAATCTCAAACAATACAGCAAATGAAGGCGGCGGCATACGTTTAGGCTCGGTCAACTCAATCCTTACCATGACAGGCGGCTCTATAATTAACAACACAGCCACTTACGGCGGCGGAATCTTTTCAACAGCCGCCAACACTGCAACGCATCTTCCGGCGACAGCCTATAGAAATCTTAGCATTGGGACAGACGTTATATTCTCTGGCAACAGAGCAACTGCCGGAGCCTCTGCGCCGCCGGATAACCGTTTAGCGCATCTCACAGCTACAACATCCAGTATCTGGCACTACGTACTGAACAACTATGACATTAACTATGTCGGACGCTTAGGAGTGGTGCCATTACCAACGACAACAATATGGCAAGAATTGTACGACATAATCGACGAGGATCCAGAAAATGAACCAACCAACGAGGCTCCAGAGGATATATCAACGTGCAACAATCCAGAACCTGAGGTGTGGTACTATGATAATGAATATATTTGTGAGCCCGATATTTGCGACACAGGCGGCGTAGCAGAAGCACAAGGGCTTGAGTATGAACCTGTTATTTTTTTGAGAAACTATCCAAAAATTGGGCTATTTCAAAATGACACACTAATTTTCACCCTTTGGGTTTAACCATTCAAAGGACATTTTTTGTCTAATGTGGGTTGTTTTGCTAACAACAACTCATCTTTTAAGGCTTTTGAAGTACAGAAGAAAAATTGATGTGTTTTAATTCTGCCTCTTCGTTAAGCCATTGAAGGATTGCCGGTGTTGTCAGTTTATAACTAACTTGGGATGCATTTGTTTGTTTTATAAACAAGAGCAAGAATAGGAGTTTTTTATGTCTGCGAAAATAGTGTTTTTTGGAACAAAGACTTTTGCTGAATGGTCGTTGGATTATGCTAAGACTTATAATATTGAAATTGACTGTTTTATTAGCAACAAATCTACGAAATGGGGACAAATGTTTGGGGAAGGCTATGAAATAAAGTCTCCCGAATATTTACGCAATCAGCTAGATGTTGTGGTTATTATTGCAACTCAAGGGTTTTCTAGTATAAAAAAAGTAGCCTCACAATTAGTAAACTACGGATTTGTGCAGGGTACTAATTTTTTTACAAGTATCGAAAACTTTATTGACAAGCTTACTCGTGAATATGTTAATAAAACATTTGCAGTATCCAAACCTATTTCGCAAGGCACTTCAAAGGACAGAAAATATTATGTTGAAAATAGCGATGGTGATAAGTTTTTTATACAATTTGCAGATGCTTATGAGTATAATAGAATCAAACACCAGTATATTATAGTCAAAGAGTGTGCTTTTGCGGGTGTGCCTGTGGCAAATGCTGTATACTTCGGTATGTTTAACTTTTTGTCCTGTCAAGGCGGTGGAACGTACTTAATTACAAATTGGATTGAAGGGGGGAAGAATTTATATTACAATGCGCTAGATTTGTCAAAAGATGAGATGTATCAAATGGGCAAAGAGGCAGCGAAGCTTGTCAAAACATTGCACCGCATTGATATTCCTTTTCCAAATGCATACTTAAAAAGAGATTACAAAGCGATTATAGATGAGAATGTAGAGCTAAGTAATAAATATAAAGCATTTTATGACACAAATTTAATAAAAGCCGAAAAAATATTTATCAATTATGTAAAAGAGAACGAGCATTTAGTACCACCCTCGGAAGAACATTTGATTCATGGAGACTTTTCACTTCATAATATAATGCTTGATTCTCGTGGTAATTTAACACTTATAGACTTTGATGAGATAAGAATTGGATCAATATGGGATGAACTGGGTTGCAGTATAAGAATAGGCTTCTTAAAGTCTAAAATAGGCGTACAACATTTTCATAGAGGGGTGTTAGATCAGATGCTTGGTGACCATATCTCTAAAGAAATGTGGTCATTGATTAGCTTTTATTTGTGCGTTCGTGAAATTGAAATGATTTCGAAGTCAATTTTGAGCAGTCCCAATTCATTGTTAGCGCGTTCAAGAATGTGTGGACTGACTTTAAAAATGTTTAATAATATGGGAAATCCTATACCGAGTTGGTATAGTTAACATCAAGTACGTATTGCTTAGTGAAAAGTGTAGTTTGTTCAAGAAAGAAGGATAGCTATATGGCAATTATCTACTACGGCATTGAAATGGCATTTGCAAAAGCAAACATCGAAAAATGGATTAACATTACAGGAAAACCTATATTGTTCGCGGTGAAAGATGAAAATGTTAAGAAAAAGTTCAAAAATAATTTTCTTGGAAAATATCAGGTTATTTCTATAGACGAAGCATTAGCCATCCATCCCAATGCTGAAATATGGATAACATACAGCGGTTCAGCCAATGCTATTAAAGCCGGAAAAAGGCTGCTTGAAAAAACACACTTTTCTAAGATACACTTTTTGGAGGCCAATTTACAATACAGGCTCGGTTGCAGTAGATTGGGGCGTTCGTTTCAATACAAAAACGGTCGCATGTCAATGTGTACTGTAGGTAACCGCCAGCGTCCTTATGTCAATGTATCCGGTTCAATAAGCCAAGCTATTGCGCAATGGCAGGATTTTTCTACAAAATTAATTTATGCCAACCAGTTTGAAAGCCCAAATCGCTGCTTAGGGTGCCCCTTGCTAAAATGGGGCTTTTGGCCTAAAACAGTAAAGTGTATAAACTTGCGATTTTTACAAGACTTGGCGAAAGATGCATGTAACTTTAAATGCATCTATTGCAGTGCGGCACAGGCTAACAGATGGGTTAAGTTGAAAAATGCCGATGGGCCAACAACATATGACGTGATTAAGCAGTTTTCCCAAATGCCGGAATACGTTGAAATGGGCGATAAGTTTACAGTTACATTTGCAAACGGCGAATTGTGCGCCAATATCTATTTCAACGAAATAATGGATATCCTTTTGAAAACAGAGTGGAAGGTCGAACTGCTCTCGAATCTTTCTATTTATAGAGAAGAGCTTGCCGAATTACTACGAACAGGAAGGGTCAAGCATGTTATAACATCCATTGATGCCGGTACACGCGAAACATTTAAAAAAATCAAACGGAATGACAGGTTTGATATCGTCGTGGAGAATTTACAGCGCTACCCCTTTGATAAGACAACGTTGAAAATCAAGTATCTTTTTCTTGAAGGAGTAAATGATAACGAGCAGGATGTTGACGGGTTTTATGAAATAGCAAAACAGGCCGGTGGAGTAATTATGTTATCCACGGATAATAAAACAAACAAAAAACCGTTTACCGCAAATGAGCACATGCGAAAGTTGACGTTAAGGATTATTGATAGAGCCAAGGCTGACGGCGTGCGTGTTATTGCAGATAACAATAACATTAACCCGGAAGATGTTACGTTTATAAACGAAAACATGAGTAATAAAACATAATTCTAAGGAGGCCGCATATATATGTCACAAGAAATGCAAACATGTACGATAGAATATCGCTATATTTGTGATAAATGTTCGTATCTGACAAAATGGTATAAATCTAATGTGGAGAGCGTAGCTAATCACGGGTTAGAAGAATCTGAGTTTGTGTCCTTTATCAAAAAAATGATTGATAAATCCGCCAGGGTGCCAATAGTGGACGCCGCTGTTTTCGAGCAATTTAGGGGTTTGTTTGCACAGGGAGCGTCATGTCCAAAATGCAAAAGCTGCCAGCCGTGGTACTTGGCTGGTTCTGCCGGTGAGTGGAAACAAGCAAATAGTAACAATAACTTAGAGGTGGTGGTGGGCGAACCTACCGCGCTGCTTGCAGGCGACCCGGATGCTATAGAATTTACAACAGATACCCCTACCGTTTTTACTACAAGAGACATTTACAAACCAGGTGTGCAAATAGAAAAATTGGGCTACCGGCACTTGCGCGGAGCAAAGCATTATAATGTCTTATATGTCCAAGATGTAACCGAACCTAGGCCGAGCATGTTTTCTATTGTAGAGGAACAATTCGAAAGCATTCCGTTATCAGAATTATTGATTAAGGGCATTAGCGAAAAAGATTTTCAGGATTTTATTATGCAACTATTTGACGCGTTGGAATTTCTTCATAACCACAAGCCGGGCATTTCACATAACGCCATTTCCCCGGAGCATATCCTAGTTGGGAAAGGTAATTTATTAAAGCTTGCGCATTTTGACGAAGCGACGGTGGACGGTTCACCGTTGGGTGATATCGCTATGCTGGGTAAGCTGATGGGAAGCATAAATGCCAAATATATAAAAAAATACCAGCAAGTTATGGATAACTGTGCTGGGGGAGCGTACAAAACAATTGACGACCTGCGGCAAGATTTTCTGCCGTATGCTATCAAACTTCCTGTACTCTTGTTTGCTCTGGCATTTATAGTAATGGCTTTTATATTCATTGTCCGGCGGGTATTATAATACAAGGGTGGCCTTGCATTTTGTCTTAGCAAGGCCGCCCCTTTTTCTTGTATTCCTGAATTTTTACAATGTTACCCGCTTCTTCGTCCTAGCACTTTCGATCGCCTTATATACCATACGTATACTATTTATATTATCCCTGCAGTCCGTTTGCGGGCGCGTGCCGTTATTCAGCGCATCAAACATTTCTGTTATACATAGGTAGTGCCCGCTTAATGGCTGCGGTGCAATGGGGATGTCTGTATAATTTGCTGTAATTTCATTTTCACTGGCAAGGCCTGTTTTGGGCGGGCCGGTAGCGGTTAAGTCGTAGTAAAGCCCTACATTGCCGTCCCAGAACACAGCGCCTTCCGCGCAAGCCACGCGCCATTCAGACTCCCAGGAGGTGTTCATACCATTGGCGCACCAGCTTCCGTTGTAATTAAATACAGAGCCGTCTTCCATTTCAAATATGCAAACGGCATTGGCGTTGCCCTTGTACCAAGACCATGGCGGGTTGTATTCGTGACAATATACGGAAACCGGGTTTTTGCCTGTGATAAACCGTGCCGCGTCAAAGGTATGAATGGCCATATCGGCCAACAACGGGCTGTCCATTTCCTCCCTAAAGCCGCCAAAATGCGGGTCTAGTTGGAAGCTGGCAGACACTTGCCCAATTATGCCAAGCCTGCCGGAACGCAAGAAGTCTCGCATGGTTACAATGCCCGGTACATACCGTCTGTTTTGCATGACGAAGTATTCGCGTCCGGTTTCTTCCGCTATTTGCACCATTTTTTCGGCGTTTTCTAAGGTGTCGGACATTGGCTTTTCGCCAAAAACATTGCAGCCCGTTTTTAACGCGGTGGTTACAATGTGGTAGTGGGATTCCGGCGCGGTTAAGTCGAACACAAGATTCGCGTCTTCTTTTTCTAAAGCGGCCTCTAGGCTTGCATAAGTGTTTGCGGATAAATTGTATTCCGCTTTTTTTGCGTTTGCCCTGTCGATATTCCTGTTTACAAGCCCAACAATTTGGCAGTCGTTACGGCTTTGGGCAACGTCTATCCATGAGTTGGATACCATGCCGCAACCGGCGATGATTATTTTGTGCATACGTTTAAACCTCCAAATTCGGTACCCAGTCCCCGCCGCGGCAGTTCTTCAGGTAATTTAGTGCGTGAACTTGCCCTACATATTCCAATTCGCCTTTGTAAACCGGGTCGTGCCAGCCTTCTATGTCTATGCCGCCTTTATAACCCGCCATACGCAGGATAGAAATAATATCCGTCCAGTTGCTGTCCCCAAAGCCCGGTGTGCGGTGCCATACGTATGGCTCGCCGCAGCGTATCCCTTTTTCTTTGATAACGTCCCACGCAATGGTCGCGTCTTTGCCATGGATATGGAAAATCTTGTGTACCCACTTCCGCAGTTGCGGGATAGGATCTGTAAGCTGCACCATTTGGTGGCATGGCTCCCATTGCAGGCCGATATTATCGAACGGAACGGCTTCGAACATCATCTCCCATGCTTTGGGGCAGAAGGCGATATTCCAGTCGCCCCGGTGCCAATCGCCGCCCATGTCGCAGTTTTCAAAAGCGATTTTTACGCCTTTGCCGTGTGCCAGCTGTGTGAGGGGTGTGAATACCTCTTTGAATTTAGGGATAGACTCGTCTACAGGTTTGTCAACAACCCTGCCTGCAAACCCAGCGACGATGCTCGTTTTGAATAGGTGCGCGGCGTTGATTAGTGCCTCCCAGCTTCTTCTGCACTCTACTCCCTTATCGTTGTCCATTAGTGGGTTGCCGTAAACACCTATGGTTGATATTGTACAGCCGGTGCCTTCCAGAACGGTAAGCGTATCTTTTGCTAACGCTTCCAGGTTGCAGTCGCCGATTGTTTCCCAAAACATGAGGGAGAATGTCTCGAACCCGTAGGGGATGAGTTTTGGAAGCATTTTGGGTGCGCTGCCCGCGCCGACTATGGTGCCGATTTTGATTTCGTGCATGGTGAAAACCTCCTGAAAAATTTTTATTGAAGTTGGAATTTTGTTTATGTGTGGTGATTTTTTTACAAAATAGCAAACCGAGGGGGCGCCTGCCCCCTGCGACCCCCGTGGGGGCGCTGCCCCTCAACCCCGCTTGGGGGGGGACCCCCAAGACCCCCGAAGGTGGTGGGCTAGTGCAAAGCGTAGTTGACGTGACGGAGATTTACGCGTAAATTTTTACAATAGTATGGGTTGGTGGGCTGCTAACGAAGTATTGATTAGGTGGTTGGGGTTGCTTTGGGTGGCGTACAAAATTAAAATACATACGTAGTGGATAGGTCTTGAACTTTTGATATATTTTGGATAGCCATCCGGTTATGCTTGATACTTCAAGTTCTCGCGGTAAGCTCGTCACGTTATAAAACGCCTCTCTCTAGCCCCCCACCTTTGGGGTCCAGGGGTGTCCCCTGGCGGGTTCAAAGTGCAGCGCCCTTGCGGGGGTGGCAGGGGGCAGGCGCCCCCTTGGAAACAACCTTTGTAGAGCAAAACAAACTTTTAAGTAACGGGCAACCGAGACAGTTGCCCTACAAAACAATTAGTCAGTTGGTGATATTTTATCACCAACTGAATTTCTACTCCACCTGACAAGGCATAATACTCACCGCAAACGAAAACTGCAACTCGTCAAAACGGTACTGCTCTGGCAGCATTGGCCCACAGGAATTGGAACCGATGCCGTTATTTTTGTAGTCGATATTTACAATGGTTTCGTCTCGCTTGACAAGCTCGTAAGCGTGTTTTGCCTTGTCTAAATCCTCACTGGTGTAATGGGATGCGTTGAACGAGAAACTGTCTCCGTTTTCACCCAGGGACGAAATATGCAGCCCAAAACCGCGTTCATCTGTAAACAGTGCGTTGGTTACGCCATAACGCGCGCCGTTTTCCTGCGGCACTTCGTAATTTACAAACATATCGCTTACAGTGGTTTTAAACTCACCTTTCCACGCGCTGCGGCGCATATCTACATAGTTTTCGCCCGGGCCATAGCCGGTATAGCGCACGTATTCCGTCCCTTTTGGCATGGTAAAGCGCAAGCCGAAGCGCGGTAGCATGAGCTGCGCTTCATTCATACGCTTGTTTTCGGTAACGTCAACATTGGTTGCCAGCACAATGGCACCGATATCATTAATTTTCCACTTGGCTTCCCCACGCAAAATGGGTTGGTTTGTATAGCCGCCAATGGCATAGCGCATTCTTATTGTGCATTGGGTACCGTAGTCGAAATTAAAAAGTTGATGGGAGATTTCATATATATGGGTGGATGCACGGTCGAAACCGGCATTGCGCCACTCCCACTGTACGTTACGGTCGTTGTCTGTAGGCGCGCGCCACACATCAAAAGTAAGAGGCTGAGTAATGTAATCTACGCCGCTACGGCTGATTTGTGTGAATGCACCTTGCACGGTATCAAAAATATGGTAAAAGTCCTGCCCTTTGATATGAAGCAGTGTGCCTTCTTCGTATACTTCAAGCTTGCGCGGCATGGTGTAGCAGGTGATGCGGTTGCTTGATGAAACATCGTTCATTCGCATGTGTCCGTCATGTATAATTAATTGGGTGAACGCCGCTTCGTCTGCATGTTTGAAAACGTCGCAAGATTTTTTATGGCGGAAGCGGATATTTAATGCGCAGAAAGGAACCGAAGCGTCTTTTTCGGGCGTGGTGAAGCCAAGTCCCAACACTTGCGAACCATGTGGCGGTGCGGTTAAATCCATTACGGTGCCACTTTCTAAAGCTTTTTTACCGTCGGTTAATTCCCATTCCATATACAGATGCGCCAAGCCTTGGAAGTCATAATCGTTATGAATTTCCACAATGCCATGTTCCAAATCTTTGGCTGTAGCCCGTACGTAGGTATATACCGCCTTTGCCTCTTTGAAGCCGGTGTGTGGCTCGCGGTTGCCGGTTACCAAGCCATCCAGACAGAAGTTGCCATCATTTGGCATATCGCCAAAATCGCCGCCGTAGGCCGCAAATTGCACCATGTCCATTTCCGCAACTTGTTCTTCTGTCAAGCCTTTGCGCTCAAGGGCTTTTTTGTAGCCGCGCGCGGGTACGGTGTATACGTTGCCTTTTTTGTCGGTGTAACGCTTGGCTTGCAAGCCGTGGTCCCAAAATTCCCAAATACAGCCGCCAATCATTTTTGGCGATTTGTTTATAATTTGCCAGTAATCCCACAGGTCGCCCGGGCCGGTACCCATGGCGTGGGAGTATTCGCACAGGAAGTACGGGCGTGTTTTGATTGGGTCTTCCGCATAGGCTTTATACTCTTCCAAGCTGGGATACATGCGGCTTATCATGCTGTAGCAATCTTTTTCTTGGGTTTGGTGCGGGTGTGCGCCTTCGTAGTGAACAAGGCGGCTTGCGTCTCGCGCGGCGGCCCATTCTGCCATTTTTACGTGGTTTGGCCCGTGTCCGGACTCGTTACCCAGCGACCACATGATGACGCAGGCTTGGTTTTTGTCGCGCTCTATAAGGCGTTCCATGCGGTCTACAAAAGCCACTTCCCAGTCCGGTGATTGGCTTAGGGCGTTCCAGTCCGGCACGATACCGTGGCACTCGATATCTGTTTCGTCACACACATAAAAGCCCATGGCGGAGCATAATTGCAAGAATCGCGGTTCATTTGGATAATGCGCGGTGCGAATGCAGTTCACATTGTGCTGCCTCATTATTTTAAGGTCGTCAGTCATCCACGCCAGTGGAACGGTTTGGCCGTACAGCGGGTGGAAGTCGTGACGGTTTACGCCTTTCAGCTTTACGGGTTGGCCGTTTATGAGCATTGCGCCATCTTCGCGTACGGTTATTTGCCTAATACCGGTGCTAAACACAAGCGTTTCGCCCAATGCTTCAACGACGATATTGTATAGGTACGGCTGCTCCGCGTTCCATAATATTGGGTTGTGCAATGTAAATTCTACAACGCCATGGCCTTGTTCGTCCAAGGAAATAGTGGCGTGGCCTTCATCCTTATCTTCACTTAAAAACTTAACGGTGGTGTCCAGGCCGGGCGTGCCGCAAATTTCCGCACGCAGTATGACCGTGGCGTAGTCGCTGCTTGGAAATTCCTGACGCACGAACACATCGCGTACATGAGATTTTTCACGGGCAAGCAGAAAAACATCGCGGAAAATACCGGAAAAGCGATAGCAGTCTTGGTCTTCGATGTATGTCGCGTCGCAATATTTCAGCACCAGTACCGTAATACGGTTGTTGCCGGGCTTGGCGTGTTTAGTAACGTTAAACTCCGCAGGCAGACGGCTGCCTTTGCTCATGCCAGCATACTCGCCGTTAACCCAAACATAGAAGCAGCTGTTTACCCCTTCAAAGTTAAGGAACAGTTCCTTGTCTGCAAAAGTTTCTGTAATGAAAATATCGCGGGAGTAAATGCCGCATGGGTTGGCGGCCGGTACAAACGGCGGGTCGCATGGGATTGGATAGTTGATATTTGTGTAATGGCAAATGTCGTAGCCCTCTGTTTGCCAGCAAGAAGGTACGGTGATGTTGCCGAAGCCGGAAACGTTGTAATCGTTTGCAAAGAAATTGCCGGGCAAAGTATGCGGGCCATCTTCGTAGTAGGCAAAACTCCACTGGCCGTTCAGGCTTTGGAAACGGGTAGAATTGCCGCGTTGGATATTTGCTTCTTTAAGGTTTGTGGGCGGTGCTTCTGTGCAATATGGAATATAATACGCACGTGCAGGCTCACGGTTTTGATGTGTGATTTCTGGGTTTTGATAATGTTCGGGTTTGAACATGGGGGAGTTCCTCCTTTTTTTATGGGGTGCATAGGTGTAGGGGCGGCAATCTGCCGCCCGCAGGTTATATCTTTATGCGGATATTTCTATAAAATTAGTGTGCCACGGGCGGCAGGTTGCCGCCCCTACATGGGTACATTAATCTCTTGAGTACTGTTCAACCAGCTTTACCATTGCATCGGCATCTGCCGGGTTGCTTACCCAAGTACGGATATACATTTTGCTTGCTTCCAAATTTTCCAGCAATTCTTTTACAAGATGGGGCGGGGAGTCCAAAATTAAACGCTTTCCGGCTTTTTGAATGTTTTGCAATTCGGGGATAAAATCCGTAGAAGGGCCTTGCCCTGCAATATTGGTCCATTGAATGGCGTCCAATTGCTTGAGGCTAAGCATTTGATCCAAGTGCATTGTCTGCGCGTACCCGTCGAAATGATACAGCGAATAATCCAGAAAGGCGGTTTGCTCCCGTAGTTCGTACATGCAAAATGCATTAAACATATCGGGCGAAACCATAACAGACATATCGCATTGCATTTGCGCATGTAACCCCGGTGCCCATGTTTGAAGCCAGCCCACGCTGGAGCCGCCATCGTTGTTTTTGCGGATTATCTCATATATTTTTTTGTTGATATCCTCCCAAACCGTTTGCACCTTGACCATTGCCGCTTTGACTGCCTCTGGGCGGTCCAGCAAGTCCATCATAAATTGCTCCGGGCCGCGCAAGCCGGAAAGGGCGTCTGCAATCCCGGCGGTGTCCGGGGTCGAAACAATATAGTCCCCCTGCGAATCGCGTACGTATGCTTCCGCCAGTGAAATAGACTTTTTATACAAGAAGCTTTCCGGGTCAAATTCCAACTGGCTGTAGTCTTCCAATGTTATGGCATACCAAACACTTGGCCCAAAGCGCGGCTCTGCACCTTTGAAATATCCCGCGCAGCTGGTAGGCCCCAGGTTGTGAAACAGCACAGGGAATGCGTCACCGGCGTAATAGGTGTTGTCAAAACATGCTCGGTTTCTTTGAATAACCAATTCAGCATCTGTCCACCATTTGATTCTGTCCTCGGGGTTATCCGGGAAAGGGAACCCCATAGGATTTACGGGTTTGGTGGCATCCTTTGGCGCAAATACCGAGAAAAGGCAACTGCCTGTTAAGGTTCCATTCCAGAATGCGGAATGGCGGGCTTTGATTTTGTCCCAATTGTTGCAGTAACGCATAATGAAAAGCCTCCTTTGATTCCAATGTCATTGAGATAACCTATAGTGCGAACTCGGGCGAACGCAGTTCACCCCTACAATAGCCACGATATTTTCGTAGGGGCGAACTGTGTTCGCCCGTAAATTACTACTATTCCACTTGAATTTTGAATCGCAAATCATAAACCGCCGCAGGCACTATATGCGCAGGGTCTAAGTGGCTGCCCCATGACATATTAGAACCGATGCCGCTGTGCGCCGCGTCAATATGCAAAAATGTCTCTGCACGGTTTGGCAGTTCGTGGTCATGCATGGCATTTTGGTAGTCTTGTATGGTGTTGTGCAGTGCGTGAAAATGGAAAGGGCTGTGTCCGGTAAATGTTATGCGGTTGCCATTTTCATGCTCTAAGCGTACCCACCTTGTTTGCCCATGGCCGCCGCAAACAGACGGCGGGCAAAATGGGAAATGCTGGTCCGCAACCGTGCTTTCATGCACGGCCATGTAGGCAGACATTTGTCTGTCGGTATAGTTATCGTTTTCGCCCAAGCCGTAGTAGGTGAGGTTTTCGAAACCGGCAGGTAATGTAAATTCCATGCCGGCGCGGGCTACATATGCCAAATTTTTGTTAAGGCTAATGTGGAAATCTACTTCCAGTTCGCCGCTTGGCAAGAGGGTGTACGTGTTTTTTGCGTACGATACGATGTCTTTGCCGTCCTTTGTGGTGGCAATTTTATAGATAGCTATGGCGGTGTTTTCACCGGTTAACGCAACATCATCTGCTTGAATGATGGTATTGCCGTCGCGCATCAAACTAAATACATTAACCATGCCGCCCCAGCCGGTAAAAGAATCCATACCGCAATAAGGACGGTCGAGGCAAGGTGCGCCGCCAAATTGTATATATTCAAACGCGTTTTTGCGCAGGCTGATGCTGCCTGTGTGTTTGCACAAGTACACTTCTGTACCATTTGCCGAAAGGGTTATGAGCTTGTCGTCTTCGTAGGAGGCAATGTCTCCAACAAAGCTTGTAAGCGGCTTATCGACTATGTTGGCGGCGCTTAGCCCGTATTGGAAACGTGCCACTTCATACCCCGCAGGTGCGTAGGCAGAACGATCTTTTTCGGATACGCGGAACTCTATAAAATATTCGCAGTCGTCCTTAAAGCTGTAATTTGGTTCAATTTCAACGGTTTTTTTCTCAAGCGGCATAATGTCGCCGATGGCTTCGCTCACTTTTTCGCAGCGCACTTCGTGCCCGTTTTCCAATAACACCATTGTTATTTCGTAGCAGCTAAGCGGCTTTGTGTATGTGAGATTCAAAATTTCGTATTGCCCTTTGTCGCATTCATATGGGCGCCACGGCTGTATTTTTTCCGCAGGGCGCACTACTATGGGTGCGTAGGCTTGTTTGAGTTCATGTGCAACAGGCTTCCAGCGCAGGTCTGACAGCACAATGCCGTTGTTGGTCATGAATGGGGGCTGGAACGGCTCTGTTAAAGATTCCCCCATATCCCCGCCATGGGCGAAGAATTTTTCGCCGTTTTCCAGCGTACCCTCTAAAGTTTTATCTTGCCAATCCCACACAAAGCCGCCTTGGAAGCGTGGGTGACGCTCGGTAAGCTCGCTGAATTTGTACAGCCCGCCGCCGGAGTTGCGTATTTGGTATAAATACTCCACTAAGATTATTGGGCGGATATCTTCTGTGTCCGTTAGCATTTCGTAAATTTTTGCGATGGGTGCGTACATGTTACCGCGCACATCAGATATCAGCTCGCTTGGGGAGCCGTCTTCGTACTGGCATAGGCGCGTAGGGTCGTACTCGCGTATAAAGCCTGCCATTGCGCCATGGTTTGGTCCTACACCGCTTTCGTTGCCCAGCGACCAGGCGTAAATGCACACGTGATTTTTGAAGGTTTGCACCATGCGTACAGCACGCTCCAAGAACAGTGCTGCCCATGTGGGGTCTTGCGCCAGCTGTCCGGATACGCCGTGTGTTTCAAGATTGGCTTCGCACACAATAAGCAGCCCCATCTCGTCGCAAAGCCGGTACCACGTTTCGCAGCATGGATAATGGCTGGTGCGCACAGCGTTTATGTTCATACGCTTCATTTCTGTTATTTCTTTTTGCATCCATTTGCGGGAAACTACGCGTCCGGTTTGGTAGTGGTGCTGGTGACGATTCACGCCTTTTATAACGACACGTTGCGCGTTTAGGTAAACGATGCCGTTTTTAATCTCTACTTTTTTAAAGCCCACGGAACATGCTTCCACGTCTACCACTTCGCCGTCCGGTGAAACAAGTGAGATTACTAATTTGTACAAAACAGGCGTTTCTGTTGTCCAGGGTGTGATATCAGGTACTACTAAACCAAGCCTTGCGGTTTTGGCTGTGGACGCAAGCTTTGGGTTTTGAATAGCGTATACACTGGGGTTGGCCTCGGCTTTTGCAAGGCATTCGCCTGCGGTGTTGTAAAGGCTGATTTTAACAGTGTAGTCCGCATACATTGGTACAGTTGACATTTTTACATCTGCGGATATTTCTCCGGTGTCACTTGCGCCATACTTGCCGCGCAAATGGGGAATAGCCTTGATTTGATAGTCTGCAATGTGGGCGGCGTGCTTGTAAATGAGGTTTACGTCGCCGTAAATACCGGAAATATGCCAGTAGTCCTGGTCTTCTATATACGTTGCCTTTGTGAAGCGGGCCACTTGCACGGCCAGGGTGTTTGCGCCATCTACCACAAATTTGGTTATGTTAAACTCCGACGGCAACTTGCTGTCCTCTGAATAGCCAACAAACTCGCCGTTTATCCATAGCTTGTAAGCGGTTTCTACTCCGTCGAAGCGTATGAATACCTCACGTGACGTATCCCTCACTTCAAATTGGTGATAATAGCAGCCGCAGGGGTTGTCCTCTGGAATGAATGGAGGGTTTGGCACGACGTCCGTATCTTTGCCGGGTTTGATGACTTGGCTGCCCTCATAAAGCCACGGATATGCGAAATTTGTGTAGCGCGGTTCGTCATGGCCTTGAAGTTCCCAATGAGAAGGCACCGGGATATCCACAAAATCTGCGCGGGGATGGCTGGGTGTGTAGAATGGTTCGATTTGGGACGGGTTTGGATACAATTTGAATTGCCAGTTGCCGTTTAGAGATATGATATTGGGTGATGGGCCTCCGGCAAGTGCCTGAACCTCGGTTTCATAGGCATGCCAGGGGGTGTGGGCGGGTTCGCGGTTTAGGGCGGTGATGTCCAGGGTTTCGGTGGGGAAATAATTTTGCATGGGTTAACCTTCTTTCATTTTGCTATACCTGATAGCAGGTATATTTTTTACACGTTTAAGGATTTTTCTGCGATTTTGTACACGTCAAAATATTTTTGCTCCATGGGAATCCACTTTGCGGCAAACATTTCTGCAAGGTGTTCGCCGTTTCGGGCGGTTATGCGTTCCATTTGTGTTTTTGCATCTATGCTAGAGAATACACACACGTCCATATATTCGCCAAACTGTGGGTGCCGGCTGTATGAGCCCTCTACCACACGCCATGGTGATGGGTCAATTTTGCGTACACCATCGTAATCCATCGTGTTACAGTTGAATATGCGGTATTCAAAAGCGTTGCTGTTGTCGGCTAAATACGGTATAACCTCCTGCGCAAAACGCTCGTAATGTATATTTCCGCCAGGTTGGGCAAGGCGTTCTGCTGTGCGCAGCTCCGGGGGCAGGAAGAAATCATCCATATGTACAATTTCTGCCCCAATTACGGATTTTAAGCCCACGGCCAAAGTGGATTTGCCGGAAGCGGCGTGTCCATCTATGGCAATTATGCCGTCGTCCTTACCCGCTAACGCCGCCAGAATAGGTACCAGCCGCACAAAAGGCCCGGATATTACACGGTAAGCGGGTTTTTCATTATCGCGGTAGCGTTGGCTGTGGTGTACGGCTTGCGGCTTGCCGTTTTTGCAGTTGGCAAGATATTCTTGAAAAACCACCTCAAATTCTTCAAAAGAAAAGGCCGAAGCCTGCCCGTTTTCATGGGTAAACCTTGACCAAGTGTTAATATATTCAAAAAAAAGCTTTTCGCTGTTAGATAGACGTGTTGAAGCAGACTGCACAAACAAGTTAAACAGCCAACCCGGCGGCAAAGACAATCTTTTCCAGGCAGCAATATTTACACGGCAAACTTCCGGCGCAATAAGTTCAAAAAGCGGCTCATTTGTTTCTTCGCAGCTATCGTACTCGGACATAAAGTAGCCCTTGACCTTTTCCATGTCGGTCAAAAGATGCTCTGCGCCGTAAGCGGCTTGAAAACACATTTTTATTACATCTTGCGGCATAATAGAAGGGTGTAGTGCAACTTGATACTTGATTAAGTCAGTCATCAAAAATGCCCCTTAGGTTGCAATAATTAGAACGTTTCAATCAAATCTTGCATCGTGTACAACCCCGGAGGCTTGTTGCACATAAATCTGACGGCTTTTAGCGTCCCCTCCGCAAATACATCGCGGGACTGCGCTGCGTGGGTAATTTCAAGCGTTTCATTTTGTCCAGCAAAAATTACACTGTGTTCGCCAATTATATTGCCGCCGCGCACAGCACTAACGCCTATCTCGCTGGGTTTGCGCTCGGTCAATGTACTGCTGCGGTCTGTAATGGTTTGTAACGGCGAACCGACAGCTTCTTTTATAGCATCTAACAGCATAAAGGCTGTGCCGCTTGGGGCGTCTAATTTTTTATTGTGGTGCTTTTCTATAAGTTCGATATCAAAATTGGAATCGTAGAGTAGCTTTGATATGTTTTTTAGTATATGCGTAAGCACGTTGACACCCAAAGACATATTCTTTGAATAAAAAATGACGGTTTTTTTTGCGGCATTGGCAATGGTGTTTTCTATTTCCTGTGACAAGCCCGTGGTGCAAATGATCAAAGGTATTCTATTTTTGACGCTGAAATTAAGCAATGCCATTGTATCATCTGTGGCGGAAGGGGGTAGGTAGCTGATTATTGCATCGGCCGGCGTTGCTTGGTCATTTATGCTGCTATATATGGGGTAGTGGCGGGTTTCATCCGTTTTGAATGTATCCAGCCCCAAAACAATTTCCATATCCGGCGTAGCGGCAACCATATTGCTGATTGCCGTACCCATTCTGCCCAAACAGCCGCATAAGATTATTCTGATTTTGTCGCTCATATAAAGTCGTACCCTTCATTTGTTTTCGCTTATATTAGGCCAAACCGCTTCATTTCGCTGAGTAATTCCTCTGCAAGCACAGGCTCTATATCAATAAGCGGCAAACGGCAATAGCCCATGTCAAAGCCCATCATGCGCAGTGCGGCTTTTACGGGCATTGGGTTTACATCGGCAAACAGCAGACGCGTAAGCGGCAAAATGCTTAACTGCAATTTGCGGCTGCCTTCCAAGTCGCCCGCCATAAATTTGTCTACGATGCTTTGTATTGTTGCGGGGGCAATGTTGCCCATTGTGGAAATTACACCTTTTCCACCCAAAGCCAACGCGGGCAAAATTTCCGAATCGTTGCCCACATATATATCCATGTCGTTGGCGCAGCGTTCTATGACCTCTGCAATTTGGTTGATGTCGCTGCTGGTTTCCTTTACGGCTTGTATGTTTGGCAGTTTTGCAATTTCCGCAAGGGTTTTGGGCAGCATGTTTAAAGCAGTGCGGGGCGGCACATTGTACACAACAATAGGCAAGTTTACACTATTAGCTATTTTTGTGTAATGCACCACCAACCCGCGTTGGGAAGTTTTGTTGTAATACGGAGTTACATACATCAGTGCGTCTGCCCCGGCTTGTTCAAGGGCCTTGCCTGTAGCTATGCAAGCGGCGGTATCGTTGCCGCCTGCACCGGCTATAACGGGAACTTTACGGCCGTATTTTTCCCCGGCTTTTTTAGCGGCGGTAACAGCCGTGCGTACTACTTCGATGTGCTCGTCGTTTGAAAGCGTTGTCGCTTCCCCGGTTGTGCCGCATGAAACAAGGGCGGATGTGCCTTGCTGTACTTGAAAATCGATGAAATTTTCGTAGGCAACACCGTTAAAATTTCCGTTTTTGTCAAATGGCGTGCATAGGGCAACGCCGGAGCCTGTATAAATGGACATGGGATGTCCTCCAATTCCAAAATTATTTGTATAGATAATATTGAAAAAATGGGGCTGTGTCAATTGTTCGTAACATTGTTTTATGAATCAAAAAAACCCAACTCACGATTGTGGACCGAGTCCGCAATTGCGAATTGGGGTTTTTATTAAGCTTAGTTACCTATAATACGCCAGCAACGCATTCACCACGGCTCTGGCATATTCCTCCTGCCGCCGCGGGTTAATCATCCACGAAAAATCATGGATATTATTTGTAAAGCTGGCTTCCAGCAAAATGGCCGGCGCCCACATTGGGCGGCAAACAAAGAAATTTGCCTGGCTTGGTGCGCGGTTGCGGTTTGTGTATGGATTTACATTGTACATATTGTCCATAAATGTTGTTGCTGCCGGGCGGCTGTTTTCGTTTCTAAACCACACAGTAAAGCCGCGGATATTGGCGGCGTTGGTGGTTTCTGCGGTGGCGTTGGTGTGGAGGGAGATAAACATATCCGGGTTTGCGGCATGGTTTAAATCCACACGCTCTTGCAAGGTATAAAATGTGTCGTTTTCGCGGATTCTTACAACGTTTGCGCCAAGCGCTTCCAATTGATAGGTGACAAGGTTTGCCTGGGCAAGCACAATGGCGGCTTCCGGCATTGCAGCGCCCATTGGGCCAACTGCGCCGGGGTCTGTTCCGCCGTGCCCCGCGTCAATGACAAAAGTGAAACCCGCGAACGGGTAATTGCCCAGTGTTAGCGGACGTCTGCGCCGCAGCATCAATTGAAGCTGGCCGTTTGCGTAGGAGGTGTAAAAGCCTTCAAGGCGTTCGCCTTCGCGCAAAGTCATAAAATATGCGGGTGCGCCGTTATGTGTACCGATGCGAATATTTGAAAATAATGTCTCGCCTGGGGTGTAGAAAATGGGTGGTGCGGTGCTTTGGATTCCTAGGGAAACGATGAGTTCGCTGCCGTCAAATTCCGCTTGCACAGCCGGGGAGAACGGCGCTTCCCATTTGACTGTATCAAAGTAACGCCCGGGGATATACCACCCTTCGGACAGGATGCTTACGGTAGCAAAGTTGCTATCTTGCCATGTGCGCACATGTTCGCTTTCTACCCAGCCGCCGGATGCAAGGCGTACCCAATCGCCGGAAATAGCCGCAACACGGTCTGTTTGCCTGCGAAGCATAGCCCAGTTAGAGCCGCCTGTGGTGCTTGCTTGCGGGAATACCCACGCAGATGACGATAAAATTTCCGCAAAAAACGGAGCTTCCGGGCCAAGCTGGCGAATGCGCCCGTTGGCGGTTACAGTGCGTGTTTGCCCGTTCCATGTCATGGTGTATACGGGGCGGCCGATGTCTACGATGGCGTCATTCGCGGCGGCGGTGTTCAGCGTAAGGTTGCCTGTAAATTGCGCCGCGACTATATTCGACGCCGTCGCTTGCAAACTGGCGTTTGTTTGGGTAAGGGGGATGGTTTGCCCGCCAATTTCCGCGGTAACGGTTGCGCCGGCGGGGGCTGTGGCACGCAAAGTGATGGTAGTGCCTGTACGCGCCCATTCATCTGTAGCGGGGAATGCATTTTCGATGCCCACAGCCATAGTTGCCGGGGGTTGCGCCGCCGCAGGGGCGTTATTTACGATTGTGCGGGTTACGGATGTTTGCCCGGCTTGGGTGAATGTGAATGTATTACGCCCGCGCACCAAAGGCATGAAAATGCTGAAAAAACCTTCCGCAGTGCGGTCTGTAATAAGCTGGTCGTTTACATAAATGGGTATGCCTGATACTGCCGAGCCATAAAACCAAAAGCCGCTTGCGTCCGTTACGGTAAACTCTGCCCGTGAAGGTTGCGCAACCAGCAGGCTGTCCATGCCCGGGTTTGGCGGTGCGGGTGTTGGCGGTGTTTGTATTGGAACGCGTGGTACGTCGTTTGCCGGGCGTTGCGTCGGTGGACTGGCCGGAGGCGGCGGAATAATTATCGGGTCATTGCTTGGCGGCGGCACTTGTGGCAGATTAGTTGCAGGAGGCACCGCCTGGCGGCGAGTGGGTACCTGCCCCGGCAAATGCTGCGCATAGAACCGCCCGATTGCATCGCCGACATCGCTGCGCATAAAGCGCTCGCGGAAAAAAATGCTTCCATTTACAACAGACGAACGCGCGTTACGCTCCAACTGGCGTATAAGCGCACCATTCCAGCCGTCGCGTCCTTCAACTTCGCGATAAGGTGCAAGGCCAACGTATAGGCGCACATTTGTGCCTGCCACAAGGTCTTCCCACCAGCTTAGAACAGCCTCATAGCAAGCGGCGGGGTTGCCTTCTATCCAGTAAATCTGCGGCGCAATATAGTCTACCCAGCCTTCTACCACCCAGCGGCGGGTATCCGCAAACTGAGCATGATAGGACTCCGTGCCGCCTGTCGCACTCCCGCGCGGGTCACTATCCGCGTTGCGCCAGATGGCAAAGGGGCTAACGCCAAAGCTGGCGTTGGGGTTTATTTCGTGAGTGATGCGCTGCAAATCGCGAATAAGCGCGTTTACATTTTCGCGCCGCCAGTCGTAGCGGTTCATTCCCTGGCCATATCGCGCAAAAGAGGCTTGGTCGGGGAAATTGCGGCTTGGGTAAAAGTAGTCATCTAAATGAATACCGTCGATATTGTAATTGCGCAAAAGCTCTGCCGCGCCATCTACAATAAGCTGGCGTGCCGCGGGGTTACCGGGGTCAAAAAGCAGGCTGGTCCCGTAAGCGATAACCAGGCCGGGGGTAAGCCTTGCGGGGTGGTTTGCGGAAAGTTGCGCAGGGTTTGTAATCTGTTGATTTGGGAATGTGACGCGGTACGGGTTAATCCATGCATGGACTTCTATGCCCAGTGCATGGGCTTGCTGAATCCAATATTCCAGTGGGTCGAAATTGTTGGCGGGGGCTACGCCCTGTGTGCCTGTCAGCACATGCGACCACGGGAAAATTGCGGAACGATAAAGCGCGTCAGCGGCAGGGCGCACCTGAACAAACACGGCGTTGATGCCTTGTGCGGCGGCGCGGTTAAGGATATCGTCGATTTCTGCCCTGTGCTGCGCAGGGGTAAGCCCCTGGCGTGACGGCCAGTCCAAGTTGTACGCAGATGTGACCCACAGCCCGCGCATTTCCGTAGATTGCGTGATATATGGCAGTGTGGCATTACCAAGTACAGAAAGCGGCGCAAGCGGCGAAATGGCCATTGCACACATGGTTAACATCAGCATTGCTATTTTAAAATATTTTTTGAACATTAAAAAAACCACCTTTGACTTTTAATAGGGATATTGTCTCAGATGGATTATAACATTTTTAACTGCCGATATGTGTGTTGAAAAAACTGGAAATTTCTATTTTGATAGGGCACTGCTACAGTAAACCACGGGCGGCAGGTTGCCGCCCCTACAATAGCTGCGTTTTTTCGTAGGGGCGGCAATCTGCCGCCCGAAAATCACAACACGCCCTAATCGCGGCCCAAATCAGCATCTCCATGCCTCAACACGCTGTTTTCCTTTGTAAATTTGATAATATCGTCCACTGTACCAAAAACAATGCCGGTATATGTGTCCGCACAGCCATAGTAAATAGCCAAACGGCCGGATGGGGCATCGCAAAGCGTGGCGCATGGGAAGCACACGTTTGGTACAAAGCCTGTGGTTTCGTATGGCGCTTCCGGATGCAGCAGGTAATTATTGGCGCGGTACAACACTTTGGATGGGTTTTCCAGGTCTAATAGTGCGGAGCCTATGCTGTATACGTAGCCGTTGCATGTCATAATTACGCCGTGGTAAATCATCAGCCAGCCTTCGTCAGTTTCTATCGGGATAGGGCCTGCGCCAATTTTTAACGACTCCCAACCATCGCCCCTGCCCATAACTTTGCGGTGCTTGCCCCAATATTTCATATCCGGGCTTTCGGAGAGAAAGATGTCGCCAAAAGGCGTGTGTCCGGCGTCGCTTGGGCGGCTAAGCAGCACGTAGTTTCCGTTTATTTTGCGTGGGAAAAGTACGCCGTTGCGGTTGTGCGGCAGGAACGCATTTTCCAAGCGCACAAAAGTTTTAAAATCTTTTGTCTTGCCAAGGCCGATTGTAGGCTGGTTTGAGATGCTTGTACACCACATGATAAAATATTCGTCGTCTATTTTTACAAGGCGCGGGTCATAACCATAATCCGGCTGGAATGGTTTGCCGTCTTCGTCTACCCATTTGATATCTTCTTCTTCAAATTCCCAGTTGATGGCGTCTTTACTTTTGCCAAAGTGCAAATGCATGGTTGTATTTTTGTGGTCGGCACGGAAAACACCCACAAACCCGTCACCATAAGGGATCACTGCACTGTTAAAAATTCTTGCAACTTTTGGCCCCGGGTTCCAGCCGATGATAGGGTTGTTGCTGTAACGCCAAAGCACTTCTTTGCAATTTGCGGGTTTTTCTTCCCAAGGCATGTTTGGGATTGCATTGCCAATTATTTTTGCCATTGTTTTAGCCTCCTGTTGAAATTTTATGTGCAGAGTGTAGCAAAAATTTGATTGGCGCACAATAGTGTTATATTATAATGTATGAAAAAAAAATTTAACATTGCCGGGGGCGTTTTTGTGGAAATCGTAAAAATTATACCTAAAGCGGATTATGCCACATTAGAAAGCATAGCTGAGGAGTACTTAGGGCAAGACCTTGCCGAACTTAAAACGATGTACGATAAATATCCCGCAGCTTTTGCGGGGTATTATATAGATAACGCGCTTGTGGGCTGCTGCTATGGCCAAGGTGGTAGCGACGGCTATTTTACGCTGAACGGTATTGCTATTGTGTATCCGTACCACGCGCAGGGCAGGGGCAGCAAACTTTTAGCTTTTTTTGAAAATTGTGTTTACAAGCTGGGATATATCCGTATAGACCTGGGCTCTGCGGATGGATATGTAGAACGTTTTTACTTGAAAAACGGGTACACTCCAATTGCGCTAAAAATTCTTGTTGAAGGTGACGGCTGGAAAGAGCAGCAGCAGGGCTACGCGTTCCCCGTTGCGGAAGTTCAAACGCAGGGTGAATACACAAAGCTTGTGCTGACTGTTCGCGATTACGCCGCAATGAACAAGAATGAAATAACGGAACACTATGGCGGGGTGGAATCATTTTTTGTTTTTGAGAAAAATTTGACTTGACTATACCTGCTAGCAGGTATGCCATTAATCAAAAATTCGTCTGATGTCAGGCGTTTATGAATCAGGAGGTACAACATGAAAGAACTCATAAAAATTGCAATCGGCGCGGGCGCAACCAACGTCGGCATGGCCAAAGTTTCGGACATAAAATTCAGCCGCGAGTTTAGGGATGCTTGCGCACAAAATGTTTGCGGCAAGTACGGTACGTGCTGGATGTGTCCGCCGGATGTGGGGGATATCGATGAAATGATAGCCCACGCAAAGGAATACGCGCATATCATGGTCTTCCAGTCCATTGGGCAATTAGAGGATTCCTTTGACTTTGAAGGAATGGAAGCAGCGGCTGTTAAGCACAATGCGTTGACAATGGCTGTGGCGGAGCAGGTCGGCGGCTTAACGCAAATAAAAAATCCCCTCATATTAGGCGCGGGGGCATGTCATATTTGCGCGCGCTGCACAAGATTGGACAATTTGCCATGTGCGCAACCCGACAAAGCTGTACCATCGCTGGAGGCCTATGGCATAGCCGTGTCGGAACTGGCTAAAATTAGCGGGCTTGAGTATATCAACGGCGTTAATACGGTTACTTATTTTGGAGGGGTTCTGTTTCACCGGTAAGGATATCAAGCCCCGTATATGCCATGGCCAATGCGCCAATCAGTAATTGGTCATGTGCAAAATCGGTTACAGTTGTCGCCGCAAATTCCCGCGTGTGGCCAATTATCGGGGTTTCGGAAATGCCCAGATATGGATGGATTGTTGGGATAACATTGCTGACATTGCCAATGTCGGAAGAGCCTGCGCCTTTTATTGGGGGTTCGATGTTGGTTATACCAAGTGCGCGCAAATTTGCGTTAAATGCTTCAGAAAGCGCTTTATTGGTTTTTAAATCGTCGTAGGAAAGTTCGTAGTTACTTACTTCCAAAGTTGCGCCCGTCATAAGGGCTGCGCCTTCGGCAATGCTTAGCACCTTCTCTTTAACCATTGCAAGATTTTCCTTGGTTGCAGAGCGGATATAGAATTGCGCAACGGCTTCGTCGGGGACAATATTGGCCGCAACACCGCCCTTGCTTATGATTCCGTGTATACGCACATCCGGTGTCACATGCTGGCGCAGTGCGTCTATGCCGTTAAAAAGCTGAATGACGGCGTTTAGGGCGTTTATTCCTTTTTCCGGGCAGCCTGCCGCATGGGCCGTCAACCCCTTGTAGCTAAACTGCAATGCTTCCATTGCTGCCGATGTCCCGCTTTCTCGCGTGTCGCTTGATGGGTGTATCATCATGGCGGCGGCGATGCCGTTAAACAACCCTGCTTCTGCCATGGCTACTTTCGCACCATTGGTTTCTTCTGCCGGGGTGCCGAATACATAAATTTTACCGCCAATTTCATCAGCTGCTTTGCGAAGTATAACTCCTGCGCCCGCACTCATTGCACCAATCATATTGTGCCCGCAAGCGTGGCCAATTTCCGGCAACGCGTCATATTCGCAAATAAACGCGACGGATGCACCGGGTTTGCCGCTGTCATATACGGCTTCAAAAGCTGTGTCAATGCCTAATACAGGGTATTTGACCACAAAATTGTGTTGTGCCAAAAATTCAATCAGCTTTTCTGCGGCTTTATATTCCCGGTTGCCTAGCTCCGGGTTGTGGTACATAAAATCACTGATTTCGCACAATTGCCCTTTCAATCCGTTACCGATGGTACGCAGTTGTTCTTTCATAGGCTTCCTCCTTTATATTACAGAGTTATTTCAATATTTGCTATTTTAGCATAAATTCTTGCAAAATTGGACTATGTCTGATAAAGTATGCGATGCAATATTTGCATCTTTGCGTTGCAAGTACTGCAACAAAAAATTCATAATACAAGGAGTTTTGAGCATGAAAAAGTTTTTATGCTTCGCACTTGTCCTATGTCTGGCACTTGCACCGGTTGGCGTATTTGCAGACGAGTATGACAATGGCGAAAACGGGTACGACGCAGAAGATTACCTCGTTGATGACGAAGCAACAGATGCCGAAGCGTACGAAAACGACGAAGCAACAGACGCCGAGGAAAATGAAAACGGCGCAGAAGCAGTTGCTGAAGAAGCAACCCCGGAAGAAATCGTTGCAGTTGCCGCTGACTTGGGCCAAACATGGACCTTTGGTATGGATGACGATACAGCAGAAGGCTTTAGCTTTGTGTACTACGTAGATGGTACCCGTTCATTGGCTACTTATGCAGATGGCCTTTGGGTTTCTGCGGCAGAAGGCGCAGAAGACTGGGCTGTTGACACCCAGAATGGTTATGTTACCCTTGTAGAAGGCTTGGATGCAGTTATTCTGTGGTATGCAAAAGCTGACGGCTTGTTTGATGTAACATTGTCTTTCCTTGGTAATCGTTCAATGGGTTCAGTTCTTCTAAATGGCGAGATTGAAGTTGAAAAACTTAGCGCCAGTGAGGATTTTAACATTGGCTTTGAATTAGCAGAAGGCGACGAGCTATCATTTGTAACCAGCGGTACAGGAACTGCAAGCTGGAAAATTGTTATACGCGAAATTTTAGCGGAAGAAGCCGCTGAAGAAGTAACAGAAGAAGTTGAAGAAGTAGAGCTTCCTGTTGAAGAACCGGCTGAAGAAGTAGTAGTTCCTGTCGAGGAGCCGGCGGTAGACCCACTTGCAGGCGTACCTGTACGTTATGTAGACGGCGTTCAATTTGTAGCTTTCCGTTTGTTTGCCAACGCACTTGGCTACTATACGCTATCTTGGGATGGCGCAACCGGCACAATAACAGTGGTTGACGTTGTATCCTTTACCTTAGCTGAAGCCGGTGGTTTTAACGACAACGGCACAGTTTACGTTCCTTTGGCTTTTGCAACATCATTGTTTCAATAATCAATAAATGTGAATAGACGATAAGGGTTATGGCTTGCGGGCCTAGCCCTTTTTCTACATAAAAAGAGAGGGATAGGCATGAGCATAAACCTTAAAGAACGGGAGTACCTGCGCGAACTGGCAAAAAAGCAGCTTGAATACGCAAATACTCCCGAAAATAAACTGCGGGAAAAGCATTGGTATGCCCACAACGACCTTAAAACCACAAATCCGGTTGTAACGATAGAAGAATGGACATTCTTTCACGAAGCAGCGCGCCCATTGCTTTGCGAATCACCGGAAGGGCGGCAGATAGAATCGCAGATATTGGGGCATATCATAGGCCGTGAGGACATTGACGACGATAGGGTGACCCCGGACTTTTTGGGCGTTCATTTGCATACGTGGTTCACGCCCTATGGCTTGCAGGCGGTTGCTGACAACCACGGCAACGACTTGGCGTATATTTATAAAGCATATGTAAACGATTTGGAGGCGGACTTTCATAAACTTGGCCAATCCACTTGGGGCGTAGACACTAAATCTACCAAGGCGCAAGCTGATATGATTGCGGATGTTGTTGGTGATATCCTGCCTGTGCGACTGCTTTGCGGTGCGCCGTATGCTGTTTTAACCCAGTGGCTGGTGCAAATGATGCACATGGAAACCATGCTGTACGCCCTGTGCGACTACCCGGAGCTGGTTCATAAAGCCATGGATATGCTTACAAGTGACTATATCCAATATATGCGGGAGTTGGAAGCCGGCGGGCATCTGATTGTGAATAACCGCAACCAAGGGGTTCCGCAAGGGACTTTTGGCTTTACCAACGATCTGCCAAGTTCGCCAAACCTGCTGCACAATATGTGGGGATATATGGACTCGCAAGAGACAGTGGGTATAAGCAGCGGAATGTTTGAGGAATTTTTCTTCCCATACTATAAGCGCATTGCGGATATGTTTGGCCTGGTGAACTATGGCTGCTGCGAGTCTGTTCATGAAATATGGGACAACTGCATCAGTAAGATGCGCAATTTGCGAAAAGTGTCTATTTCCTCATGGTGCGACGAGGCATTTATGGGGGATAGGCTGCGCGGCAAGCCTGTGATATATCACCGTAAGCCAAGCCCCAATTTTATTGGTGTGGATAAAATATTTGATGAAGAAAAATTTTGCGCACACATTACCGATACATTAAAAGCCGCACGGGGCTGCCATTTGGAGTTTTCGTTTAGGGATATATATTCCTTGCAAGGGGATAAAGGGCGGGCGAAGCGGGCCGTTGCGCTGGTGAAGCGGTTGATTAAAGATTATTGGGCGTAACAAAAAGCCCTTATGGAAAATTGGCATTTGCCAACTTTCCATAAGGGCTTTTACATATATATGGGCTTTCGGGGACTTGAACCCGGGACCGCCCGGTTATGAGCCGGGTGCTCTAACCAACTGAGCTAAAAGCCCTTAACAACAGATGGTATTCTATCAAAATTTTATGGCTTAGTCAACCCTGAACCATTGGCTTGAAGCGAATCTTACGCATTGCCGCCCCCCATTTAATCACCGGCACCAACAGTGCCAGTTCCTGCTCTGTAAATGGTGATATTAAAGCCGTCACTTTTTTGCGATTTTAACTATCCAACAGCGCCTCAATAATCTGCACGGCATTGGTTGCCGCCCCTTTACGCGTATTGTCAGCCACCACCCATAAATTCAGGCTATTAGGATAACTATCATCCCGGCGAATACGCCCGATATACACGGCATCGGTTCCGGCAGCGTGCAGCGGCATAGGGTATAGGCTGCTCGCCGCATCATCTTGAAGGATTATGCCTGGTGACTTTTCAAGTAACCTGCGCACATCTTCAAGTGCAAAATCATTTTTTAAGGCCACATTCATAGACAGGCTATGCCCATACTCAACAGGAACGCGCACGGTAGTCGTGGTTAGCGGCAGGGTAGGGCAGTGGAGTATCTTGCGGATTTCTGCCATTAACTTTTTTTCTTCGCCGGTGTAGCCGTCTGCGTGGAAGGTGTCTATATGGGGAATCAGGTTACCCGCTATTGTGTATGGGAAATGCTGCGGTGCTTCCCCTTGCAGTGTTTTTTGCAGGTCGTTCATTCCGCCAACGCCTGCGCCGGATACGGATTGATACGTGGATATGACCACACGCCGAAGCCCATATGCGTCCATCAACGGCTTTAGCGCAACAACGGCAGGGGTGGCGCAGCAGTTGGGGTTAGCGATAATGCCTTTATGGGCCGGTAAGTCGCCGCTGTTTACTTCCGGTACAACAAGCGGGACGTCGCTTGCCATGCGCCACGCAGAGGAATTGTCCACCACTATGCAACCGGCCTTTGCGGCGATAGGTGCGTATTTTTTGCTAATGTCACCCTCTACGCCAAAAAGCGCAAAATCTATGTCTCTGTCGAAAACCTCCGGTGTCAATGCTTCAATTACAACATCTTGCCCGTTAAATTTTAGCGTTTGCCCTGCGGAACGCGCAGACGCAAATAGATATAGCTTCGAAATGGGGAGTTTGCGTTCTTCCAGAATTTTAATAAACATGCCCCCGACCATGCCGGAAGCACCGACAATTGCGCAAGTGAACGGCTTCAAATACTGACACTCCCCTCAAACAAATGGTCAAATTTATCATGCACGGCTTTGGCGGCTTTGGATACCTGGCGTTCGTCTACAAGCACCGCAATTTTTATCTCGGATGTGGATATCATGTGTATGTTTACGCCGCTGTCGTACAATGCCTCAAACATCGCCGCTGCTACGCCGCTGTTGGTGGCCATTCCTGCGCCAACCACGGATAGTTTTGCTAGGCTTTCGTCTGTTTCCATCGCCTTGTAGACTATATCATCTTTGTGGGCGGCAAGCAGGTTTTTTGCGGCGGATAGGTCTTCCCGCTGGACGGTGAAGCTGATTTCGCAGGTGGAATTTTGCCCCACAGACCGGAGTATAATGTCTACGGAAATCTGTTCTTTCGCCAAAATTGAAAATATTTGAAATGCTATACCCGGCTCATCGGTAAGCCCAATGAGGGTTATGCGCGCTATGTTTCTGTCTATGGCAATGCCGCTTACGGAAAGCTGTTCCACTGCTGCATCCTCCTTAATCCATGTACCTGTGCCGCCAGCCATACTGGAGCGTACCACGATTTGCACCTTGTAGCGTTTGGCCATTTCTACAGCACGCCCATGCAACATTTGCACCCCCGCAAATGCCAGTTCCAGCATGTCGTCATAGCCCAAGTGGGCCAATTTTTTTGCGGTGGGTACGATGCGCGGGTCTACGGTGTAAATGCCGTCTACGTCGGAATAAATTTCGCATACGCGTGCCTCAAGAACCGCCGCGAGTGCTACGGCAGTGGTATCTGACGCGCCGCGCCCAAGGGTGGTGAGGTCGTTTAAATGGTTAACGCCTTGGAACCCCGCCACCAGCACAATGTTATTGCGTTTCAGTTCCGCCAGAATGCGGGTTGTTTCAATATTTTCGATGTGGGCATTGCCGTGCGTGTCTGTTGCACGGATACCGATTTGTGCGGCGTTTAAGGAAATGGCGTTGTACCCCAGCGATTGTATCGCCATTGCCATCAGCGCCACGGATTGCTGCTCGCCCGTGCACAGGAGCATATCCAGTTCTCGTTTGTTGGCATTCGGGTTTACTTCGCGGGCTTTTTCATAAAGGCGGTCGGTGGTGTTACCCTGGGCAGAAAGCACCACGACAACGCTGTTACCGGCTTCGTAAGTTTTAACGATTTGGCGGGCTACGTTCATGATGCGTTCCACGTTTGCTATGGATGAACCACCAAATTTTTGAACAACTATTTTCATATCATGCTCACAAACTCCTTCAATTTCTCCAGTGCCAGCATGGCTTCTATCGGTGTCATTTTTTCTATTTCCATGGCAGAAATGGCGTCTATAAGGTTGCGTCCGGCTTCTGTCTCCGGGCTTTCCATAGCGGCGGTTTCCGCAACGGTTGGCAGGTCGGCAGCCTTTATGCTTGCGACGGAAACAGATGACAAAACGGATACATTTTGTGTGATATCCGTTGTGTTCAGGGCATTTAGCAATGCCGTTGCGCGCTTTAGTACTGCCGGCGGAAGCCCCGCCAGCCTTGCCACATGAACGCCATAGCTTTGCCCTGCCGCGCCGTGTATCAGTTTGCGCAAAAATACGATATCTTTGCCGTCTTCTTTGGCGGTAAAGCAGTAGTTTGCAACGCCGTCTATTTTGCCCTCAAGTTGCGCCAGTTCGTGATAGTGGGTGGCGAATAGCGTTTTTGCGCCAATTTTTGAAGCGATGTGTTCCAGCACCGCCCACGCAATAGAAAGCCCGTCAAATGTGCTGGTGCCACGTCCAATTTCGTCAAGCAATACAAGGCTTTTTGGCGTGGCGTTGTTTAAAATATTCGCGACTTCTGTCATTTCCACCATGAATGTGCTTTGGCCTGTAGCCAGGTCGTCGGATGCGCCAACGCGGGTAAAGATGCGGTCTGCAATGCCAATTTCAGCAACATCTGCCGGTACGAAAGAACCGATTTGCGCCATCAGCACAATAAGCGCCACCTGCCGCATATAGGTAGACTTACCGGCCATATTTGGCCCCGTAATAACTGCCAATCGCCCGTTTACAGCGTCCGAGTCCATTTCCGTATCGTTGGGGACAAAGTTGTGCCCCACAAGGGATTCCACTACAGGGTGACGCCCCTCTTTTATAAATATGCGCGTGCCCTCATTTATTGCAGGTTTTACATAGCGGTTTCTGTCCGCAACATCTGCTAAGGATTGCAAGGCATCCAGCGTAGACAGCGCATGCGCCGCAAATTGTATACGCGCAACTTGCTCTACAATAGAGCGGCGCAATGTATCAAAAAGTTCAAATTCCAGCGCGAATATTTTTTCATCCGCGCCTAAAAGAGTTTCCTCTAAGGTTTTCAATTCCTCTGTAAAAAATCGTTCGCAATTGGCTAGGGTCTGCTTGCGGATATACCGCTCTGGCACTTTGGATAAATGCGATGCGGTGACTTCTATATAATAGCCAAACACGCGGTTGTACCGCACCTTTAGGTTGGCGATGCCAGTTTCCTGTTTTTCGCGGGCTTCTAATTCCGCAAGGTAGCTTTGGGCGTTTTCTTTAATGTGCAAAAGCTTATCAAGCTCGCTGTTAAAGCCTTGGCGAATCATGCCGCCTTCGCGTACGGATATTGGCGGCGTGTCTATTATTGCGCTGCTTATGGCGGCGTGGATGTCGGACAAGTCGTCGTAAGTCTGGCGAATTTCCGCATTCACCGGTACTTCTACGTTTCTAAGCAGCGTTTCAACGTGGGGTAACGTTTCCAGTGAGGATTTAAGCGTGACCAAATCCCGTGCGCTGGCGGAACGTGTAGTAAGCCTTGACATGACGCGCTCTAGGTCGTGTATGCTGTTCAGATGCTCGCGTAATTCTTCGCGTTCTATGGGCATTTGCACCCATTCAGCTACTGCGTCCAGCCTTCTACATATGGCTTCATGTGTTGCCAGCGGGCATTCCACCCAATCTCGCAGTAACCTTGCGCCCATGGCGGTTTTTGTGCGGTCCAGCACCCACAAAAGGGAGCCTTTTTTTGTACGGTCCCTTGCGGAAGATGTCAGTTCCAAATTGCGGCGGCTTGCGCCGTCCAGTATCATGTGCGACTGCTGGGAATATTTTTTTAAAACAGTAATTTGCGAAATAGCTTTGCGCTGTGTTTCCATTAAATATGCCAGCAACGCGCCCGCCGCAGATACTTCTGGCGCGCTTTCCCTAAGTCCAAAGCCTTCCAGGTTTAATGTGCCGAAGTGGCTGGTCAGGCATTTGTATGCGTTCTTGCTATGGAAAGTCCAGGTTGGAACAGGAGTGGCTTTTACACCCACGACGCTTTCTACAACACGGGTCAGCTTGAAATCGTCGGGCAGCAGCAGTTCTGCCGGTGCAAGACGCACGGCCTCGTTAAGCAGCTTTTGTTCCTCGCCTATAGGCACGGCGGTTGCCATAAAAAGCCCTGTGGTGATGTCTGCTACGGCAAGGTTAAGGTGCAGTTTGTCGCTATGTATTGCAACGATGTAATTGTGCCGGTGGGCGTCTAAATAATCCCCGTCCGTCATGGTGCCGGGGGTGAAAACGCGGACGACTTCGCGGGCAACAAGCCCTTTGGCTTGCTTTGGGTCTTCCACTTGCTCGCACAAGGCAACACGATGCCCCTTTGCCACCAATTTTGCAATATAGCCGTCTGCCGAATGTGCCGGGACGCCACACATTGGCGCACGTTCTGCCATGCCGCAATCCCTGCCGGTTAGGGCAATGTTCAGTTCCTTTGCGGCAAGCTTTGCGTCTTCGAAGAAAATCTCAAAAAAATCGCCCATGCGGAACATAAGGATATCATTTTTGTGCTGGGCTTTTATGGACATGTACTGCTCCATCATGGGGGTGAGTTTGTATGGTTTAGACATTGGAGTCTCCTTTTTCATAGCAACCGCTTAGATAAAATGTTTTTGCATGGATTATGTGTACCGGTACGATATCTCCCGGTTGCAGTGTCATTTCGGACGTGAAATGCACAAGGGAGTGGTCGTCTGTGCGACCCCTGTAATCATTTGCCGCCACTTCTTCTACCATTATATCAAATGTCCGCCCAATTTTTGCTTGGTTGATTTCCAGCAGGATAGGAGAGAGTTCCGCAACCAAGCGGTCATACCGTTCAGATGCCACTTTGGATGCTATAATATCTGTACGCTGTGCGGCTGGTGTGCCGCTGCGTTTTGAATACAAAAATGTAAACGCGTTGGAAAAACGCACATGGCGTACCACTTCCAGCGTGGCTTCAAAGTCCGCTTCTGTTTCGCCCGGGTATCCCACAATGATATCTGTGGAAATTGGCAGCCCCGGAATAGCGGCGCGCAGGCGTTCAACCAACCCCAGATAGTCCGCTTGTGTGTATTTACGGTTCATGTCCTCGAGTATGCGCGTACTGCCGGATTGAATGGGAAGGTGTACAAAGTGGCACACTTTTGGCACATCTGCTATGGCCTTTATCAAATCGTCGGAAAAATCTTTCGGGTGGGATGTCATAAAGCGAATACGCTCTATTCCGTTTATGTCATTCACCCGGCGCAATAATTCTGCGAATGTAGCGTTACCGTTATAGGAGTTAACATTTTGCCCAAGGAGCATTATTTCTTTAACGCCATCGTCGGCAAGCTCCTGCACCTCTTGTAGAATATCCTCTATAGGGCGGCTTTTTTCGCGCCCGCGCACATATGGCACAATGCAGTACGAACAAAAATTATCACAGCCGTACATAATGTTAACCCCGGCTTTGTGGGGGAATTCGCGATTTGTAACCGGTATGCCCGTAAGCTCCGGCAGGCCGTCATCTTCCGAGATGTCTATAATTTGCTTGCCAGTTTCAATTGCGCACCAAAGAAATTCCGGTAAGCGGTGGCGGTTTGATGTGCCAAAAACTAAATTAATGTAGGGGTGCTTTTGTCTAATCTTTTCGGCAATTTCCGGCTGTTGCGTCATACAGCCGCAAACACCGACGATTAAACTCGGTTTATCTACTTTTGCACGTTTAAGGCGGCCTAAATTGCCAAAAATTCTGTCCTCGGCGCTTTCCCGTACACAGCAAGTATTATACAACACCAAATCTGCATCCGTTTGGCTTGCGGCGACCTCGTAGCCTAATTGGGAAAGCAGCGCCGCCAATTTTTCGGAATCGCGGCTATTCATTTGACAGCCGTAAGTGCGCACAAAAAAGCGCGGTCGGCCGGTTTTGCCAGCGGCTAAGCGATCATTATAGGCAGATATTAAATAACGGTAGTTATCCAAAATGCAACACACTCCGTACTATATTACGCATGGGCAGGAACTTCCCCTGCCCATGCAACTGGTGGTTGCTGCGAACGGGCAACTTAAAATTCAACTTGGAAGAAGTTGCCCGTTCACAGTATACATTACAAAAAAGGAGACTATCCTGTGTGGGACAGCCTCCTTTCTGTTAACAACAAGCGCGAAACGAGATTCGAACTCGCGACCCTCGCCTTGGCAAGGCGATGCTCTACCACTGAGCCATTCGCGCAAAACCCTTTGATTTGGCCAGTTTCTGCCTCTTCTGCTGTGGAGGCGTGACAGCAATTGACAGCAATTCGATTAATAAATATTAGCAACACGATACTTATCTGTCAAGCAATTTGCGCTTTATCTTCAATCGTTTTACATTGATAAAAACGTCAATGTCAGTCTAAAAATACTTAAAAGGAGAAAATTGAAATGAAGATAGTTATCCCCATTGATCATGGAAATCGGCTAACGAAAACCCTAACGCATGTATTTCCTTCTAGCTTCATAGAAAGTAAGTTCTTGCCGTCAATCGGTGGCGATGTGTTAAGCTACGAAAATAAAACCTACACTTTGGTCGATCAAAGCCTTCCAGTACTTAACGATAAGACCGAAAATGAACGGTACTTTATCCTCAGCTTATTTGCGATAGGCAAGGAACTCGTTAAAGATTGTCTCAGATAAATTAGATGAACCGGAGGCTGCTTTATCTGTTTTAGATGACAGTAAGGAGGGAGCATTTGATAGAAAATAAAGAGGCTGGAGCTATGAAAACCACGAGTACGAAAAGTACGCAGGAACGAACAGATTGCTAGCACGATCCCGCACGGCTGTTGAAAACATATCGGGATGTGCGTTGGAATCTCAAATTATCGATGGAGCATCATAGGCAGGATTTTGAAACAGAATATGGTATGTCTGTAGCAGAATATCTGGATGATGTATATGCCGCAGGAATTGAATTTACGGGCACAAAATTAGAACATCATGCAAATAGTATGAAGCGCACAGCAGAAATGTTAAAGCTAATTGACACCGCAATACATCTTATCCGCGACAATAATAGTGAGGGTGAAACATTTTATTGGATACTTTACTACACCTATTTATCGCCGCTTAAACTAAGTTGCGTGGATGAAATTGTAGATAGAATTCAAATGCATATCTCATATGCCACAAGGGATACTTATTATCGACATCGTAAAAGAGCTATTAATACATTTGCGTCTGTTTTGTGGGGCTTTACTACAAAGCGTGACATTGAGATTTTAGATATTTTTGTTTCATAAATGGCAGGTAATGACGTATGTCGCAGTGTAGTTAGTGAGCAGTCCTTATTCATCATGGCACTGTATAGTGTCTAATGAATGTTGCACCATAACATTACTAAATGAAAGTCTTGGCCAACATGCATGTTTATGATAAAATAATATATACTTTATATTATCATAAAAAATGAGGTGTGCTATGAAATACATCAATAGACATGCAGAGCGTAAATTTGCCAAAATGAGCAATTTCTTCAAAGCAGTTATGGTGACAGGGGCAAGGCAAGTAGGCAAAACCACGATGTTACATCATCTAGCGGCTGGGGAAAACAGAACATATGTAACTTTGGATAATCTTATGGCTCGCAATCTTGCCAAAACAGATCCTGTTTTGTTTTTTCAAACCTACAAACCTCCTATTATTATTGACGAGGTGCAGTATGCTCCGGAATTATTTAGTCAAATTAAAATACTCTGTGATGAAAGCGAGGATACCGGGCAATTTTGGCTAACTGGCTCACAACAGTATAAGATGATGAAGAACGTCCGTGAAACGCTTGCCGGCAGAGTTGGAATTATAGAAATGTACAGCCTTTCTAAAAACGAAAAAGATGGTGTACTTTTTGATAATGTTCAAAATTTCTCTTTTCCAACTTTACAATCTCGGCAGGCTCAGACTTCTAAAAACGATATCATTAAAATTTTCGACCACATTTGGCGAGGTGGTATGCCACAAGCTATCAATGCTGATGCTGAGCTTTTGCAAGAATATTTTAATATGTATATTAATACCTATCTCATGCGGGATGTTGCAGAACTTGGCGGTATTACAGATACACTACGTTTTGGAAAGTTCTTAACTGCTTGCGCAGCACTTGTTTCTGAACAGATAAACTATAAAACTCTTGCTGATACTGCAGAAATTTCGCAACCTACCGCAAAAGACTGGTTAAAGCTTTTGGAAGGTATGGGCATAGTTTATCTGCTACAACCTTATGCTAATAATGCATTAAAGCGTCTAACAAGAACACCCAAGCTATACTTTTGTGATACAGGTTTAGCTGCCAATCTATCCATGTGGCCAAGCAGAGAAACGCTTATGAACGGAGCCGCCAGTGGGCATTATTTTGAAAATCATGTTATCACTGAAATGTTAAGAGAGTTTGCCTATTCACAAAGCAGAGCAAATTTGTCCTATTATCGTGACTCCAATGCAAAGGAGATTGATATTTTCGTGGAGCAGAATAATCTGGTACATCCGTTAGAAATCAAAAAATCGGCCAATCCCGATAGGCGAGACGTTAAAAAGTTTGGTGTTTTAGACAAAGCATCCATCGAACAGGGCTACGGTGGTATCATATGCGTGTGCGAGGAAGTAATTCCAATTGATGCCAATAACTGCTTTATACCATGTAATTTAATTTAGACGGAAAGACTTTTGAAGTAAATCGCTATGAGTAAACAAATCATTTATATCTATTTGTAATGATGAATCACCATTTATCCATTGCATCAAAGTCGTAGCAAAAATGGGGGTTTGTACGTTGTCTTTGATGCAAACTGTAATTATATTTTACCGTTTACATTGCCACTTTGATTGCGGCACAGTTACTGGGGTGGGTTCTGCTCAGAATTAATAAACAAAACCATTATCGCTACTGGCTAAATATGGGTACAAAATTTGCACATAGGAGCTGTGAGTTTTATGAAGATTACGATTATTAATGGAAGCCCTCGAAAGGGAAACACATATGCCGCAACACAAATTTTCAAAAACGAAATGTCGGCATGTGGCAAAGTTGAGTTTACAGAGTTTTTTCTACCGCAAGACATGCCGAAATTTTGCGTAGGTTGCACATCATGTTTCGATAATGGCGAAAACACCTGTCCTAACTCGGAATACACAACGCCTATTTTTGAATCTAT